>Ga0111539_10004783_pt1 | contig 17670 bp, 19 predicted proteins | sample RhiMethybrSRZTD1_FD_79667 | JGI IMG/M metagenome (GOLD analysis project Ga0111539, IMG submission 79667) | Populus rhizosphere microbial communities from Tennessee, USA - Rhizosphere MetaG P. TD hybrid SRZTD1 (version 2) (version 2) | ecosystem: Host-associated > Plants > Roots > Rhizosphere >... | reverse complement strand
GTCACAGGCAAGGACGTCCTGATGGAGCACGCCGAGCGCGACGTCTACGAGCTGGTCGACCTCGGCTTCGGGCGCTGTCGCATGGTGCTGGCCAGCCTCGCAGGCGAGGACCGCGCGGCCGAGGCCCTGCGGCGCCTGGGCGTGATGCGGGTGGCGACCAAGTACCCGCGCATCGCCGCCGCCTACTTCGAGCGCACGGGACGCCAGGCCGAGATCGTCGAGGTCAAGGGCTCGGTCGAGCTCGCACCGCTGACGGGCCTGGTGGAGGCGATCGTCGACCTCACCGCGACCGGCGCCACGCTCGCGCACAACGGGCTTGTCGCGCGCGAGGACGTCGCCGTGTGCACCGCGCGCCTGATCGCCAACCCGGTTGCGCACAAGCTCAAGGCGGCCGAGATCGACGCGGTGCTCGCGCGCGTGCGCGCCAGCGAGGGGGTGGCGTGATGCGGGTCGAGCGGCGCGCCCTCCAGGCGGCCGCCGGCGCGCCCGCGCTGGCGACCGAGGTGCGAGCGCTCGCTCCCTCGGCGCAGGACGTCGCCGCGGCGGTGGCGGAGATCGTGGCCGCGGTCCGCGAGGGCGGCGACGCCGCCGTGGCCGAGTACACACGCCGATTGGACACCCACGGCGCGCCACCCCGGGCGCTGCGGGTCGCGCCCGACGAGCTCGAGGCCGCCCTGGCCGGCACCGACCCGGCCGTGCGCGCCGGCCTGAAGCTGGCCGCCGCCAACGTCCAGGCCGTGGCGCGTGCCTGCCTGGGCGAGGACGTCGAGGTCGCGCTCCCCGAGGGGCAGACCGTGCGCGTGCGCGAGCTGCCGGTGGAGCGGGCGGCGGTTTATGTCCCCGGCGGCCGGGCCCCGTATCCGAGCACGGTGGTGATGGGCGCCGTCACCGCACGCGCCGCCGGCGTGCGCGAGGTCGCGGTCTGCGCCCCGCCGGGCGAGGACGGCCACCTGCATCCGGCCATCCTCGCCGCGTGCGCCCTGTGCGGCGTCGACGAGGTCTACCGGATGGGCGGGGCCCAGGCGGTGGCGGCGCTCGCTCTCGGCACCGAGCGCGTGCCCGCCGTCGACGTGCTCGTCGGGCCCGGCAACCTCTACGTCCAGGAGGCCAAGCGCCAGCTCTCGCACCGCGTCGGAATCGACGGCTTCGCGGGGCCGAGCGAGCTGCTGGTCGTGCTCGCCGGCGACGGGGCACGCCCGACGCGGCCGGCCACGCTCGACCTGCTCGCGCAGGCCGAGCACGGAGCGGAGTCGCTCGTGGCCGCGGTCTGCACCGATCCCGATGTGCTGCGGGAGCTGGCCGATGACATGGAGGCGCTCCAGCCCTCGCGTCCGACCGCGGTGGCATCGGCGGCCGTGCTCGTCGAGGCAGCCGACACCGATGCGGCGCTGGCCTTCGCACAGGCGCTGGCGCCCGAGCACGTGCAGCTGGTCGGAGCCGACGCCGAGGCGCTCGCGGCACGGGTCTCGCGCGCCGGGTGCGTGTTCGTGGGCCGGGCCTCCGGCACCGCCTTCGGCGACTACGTGGCCGGCTCCAACCACGTGCTGCCGACGGGCGGCGCGGCTCGCTTCGCCTCGGCGCTGGGGCCGGGGACGTTCCGGCGCCGCGCGAGCGAGGTGCGCATCGGCGACGCGGCGCCGGCTCTGGCCGAGGCTGGGGCGGCGGTGGCCCGGGCCGAGGGCTTCCTCGTGCACGCAGAGTCCATGGAGGCGCGCTTGAAGGAGAATGCGACCCGGTGACCCGCAGCGCCGAGATCACCCGCAACACCCGCGAGACCGAGCTGTCGGTACGCGTTGCGCTGGACGGCTCGGGTGCGGGAGCGCGCCGGACGGGGATCGGGTTCTTCGACCACATGCTGGACCTGCTGGCGCGCCACGGGCGGCTCGACCTCGAGGTCACGGCGACGGGAGACCTGGAGACTGGCGCTCACCATACGGTTGAGGACACCGGCCTGAGCTTCGGCCAGGCCCTCGACCGCGCGCTCGGCGACCGCTCCGGGATCACCCGGTATGGCCACGCCATCGTCCCCATGGACGAGGCGCGCGCCACCTGTGCGATCGACATCTCGGGCCGGCCGCTGCTCGTGTGGTCGGCCGACCTGCCCCCGGGCGCGATCGCCGGCTTCGACCACGAGCTGGCGGAGGAGTTCTTCCGCGCGGTCTCCTCGGCGGCCAAGCTGACCCTGCACGTCTCGGTCGACACGGGCACGAACGCCCACCACATGATCGAGGCGGCGTTCAAGGCGTTCGCGCGGGCCCTGAGGGCGGCGACGACGATCGACCCGTCCGAGACGGGCGTTCCGAGTACGAAGGGGACCCTGACGTGAGGGCTGCTCGCAGAGCAGCCCGGACAAGGCCGGCCGGACGAAGGCCCTCGATCTCGGGGGCGGGGGCCGGAGGCCCCCGGCGTGCAAACCCGAAGATCGCCGTCGTGGACTACGGGATGGGCAACCGCCGCTCGGTGGAGAAGGCGCTGCACCGCGTGGGGGCCGAGCCGACCATCACGAACGACCACGACGCCATCCGCGCGGCCCACGGGCTGGTCGTGCCGGGGGTGGGGGCGTTTCCGCGCGCGATGGCGAACCTGGCCGAGCTCGGGCTGGACGACCTGCTGCGCGAGCGGCTTGCCGAGGGCGCGCCGACGCTCGGCGTGTGCCTGGGGATGCAGCTCCTGTTCGACGAGTCGGTCGAGCGTGGCGGCGCGGCCGGGCTCGGCTTCCTCCCGGGCCGGGTGCAGCAGCTCGCGGCGGACGGGCGCAAGCTCCCGCACATCGGCTGGAACCTCGTCACGTTCCGCCGGCCCTCGGCGCTGACCGAGGGGCTGCCGCCGGCGACGCCCTTCTACCACGTGCACTCGTTCGCGCCCGTACCGGCGCGCGAGCACGATGTAGTGGGCACGAGCGAGTACGCCGCCCCCTTCGTGTCCATGGTGGACCGGCCGCCCCTCTACGGCGTGCAGTTCCACCCCGAGAAGTCCTCCGAGGCCGGCCTGCGCCTGCTGGCCAACTTCACCGAGGTCTGCGCTCGGGTGGCGGCGTAGGTGATCCTGTATCCGGCGATCGACGTCGCCGACGGCCACGCGGTGCGCCTGCGCCAAGGGCGGTTCGACGAACGGACCGTGTACGCCGACGATCCGCTCGCGGTTGCGCACGGCTGGGTGCAGCAGGGCGCCCGCGCGCTGCACGTGGTCGACCTCGACGGCGCGCGGGATGGCACGCCGGCCGCGCTCGAGCACCTGGAGCGGATCGCCGCCGCCACCGGGGTGCCGGTCCAGTACGGCGGCGGGCTACGCCGCATGGAGGACTGCGAACGCGCGGTGGCGAGCGGCGCCGCCCGGATCGTGCTCGGAACGGCCGCGTTCGCCGACGTCGACCTGCTCGACGAGACGGTGCAGCGCTACGGCGACCGGGTGGTGGTGTCGGTTGACGTGCGCGACGGCCGCGTCGCGTCGGCGGGCTGGACGCAGACCACGGGGCTCGAGCCCGGCGCGGTGATCGAGCGTTTGCAGGACCGCGGCGTGCGCGCGTTCGTATACACCAGCGTCGACCGCGACGGGATGCTCGGGGGCATCGACACCGACGAGGTCTGGGGCGTGGCCGGCGCCGTGCGCGGCCGCTTCCTGTACTCGGGCGGGATCGGGTCGCTGGACGACCTGCGCGCCCTGGCGCGCCTGCGGGCGGTCAACCTCTCCGGCGTGATCGTCGGCAAGGCCCTGTACGAGCGGCGCTTCACGGTGGCCGAGGGCCAGGCCGCGCTGGACGCCTGAGCGGACCGAGCCGCCGCTCTCAGTGGCCGAGGACGAACGTCCCGAGCTCGGGCCCGAAGTAGCTGTCCGACGCGAAGCGCAGCTGCCGCGGGCTAGCGCCGGTCGGCACCTCGAAGATCACACAGCCCTCGCGCGCGTCACCGGGGGCGAGGGTGATCGACACCGGGAAGACGTCGCACGTCGTCAGCAGGGCGCTGTCGGTCTGCAGAATGCGACCGCCGGCGAGAAGGCGCGTGTCGTTGGCCGGATCGTCCTGGTAGGTGGTGCTGCCGACGTTGGCGATCTTGAGCCGGACGCCGACCCAGCGCGTGCCCGCGCGCGGACCTCGGTAGTAGCCGCCTCGGTCGACCGGGTCGACGACGTCGAGGACGGCCACCCGGATCTCGCCGGTACGGGTGGAGATCCGCAGCGGCTCGCCCGGCGCCGCCGGCCCCGCCCGCAGGCTGTGAGGCGGCTGGTAGCCCGTGCTCGGCGGCGTGACGGGCGCGGGCGTCGCGGGCGTCGACAGCGGCGGGGTGTAATCGATCTCGGTCGACGAGCGGCTGCCCGCGACGATGATGGCCGCGAACGCCGCCACCGGCACGAGCACGCCGAGCACCGCGAGCGTCCACACCCACCACGGCGGCCGCCGCGGCGCAGGCGGCGCGGCCGCCGGCACGGCCCGGCGGGCCGCCGCCGGTGGTGGTGGGGCCAGCTGGCCGACCGGGACAACCGTGTGCGTGGTCCACTGGTGGCCGTCCCACCAGCGCATCCCCGGGGCATGCCAGGGGTCCTCGTACCAGCCCGGAGGCAGGGCCTCGCTCACGGTCCCCAACGGTAGGCGTTGCCCGCTCTACCGTGTAGTCCGTGCACTACCAGCGCGTCATTCCGTGCCTCGACGTCGACGCCGGCCGCGTGGTCAAAGGCACGAACTTCGTCGACATCCGCGACGCAGGCGACCCGGTGGAGCTCGCCGAGCGCTACGACGCCGCGGGGGCCGACGAGCTGGTCTTCCTCGACATCACCGCCACCCACGAGCGCCGCGACACGCTCGTCGACCTCGCCCGCCGCACGGCCGACAACGTGTTCGTCCCGTTCACGATCGGGGGCGGGATCCGGTCCGTGGCCGACGCGCAGTCGGTGCTCGACGCGGGGGCGGACAAGGTGTCGGTCAACTCGGCGGCGGTGGCGCGCCCCGAGCTGCTGGACGAGCTCGCCGAGGTCTTCGGCGCGCAGTGCGTGGTCCTCGCCATCGACGCCAAGGCCCGCGCCGACGCCGAGGGCTGGGAGGTCTACGTGGCGGGCGGGCGCACCCCGACCGGCCGCGACACCCTCGCGTGGGCGCGCGAGGGCACCGATCGCGGCGCCGGCGAGATCCTGCTCACGAGCATGGATCGCGACGGCACCAACGCCGGCTACGACCTCGCCCTCACCGGGGCCGTGTCGGAAGCAACCGGCGTGCCCGTGATCGCGTCCGGAGGGGCAGGCGAGCTCGATCACCTCGTCGACGCGCTGCGTGCGGGTGCGGACGCGGTGCTGTGCGCGTCGATCTTCCACTACGGCCGGTATTCCGTCGGCGACGTCAAACAGCACCTCATCCGCGCCGGCGTGCCCGTGCGGGCCTAGTCAGCTGATTTCGAGGACCGTCATCTGGCGCGTGCCGGCGGGGGCGACCACCGTCACGGTCTCGCCCGGGTGCGACCCCAGCAGCGCGCGGGCGACGGGAGACGACGACGACAGCGTGCCGGTGGCCGCGTCGGCCTCGGTCGGCCCGACGATGGTGTAGGTCGCCTCGCGGCCGGTCGCCTCGTCGCGGACCGCGACCCGCGAGCCGAACGACACCACCGACGCGTCGCCCGGCGCGTCGATCACCACGGCGCCGCGCAGCTGCGCGGTCAGGCGGGCGATGCGCGTCTCCAGGTGGCCCTGCGCGCGCTTGGCCTCGTGGTACTCGGCGTTCTCCTTGAGGTCGCCGAAGCTGCGCGCGGTACGGATCTCCTCGGCCATGCGTGGCCGGTCGACGGTCTTGAGGCGCTCGAGCTCGGCCTCGAGGTCGGCCAGGCCCTGCTCGGTCATCGGGGTCTCGTCGCTCACCGCGGGCCCGGGATCCTAGTGCTGCCCGCGCCGGCGCTGTTGTCGTTTTTGTGACCGCTGGCGCTGACGCTGCGCGCGGATGCGCCGGCGCGCCGCGGCGCGCTGCTCCGCGGTCTTGGGAACGAGGCCGTACAGGCTCGAGTAGCCGGTCAGGTAGAGCTTGCTTCCGTCCGAGATCACCGGGTTGAACCCGCCGTGGGGGAACTTGAACACCGGCGCGCCCGAGCGCACTGCCAAGCCGATCGTGGTCCGCGCGGCCAGGTTGGCGAAGTAGACGATGTTGCCGACGATCGTGGCCGAACCCGAGATCTTCCCGCCCGCGTTGCGCTGCCAGCGCACCCTGCCCGAGCGTGCGTCGAGCGCGTAGAAGTGGCCGTCGTAGGAGCCGATGTAGACCGTCGGCCCATAGTGAGGGATGTCGGCGACGGCGGGCGAGGCGTAGACGTAGTTGCTCGTCCTCTTCGACCACGCGAGCTTCCCGGTCGTGGTCGCGAACGAGTACACGAAACCGTCGGTGTTGCCGAGATAGACGCGCCCGAAGGCAACGGCTGGGGTGGAGTAGAACTGGCCCGACTCGAACCCGAACTTCGCGCCGCTCGTCTTTGCCGACCACACCTTGTGCCCGTTGGAGGCGCGAACCGCCTGCACGTGGCCGGAGTAGTCGCCGAAGTAGAGGATCCCGTTGCTCAGCGCCAGCCCGCCCTTGACCGCCCCGGGTGCGCGGTATGTCCAGCGCATGTGCCCGTTGCGCGCGTTCAGGCCGTACACGGTCCCGTCCTCGGAGCCGAAGTACAGCATCCCGTTCGCGTACAGCGGCGAGGACTCGCTGCGCGAGCGCAGCGGGCGCGACCACAGCACCCGCCCGCGCCGTTGGGTGTACGCCGCCACCCGCCCGGCAGACACGCGGTGCAGCCGCTTGAGCACGACGGCGTAGACCACGCCGTTCGCCACCGAAGGCGACGCCGCCGCTTGCGCGCCGACCTTGCGCTGCCACACCCGGTGACCGTTGTTGGCGCCGATCGCCCACAGGGTGCCGTTGTTCTTGAGCAGGAACAGGCGCCCGCCGGCCATGACCGGGGGGAACTCCACGAGGTCCTTGGTCTGCATCGCCCAGACCGTCCTGAAAGGCGGGCGCAGGTCGGCGCTGGTGGGGAGATAGCGGCGGCGGTTCTTGGTGTAGCCGTAGTCGGGCCAGATGAACACGGCCCCGTGGTGCGTGCGCGCTGGCGCTTCGGGGCGCTCGTTCTGGAACTCGACGGTCGAGTTGTAGACGTCGCCGGGCTCGTGTCCGTGCACGTAGAGATATGCGCCGAGGGCGGCGAGGACGAGGACGAGCGCGGCAGCGCCGAGGACGATAAGAAGGCGCCGCCGACGGCGAAAGAAGGACGGCGGCGTGCTCAAGCGGTCCCCGATGGTAGAAGCCACCCCCGATGGCAGATCTTGTTAACGCGATTAAGGCGTTGCCCGCGGCGCATCCCGTGATCGACGCGCTGGAGGGCATCGACGGCGTCTGGCTCGTCGGCGGCGTCGTGCGCGACCTGCTCCTCGGGCGCGAGCCGGCGCGCGACCTCGACCTGGTCGTCGAGGGCGACGCGGAGCCGGTGGCGCGGCTGTTGGCGCAGCGCCTTGGGGGCCGGGCGACGTTCCACCAGCCGTTTCTCACCGCCCGGGTCGTCGCCGGCGAGCACGCCTACGACCTCGCCAGCGCCCGCCGCGAGCGCTACGCACGCCCCGGGGCGCTGCCTGACGTCGAGCCCGCGCCCCTCGACGAGGACCTGTTGCGGCGCGACTTCACCATCAACGCGATCGCCGCCAACCTCGACGGGGCGGTGCGCGAGGCGCCGGGCGCGCACGAGGACCTCCACGAGCGCCGGCTGCGCGTCCTTCACGACGCCTCCTTCGTCGATGACCCCACGCGCTTGCTCCGCCTGGTGCGCTACGCGGCGCGCCTGAACTTCGGCATCGATCAACGGACGTCCGTGCTCGCGCGCGGCGCCATTGGCGCCGGCGCGCTCGACACCGTCACCGGGAGCCGCATCGGGGCCGAGCTGCGCCTCCTGCTCGACGAGCCCACCGCGGGCGCCGCGCTCGGGCTCGCCGACCACCTCGGGCTGTTGGCGGCGCTGCGCCCGCCGCTGCACTGGCGTCCCGAGCTCGCCGCGCACGCGCGCGCGCTGCTCGACGTCCCCACCGTGCTGCTGGCCTCCGCCGCCATCGACGCCGACGCCGACGCGCTGCGAGCCGCGATGGACGACTGGCGGTTCCCCGCGCGCGAGCGCGACCGCGTGGTCGCTGCGGTGCGCGACGCGCCCGCGCTGGCCGAGCGGCTGCAGTCCACGCCGCGGCCGTCGGAGATCGCCGTCGCGGCCGGACGCACGTCGCCCGAGGCGGTGGCCCTCGCGGGGCCGCTGGGCGACGCGGATGCGGCCCGCAGCTGGCTCGACGACCTCCGCCACGTCGCGCTCGAGATCGACGGCGGCGACCTCATCGCGGCCGGGATCCCGCCCGGTCCGGCGATCGGGCGCGGCCTGCGCACGGCGCTGCACCGCAAGCTCGACGGCGAGGTGGAGACGCGGGAGGAGGAGCTCGCGGCGGCCCTCGCCGCTGCGCGGGAGTCGACCTAGGCCATTCTCGCCGCCCCTGGCGGGGTCCTCGGGGTTCGCCGTGCCTAGCACGGCTTCACCCCTGCGTCCGGCCCCAGGAACGGCGAGCTATGGCCTAGGGCTAGGCTCGGGACGTCCGGCGGTACCGCAGCGTGGCCAAGGGCGCGAAGATCGCGATCAGGCCCAGCGACCAAAGGACCGACCACAGGATGTCGTTCCCCGCCGGCGCGCCCAGCCACAGCTCGCGCACGGCGTTCACGGTGACGGTCACGGGGTTGACCTCGGCGAACGCCTGCAGCCAGTCCGGCATCGAGTCGACGGGCACGAACGCGGACGACGCGAAGGTCAGCGGGAACAGCCAGATGAACCCCGCGGACTGCGCGACCTCGGCGTTGGGCACCGAGAGCCCGATCAGGGCGGCGATCCAGGAGAACGCGAATCCGAACAGGAGCAGCAGCAGGACGCCCGCGACCACCTTTGCAACATCGGTGTCCTGGAACGAGAACCCGACGATGATCCCGACCAGGACCATGAGGACGATCGAGAACATGTTGCGGGCGATGTCGGCGACGGTCCGCCCCGCCAGCAGCGCAAAGCGCGCCATCGGGAGCGAGCGGAGCCGGTCGATCACGCCCTTCTGCAGGTCCTCGGCGAGGCCGATGCCGGTGGTGATCCCGCCGAAGGCGACCGTCTGGACGATGATCCCCGGGATCAGGAAGTTCACGTAGGACAGGCCGGGGGTGTCGATCGCGCCGCCGAAGACGTAGCGGAACAGCACCACGAACAGGATCGGCTGGATGGTCAGGAAGACCAGCAGCTCGGGCACGCGCGGGACCGCGATCAGGTTGTACTTCGTCACCACCCACGCGTCCGAAAGCGCCCAGTAGGTCCGGCTGCGCAGGCTCCCGCTCGCCGCGCTCACGCCGGCACTTCCTCCCCCTGCTCCTCGGACTCCTCGGCAGCGTGGCCGGTCAGCGACAGGAACACGTCGTCCAGCGTCGGCCGCCGCAGCGAGATGTCCGCCACGTCGACCGAGCTCGCGTCGAGCAGCCGGACGGCGTCCATGAGCGAGCGCGAGCCGCCGCGCACCGGCACGGTCACCGTGGCGGCCTCAGGATCGACCTGCACCTCGCCGTCGGCGATCGCCTGCAGGGCCTGCGCGGCGTCGGGCGCGCCCTCGCGCGTGGACGTCGTGACCTCGACGCGCTCGCCGCCGACGCGGGACTTGAGCTCGGTGGGCGACCCTTCGGCGATCACGCCACCGCGGTCGATGACCGCGACGTTGGCCGCGAGCCGATCCGCCTCCTCGAGGTACTGCGTCGTGAGCAGCACGGTTGCGCCGCGGCCGACGAGGCGCTCGATGGTGTCCCACATCCCCAGACGGCTGCGCGGGTCCAGGCCGGTCGTGGGCTCGTCGAGGAAGACCACGGGCGGGCGGGCGACCAGCGCCGCCGCCAGGTCGAGGCGGCGCCGCATCCCGCCGGAGTAGGTCTTGACCGGCCGGCGCGCGGCGTCGGTGAGCTCGAAGCGCTCGAGCAGCTCCAGCGCCCGTTTGCGCGCGGCGGGGCGGCGCATGCGATACAGGCGCCCGACCATCTCGAGGTTCTCCTCACCGGTCAGCGCCTCGTTGACGGCCGCATACTGGCCCGACAGGCCGATGTGCGCGCGCACCTGCTTCTGCTGGCGGGCGACGTCGTAGCCGCCGACCGTGGCTGTGCCGCCGTCCGCGCGCAGCAGCGTCGCGAGGATGCGCACGGTCGTGGTCTTGCCGGCCCCGTTGGGGCCGAGCAGGGCGAAGACGCTCGCGGTGGGCACCTCGAGGTCGACGCCGCACAGGGCTTCAACATCCCCGAAGCGCTTGGTGAGGCCGTTGGCGACGATGGCGGAATCGGGCACACCCCATGAGTAGCATCCCGACGCCGATGGGCAGCAAACTGAACGCGCTGCGCTGGGACGGCCAGCCCGGTCATTACGAGGTCTACTACCTCTCGCTCACCGACCGCAGGAGCGGTTGCGGCGTGTGGATCCGCTACACGATGGTCGCGCCCGCGGACGGGAGGCAGGCGACCGCGTCGCTGTGGCTGATGGCCATGGAGCCGGACGGCAACGTCGCGCCGATCGGGCGAAAGTCCACCTGGCCGGCCGACGCGCTGCGCGCCCGGGCCGAGCCGTTCGAGCTGCGCATCGCCGACGCGGTGCTGACCCAGCGCGGCGCCTCGGGCGCGTTCGAGGACGTCGCCTGGTCGCTGTCGTGGGAGCCGGACGGGCGCCCGGCCGAGCACGTCCACCCGCTGCTGCGGCGGGCGCGGGTGGCCAAGACCGTGCTCGTCCTGCCGCAGCCCGACCTCGCGATCTCGGGCACGGTCCGATGGGGCGAGCGCTCGCTCGAGCTCGACGGCGCGCGCGGCGGCCAGGCCCACCTCTGGGGCTCCAAGCACGCATCGCGCTGGGCCTGGGTCCACTGCAACGACCTCGAGACGGTGCAGGGCGAGCGCCGCACCGGCGACTACGTCGATGGCGTCTCGGTGTTCGTGCCGCGCCTCGGGCGCGAGCTGGGACCGAACACGCCGGTGGTTGGGCGCATCGGCGGCGAGGAGTTCCGCTCCACGAACCCGGTGCGGGTCAACGCCAACCCGAGCACGTTCGCTCTGACGTCGTGGGACTTCGAGGCGCGCGACGGGACGCGCAAGCTCGCGGTCGACGTCGACGCGTCCCGCGAGACCCTGGTCGGCGTCACCTACACCGACCCCGACGGCGAGCTGGCGTACTGCTACAACAGCGAGGTCGCCTCGCTGCGCTGCCGCGCCTACCAGCGCGACAAGGCCGAGCCGTCGGGCTGGCGGCTGGTCGAGACCCTCGTGGCTCCGGGCCGCGCGCACTTCGAGTACGCCCAGCGCGAGCGTGTCCCGGGGCTCGCGCTGCAGGTCACGTGAGACTCGAGGCGCCCTTCCGCCGCTCCGGGGAGCACATCGCGGCCGACCTGCCCGGTGCGCACGTGCTCTTCACCACGCGCCGCGGCGGCGTGTCGACCGGGCCCTATGCGTCGCTGAACCTCGGGCTGTGGACCGACGACGAGGCCGCGTACGTGCACGTCAACCGTGATCGGCTCGCGGCCGTGGTCGGTGTGGCGCGCGGGCGCTTCCAACAGGGGCGCCAGGTCCACGGCACGCACGTGCGCGCGCTCGACGCACCGCCCGACCCCGGCGAGGAGCCCGCGCCCGCCGACGGCCAGGCCACGTCGGTGGCGGGCGTCGCGCCGATCGTGCTGGTGGCCGACTGCCTGCCGATCGCGCTGGCGGCGCCGGGGGCGGCGGCGATGCTGCACGCGGGCTGGCGCGGGCTGGCCGACGGGGTGGTGGCGGCCGGCGTCGCGGCGGTGCGCGCACTCGGCGCGTCCGGCCCGGTTGCTGCCGCCATCGGGCCGGGCGCGGGCGGCTGCTGCTACGAGGTGGGGGAAGAGGTGCACGCCGCCTTCGCCGCCCACGGCGAGGAGGTCCGCAACGGCCCCAACCTCGACCTGAAGGCGGTCGCGCGGCGCGAGCTGGAGGCCGCGGGGGTGCAGAGGGTGGACGACGTCGGGCTCTGCACGCTGTGCGCCGACCGCGACCTGTTCTTCTCCCACCGCCGCGACGGGGGCGTGACCGGCCGGCAGGCCGGGGTGGCGTGGCGGAGCTGACGGCGCAGCGCGTGGCGGCGAACCTCGCCGCGGTGCGGGACGAGATCGCCGCGGCTGGGCGAGATCCGGACGAGGTCGAGATCCTCGCCGCTGTGAAGTATCTGGAGGCCGACCAGCTCGGTGCGCTCGCCGAGGCCGGCCTCACGCTGCTGGGGGAGAACCGGGCGCAGGACCTGGTAGCCAAGGCCGAGCGTTGGCCGGGCCGGTTCCAGTGGGACTTCATCGGCCAGCTGCAGAGCCGCAAGGTCAAGCAGATCCTGCCCTACGTCCGGCTGATCGAGTCGGTCGCCAGCGACTCGGCCTTGCGCCAGCTCGGGAACCACGGCGACGCGGACACCGAGATCCTGGTCGAGGTCAACGTGGCGGGCGAGGACTCCAAGAGCGGGATCGCGCCGGATGAGCTCGACGCCTTCCTCGAGCGGGCGCCGGTGCGGGTCACCGGCCTGATGACGATGCCGCCGTTCACCGCGGACCCCGAGGCCAGCCGTCCCTACTTCGCGCGGCTGCGCGAGCTCGCGCAAGCGCGCGGGCTCGGGCGGCTGTCGATGGGGACGACGCAGGATTTCGCCGTCGCGGTGCAGGAGGGCGCCACGATTGTCCGCATCGGGAGCCGGCTGTGGCAGGACACCGACCCCCGATAACGGGCCGCGCAAGCGCCACCGGCATCGCGCCGCTCGGTTGCGCCGGTGTTGATTTCCGGCGTTCCGCCGCGTGCGCGCCATAATGTCGCAAGCAGGGAATTCCCCTGCTGAAGCGAAACCGAACTGGCGTTATGGCCTTCCGCGATAGCTGGCACCGTGCGCTCGTCTATTTCGGGCTCGCCGAAGAGCGCGACCCGTACGAGGACGAGTACTACGACGACGACCTCGAGACCGAGGACGAAACCGAGGCGCGCTACCGCGAGCGTCCGAACGTGCGACGCCTGTCCTCGCGGCGTCGCCGCGACGAGATCGACGACATCTTCGCCGACGACCCGGCCTCCGATCGTCGCACGGGCGTCCTGCGCCCGGTGGGCGCCGGCGGTCGCAGCAACGGCCGGTCGGGCGGCGACGTCCGCGTGCACCTCGTGGTGCCGAAGTCGTTCAACGACGCCCAGGACGTGGCCGACAAGTTCAAGGACTCGATCCCGGTCATCCTCAACCTGCAGGGAACCGAGACCGACCTGTCCAAGCGACTGATCGACTTCGCGAGCGGCCTGACCTACGCGCTCGACGGCGGCATGCAGCGGATCGCCGACAAGGTGTTCCTGCTGACGCCCCGCAACGTCGAGGTCTCAGCCGAGGAGCGGGCCAGGCTCATCGAAAAGGGCTTCTTCAATCAATCCTGAGGCCCGATCCGCACCGTCTGGCATCGTCCTCGGTCGCTCGCGTGCGTAGCACGCCACGCGGGTGGGTTTTGGGTGGTTCTCCTCCCCAGACGGGGCGTCTCGAACCTCAGGAGCGCAGTGGTGCCCAGCACGCGACGCGGGTGGGTTTTGGGCGGTTCTCTCGATAGGGACCGCCTCGTGCGCCAGGATCAGCGTGTTGGCGGGCTGATCGTGCGCCAGGACTAGGGTTTTGGCGATGAAAGTCGGGCTGATCGGCGCCGGGAACATGGCTCGCGCGCTGGCGCGGGGGTGGGCCGAGCCGGTGCTGGTCTCCGACGTCGTCGCCGGGCGGGCGCAGGCGCTGGCCGCGGAGGTCGGGGGCCAGGCCCTGGACTCCAACGTCGCCGTGGCCGACGGCGCCGACCTGCTCGTGCTCTGTCACAAGCCACCGCAGCTCGAAGCGGTCGCCGAGGGCATCGACGGGCACGCCAAGGCGATCGCGTCGATCCTCGGCGGGACGACCCTGGCCGACCTGCAGAGGGCCTATCCCGGCATCCCGGTGTTCCGGTTCATCCCGAGCGTCGCCGTCGAGGTGCGCACGGGCGCGGTGGGGTACGCCGAGCAGGAGCTCGCGGGCGAGGCCGCGGCGCTCGAGCCGCAGGTGCTCGAGCTGTTCGGCCGCGTGGGCCGCGTCGTCCGGCTGCCGGAGTCGCTCATCGACGTCGCGATGGGGCTCATGAGCACGTCGCCGGCGATGTTCGCCGTGGTGGTCGAGGCGCTCACCGATGCCGGGATCCGGCACGGGATGCCGCACGACACGGCCGCGGAGCTCGTCGCCGACGCCATGGCCGGCACCGCGGCGCTCCTGGAGGCCCACGACCACGACACGCTCGGCCTCCGCCGCTCGGTGACGTCGCCGGCCGGGGTCACGGCCCAGGCGCTGGCGGCGCTCGACCGCGCCGGGCTCCGCGCGGCGTTGCACGACGCGCTGGACGCCGTGCTCGAGGCGCGGCTGCGATGACGTTGCTGGCCGTAACGCGCGCCGACATCGCGAACTACGTCGACGCGGTGTTCCTCGTCTACTCGCTGATCATCATCGCCTACATCGTGGTCTCGCTCGTCCTGTCGCTGGGCGCCAGGCCGCCGTTCTCGCGCGCGATGGACGTGGTGCTGACCTTCCTGCGCGACGTGTCCGAGCCGTACCTGCGGATCTTCCGCCGCTTCATCCCGCAGGTCGGCGGCTTTGACTTCTCGCCCATCCTTGCCCTGATCGTCCTCGGGCTGCTCCGGGCGATCATTCACCCCCTGATCGCGGGATGAGCGTCCCGCGCGGGCGCGCGTGGCTGCGGGCGGGGCTCGTATTCGCGGCGGTGGTCGCGCTCGATCAGGCCACCAAGGCGATCGTCCGGTCCTCGATCCCGCGCGGGAGCAGCGAGAAGTTCTTTCTCGGGATCAACTTCGTCAACACGCGCAACACCGGGGTCGCGTTCGGCCTGCTGTCCGGTGGCGGCGCGGTCGTTGTGGTGATCATCGCGGTCGCGCTCGTCGCGCTCGCGGCCTACTTCGCCACACACGCCGACAAGCCGCTGCTGTGGCTCCCGACCGGGCTGCTGCTGGGCGGGGCGGTCGGCAACCTGCTCGACCGGCTGCGCGGCGACGCCGTCACCGACTTCATCGACCTGCCCCTGTGGCCGCCGTTCAACGTGGCCGACATGGCGATCACGTTCGGCGTGCTGAGCCTTCTCTACGCCCTGGAGGCGCCGCGCGCGCGGCGGAGGCGCGACGATGCCCACGAGGCACCTTGACGTCCCCCCGGAGGCGGCCGGCCAGCGCCTGGACGCGTTCCTGGCCGGGCCGCTGGGGTCGCGCTCGCACGCGCAGCGGCTCATCGACGCGGGGCTGGTGCGGGTCCAGGGCGCGCCGCGGGCAAAGAACCACCGCGTGGCCGCGGGCGAGCGCGTCGAGGTCAGCGAGCCCGAGCCCGTGCGTCCGGCGCCCGCCAGGCCGATCGACGTGCCGATCGTCTACCAGGACGACTCCGTGCTCGTGGTCGACAAGCCGCCGGGGCTCGTCGTGCACCCGGGGGCGACAAACCCTCAACCACCCTCAACGGGGTCAGACCCCTCCTTGCCTCAACCACCCTCAACGGGGTCAGGCCCCTCGCTGGTCGAGCTGCTCGCGGGGCGGATCGCCGGCGGGCCCGACCCGCAGCGGCCCGGGGTCGTCCATCGCCTCGATCGCGACACATCGGGGCTGCTCGTGCTCGCGCGCACGGAGGGGGCCTACGCCGCGCTGCAGCGCGCGATGGCGCGGCGCGAGGTCGAGCGTGAGTACCTGGCCTTGGTGGAGGGCGTCCCGCCCGCGCGCAGCGGCCTCATCGATGCCCCGATCGGCCGCGACCGGCGGGTTCGCACGCGCATGTCGACCGACACCGACGCGCCGCGCGAGGCGCGCACCCGCTTCGAGATCGAGCGCACGTTCGACGACCGCGCGGCGTTGCTGCGCGTGCGCCTCGAGACCGGGCGCACGCACCAGATCCGCGTGCACCTGGCGGCGATCGGCCATCCCGTGGTCGCCGATCCGGAGTACGGGAACGCCGGACGGTTCGGGCTGCCGCGGCAGTTCCTGCATGCGGCGCGGCTGGTGTTCGCCCATCCGGAGTCGGGGGAGCGGGTCGAGCTGTTGTCGGCTCTTCCGTCGGACCTCGAGGAGGCGCTTGGGCGCCTTTGAAACCGCCCCCGCAAACGACGGGAGGCGGCCCGTCCTGGAGCCGCCTCTCCGCCCTTCTGGCGGGGATCAGCCGCCAGCCGACGCCACTCCGCCGGGCGTAGGGGATGGGAAGCGGCATCGGAAGAAGGTGGGAGGGGAGGCCTTCCACCTTCATCTGGTCAAACGAACCTCGCACCGAAAACTTGCGCTCTACACTGCGGTTGGCAAGGACAACGAGCGACCCCACCGGGTTCCACGCTTGGGGCCCTGCTCGGTGCGGCAGCGCCGAGTCCCCCGGCGTCCGGCGGGAACAACGGAAGAGAAAGGGAAGCCCCAATGGCCCAGGTCGGGATCAAGGAGCTGCTGGAGGCCGGTGTGCATTTCGGCCACCAGACGCGCCGCTGGAATCCCAAGATGCGCCGCTTCATCTTCGGCGAGCGCGGCGGCATCTACATCATCGACCTCCTGCAGACCGAGCACCTGCTCGCCAACGCGCAGGAGTTCGCGTCCGAGCTCTCCCACCGCGGCGGGAGCATCCTCTTCGTCGGGACCAAGAAGCAGGCCCGTGACGCCGTCAAGGACGCGGCGGAGAAGGCGAGCATGCCGTACGTCAACCATCGGTGGCTCGGTGGCCTGCTCACGAATTTCCAGACCATCTCGCTGCGCATCAAGCGCCTGCACGACCTGGAGCGCTACCAGGCCGAGGGTCAGCTCGACCTGCTGCCCACGCGCGAGCGCCTGTCCGCGCAGGCCGATCTCATCAAGCTCCAGGCCAACCTGGGGGGCGTCAAGCACATGGAACGCCTGCCCCAGGCGATGTTCGTCGTCGACCTCAAGACCGAGGCCATCGCCGTGCGCGAGGCCCAGCGCCTGCGCATCCCGATCATCGGGCTGGTCGACACCAACTGCGACCCGGACGGGATCGACTACATCGTCCCCGGCAACGACGACGCGATCCGCTCTTGCGCGCTGATCACCACCGCGATCGGCGACGTCGCGGCCGAGGGCCACGCCGTCTGGTCCGCCGCCGAGGAGCGGGCGCGCAAGGAGCGCGAGGAGCGCGAGCGCCGGGAGGCCGAGGAGCGCGCCCGCCGCGAGGCGGAGGAGGAGGCGCGCCGGCTCGCCGAGGAGGAGGCGGTGCGCGCCGCCGCCGCGGCCAAGGCCGAGCAGCAGGCCCACCCACAGGCCATCCCCGACGATGCGCTCGTCCACACCGAGACGAGCGACCGCGGCGAGGCCGAGGCGCAGGTCGCCGCGGCCGAGCAGCAGCGCGACCTGCGAGCTCAGGAGGCCGTGGGCGATCCCACCATCCCGCCCGCGCCCGAGGACGAGGTCCACAAGCAGGGCGTCGGGGACAGGCCGCAGCCCTCCGCGCAGACCTCCGAGCAGGAGGCCAGCGACGCCCCGCCCGAGGAGGCACCGACCGCCGCCACGCCGGCCGAGCCGGCGTCCGCCGCCGCAGCGCCCGAGCCGGCACCGTCCACCGAGGCGCCGCCCGAGCCGGCGCCGTCCACCGAGGCGCCGCCCGAGCCGGCGTC
>Ga0111539_10004779_pt1 | contig 17688 bp, 12 predicted proteins | sample RhiMethybrSRZTD1_FD_79667 | JGI IMG/M metagenome (GOLD analysis project Ga0111539, IMG submission 79667) | Populus rhizosphere microbial communities from Tennessee, USA - Rhizosphere MetaG P. TD hybrid SRZTD1 (version 2) (version 2) | ecosystem: Host-associated > Plants > Roots > Rhizosphere >... | reverse complement strand
TGACCTCCAGCGCTCCCGCGACGCCGGCTTTGACCACCACCTGGTCAAGCCCATCGACTTCGGACAACTGCAGAGGATCATCCTCGAGGTCCACGGTCGCCGCGGCTGAATCACCGCCGGCGCCCACAGTCCACCTAACGGCGAGCGGCCGGCAAGGTCCGCAGGATCGCGCAAGTCGAGCTTGAGATGTTGTGCGGTCGGGGAGAGTCGAACGCCCACAATCGTAAGATCACCAGAACCTGAATCTGAATCGCTGCTGAATCACCGACGAGAACTTGCGCCGTGGCGGGGCCAACTGCCACACGGGGTCACGGAGCGCCAGGCACCGCCACGGCCAAGTGGGAAAAAAGTGGGGGAGGGAAGCGTCAGAATCTTCGACCTTCTGTCGAGCGGGTCGACGTGCGGTAGCCTGGTCACGAGCCTAAGCTGAGACGATGGAGGCCTGGCAGACATCATGCCCTTGGATGCCGGTCCCGAGCGGCGCCGGGACCCGCGAGTGCTCCGTCTGTTTGACGGCCCATGGCCGAGCCGTTCTCGATGGTCACACCACATGAAGGTCACGATCCTCGATGACTATTTCGATACGCTGCGCACGCTCACGTGCTTTGCGAAGCTCGCGCCGTTCGATGTCGCCGTGTTCAACGATCATGTCGAGGACGTCGACGTCCTCGCGGAACGCCTGAAGGACACGGAAGCGCTCGTTCTCATTCGCGAGCGCACGAAGATTGGCGCCGCCCTGCTGTCGCGTCTGCCCCGCCTGCGGTTGATCAGCCAGAGGAGCGTCTACCCACACATCGACGTCGAAGCCTGCTCGCGGCTCGGCGTGATTATCTCGTCCAGCCAGCATGAAGGCAGCCCGTCATACGCCGCCGCGGAGCTGACGTGGGCGCTCGTGCTGGCGACGATGCGCCAGGTGCCGCAGCAAGCAGCCGCGCTTCGAGCGGGCACCTGGCAAATTGGCGTCGGTCGCTCGCTGCGCGGCAAGACGATCGGCATCTATGGCTATGGTCGCATTGGCGGCGTCGTCGCCGGCTACGGCCGGGCCTTCGGGATGAACATCCGGGTGTGGGCGCGCGAGGCCTCACGGATGCGGGCGCAGAGCGACGGATACGCCGTGTCGGCGAGCAAGGAGGCCTTCTTCGAGGAGTGCGACGTGCTCTCGTTGCACATGCGGCTCGTCGAGGCGACGCGGGGCATTGTCACCGAGACGGATCTCGCTCGAATGAAGCCGACGGCGCTTCTCGTAAATACGAGCCGCGCCGGCCTGATCGAAAGAGGCGCGCTCTTGCGCGCGCTCGAGGCGGGAAGGCCGGGCATGGCCGCGCTGGACGTCTACGAGCACGAGCCTCTGCTCGACCCCGGCAATCCGTTGCTCGCGATGGAGAACGTCGTCTGCACGCCGCACATCGGCTATGTCACGCGGGATGAATATGAGATCCAGTTCACCGATATCTTCGACCAAATCCTCGCGTACGCAGCGGGCGCACCCATCAACGTGGTCAACCCCGAAGCCACGGCGCCGCGATGAGGTCGCGACCGTCGAGGGTCACGCTGACGGGCCGCGCCGGAATACCCTGAGCATCCGCCGGCCGATGGCTGCGCCCGCCGCCGCCAGGAGGGCGATCGGCAGCACGTGCCCGACGAGCAGGTGCGGAAGATAGGACACGGGGCACCACAGATCGATGAGCAGCGCGCTGCCGAGCCCCGCGCCCGCGCCGAAGGCGGCGCCCGTCGCCGCCGGCGACATCGGGTCGAGACGGCGCCAGGCGAGGAGCAGCGCGAAGAGCAAGATGCCGCCCGTCGCGACGCTCATCGCGAAGCAGCGGTACCCGGGCCGCGTCGGCCACGGGCTCGCGAGATCGTAGAGGTGACCGAGCCCGTACCGCCAGAGTACGAACGCGACGATGGGCGCGATCGTCGCGAGGCCGAGCACGGACCATCCGCGCCGGTGCCCCGAGCGGGTGCGCGTGAACAGGAACCACATCCCCACGCCGACGAAGCACGAGGTCCCGAGGCTGGTCCACGCGACGAGCGACGGCGGTCGGCCGGTCGCGCGCAGGCCGCCCTCCACCCAGAACAGCGTCAACGCGCCCAGCACACCCGAGATGACGAGCCACGCCTGTCGGCGCGCGAGCTCGCGCCGGGGCGGGGCCGGGATCTCGCCGATCGAGGCGAGGATGCGGTTTCTTCGTTCAAGTGATTCCACGAAGTTGCTCCTTTTCAGCGTCTGACGGCCCACGCACGCCGCGCGGCTGGGCGGCTTCGAGCACGGCGTCGCGCAGGGCCGCGGCGCCGCGAAACACGGACATCTTCAGGCTGGGAAGCGTGACGCCGAGGTTCTCGGCCGCGACAGCCATCGAGAAGCCTTCGACGCGGACGAGCTCGAGCGCCAGTTGTTGCGGCTCGGGCAGGGCGCGGAAGGCTCGCACGAGGCGCCCGAGCGTCTCGCGCGCCGTCGCGATGCGCTCCGCGTCGACCACCTCGGCGACCGCCTCGGCGATGGGATCGGCTCCAGCGTCGCCGTCCTTGCCGTTGCCGCCGCCCGCGGGCCGCTCGCGCCACCCCTGCGCGCCGAGGTCCAGGCACAGGTTGCGCGCGATCTTGAACGCCCACGAGAGCACGTCGGACCCGCGAATGAAGGTGCCGCGGGCGCGGTGAATGCGCTCGAACGTCTGTTGCACGATGTCGTCGATGCGCGAAGGGTCACGCGTTCTCCGTCTCACGAGGCCCTCGATGCGCGGGGCGATGGCGTCATAGAGGATGGGAAACGCCGACGCGTCCCCGTCCGCATAGCGATTCATCGCCTCGTTTGCCACCCGGTTGTCCGGCCCTGGAGGGCGCTCGGATGTCGGGCGCATACCCCCTCATACGGGCGAGCTCGAGAAAAGTCTCGCGAATTCTCCCGCGACGGAGCGCGCGCGATTCGTCGAAACGAACCCGAGGTGGCGCCGTAGTCCTCAGCAACTCAAGGAGGCGACAAACATGAGTACACGAATTGAACGCGGGGTCATGGTGACGTTGCTGCTGGCCGCCGGATGTGGAAGCGGCGGGTACGGCGCGGGCAACAATCAAGGCGGCGGTACTACCGGAAGCGCAGGGGCGGCCGGTGCCGCCAGCGGGAGCGCGGGTGGTGAGCCCGCGGCCGGCGGCGCCACCGGTTCCGGCGCGGCCGGGACGGGGCCGGCGGGCGGCGGGTCGTACGGCGCGGGAACGGCGGGCGGCGGTTGGGCCGGGGCGTCTGGCGGCGCCACGTCCGGCGCGGGCGCGGGCGGTGGCAGCGGAACGGGGGAGACGACGGGCGGAGGCGGCGTCCCAGGCACGACCTGGCTGACGCCTCCGCCGTTCCCACCCGCGCTCGCGCCGCCCGCCGGCGCGACGGTCACGCTCCACGCTCACGCCGTCGGCGCGCAGATCTACAGGTGCACGGCCAGCAGCGCGGCCAACGCGGACGGCGGCGCCGGTGTGGATGCCGGCGCGCCGACCTACGCGTGGGTGCTCAAGGCCCCGGACGCCAAGCTCTACGATTCGACCGACACCCAGGTCGGGACGCACGGCGCCGGCCCGAGCTGGACCTGGCGCGACGGGAGCGTCGCGAACGGCGCCAAGGTGGCCGAGCTCAACGCGCCGGCGGCCGACGCGATCTCGTGGCTGCTCCTGCGCGTGACATCGACGAGCGGCGCGGGGGTGCTGAGCGACGCCACCTACGTCCAGCGGCTGAACACCGTGGGTGGCAGGGCGCCTGTGACCGGGTGCGACGCGACGACAGTCGGCACCGACACACGTTCGGGCTACTCCGCCGACTATTACTTCTACTCGGGAGGCGGCGTCTCGACGTGGCTGAGGGCGCCCGAGGTGCCGAGCGCGATCGCCGTTCCGACCGACGTGAGGCTCGCGGTGCACGACCGCGGCAGCGGCATGCAGATCTACAACTGCGCGGCCAGCGGCGGCGGCGGCGCGGGGGGCACGACGACCTACGCCTGGACCTTCAAGGCGCCCGACGCGCTCCTCGTCGACATGAATTTCACGCCTGTCGCCCTGCACGGCGCCGGGCCGAGCTGGACGTCGACGGACGGCAGTGTCGTCGTGGCGCCCGAGATCGCGCGCGTCGATGCACCGCGGGCCGACGCCATCCCGTGGCTCCTCCTCAAGGAGCAATCGACCACCGGCCTGGGCGTGTTCAGCCAGGTCGCCTTCGTCCAGCGCGTCAACACGTCGGGCGGCGTGGCGCCGACGACCGGCTGCGACGCGAGCACCGTCAACACCCTGGTCCGCGTCCCGTACTCGGCCGACTACTACTTCTACGTCTCGATCAACCAGCCCGATGGCGGCGCGGGCGGCTGAAACGGGCGCAGCCGGTTGACGGCGTACGGATTAGGGGACTCGGCGGCGATGTCGACGCCGAGAATGCGGTGGCGCATCGCTCACACCGAGCGGCGACGCCGGGTACTTGCGTAGGAACGCCGCCGCGGGCACTCGCGCCTCCGCGACGCGTCCGAGATCGGCGAGCGCACGCGGACGTCATTACCCCGTAGGTCACCGACGTAAAGCGCGCATTCGACTCCGTGGGCACTCGCCAGCGCGCTCGCGAGGCCGCACACATTCGAGCACCATGACCCAACCGAGGGATACGCAACAAACCAGCAAACAAGCAGCCCGCAGAGCAGCCACTCGTCCATTTCAGGTGAACGTTCGGGAAGCGGACCTCGCCGAATTGCGCAGGCGCATGAGCGCGACGAAGTGGCCAGAACGGGAAACGGTCGGTGATGCGGAAGACGTTTGCGCGCGCTTCAGATCACTGCGCCACCAGCGCAACCAGGCCGCCACGCCGAACGAGGAACGTTGAAAGGGCACGTCATGAAACGGATTGGTCCATTGCTACTGGTTGCAACGGTGGCCGGCGCTGCCGGCGCCTGGGCCCAAACATCGACACGCGCCGATGCAGAGCCTGCCTCTCGGAGCGCGAAGGAGGTTCGCGGCGCCACGCCATACCTCGAAATCAAGGACGAGCCTCCACCCAGGCTGATTGTCGATCCCCCGCTTACCAACCTGCTGGCCCAGGGCATCGTCTGGATCCAGTGGCGGGTCGAGAACGTGCGCATCGTACCGGTGTTCGGAAAGAGCGCCCTCGACGTGTCTCCACGAGTCGGGCATTTTCACATCCACATGGACGACGTGCCTTGGTTCTGGCCCGACGCGAGTGATCTCAATACGATCGACCTGGGCGGGGTGCCGCCTGGTCCGCACAAAGTGCGGATCGAGCTGGTGAACGCCGCCCACGAGCCCTTCCCGGGAGTGTCCAAGACAGTGACGTTCACAGTTCCCAAGGGAACGGTTTCGTCTCACTCTCACTAAGGCCAGAGCGCCAGAAGTTTCCGGCGAGTGTGAAAGAACCGAAGAATCCAAGATTTCTTGAGTGCGGTCGGGGAGAGTCGAACTCCCACAATCGTAAGATCACCAGAACCTGAATCTGGCGCGTCGACGGCGTTCTAGAACAGGTACATCAGGCGGATGCGGCCGCTGTACATGGTGTTGAGGAGGTCGACCGTCGAGCCGCCGGCGGCGAAGGTTGCCCGCGCATAACCAAAGACGCCCTTGATGAAGAGGCGCTTGGCGGCCACGTACTGGAGCGCCCCGAATCCCTGGAGCTGGTCGAAGTACCCGGCCCTGGTGGTGCCGGCGAAATCCTCGTCGGCCATGCGGGTGAAGTCGAGGCCGGTGCCGGCGATCCATTCACCGACGATGCGTGCGTTGGCGAAGCCGCCGACGCTCAAGATGTCGAAGGTCCTGCCGCCGACGAGGCCCTGCGTGCTGGTCTCTTCTGCGCGCCCGTACGAGGCGTTGACGCCGCATTCGAAGCGAGGGTCGAGGATGAAGATGATCCCGCCGCCGACGCCGCGCTCGAGCCTGGTGTTCGGGTTGGGCCCGATCACGCCGTTCGGATCCCGGTACTCGTCGCGCTGGCGGGCCTTGATGTACTCGCCGGCGACCTTGAGCTTGATCATCCCGAGGTCGACGATCATGGCGGGTCGCGTGCCGAGGCTGTTCATGCCGTTGGCGTCCGGGCCGGCAATGCCGAGCAGCTCGAACCGCAGAAAGCCCGTCGGATAGAGATGGAGCGCCGTGTAGCCGGGCCCCGACGGGCGGGTCTCGAAGGGGAAACGAACGAGATAGGGCGTGACCGCCGCGCGGTTTCCGAAGTCCTCCGCGCCTCTGCGCTCCAGCGTGTTGACGTCCAGCGCCATGCCGAGATGGAAGACCTCCCACGACTCGAAGCGCCCGAGCTGCAGGTCCCACCGGTTCCAGCGACCGACGCGCACGAAGAGATCGTCCGTCTGGGCGCGATCGGCCAGGGCCGCGAACTGGTCCTTGATGCCGACGAGCTCGATCTGCGCCTGGATGAAGAACGAGCCGTTCGAGTAAGTGGGTGTCAGCCGCAGGAGCCCACGCGCATCCTGCAGCCAGAACTGCCGGTCGGTGCGAAGCTGATCGCGTCGGATCTGCTCGTACCCCGTGTCGACCCAGGCGTAGCCCGAGACGCCGACGCCGGTCTTCGGCATGTACGGCCACTGCAGTCCGTGGAACGTCAACCACAGTGAGCCGCCCCAGATGCCACGCGTGGGCGGGCCGAGGATGAACGACTTGTCGAAGAGGCCGCCGCCCGTCGACGCCTCGGGATAGGCGCCCGCCGGGAGCTCCTCGACCACGGTCCCCGGCTCCCACTTCGCCGGCACCGAAGCGGGCGCGCTGACGTCGGGGGGCGTCGGAGGCTGAGGCGCTGGTACCGGTGCCGGTACCGGTGCCGGCGCAGCTGATGCCGGCGTTGCCGCGGCGGCAGGGGCCGGGGCCGTTGCTGCCGGCGCCGCCGGTGCAGGCGGCGGCGGTGACGGCTCCTGCGCGCGCGCGACGTCACCGAGGGCGACGATGACGACGACGACGCGAGTAACGCGCTGGAGATGGATCGACAGGGTAGACGCGTGGCGATGGGGTCTCATACGGGCCTCCGAGCGGCGGACGTGGCGCGCCGCTGCTAGTTCACGTTGAAGGTGTCGGAAAGGGCGCAGCCGATCCCGCCGCCGTCCGGACAGAGCTCGGGCGTCGTCTGCAACGCTTTGTTCGCGATGCCGGAGCTGGGCGCGACGATGATCCGGTACGCGCCCGGCTGAACGTCCCACCGGTTCGGCACGACCTCCGTGTCCCAGTACTTGAGATCCTTGATGCGGACCGGAATCGCGATTCGTTTGGCGCTCGCGCACGGGGTCGTCGCGTCGCCGTAGCGGCAGTCGGTCGTTTGCCCGAGGCCGTCGAGACCGACGCGGTAAAACCCTTTCAGCTCCTTGATCGAGCGGCTCGGGATCCCGTCGGGTCCGGTCGGGAACTGCACGAAGAGCATCACGACCTCCTCGCCGCCGCGCGGGCTCGTGTTGGAGACGTCGACCTCGACCTCGACGGTGCCGTTCTTGGTCACGGTGCTACAGGGCACGTGCAGGTTCGCGTACTGGAAGCGCGCGTACGACAGCCCGTAGCCGAAGGAGTAACGCGGCGTCAGCTTCAGCAGGTCGAAGCGGCGGTAGCCGAGGAAGTAGTCCATCGTCGTCGTGCCGCTCGGCATCTCGTCGAAGATCGGGAACTGCGTGACGTACATGGGCCAGGTGACGGGCAGCTTGCCGCTGAAGTTTTCCTTGCCGAGCAGGAGCTTGCCGAGGGCGCGGCCGCCGACCATGCCGGGGTACCAGGCCATGACGACCGCCGGGACGTTGTCGAGCCATGGCATGTCCACCACGCCGCCCGCCTCGATCACGACGATCATCGGCTTTCCCAGCTTGGCGATCTCGTCGACCAGCTTGGTGTTCAGCATGCCGTAGCCCCGGCCGTGATCCTTGCCGTCGAGCGAAAGGTTCTCGCGATCGTTGCCGTTGTACTGCTCACCCTCGTTGTAGGGCGTCAGACCGACGACGACCACGACCACGTCGGCCGCCTGCGCCGCGGTGACGGCGGGTGTCACGTCGCCACCGCTCGTCGTGGCGGTGGTGACCGCGAACGCGCTGCCGCCGGTGCAGGAGGTCGGGCTGACCTTTCTGTCGACGATTCCGCCCACCGCCTCGCAGATGCCGGCGAACGGGCTCACGGATCGTTCGAGGTCGACGTTGACCCGACTGGACCCGGTGTCGCCGGTCCGGATGCCCGTCGCGAAGTTGATCTTGCCCTTGTTCGTGTGGTCCTGGTTGCACAGCTGGATCCCGGGACCAGTGGCGTCCTTGCAGTAGCTGATCGTCGGTCCGACGACGGCGATCTTCGTGACCGCGCCGGCGATTGGCTTGATCGGCAGCACGTTGCTGTCGTCCGCCGCCGGGGTCGTGCAGGCCTTGTCCGTCGTCGGACAGTTCTTGATCAAGACCATCGATTTGCGCGCCGCCTCCTCGGCGATCGCGATGTGGTCGTCGTTGTTGGTGATGCTGGAAACGCCGTTGCTCCCGACGACGTAGGTGCTGGTCGGCGCCTTCAGTCCCCCGCCCCCGCCCATGACGTGGGCCCTGAACCGGAGCTTCTGCGCGAGCACCCGGTCGACGTGCTCGTTGATGAGGCTCTCGGGAATCGACGCCGGGACCAGCCCCTCGTCGATGACCTTGTAGTTCAGCGACCACGGCACCTCGAGGTCGAGGCCGGCCAGCAACGCCTCCCGGGCGCTGTTCGTGCGCGTCGTCGTGTCGAGGTTGGACGTGCTGTATCCCGGCATGGCCCACCAGTCAGAGAGCACGAGCCCCTTGAAGCCGAACTCGCCGCGCAGAATCGTCGTGAGCAGCTCGCTGTTCTGCGTCGCCTTCGTGCCGTTGACGGCGTTGTACGAGGCCATGACGCAGGCGACGCCGCCGTCCTGGACGATCATCTCGAAGTGACGGCCGTAGATCTCGCGCAGCGTGCGCGGCTCGAGCTGCGAATTGACGATCCAGCGATCGCGCTCGATGTTGTTCGCCGCCCAGTGTTTGGCGCAGGCGGCGGAGTACTCCTGGATGCCGGCCGTCAGCCCGGTGCCGATACGCCCGAGGAGGAAGCTGTCCTCGCCGTAGGTCTCCTGCGCGCGGCCCCAGAACGGATGGCGAAGGATGTTCACGCACGGGACCAGGAGCATCGACGTGTTGGCGGCGACCAGCTCGTCGCCCATGGCCTGGCCGATCCGGTATTCGAGACCGACGTCGAACGCCGCGCCGCGCGCGACCGGGGCTGGGAACGCCGTCGCGCTGCCGTGCTCCGCGACCTTCGTGCCCGGACTGTTTCGGTCCTTGCCGACGAAGACGGGCTGGTCGATGTTCAACCTGCGCGGTCCGTCGCGGTACTGCCAGCCTCGGATCTGGACCTCGTCGTTGTCGTAGCTTCGCTGGATGTCTCCCCAGTTCGTGCTCCCTTCCCCGGAGAACTTGCCGCGGATTTGTTCCGCTTTCTGCGTCAGGTTCGTCATCTGCCCACGGAGCGCGCGGGCCATCTCCATCAACCTCTCGTGGTCCGCTTCGGGGTAGCCGGGCGAATACGCCAGCGTGTAGTCGGGCAGATCGGTGCACTCGACCTTCGGCGGGCTGCCGCCGCCGCCCGCTGAACCGGCGGGGAGAATTTTCTCGGGCAGCTCGCCATTAACCGGGCGGCCCGAGCCGCCGCCGCCCGGTCCGTTGCCTGTTCCGCCGCTGCCGCCCGATCCCGATACTTCGCGGCGGGCCGCCAGCCCACAGCCCGTCACGACCGCGAGAGCCATCACGAGAAGACGCATCGAGCGAGGCAAGAGCAACGATCGCGCCAGCGGCGATCCGCTGCCGCGCGCGCTACCCCGCGCGCAGACGGACGCCTTGCGGTGACGGCGGACGTCCGGACGTCCACAGGTGCGCAGCGGCGGACGTCCACATTCCGCGCGCTGCCGGATCGATCAGGCGTCCGGATCGTCGTCGGGATTGCGGAGCGCGTCGAGATCGACCGCGTTGCTGTCCATCAACCGGTAGGCCCGCTGGCGGGTGATGCCCAGCAGCGCGGCGGCGCGCGTGACGTTGCCGCCGGCGGCGCGCAGCGCGGCCACCAGCGCCGGCACGTCGGGGAGCTCCTCCGCGGGCACCCGCCGGCCGCTCCGCAGCGGCCGCGCGGCGGCGGGGCCCGGCGCGACGGTCCGGGGCGCCAGCTCATCGTCACGCCCCGCGACGGCTTCGGCGCGCGCGGCCGCCACCTGCTGGCCGATCCGGTCGGGCAGGTGCTCGGCGCGCAGCGTCGTCTCGCTTGCGCGTAGGATCAGCAGCCGTCGCACCAGTTGCACCAGCTCGCGCACGTTGAACGGCCAGTCGTAGAGACAGAGGCGCTCGACCAGCTCGCCGTCGACCGCCGGCACCGGTCCCGCTCCGCCGATGCTTCGCAGCAGCTGCGAGAACAGCGGCGCGACGTCCTCGCGCCGGTCGCGCAGGGGCGGCAGCCGCACGGTCATCCCTTCCAGCCGCGCCAGCAGATCGGGTCGGAAACGGCCGGCGCGCGACGCGTCCAGCAGCGAGAGCTGACCCGCGACGACGATGCGGACATCGATCGGGACGGGACGGGTCTCGCCGAGCGGCTGCACCTCGCGCTGCTCGAGCACGCGCAGCAGCTTGGCCTGCAGCGCCAGCGACAGATCCGACACCTCGTCGAGCAACAACGTTCCGGCCTCCGCGCTGCGGAAGACCCCGGGGCTCGCCTTGTCGGCGCCGGTGAACGCCCCCTTCCGGTAGCCGAACAGCTCACCTTCGGCCAGCGATTCGGGGAGCGCGGCGCAGTTGACCGCGACGAACGGGCCGCGTCGCCCGCTCCAGGCGTGGATCGCGCGCGACACGACCTCCTTGCCGGTTCCGGTCTCGCCCTCGAGGACGATCGGCAGATCGCTGGGCGCCGCCAGCCGCAGGGGCGCGACCGCCCTGGCGAGCGCGGCGCCGCCGTAAAGGCCGGGCGCGATCTCCACGAGCGCGCCGGGCTGCGCGGTGACGACGCCGATCCAGCCGCCCACCCGCACGACGTCGCCGGCGGCGAGGACGCCCTGGGCGACGGCCCGCCCGTTGATCCGGATGCCGTTGCGGCTGCCGAGGTCGTGCAGCGCCGCGCCCGCGCCCGGTTCGGTCCACCGCAGCGCCGCGTGCCGGCGCGAGATGTCGCCGGCCTCGATGCGAACGTCGCAGGCGGCGTCGCGCCCGATGATCAGCTCGGAGGCCGCGTTCGGTCCGCGATCGAGCGGGATCGGCGGCCGATCGGGTACCGGGAACACCCACACCAGCGCCAGCCCTTCGCGGTCGGCGCCGCGGACCGGCGCGCCCGCCGCCGTGACCGTCTTGGTGCCCGGGTCGGTCCCCATCGCGAGCCCTGATCGATTCATATCACGCGGGCCGGGGCGGCGTTTATAGGCGAGGCTGTCCGTGGTATTCACCAGAAGGGTTGCGATGCGTTTCGCGGTGCCGGAGGCGCAATGACGGTCGGAGCGAGCGGAGCAACCGTCGGCGCCCTGGTCGGCGGGAAGTACCGCATCGTTCGCTTGCTCGCGCAGGGCGGGATGGGGGTCGTCTACGAGGCGCACCACGCGGTGGTCAGGCGGCGCTTCGCGATCAAGTTCCTGCGCCGTGATCTCGCCCTTCGGCGTGAGATCCTGACCCGGTTCCAGCGCGAGGCGGAGGCCGCGGGCGCGCTGGAGAACGAAAACGTCGCGGCGGCTGTCGACTTCGGGATCTCCGACGATGGGACGCCGTACATCGTGATGGAGTATCTGGTCGGAGAGAGCGTGGGCGCGCTGCTCGAGCGCGAGGGCCGGCTGCCCGGCGGGCGCGCCTGCGATCTGGTGGCGCAGGCCTGCCGCGGCGTCGAGGCGGCGCACGCCGCCGGCATCGTCCACCGCGATCTCAAGCCGCACAACCTGTTCCTCTGCCGGCGCGAGGACGGGATGGACCTGGTGAAGGTGCTCGACTTCGGCGTCGCCAAGCTGCAGGCCATCGAAGCGTCGAACGCGGCGACGGACACCGGCACGCTGCTCGGGACGGCCTCCTACATGTCGCCGGAGCAAGCGCGCGGCGAGAAGATGGTCGACCAGCGGGCCGACGTGTACGCGCTGGGCGCGATTCTCTATGAGCTTCTGTCGCAGCGAAAGCCGCACCCCGGTGATTCGCAGAACGCCATCCTCCACCACATCGCCACGCAGCCGGCGGCGCCGATCGATCCGGCTCGTGATGGGGTGGCCCCCGCGCTCGTCGAGGTGATCGGGCGGACCCTCGCGTCCGATCCCAGCGCGCGGCCCCAGACGGCGGCGGCACTGGCGGCGGCGCTGGCGTCGTTCGCGCGCCGCGAGGTCTGGCCTGCGCCACCGCTGCCGGCCATACCGGGTCGGGCCGCGCCGATGCCGGCGCCGGCGCGCGCGCGGACCGGGCGGGCGCTGATCGCGGTGCTGGCGCTGGTTTCGATCGCGGTGGCGGCCCGGGCGCTGCGGGGCAAGGGGAGGGCGCCCGAAACAGCGTCCCCGGTGTCCAATCGTCCGTCAATCGAAGGGCCGGCGGCTCCCGCTCGTCCCGCTCCGGCCGTCACGGCGCCGGCCGCGTCCGCTCCGTTCGACGCACCGCCGGTTGGACGCCTGACCGGACGCTCGTCGCCGGCGGGCGCGCGGCGTCCGTCAGCCGTGCGGCCGGTCGCGAAGGCACCCGAGCGCGCGAGCGGGGGCGTGCCGCGCTCTCCGCTGCCGACCGCGGCGGAGCCCGCGTTCGACCCCGAGAACCCCTACCGGTGATGGCACCCACCGTGCAGCTGGGGTCGGGCAGGTGAGCTTCTCGCGCCGCGTGATCGTGCTGCTGGTCGTCGTATCGGCATCGGCATCGGCGTCGGCTGCGCCTGCGCGCGCCGCGGGGGGCGATCCCCGCGAGCTGGCGGCCGCGCACTACGCGCGCGGCATCGATCTCGCGAAGCAGGGGCTGTACGAAGCGGCCCTCGAACAGTTCAACCAGGCCTACGCGACGAGCCCGCACTTCGCCGTCCTCTACAACGTCGGCCAGGCGCAGATCGCGCTCGGCCGGCCGCTCGAGGCGATCGAGGCGCTGTCGACCTATCTGCGCGACGGGGGCGAGAAGGTCCCGCTCAGCCGGCGCGAGCAGGTGCACGCGCAGATCGCGCTGCTCGAGGCGAAGCTCGGCGAGCTCACCATCTCCTCGGATCGGCCGGGTGTCGCCATCCGCGTGGACGATCGCGATATCGGTCGGACGCCGCTCTTTCAGCCGATCCGCCTTGCCGCGGGGACACACACGATCACGGCGTCGCCCCGGGACGGCACTCGGATCACGCGCGTCGTGACGCTCGCGGAGGCCGAGCGGCAGCGGCTCGACCTCGCGCTTGCCGGCCAGGCCGAGCCCGGTGATGCGCCGCCCGATGCCGCGCCGGCGGCTCTCACCGCCGCACCCGCCGTCCGGCCGGCCGCGACGCCGCCAGGGGCCGCGGCGACGCTGGTGTCGCCGGGGCCGACCGGTGCCTCGCCAGCCTCGCGCGGCAAGGCCATGCGGCGCGCGGCGTACGCGAGCGCTGGGCTCGGCGTGGCGGCGGTGGGCGCCGCGCTCGGTGTCTACCTCTGGAACCGCGACCGCTACGACGACTGGAGGGCGGGCGAGGCGGCCCTCCAGGATCTGACCCCCGGCTCCGCCGCATACCGCATGCAAGCGGTCGCGAACAACGACCTCGCGACGTCGCTCACGAGGGCGAACCAGGCGATCGTGGGCCTGTCGATCGCGGGCGGGCTGCTCGTCGCGACGGGCGCGTCCCTGTGGCTCGTCGACCGTGGACGCGGGCGCCGCACCGGCGAGCTGGCGTTCTCGTGGACCTCGTCGTCGGTCCAGCTCGGCTGGGGTGGCCGGTGGTGAGCATCGCGGCGCGCGACGTGGCGACGTTGCGCGCCGTCGCGGCGTCGATCATCTGCGCGCTGGCAGCCTCAGGCTGCTTCGACGTCCGGACGGTTGATCCGGGGCCGCTCGTGATCGACGACTTCGACGACGGCGACCTGGCCCCGGCGCTCACCACCTTCGATTCGTGGGGCTGCTACTCCTTCAACGCGCAGGCGCCCACGATCGACTGCGCTCGCACGCAGGGCGCCGACAACAGTGCGTTCGGGCTGAATCTCGATTTCCGCGTCGACGATCCGCCCGACGGAAAGCAGCAGCACGGCGGCGCCGCCGTGGGGAGCTGGGGCCGCGCTCCGGTGGACATCAATCACTATCAGGACTTCGTGTTCTCGGCGATGCTCGCGTCCGGGACGCCTGCGCTCCCGAGCGATGCGCGGCTGTACGTCGAGCTGGGGTGCGGCACCGCGGTCGCCGAGGACGGGTCTCGCCCCGGCGACTTCTATGTCCTGGCGAGCGCCGACTACAAGAACTACTGGCAACCGTTTCGGATCGACATCACCAGCCTCGGGCAGCCCCCCTGGGTCGTCAACAAGATCGAGGGAGGCCCAGCGAGGTGCCGGCAGCTCGTCGACAGCATCCGGTTCACCGTCGACGCGCATCTCGCCGACGGCCAGTCGGGACAAGCCGTCCTCACGATCGACAGCATCTACCTCCAGTAGCACGACAAGCTGGCTGTGCTGCGCGTCGTGGGCGCGCACCTTTCGCGGGCCTGGACAGCGTCTTCCACGCGTCGAGCATGCCGTCGAGGGCGGGCGCCGCCAGCTCCGGCGCGCCGAAGAACAGCGCGACCGCCTCGCCCCGGCGCTGGACGTTCGCGCCGGCCACCATCGCGGCCGTGCGCGCGAAGTCTTCCGCCTCGCCGCCGTCGTCCCAGATCGTCAGCCACAGCAAAGGTGGCTCGAGCGGCGTGCCGCCGTCGGGTTCCGCCGCCGGCGCCTGGTAGACGGCGGCGCGATCGCCGGCCCAGCCGGCGGCGGCGCGCGCGGCGATGTCGGCGGGCAGCGCGGTCGACAGCCAGGCGCGCAGCACCAGCTCGCCCATGACGTCGCTCGCCTTCGGGCGGTCGAAGCCGGGCACCGCGGGCAGCACGGCCTCGGGCACGGGGATCGGATTTTCGCAGGCCTCGTATTTGTTGCGGTGCAACACCTGTTCGGAGGACGCGGGTGGATCTCTCCACAGCGCGTCGACGGCCGACCAGGGCTGGCGCGCGCGAACGCCGGCCACGAACAGGAAGCCGTCGACGTGCACGAAGCGGCTCAGCGCCGCGAGCCAGGGCGGCCGCCCCTCACCGGCGGCGGCGCGCAGGCGATCGGCCAGCGCCACCAGCGCGGTGGGACGCAGGAAGTCACCATCCTCGTCGACGACGACCAGCGCGGCCAGCGTCGCGTCTCCCTCGACCAGCGCGAGGCGCGCGCGCGTCGCGTCGCCGTCCAGCGGCGGCGCCGTCTCCGACGCCGGCGGGGTGAGGAAGCGACGCAGATCGAAGCGCTGGTCGGCGACGGCGTGCGCGATCTCGTGCAGCAGCGCGACGCGCTGGCCGTCTAGCGGCAGGAAATCGGGGACCAGCAGCCGCTGCGTCGCGGGATCGTAGGTCGCGACCGGGGCGGACGCCGGCCCCGCCGACCACAGCCTCGCGTAGTCGGCGGCCCCGCCGATCAGGCCGAGCCGCTTCATGATCCGTTCCTCGACGCCGAAGTTGGAGGTGGTGACGCGGGCGGCGAGCGCGGCGGCCACCAGCGCGTCGGCGGCATCCCGCGAGACGGGGCGCGCCTGCAGCGTGCCGCGAAACGGGAGGCGGCGCGCGGCGGTGACCTGGCCGACCAGGTGGTCGACCTCGGCGCGGACGGCGGCGTCGGTCAGGGGCGCAACCCCGACGGCGAGCACCAGCGCCGCCGCGATGGTACTCGTGCCAGCCACGGGCGGCAGTTTGAGGTAAATACGCCGCTGCTTCAATGAACGAGATGGGCATCGACGCCGGGCCGGCGACGGCGCTGGAACCGCCGCGGCACGGGTTTGCGTCGGCGGTGGAGGCGATCCGCTCGCTGCTGGCGGGGCCGGGGCGCGCGGTCGAGCTGTACGGGGCGAGCGGCGCGCTGGGGGCGGCCATCGCGGCGGCGACGTCGGACGCCACCTTGCTCTACGTCGTTCCCGACGAGGAGACCGCCGAGACGCGGGTGAGCGACCTCGAATTTTTCCTGCCCGCCGCGCACGCCGGCGACGATCCCCTCGCGCCGCCGGCGGTGCTCGAGCTGCCCGCCCCGGACGCCTCGCCCTACGCCGAGATGCAGGCCGATCGGCGCACGACGCTGCGCCGGATGGCGGCGCTGTTCCGGCTGTCGCAGGGGTTCGCGCCGCGCGTGCTGGTGGCGTCGGCGGCGGCGCTGTTCCGGCGGGTGGTCCCGCGGGCGCCGTTCGAGTCGCTGTGCGAGATGATCGCGACGGGCTCGACGCTGGATCGGGACGCGACCATCGCCGCGCTCCTGCGCGCGGGCTTCTCGCGCTCGCCCGTCGTCGAGGACGCGGGGACGTTCGCGGTGCGCGGCGCCGTGATCGATCTGTTCCCGCCCATCTACAAACATCCGATCCGGATCGAGCTGTTCGGCGACGAGGTCGAGTCGATCCGGCTCTACGACGCGGCGACGCAGCGGACGCTGCGCCCGCTGGACGCGGTCTACCTGCACCCGGTGCGCGAGACCGTCCCGACGGCGGGCGCCGATCCGCGGACGCGCATTCTCGCCGCCGCCGACGCCGCCGTGTACCCGTCGTCGAAGACGCGCCACCTGCTGGAGCAAATAGAAGATGGTGAGCCGTTCTTCGGCATCGAGGCGCTGGCGCCGGCGTTCCACGCCCGCATGGTGTCGCTGTTCGACTACCTGCCGGAGACGACGGTGTGCGTGGTCGAGGAGCCGGAAGCGGTGCTGGACGAGGCGCGCCGCCAGGCGAGCCGCCTGCGCGAGGCGGCCGTGTCCCGCCACGTCGAGCACCGGCTGGCGCTGCCCGCCGAGGATTTCGTGCTGGGCGAGGACGAGGCGGCGGAGGCGCTGGCGGCGCGGCGGCGGCTGGAGCTGCGCGCGGTCGAGGTCGTCCGCGTCAACCCCGCGCCCGACGCGCCCGCGCGTATCCGCGTCGAATCGGCGCCGCACACGACGCTGCGCGCGGACCTGCACCAGGCGCGCTCCGCTGCGGGCAGCGGCAGCGACCTCGACATCGGCACGCCGCTGCGCGATCGCCTGCGCGCCTGGCTGGACGCCGGCTTCCGCATCCGCGTCGTCGCCCCCAACCGGACCCACGCCGACCGCCTGGTCGCGCTGCTGCGCGCGCTCGGCCTGGCGACGGATCTCGCGCCGCCGCGCGCGGGCCACGAGCTGTTCGCGGCGGCGGGCGCGCCGCTGGCGGTGCTGAGCGGATCGCTGCGGCGCGGGTTCGTGTTGCCCGGCGACCGCCTGGTGGTCGTCTCCGAGGAGGAGATCTTCGGCGCGCGGGCGATGCGCGAAGCGCGCCAGAGCAAGGCGGCCGCGCTGGGCGATCTCGGCGAGATCGCCGAGGGCGACGCGATCGTCCACGACGAACACGGCATCGACCGCTACCGCGGGCTCAAGAAGCTGACGGTGCGCGGCGTCCCCGCCGACTTCATGCACCTGGAATACGACGGTGGATCGGTCTACGTCCCCGTCTATTGCATCGGTGTCGTGCATCGTTATCTGGGTGGTGAGGTGGGTGACGTCAAGCTGGACAAGCTGGGCCGTGTTATCTGGCAGGAGAAACAACACCGCGT
>Ga0111539_10004773_pt1 | contig 17695 bp, 15 predicted proteins | sample RhiMethybrSRZTD1_FD_79667 | JGI IMG/M metagenome (GOLD analysis project Ga0111539, IMG submission 79667) | Populus rhizosphere microbial communities from Tennessee, USA - Rhizosphere MetaG P. TD hybrid SRZTD1 (version 2) (version 2) | ecosystem: Host-associated > Plants > Roots > Rhizosphere >... | reverse complement strand
TCCTTGTTATCGCGCGTCATCTCGCCGCTCGAACGCGGTCTTTACATGGGAATGCAGCAGACGTATGGCGGCGTGGCGAGGATCATCGCGCCGCTATTCTTTGGCTGGTCCTTCGATACCCTCGGCGTCTCCTCGCCCTACTTCTTCGCCTCCGCCTTCATCATCGCCACCATCTTCCTCGGTTTCGGCTTCGACAAGTACGCCAAGCACGAAGAAACACCACAGATCATTGCCGCGGCCGTACCAGAAGAAGCTGAATCAGAGATCGCCCCGGTTAAGTCTTCCTGATCACTTCGCAACGATCGGCGCTGAATCGTCGAATGTCACTTTGTTCCGTGGATCCGGAATGTGAATTGGTGTCTCGACTGTATTACCGTAACGGTTCGTGCCTTCGTCGAATGTGCCTGCCAGGTTGATTGAGACGCGCACGATGTAGTCGCCCTCGGGGACGCCGGTGATGTCGATCCATTGACCGACTAGTTGCTTGTAGTACCAGTCGCCCCAGCCGGACGAGATGCCCTGGAAACCACAGTTGTAGCCATTGCTCTTACCGCCGTCGTACTTGAACGAGTCCTCCATGCAGAAGCCTTGCTTGTGGCCGGCGACGACGAGCGTCCCGCTTTCGTCAAACAGTTCGTAAGCCGAGAAATCGCGGATGTGAAAGTGACCGTGACATGGAGCAAACTCAAACCACTCGGCATAAGGATTATTAGGATCGCTGCGATCGCCGACCACGAGATCGGCATCACCGCTGTTCATGACGACGGTGTCAAAGCGTAGCAGACGACGAACGCCCGGCCCGCCGACCACACCCTCCTCGAGCGCGCAAGGAACTTTGGCAGCGTCGCGGTCCACGATCTCCATTTGCGAGACGAAGCGTTGCGGATCGACTACGAGATCCGGTTTGCCGCCATTGTTGTAAACAGGGAACTGCCGGCTCACGCTCGTGCGTTGCGACAGCGCCGGCGGCGTGACGAGGACGAGCAGAGTGATCGTGGCGATGAGAAGAGCTTTGAGTTTGCGCATGTGGGTCACCTCGGTTTGCTGAAGATTCCAAAAACCTATTCGTTGAGATTGTCGAGGCCGGTAAACTTCCAACCGGTCCGGGTTTGGTTGAAGTGATAGATAATCACTTCATTGCCCGCGGCATCAGGGCAAGCAACCGTGAAGTGTTTGTAATTGTCATGATCGATTTCTCGCTTCGCTTTTTTGAAGCAAGCCGCCGCGTTGGTCTGCTCGGTGAAGACCTTTCGATACCGCTTCTGCAAATCCGCTTTGCTCTTAATGCTGGGAATGCCGTACGACATGGCAATCGGAAAGCGCGAGAGCGCCGCGATGGCTTCGACGTTCTTGTCGGTCACGGCCGTTTTGAACTGCTGCCAGAACTTGTCCTGCGACGAGTCGAAACCGGTGAGTAGCAACACAGTGAATAAGGCAATTGTTTTCATCGTTTAATTTAGGACTTGATTCTAAAGTGGATGCTGTGATTGGATGCGCACCATGCGAACCTCAATCAAAATCCGCCCGCTTGTTCTGGTACTGATCTGCCTGACGATGGCGCCGATTATAAACGCGCAATCGTTCACGATGGAACAGATCAAGAGCTATCCGTTTCCCAACGAGCTAACCGCATCGGGAGGCGGCTCGCGCATCGCGTGGGCCTTCAACGAGCGCGGACTGCGAAACGTATGGGTCGCCGAAGGGCCGGACTTCAAAGCTCGCCGTCTCACCAACTACACCGTCGACGACGGACAGGAGTTGACGAGTCTCGCGGTTTCTGAAGACGGCAAGTACGTGGTCTACGTGCGCGGCGGCGATCATGGTTCCAACTTCGACAGCGCGGCGCCGGTGAATCCAGCGCTGTCGGCGACGCAGACGCGTGTGCAGATCTGGAGCGTTCCGTTTGCGGGTGGCGAGCCGAAAATGATCGGCGAGGGTGACGAACCGGTCATCTCGCCGAAGAGCGATCGAGTGGTGTTCGTAAAAGAGCGCGGCATCTGGACCGCGTTGATCGACGGTTCGAGCGCCGCGAAGCGAATGTTCTTTGCGCGCGGGGAATGCGGTTCGCCGGAGTGGTCACCTGACGGTTCGCGTCTTGGTTTCGTTACCAATCGTGGCGACCATTCGTTCATCGGCGTCTACACCAACGATTCGATGCCGATCGTTTATCTCTCGCCGTCGACTGCACGCGATTCAAGTCCGCGTTGGTCGCCGGACGGAAAGCGCATCGTGTTTGTGCGACGACCCGGAAACGGCGGCGCGCCGGAACCGATTCTCGAACAACGTCCGCAAGCGTGGTCCATCTGGATTGCTGACGCCACGACAGGAGAGGGAAGTCAGCTCTGGAAGAGTCCGTTCACGTTGCGCGGCTCGCCGCCGTCGACGCACGGCGGGACGAACCTGCACTGGGCCGCTGCTGGTCGAATCGTTTTTCTGTCGTACCTGGATGGGCAGCCGCACCTCTATTCGATCTCGGAAAAGGGTGGCGAGCCGTTGCTGCTGACGCCCGGCAACTACATGGCGGAGTACATCACGATCAGCGCCGATCGCACGTACCTGGTCTTCGCGGGCAACGCTGGTTCCGATGCGGATGACATCGATCGACGTCACATCGTGAAGGTCCCGGTCGACAAAGCTGAGCCGGCAGTGCTCACGCCCGGCAAAGGACTTGAATGGACCCCCTTCGTAACTGGCGATGGCAAGTACATCGCGTATCTCGCAGCTACGGCGCAGCGCCCGCCGTTGCCGACGGTGATGCCCGCGGGTGGCGGCCAGCCGATCACGATCGCCGCGGATCGTTTGCCTTCGGATTTCCCGTCGAATCAACTCGTCGTGCCGAAGAAGGTGGTCTACAAATCACCCGACGGGCTCAACATTCACGCGCAGTTGTTTGAAGCCGCGGGCGGCGCGGCTAAGAAGCCCGCGATTATCTACGTCCACGGTGGTCCACCGCGTCAGATGCTGCTCGGCTGGCACTATTCCGATTACTACACGAATGCTTACGCGTTGAACCAGTACCTCGCCAGTCGGGGCTACGTGGTGCTGTCCGTCAATTATCGGCTCGGTATCGGTTACGGGCACGATTTTCATCGTCCGGCGAATGCGGGCGTGCAAGGCGCGTCGGAATACCTGGACGTAAAGGCCGGTGGCGAGTACTTGCAAAAGTTGCCGCAGGTTGATGCAAAGCGGATCGGGATCTACGGCGGTTCTTACGGCGGTTATCTCACCGCACTGGCGCTTGCGCGCGACTCGAAGCTTTTCGCGGCGGGCGTGGATATTCACGGCGTGCACAACTGGACTGCTGAGCGTGCTGCGCCTTTGCTCGAGAACCGTTACGAGCGCCCACCCGACGTGCAGAAAGCGCTCGACGTCGCGTGGCAGTCGTCGCCAGTGGCGTCGATTTCGACGTGGAAGTCGCCTGTGCTTGTGATTCATGGTGACGACGATCGCAACGTTCGCTTCAGTCAAACCACGGATCTGGTCCGGCGACTCGAGAAGGCTAACGTGACGTTTGAGGAGTTGGTGATACCCGACGACACGCATCACTTCATGCGACATGCGAACCTGGTCAAGGTCAACAACGCGACCGCCGCGTTCTTCGACCGCATCTTCGGCATGAATCGCGTCAGCGAATAACGAAGTGAAGACCGTGGATGCAGAGTCCGAAAGGGCGATTGACCAGTTTCCGTGTCCATCATGCGGAGCGGATTTGTTATTCGAGCCGCAGGATGGTTTTCTGACGTGTCCATACTGCGGGCACAAGGAAGCCGTCGCACAGAGTACGGCCCAGGTTCAGGAACGCCCCTTCGACCAGTACGTGCGCCTGCGTCCCGAGCAGATGGGCCAACTCGCAGCGAACGCGCTCGAAGTGCAGTGCCAGAGCTGCGGCGCGAAGTCGTTGTTCGTTCCTCCGGAAGTGGCCGGTCGCTGCGAGTTCTGTGGCGTGCAGATCGTGGCCCAACCCAAGTCTGCCGATCCAATCGTGACGCCCGAAGGAGTGCTGCCGTTCAGCATCTCGCAAAAGCAAGCCGGCACAGGTCTGCGTGAATGGTTGTCGTCAAGATGGTTTGCGCCAAGCGATCTTAAGCGTTTCGCCCAGCCTGAAGCGATCCACGGCATCTACATTCCGTTCTGGATGTACTTCACCAACACACGCACTGCCTACGCGGGCCAGCGAGGCGATCATTACTACACAACTGAAACCTATTACGAACGTGATGCACAGGGAAATCAGGTTGAGCGCACGAGGCAGGTCCAACACACTCGCTGGTCAGACGCTTCCGGAATAGTTGAAAACTGGTTTGGCGAACTGCTGATTCCCGCGACGAACTCCCTCTCAACCGGTCGCCTTCATGACCTGGAGCCGTGGGACGTGGATCACATGCGACCATACAATCCGGCGTTCCTGGCAGGATTCAAGGCGCAACGTTATCAGGTGGATCTGGAGGAAGGCTTTGAACGCGCGAAGGATCTGATGGCGCCAACGATCGAGCGCGACGTCCGCAACGATATCGGCGGCGACGAACAGCGGATTGAGCAAATGAGCACTGAATACTACAAAACCACGTTCAAGCACCTGCTGCTCCCGGTTTACGCCGGAGCATACCGCTTCAACGGCAAAGTTTTTCAGATCGTCGTGAACGGACGCACCGGCGAGATCCACGGCGACCGGCCGTACAGTGCGTGGAAGATTGCGCTGCTGGTAGCGGCTCTGCTCGTGGTGATCTTGATTTTAGCGTTGGTGTTTGGCCAGGGACGTTGAGAACAAAGGAAAGGTGAATCCGATATGGTCCAGAGACGGTTGGTCCTGATTTGTGTGGCGGTTGCGCTGGCTCTCGCCGGTTGTTCGAAGAAAGCTGCGCCGACGAATGCCACGGCGAACGACAGTGCGGAATCTGTTTACGAAGGCACCGCGAAGGTGAAGCCGGCGCCGGGAACGGGAAACGTGCAGGGCAAGGTGCTGTACAACAACGCGCCCGTTGAAAATATCGAAGTCAAACTCTGCGAAACATTCAGCCGGTTTCTCAGCGGTTGCGGCGGCAAGACATACACTGCGAAGACCGACAAAGACGGCGACTTCGTGATCGCGAACGTTGAGCCGAAGGAGTACGAAGGTTTGACGGTCCGCATCTTCGACAGTGATACAGTTATCTTCGCGACAACCGGGATCGCCGGGATCAGCTCCCAGAAGTATCCCGTTCTCGCCGACAAGACGCTTTTCGTAAAGCCGACGCATCTGTTCAAGACTGATCTGAAGACGGTGAATCCCAAAGCCGGATCAACCGTGAACGGGCAAGGTTTGGAACTGCAATGGGACGCCTATCCGGATGCGACTTACTACAAGTTCACTCTCAGTCCGGACGACCACCTGGTGGAAACGCCATACATCAATGAGAAAGTCGAAGGGACATCGTTTAAAGTTGCGAAGCCGTTGCAGAAGGGGAGTTATCGCTTGAAGGTTGAGGCCTACAACAAGGCCGATAAGAAGCTGTCGGAAACGGCAGAAGAAACCAAGTTCACCATCAATTAAAACCTAGCGGATTACGCGGATCTAAGATTCTAAATCCGCGTAATCCGTGGTTCTGACCATCAGCGATTCGGAGTCTTCACGTTGATCGTGTTCGAGAACGCCGAATTGCCTGACACGTTGAATGCCCGGACTCGATAGCGATACCACGTGTTATTGCTCAGTCCGGTATTCGGGAAACTCGTAACGTTTGGCCCCGTCTGCGCTATCTGCACAAAGTTCGTGCAGTTGTTGCCCTGACAACGCTCGATCCGGAACCCGTCCTCATTTCCTGAATTGTCCGTCCACGTCAGATTGATCTGATTCGGCGAAACTGCGTTGCCGCTCAGATTCGTCGGCGCGTTTGGCACCGGCGTTGGCGTTGGTGTAGGCGTAGGTGTTGGAGTTGGTGTCGGAGTTGGAGTAGGTGTCGGAGTAGGCGTTGGCGTTCCTCCACCGCAAGTCGGGAACTTGAACGACGAAATGCGCGTGCGCCAGTTGAACTGGCTCGTCGTCGTGTAGTACTCGCTCGTGTACCAGAACGTGCAATCGTCGACCGGATCGACCGTCAACGCGCTGTAGTCACCCCAGCGGCTGCCGGTACCCGTTTGACTTCCCGTTCCCGCAAACAGCGTTGCCTCACCCTGGCCCAGGACATTCAACGGATCGGTCGCCAATCGTCCCGCGTAACGCAACTGCGGGAACATCGTCGCGCTCGATGCGCTATAACCGATCGCGATATTGCCGTCCTGGTCCATCGCGGCGCTGCCCAGCCATCGCCACGTCGAATCGGGTTGATACGTGCTCTCCTGTGCGACCGTCACTGGTCCCCCAGTCACATTGCGCAACTCAAACCAACGAATTCCGGCAACGCTGGCCGAACTAACCGAGTAGTTACCAACGACTGATTCGTGCGTGCCGAAGTTGCGATACGCGAGCCGGAACATCAGTCGATCCGCGATCCCGTCCAGCCGCGAAGTCGTGCCCGATTGCGGCACGCAGGACCGAGTAAGCGGACAGAGTTGCGTGAACCCTGCCGCGGGCGGACTGCTGAACAGTGTGAACGTCGAATTCGCGGGCGTAGCGAAATCCGCGTGGAAGTGGAAGACGCGATAAGCCCCGCCGCTCGGAAACTCGACAAACACCGCCGGCGCGCCGGGTGGCGGCAGGTTCGATCCGTCGATGTCCGCAGGCAGATACGTTTCCTCGAGTGGACCATTCGTGATGCCAGGCGTCACGAAAGTTGCCGGGAGTCCCGCCAACATGTTCGCGCGATCGAACGCGAATGGTTGCGGTCCAAGAAACGAGGTGCCCGAGGAGTTGAACACGTTCATGCTCATGTAGTAGCCGTCGGGCCACACGCTCAAATGCGGATAGTCGAAGAAGTTCGAACCGAGGTGAAAATCGTAACGATGATACGAGCCGGTAGCGTCGGCGGTCGTTGAGATCGCGACGCATTCATCGGTGGGGACGGAAACACCGGCGAACTGCGAGATCAACCAGCGGTCGGCGAGCTGATCGTAAAGCACCACCGGGTCGCCGCGCGTGTTGAACTCACAAACGCCGCCGAAGCCAGTCCACACGGTCGCGATGTTTGATGGACCAAGCAGCGAGGCGCCTGTGGTTTTATCAAAAACCTGAAACCCCTTGTTGACCATCTGCACGTACTGCGTGTCTCCGACTTCGCCGTTCGTGTCGGGCGGCGCGCAGTTGCACGAGACGCCGGGGAACGGGATGCCGTCGAAGTTCATGTCCACCGCGGGCATGTTTGCCGCGGCCAACTCCTCTCCCGTGACGGTCGTTTGGACCACGCGGTCCGGCGCGTCTCTATGGAAGTGAGCGATCTTGGGGTTGGTGTTAGCTTCGCGTTCAGGGCCGCCGTCGTACGGCTTCTGCTTCATTTCCCGAACGGGCTTTGACGTGTCGTTGCGAATCGAGACGCCACTGGCGATCTCCTGCTTGCGGCCCTGGCCCTGCACGGGCGCGGGAGCGCTGGTGGTTGGGATTGCGGCGGCCTCGGAGTTGGACCACTTGGCCTCGATAATTCGCGGCACGATGGCGAGGGCCATCATGAAGAGAACTACCGCGGCAAGGACTACTAGTCTCTTTCGTATTTGCATTTTATCGGGTCTCCAAAACAGAACATTTCCGTGTTGAAGTTGGAACGGGGGCCAAAGAAGCAGCAGCACGCTATCACAGGGTCGCGAGAGGGCGCAACAAAACTGTAGAAAAGTCGTCCAAAAAGTTGGACCGCTAGATTCGCGGGTTTCACCTGTGTTATCTGTGTTAGCGAATCCCCGACGAGTCCAACAGAACACAAGAGGAGCAGAACAGATGAGAGCATTTCGTATCAGTGTTGCCGCGATCGTGTTTGCGGCATTTGCCATCCTGGCCTACACGCAAACAAGGCCCGCAGCGACCCCAGCAACACCGGCAAACAGGCCAGCCGCCGCCGCTGCTCCAGCGAACATTGCCGTCATCGACTCGTCCGCATTCAGCGACGAGAAGGCCGGCATTTCGCGCGTCATGGCTGCGATGAAGGCGCTCGAAGCGAAGTTTCAGCCGCTGAGCAACGAGCTGAAGGGCATGCGCGACCGGCTAACCGCCCTGCGGTCTGACATCGACAAGAAACGCACCATCCAGGACCAGCGTACGACGGCGGCGCAGGTCGAAGAAGCCGAGCGCCTTGAATTGTCGATCAAGCGCAAGGCTGAAGACGCGCAGGCGAGTTATCAGAGAGACTCGGTCGCGGCTCTCGATCCGTTGCAGAAAGACATCGCGACTGCCTTGACCGCGTATTCACAGTCGAAAGGCATCTCGCTCTTGATCGACCTCAATCGCGTGCCGGTGATCTACCACGCGCCGACTCTCGATATCACGAAGGACTTCATCGCCGATTACAACCGCACGCATCCGTAATCGTCGCCATGATTCTTCGAGCGCTTTTTTGTTTGGGAGTTGTTGTGTTTGCGTGCGCGTTCGAGTCGCGCGCGCAAGCGGTGGACGTTCGCCTCGTGACCGACGAAGCAGAAGCAGTGCTCGCCGTGCTGGCGAAGAAGAAAGCGAACGAGCCGATCACGCAGGCCGACTGGACGCGGGTCTTTTCGAGCGAAGGGTACACGCGTTTGAAGAAGCGCGAGCACTCGATGCAGCGTCAGTTCGAGGATGCGGAGTTTCAGAAGTTCGTTCTGTCTGACGATCTTGGCCAGCGTGCCGCGGCGCTCGAGGAGACGGTCGCGAGGTGGAAACGCGCGGACGTGACCCGGTCAGCGGGGTTGGCGTTGGCTTATCTGCCCGCTGGTGCTCGCATCCGCGCCAAGATCTATCCGGTGATCAAACCACGCGAAAACAGTTTCGTGTTTGAAGTCACTACGGATCCCGCGATCTTTCTCTATCTCGATCCGGCTGTGACGCAGAAGAAGTTTGAAAACACGCTGGCACACGAGCTTCATCACATCGGCTATGGCACGAGTTGTCCGACGGCGGAGACATCCGCGGCGATCGCGAAGTTGCCGGAGCCGGCGCAAATTACGTTGCGCTGGATTAGCGCCTTTGGTGAAGGCTTTGCAATGCTGGCGGCAGCGGGTGGGCCAACGGTTCATCCGCACGACGTCAGTCAGCCGGAAGAACGCGCGCGTTGGGACCGCGACATGAAGAACTTCAACGCCGACTTGAAGAAGGTTGAAGACTTCCTGGTGCGGGTGTTGGAAGGGAAGATCGCGGGCGACGCAATGCAGAAAGAAGGTTTCGCGTTCTTCGGCGTACAGGGACCGTGGTACACCGTCGGTTGGCGAATGGTTACGTTGATCGAGGAGACCTACGGTCGAAAGAAACTGATCGAGGTGATGTGCGACCAGCGTCTCCTGCTGAAGACCTACAATGAAGCCGCCGCTGCGTACAATCGCAACGCCAAAGAGCCGTTGGCAACTTGGTCTGACTCAGTCGTCAACCTGAAATAAACGATGACTTACGAAGTGCGCAAAGCCACGCTCGCGGATCGCGAGGCGATCGCGCAGTTGATTGCAGCTTCGGCGCGAGGGTTGAGTCGCGAACATTACGCTGACGAACAGATCGAAGCAGCAATCGCGTCGATATTTGGCGTGGACACCGATCTGATCCACGACGGGACCTACTTCGTCGCCGAACAAGAGGAAACGCTGATCGGATGCGGTGGTTGGAGCAGACGCAAGAAGCTTTACGGCGGCGATCAGTTTCCAATACACGAAGCCGGTTTGCTCGATCCCGCCAACGAACCCGCCCGGATACGCTCTTTCTTTGTGCATCCGGATCACGCGCGCAAAGGCGTCGCGCGAACGATGCTGTCCGTGTGCGAAAGGGAAGCGAAGGCGCACGGCTTCGGCGCGCTCGAGTTGATGGCTACTCTTCCCGGCATCAAGTTCTACGAAGCTAACGGCTATTCAGCCACCGGAGATTTTGATCTCGAACTCACGGATGGTGTAAAAATCCAATTCGTTCCGATGCGTAAAGAGTTGTGAACCCGAAAGGTGGAACCATGAGTACTGCCCCCACGCCCAGCTCAAACGACAAACGCCAACTCCTGAGACACACCGTTGCAACGCTCGCTTACCGCGGCGGGAAAGCCGTAAGCAACGCGCCGCCTGACTTCAAAGACTTCCGCGTCGCCGCTGACTCGCGCACGGCCGGCGAGATCCTGGCCCACATCGGCGACCTGCTCGATTGGGCCCTGTCCATTGCTGCCGGAAAACAGACGTGGAAAAACTCCACACCTCTGACCTGGGAAGATGAGACTGCGCGCTTCTTCGCGGCGCTGGAAGCGTTCGACTCGTATCTCGCTTCAGACCAACCGCTCGATTCACCTGTCGAGAAACTATTTCAAGGTCCAATCGCGGACGCGCTAACACATGTCGGACAGATCGCGATGCTGCGCCGAATCGCCGGTGGTCCAATCAAGGGCGAGAACTATTTTCGCGCCGAGATCGAGGCGGGAAGAGTCGGTGCAGACCAGTCATCACGTCGAAGAGAGTTCGATTAAAACAAACAAATTGAAGGAGAGAATTCGTGAAATTCATCGCCCTATTCGTCTTAGCGTCTGTGTTTCTGATCGCTCCTCAGGAACAGTTCAAACCGATCACTGTTTACCTTGTCCGCCACGCCGAACGCGCTGACGAACCACGACAGGATCCGCCACTGACCGAAAAGGGCGCGCTGCGTTCGCAGGAACTCGCTCGCATTCTGAGTAACGCGAACATCAAAGCGATCATCACGTCGCAGTTCCTGCGCACGAAGCAAACCGCTGAGCCGGTGGCGAAACAGGCAAACGTCGCCGTGACGTCGATCAGTTTGAGTTCGAATCCTTCGAATCCGCGCATGATCTCCGAACAGTCAACCGCGGAAGTGACTAACAAGATCCTGGAACGCGGCGGCGAGAGTGTGCTGGTCATCGGACATAGCAACTCCATACCGGACGTGATCAAGATGCTCGGCGGCGACGTTTCCCCCGTGATCGACGAGAAAAAGTTTGACGATCTGTTTGTTGTCACCGTTTACGGCAAGGGCAAGGCGAAGGTGGCGCACATGAAGTACGGCAGTTCCGAGTAAACCAGCCTGAAGATAGCAACAAAAATGGACTTTTAAGGCCCGCTTTCTCGCGTTAGCATTTGAGGGGGCTGTTTACAGTCAAATGCCGGCGTAGTTGCCGGCAAGGAGAACACGAATGAAGCATCTGTTTCTTGCGATTCTGCTGCTCGTACCAGTTACCGCTTTTTCCCAACACGGACATGCGCCTGCGAAGGACTCCGTGCCGGTTGCGTTAACACCGGGACTAGGCGACATCAATCACCCTGTTTCTACCAGCAACGCAGAAGCGCAAAAGTTTTTCAACCAGGGACTCGCGTACCTGTACGCGTTTAATCACGAAGAAGCCGTCAAATCGTTTCAGCAGGCGGCGAAACTCGATCCACAGCTCGCGATGGCCTATTGGGGCACGTCGCTAGCGCTGGGTTCGAACTACAACGTGCAGGCTGATGGCCCGGCACTCGTCCAGGCTTACACCAACCTGCAAAAAGCAATCGAGTTGGCGCCGAAAGCGTCAGAGCCCGATCGCGCCTACATCGACGCTCTTTCAAAACGTTACTCGTCTGACGTGAACGCCGATCAGACCAAGCTCGCGGAAGCTTACAAGACCGCGATGGGCGAACTCGCGAAGCGTTATCCCGACGATCTCGACGCCGCGACGCTTTACGCCGAAAGCATGATGAACCTGCGGCCGTGGAAGCTCTGGTCGCACGACGGCAAACCTGCGCCGGAAACACTCGAAATCGTTTCCGTGCTCGAGGGTGTGCTGCGTCGCAATCCCAATCACACGGGAGCTAATCACTACTACATTCACGCCGTCGAAGCCTCCAACAACGCAGAACGCGCGCTGCCGAGCGCCGATCGTCTCGGCAAGATCGCGCCGAAGGCGGGCCACCTGGTCCATATGCCTTCGCACATTTACGTTCGCACCGGCGATTACAAGGAAGCAGCACAGGTGAACGTCGACGCCATTGCTGCCGATCGTGAGTACATCACCAAGACCGGAGCCCACGGTCTTTACACGATGATGTACTACAACCACAACATCCACTTCCTGGCAGCCGCAAGCGCCATGAAGGGACGTTACGCCGACTCGATCAAAGCGGCGCGCGAACTCGAAGCGAACGTCAAACCGTACGTCAAAGCGATGCCGATGCTGGAGATGTTCGTGCCGTATCCGAAGGTCACGATCATCCGCTTTGCGCGTTGGGACGAAGCTCTTAAAGAACCACAGCCCGAACCGGAGTTGAAGATCACGACCGGGTTCTGGCATTTCGCGCGTGGCAGTGCATACGCGGCGACCAATCAAGTTGCGAAAGCCGACGCTGAGCTGACGGCTTTGCAGGCGTTGATCAAGACGATTCCCGCGGACGCGCCGCTGGGAAACAGTGGCGCCGTGAACGTCTTGAAAGTTGCCGATCTAACGCTAGCCGGAAAGATCGCGTACGCGCGTGGAGACAAGGAAGCGGCCTTTAACCTGCTCACGAAGGCCGTCGCCGCCGAAGACGCAACGAGTTATAACGAACCCTCAGACTGGGATCTTCCCGTTCGCGAGTTCTTCGGCGGCGCGCTGTTGGCCAGTGGTGACTATGCCACGGCCGAGAGCGTGTTCCGTGCCGAGATTGCAAAGCATCCGCGCAATGGTCGCGCACTGTTTGGACTGGCTGAGAGTTTGCGAAAGCAGGGCAAGACTTCTTCGGCGCAGATGGTCCAAAACGAGTTTGAAAGCGCCTGGAAAGATGCTGATACGAAGCTGAGTGTCGAGAGTCTGATCGGTCTGCAACCGAAGACGACCGCGTCGGTTTCCGTGCCGGCGTCTGACGTGCGTTATTCCAAGGTCTCGCTGAGCACTGGTGTTCGTTTGCGTTATGCGGCCCAGGGCGATCCAGGTGGCGCGCCCGTCATCCTGCTGCACGGTTACAGCGATTCGTCGTTCTCGTACAGCGCGGTGCTGCCGTTACTCGATCGCAAGTATCGCGTTTACGTTTTGGATCAGCGCGGACACGGCGAGTCAGATAGGCCGACGGGCGCTTACGCTTTGCAAAATTTCGCCGCGGACGTCGTGGCGTTTATGGATGTGATGAAGATCGATAAGGCGACGATCGTGGGCCACTCGATGGGAAGTTTCGTGGCGCAGCACGTCGCAGTCGCCGCGCCGGAACGCGTAAAGCGATTGGTGCTCTCCGGCTCGGCGACTACCATTCGCAACAACGTCGTCGCGGATGTTCAGCGCGAAGTCAATGCGTTGAAGGATCCGGTTCCGGAAAAGTTCGTGCGAGAGTTTCAGACAAGCACGATCTTTCATCCGCCGTCAGAGGAGTTCTTCAGAGGCGTACTCAAAGAGAGCCTGACGCTTCCGGCCAGCGTTTGGCAGGAAGTCATGACCGAAATGATGTCGCCGAAGGCGAACGCCGACCTGGCGAAGATCAAGACGCCGACGCTGATTCTCTGGGGCGACAAAGAAACGATTTTTCCGCGTTCTGAACAGGATGCGCTCCTTGCGGCCTTGCCAAATGCACGCTTGAAGGTCTATGAAGACACGGGACATGGAATGCACTGGGAACGTCCCGAGCGATTTGCCAAGGACTTGCAGGAGTTTATGAACTGAGACAATTTCCTTCCACGATCCGTGTCATCTGTGTTTGTATCTGTGGCGTGCTCTTGTGCAGCCACCTCAGGGACACGCATCTTTTTGCGCAAACAGCCGGACGCTCCGTCGTTCGCGCGCAGCACGGCATGGTGGCTTCGAGCCAACCGCTCGCTTCGTTAACCGGACTCGAGGTCCTGAAGCGCGGCGGTAATGCTGTCGATGCGGCGATCGCGATGGCCGCCGTGCTCAACGTCACCGAGCCGATGATGACGGGCGTCGGCGGCGACATGTTTGCGCTGGTCTACTGGTCCAAGACCAAAGAGCTCAAAGGCCTCAATGCCAGCGGTCGCGCCCCACGCGCGTTGAGCATCGACCACTTCACAAAAAAGAACATCAAGCAGATGCCGCAGTTTGGCATGGAGACAGTCACCGTGCCTGGCGCTTTCGACGGCTGGGTCGCGCTGAATGAGAAGTACGGCACGATGAAGCTGTCGGACCTGCTTGCGCCGGCGATCGAGTATGCCGAAAACGGTTTCCCCGTGATGGAAAAGACGGCGGAAGACTGGGAAGCGGAAGTAAGTAGACTCAAACAGAACCCAGCCGCTGCTGCAAATTATTTGGTCAACGGCCGGGCGCCGCGAGCCGGCGAGATCTTTCGTCAACGCAATCTCGCGCGGACGTTGCGCACGCTCGCGAATGGCGGGCGCGACGCGTTCTACAAAGGCCAGATCGCCCGCGCGATTGTCGATTACTGCGCGAAGAACGGCGGCTTTCTCACGATGGAAGATTTCGCCGCCACGAAACACGATTGGGTCGACCCCATCTCGACGAACTATCGTGGCTACACCGTCTACGAGATTCCACCAAACGGGCAGGGCATTACCGCGCTAATCACTTTGAATATCCTCGAAGGCTTCGACCTCAAGAAGTTGAGTGCGCAGCCCGACCGTTACTATCACACGCTGATCGAAGCGACAAAGCTCGCGTTTGCCGATCGCAATCGTTACATCGCGGATCCGACTTTCGCGAAGGTCCCGGTGGCCCAACTGCTCTCGAAAGACTACGCCGCGAAGCGTCGAGCACTCATCGATCCAAACAAAGCACTTGACTCTCCGCCGCCCGGTGAGATCAACGTCGGCACCGATACGACGTACCTGACAGTCGTCGACAAAGATGGAAACGCGGTGTCGTTCATCAACAGCCTGTTCGACGCGTTTGGTTCGGGCATCGTCGCGGGCGATACCGGGATCATCCTGCAAAACCGCGGCACTGCTTTCTCCCTCAATCCGGACCATCCGAATCGACTCGAACCGGGCAAGCGTCCATTTCACACGATCATTCCCGCGATGGTATTCAAGGATGGCGAGCTGTTCATGTCGTTTGGCGTGATGGGAGGCGCGATTCAGCCGCAGGGACACGTGCAGGTGCTCGTGAATTTGATCGATCGTGGAATGAACCTGCAGCAGGCAATCGACGCCGCGCGTTACCGCTTCATGAGCGGCAAGGGCGTGTTGATGGAAGACGACCTGGGAGCACCGGTGATCCAACGGCTGATCTCGATGGGCCACGTTCGCGCCAAACCTCCGGGTCTGCTGCGTTCGTCGATGGGCGGCGGCCAGGCAATCATGATCGATCCGGTGAGTAAGACCTTGATGGGAGCTTCCGATCCGCGCAAAGACGGGATGGCGCTAGGGTACTAAGGCGATGAGCGGCGAAGTAGACAGTCTTGTTAGCCAGGCTGATGCGATCGCTCAGGATGCGGAGCAAGTCTTTGGCAGTCTGAGTAAGGAGCAGCTCAATTGGAAGCCGGGCGCCGAGCGTTGGAGTGTGGCGCAGTGCTTCGATCACCTTCTTACTACCAACAGCGGTTACCTGCCGATCATTGACGACGTTTTGAAGGGGCAGAAGAAGTCGAGCGTGTGGCAGAAGCTGCCGTTCTTTCCGGGCATTTGGGGAAAGTTACTTATCAAATCGCTCGACCCGGCGCAGACTCGCAAGATGAAAGCGCCAAAGCGATTTCAGCCTGCGCAAAGCGACCTGAGTGGCTCGATCATTCACGATTTTGTTACGCAGCAACGCCAGTTGATCGAGAAAATGAAAGCGACCGAGAAACTCGATCTCGAACGAATCGTGATTACATCTCCGGCGGCGAGTCTCGTCACTTATAGTCTGATGGACGCCTACCGGATCATAGTTGTTCACGAGCGACGACACTTTCAACAGGCGCAACGCGTCACCGAAGAGAGCGGGTTTCCTCAGCCTCCTCAGGAAAAAGCAAACTCATAAATGATCAGATCGATCACGAGCCGCGATAACACGCTACTGCGGCTTGCGCGCGCGGTGCGCGATGGAAAGGACACCGAATACATCTTTGTTGAGGGATTGCGTTTGTGCGAGGAGGCGCTGCGCTCCGCGCTCGAGATCGAAGCGGTTGTTGTGTCGGAAGAGTTGTTGCGAAAGGAGCGGGTGGCGGAGGCGATCGCCGCGCTGGACCAGGCGGCCCATCGTAGCGCTTCAGTCAGCGAAAAACTCCTCGAGTCGATCTCTTACACAAAGACGCCGCAGGGAATCGTCGTGCTCGCACGCCGTCCTGACTCGTCTGAAAAGCGACTGGCCGGCGCAATCGACAAAAACGCGTTGCTCGTCGTACTGCATCAGATCAATAACCCCGTGAACGTCGGCGCGATTTTGCGGACGGCTGAAGCGGCCGGCGCCGGTGGAGTCATCACCACGCGGAACACGAGCGATCCGTTCTCGCCAAAATCGTTGCGCGGGGCGATGGGTTCGGCGTTCCGCTTGCGGATCTGGAGTGGTCCAACTTACGAAAAGATGATCGAGTGGTGTCGCAAGCGACAGATAGAAACGATCTGCGCCGATGCCGAAGCGCCACTAACACACACCGAATACGATTGGATCCAGGCGACCGCGCTCATCCTCGGGCCGGAATCAATCGGGTTGTCCGAAGCTGAGACGAAGAGCGCGAGTCAGGTCGTGAGCATCCCGATGCACGGCGCCGTCGAGAGCTTGAACGTATCAGTTGCGGCAGGAATTTTATTGTTTGAAGCCGCCCGCCAACGCTCGCGTCATTAGCCACAAAAAGGCACAAAAGGCACAAAACCCAAAGAGACAGGAGACAGCAAAAGAAGGAAAAGTATTCCTCTCTTGAGTAAACCTCTTTTGTGCCTTTTGTGCCTTTTTGTGGCTAACTATTCAGCGCGGATACACACTTCAGTCGCCGGAAACGCTTTTCCCGATCGATTCGGTTTAAGCCAGGCGACGAGCGTGTAGATCCCCGGCTTGTCGTGGAACAATGTCACCGGCACGCTGAAACTTCCATCCAGCTCGACATTGACATCGCCTCTTGTGCGATCCGAATACATGTACGGCGGCCTGACCTTTGGACGCAGCACCTTCGAATCGGTCGGCAGTTCGTAAGACCTCGCCTCACTCAACCAGCTCAATTCAGGCGGCTTCGGCAGCGGCTCGTAAAAGACCTCGACGTAATTGAGAGTGTGATCGCGTTTTAACAACTTTCCGGCAAACGGCACCACGCTCTTCGGCGTCGCCGCTCGCGGCACAGTCTTCACGTCGACATACTTCGCGACAAACAACTCAACCAACCGCAATCGCAGCTTCTCAACCGCGATGCCAAAACCAACATGCGTGTGCTGCGGCGCGAGGATCGTCTTTCGATGGCCATCGTTCGGCGGCTTTTCCTGATAGAGACGCAAGTGTAAGTACGAGGTATCCTGCTTCAGATCGCTCAACTTGTTGGACCATGTGTTGTCGGCGGCGGAAACGTTCTCCTGGGTCGCGTGATTGCCTCCGGCGAAGGAGTAGCGGTGATACGGCTTGAATCCGTCGCGTCCCCAATGACTCGCAAACTGGTGCGTCGCCATTTCCGAGGCGTGAGCAGTTGCGACTCGCGTCGCCAGATCGTCGATTTCGAGTGCGCTTAGTTGTTCAACGGCGTGCTCCTCGTTGATCATCTGCAACAGGTTCGCCCGCAGTTCTGAAAACCTTTCTGGTTCTTGTGACGGGGA
>Ga0111539_10004772_pt1 | contig 17695 bp, 18 predicted proteins | sample RhiMethybrSRZTD1_FD_79667 | JGI IMG/M metagenome (GOLD analysis project Ga0111539, IMG submission 79667) | Populus rhizosphere microbial communities from Tennessee, USA - Rhizosphere MetaG P. TD hybrid SRZTD1 (version 2) (version 2) | ecosystem: Host-associated > Plants > Roots > Rhizosphere >... | reverse complement strand
ATGTCGGGCCCGAGGCGGCGGCCGGCGGGCCCATCGCGCTGGTCGAGGATGGTGACACGATCGTCATCGATGCCGAAAAAGGCACACTCGATCTGGAAGTGAGCGAGGCGGAGCTCGCCAAGCGGCGCAAAGCCTGGAAAGCGCCACCGAATCCCTATCAAAGCGGCGTATTGAGGAAATATGCAGACCAGGTTGGGTCGGCCCGCAAGGGCGCGGTCACCCACGCTGGCGGGAGCAAGGAAGTTGTCTGCTATGCGGATATTTAGCGGCGCAATGGCGGCGGTCGCGATCGCCGCGGCAGGAGCGGCTTGGGCCGGCGACGACGTCAGGTATGCCTCGCCGCAGGCGGCATTCGAGCAGGGCCTGGGCGCCTACAAGTCCGGCTACTACGAGATCGCCGTCCCGGCACTCGAAGAGGCGTCCAAGTCGGGCCCGGAGCTCAATCGGTTCTTCGCCGAGTTCTATCTGGCGCGCATCTACTCGGACAACACGACCGCGCTTACCGATCACGCCAAGGCCTACGAGCTGTTCCAGAAGCTGGCGACCGAGAATGCCGATGCCGATCCGGAAGACGGCCGGCGCGCCCCGTTCGTGGCCAAGGCGCTGACGGCGCTCGCCGAATATCTCAAGCGCGGCGTCAAGGGCATCGGCGTGCGTCCCGACCCCGAGCGGGCCTTCGAGCTCCTGCAGCACGCGGCAACCGTTTTCGGCGACCAGGACGCGCGCTTCGAGCTGGCCAAGGGCTACTTGGGCGGGCGCGGCGACGATGTGAAGCGCGGCATGCACTACCTCTCTGTTCTCGCCGAGGAGGGTTACCCGGGCGCGCAGGCCTTTCTCGCCGACCTCTACTGGCGCGGGCGGCACGTAAAGAAGGACGAGCAGCGCGCTCTGGCGCTCATCACGGTAGCGGTCGAGAATGCGCCCGAGCACGAGCGCATTTGGATCGAGGACATCTACCAGAACATCTTCTGCGGCACCTCGCAGGGCACGCGCAAGCAGGCTGACGGCATCGTCGCCACCTGGAAGAAGATCTTCACACGCCCCGCCGCGCCCCCCGATCGCATGGCGCTAGGCGGCCTCGAGCCGCAGCGCAAGTGCGGCACCGGCGAGGTGCTCGACATCCGCCGCGACGGCGCCCAGCCTTCCAAGGAGACCCCGGCGCTGATGGCGACGCCTCCGGCCGCGACCCGACCCGAGACGATGCACGGCAGCACCGGGTTGGGCTTACGCGACGCCGGCGTGACGAAGTAGCGAACCCGTCAATAGGCTGCCCCCGTTCTCGGCACGCGACCCCCTCGAGGGGGAGGATGGAACGCCACGGACTTAGACGGCCGTCCGCGACGGGAGCGACACACGCCGTCGGCCGTCTAAGTCCGATGGCGTTCCTGGTGGGGGTGATGTAGCCGCGCGCGCTGCCGGACACCCCCACCCGATGCGTCCAGTTGCACGCGCGGCGATCGCCGTCCAAGCCGCGGACGCATCGCCCTCCCCCCTCCAGGAGGAGGCGCCGCTGGCGGCGTGGCCTTGCGCAAACGGACGCCAACGTGTGTGGGGGCACAGACGACCAGCGCATGCCACGCATCCAATGTGTCACGCGCATTCGCTACTCGCGCAGCTCGACCCACACCGGCACGTGATCCGACGGCTTTTCCCAGCCGCGGGTGTGCTTGTCGATCCCAGCCGCCAGTATCCGATCGGCGGCCTGCGGCGAGGCCAGCACGTGGTCGATGCGGATGCCGTGATCCTTTTGCCAGGCGCCGGCCTGATAATCCCAAAAGGTGTAGATGCCGGGCCCCGGCAGGCAGGCGCGCACCGCATCCGTCAGTCCTAAGTTGACGAGCGCGCGGAAGGCGGCGCGCGTCTGCGGCTGAAAGAGCGCGTCCTCGGTCCAGGCCTGCGGGTTCTTGGCGTCGACCGGCTCGGGAATGACGTTGTAGTCGCCCACCAGCAGGAACGGCTCCTCGAGGCTCAGAAGCTCGCGCGTGCGCGCCTCGAAGCGCGCCATCCAGGCGAGCTTGTAGGCGAACTTGTCGGTGCCGATGGGGTTGCCGTTCGGCAGATAGAGATTGCCGATCCGCACCGCACCGCCGGCCGAGGGCACGCACACCTCGATATAGCGGGCATGCGCGTCGCCGTCATCGCCCGGCAGCCCGCGCACCGCGATCTCGTCGAACGGGCGCTTGGAGAGGACTGCGACGCCGTTGAAACCCTTCTGGCCGTGCACGGCGACATTGTAGCCGGCATCCTCGAAGACCTCGGTCGGAAACGCCTCGGTGAGGCTCTTGATCTCCTGGAAGCAGGCAACGTCCGGCGCCGCTTCCTTGAGCCAGGCGATGGCGCCGTCGAGCCGCGCCTTGACGCCGTTGATGTTCCAGGTGGCGATTTTCATGTGCGCTTTGTGAAGCGCTGCGCGTCCTGGCGCAAGCCCCGCAGGGCTGGCATGCGCTTCCGCAGGCAAGCTTGTAACGGCCGAGGCCGGCTGTTAGGGAGGAATGTCTGGTCATCGTACAAGTTCGCCTTTGGAGGAGACAATGACGGCAAGGAAGGTTCTCGCAGCAGCGATGGTGGCGCTGGCGGTGTGGCCGGCGACGGCGCTGGCGCAGACCAAGCTGAAGTGGGCGCACGTATACGAGATCGGCGAGCCCTATCACACCGAAGCCGTGTGGGCGGCCGAGGAGATCAAGAAGCGCACCGGCGGCAAATACCAGATCGACGTGTTTCCGGCCTCCCAGCTCGGTAACGAGAACCAGATCAACGAGGCCCTGGGGCTGGGCACGGTCGACATGATCTACACCGGCGTCGCCTTCGCCGGCAGCATCCACAAGCCGGTCGCCATCACCAACGCGCCCTACGTGCTCCGCGACTTCGAGCACTGGAAAGCCTATCGCGACTCCCCGCTCTTCCGCGACATCGCCAGGGGTTACGAGGACAAGACCAAGCACAAGGTCGTGTCGCTCACCTACTACGGCCAGCGCATGATCACCGCCAACAAGGAGATCAAGAAGCCTGAGGACATGAAGGGCATGAAGCTGCGCGTGCCGCCGGCGCCGCTGTTCTTGATGTTCACCAAATCGGTGGGCGCCAACGCCACGCCGATCGCCTTCGCCGAGGTCTACCTGGCGCTGCAGCAGGGCACGGTCGACGGCCAGGAGAACCCGCTGCCGACCATCATGGCCAAGAAGTTCTACGAGGTGCAGAGCCACATCATGCTGTCGGGCCACATCACCGAGTCGCTGCTGGTGATCGTCGGCAACCACATGTGGAGCAAGCTCTCCGAGGAGGAGAAGAAGACCTTCAACGAGGTGCTGATCCAGGCAGCCGCCAAGGCGACGGACCAGATCCGCGCCTCCGAGCAGAAGCTCGCCGACGAGTTCCGCAAGCTCGGCAAGGCCGTGGTGGAGGTCGACCGTGCCGCCTTCCGTGCCGCCGCACTGCCGCTGCACAACGACGGCAGCGGCGGCTGGACAAAAGAGCAGTACGATGCGCTGCAGGCCATAAAGTAGGCTTCAGTCCGGTCGGCGGCGCTCACGGCGCGCCGCCGATTCAAATTAGGGTGGCCCGCGCCGAACCGTGGCTCGCAAGGACTCCATGAGCGACAGCACCGCCGACCGGTCGCCGCAAGCCGGACCGACCGAGCATCACCGCCTGATCGTCGCCGAGGACGAGGAGGTGGTCATCGAGCACCACTTCGAGGACTGGCTGGCCTTCGCCATCTTCTGGGGCCTAGCCTTCATCGTGTTCCTGCAGTTCTTCACGCGCTACGTCCTCAACGACAGCCTCGCCTGGACCGAGGAAATCGCCCGCTACGGTCTGATGTGGGTGACGTTCATCGGCGCCGCCATGGTCACGCGCCGCAATTCGCATATCGCCGTCGTGCTGCTGACCGAGCTGTTGCCTACCGGCCCGGCACGCCTTCTGCGGGCGCTGATCGACACCATCGTGCTCGCATTCCTGGCGCTGCTTGCCTATTTCGCCGTGCTCATCCTCGAGCGCATGCAGTTCCAGCGCATGACCGTGATCGACCTGCCCATGAGCCTGGTTTACGGCGGCGTCGCCCTCGGCTGCTTCCTGATGCTCTATCGCCAGGTGAGGCACTTCTGGCGCAACGCGCGGCAGGGCTGGCGCGTCACCCAGCATTTGCCCGGCCAATACGCATCGGCCGACGAAACCAGGGCCCGCCCATGACCGTCCTGATCGTCGTGTTTCTCGCCGTGCTCATCGCCGGGGTCCCCGTGTTCATCGCGCTGGCGGGGTCCTCGCTGCTCTACACGCACTTTCTCGCGGGCATCCCCGACTTCGTCATCCTGCATCGCATGGCCGGCGGCATCGACAGCTTCCCGCTACTGGCCGTGCCGTTCTTCATCCTCGCCGGCAATCTCATGAACTCCGCCGGCATCACCAACCGCATCTACGACTTCGCCGTGGCGATCGCCGGCTGGATGCGCGGCGGCCTTGGGCACGTCAACATCATCGGCTCGGTCATCTTCGCGGGCATGTCGGGCACGGCGATTGCCGATGCGGCAGGCCTCGGCACGATCGAGATCAAAGCCATGAAGGACCATGGCTACGACACCGAGTTCGCGGTGGGCGTCACGGCCGCCTCGGCGACGCTGGGGCCGATCATCCCGCCGTCGCTGCCGTTCGTGATCTACGGCATGATGGCCAATGTCTCGATCGGCGCCCTGTTTCTCGGCGGCATCGTGCCGGGCGCCGTCATGACGATCTTCATGATGCTCTACGTCACGTTTTACGCGCGCCGCCACGGCATCGGCCGCGACCAGGCGTTTCGCTGGGGCGTCCTCGCCGCCACTTTCGTGGCCGCCCTGCCGGCCCTCCTGACGCCGGCCATCATCATCGGCGGCATGACCTTCGGCTGGTTCACGCCGACCGAGGCTGCCATTGCCGCCTGTGCCTGGGCGCTGATCCTCGGCGTCTTTCTCTATCGCTCGCTGTCGCTGAAGCAGTTCTACAAGGTCACCCTCGACACCATCGAGACCACGGCGGCGGTGCTGCTCATCGTCGGGGCGGCCTCGCTGTTTGGGTGGGTGCTGACCGTCACCAAGGTGACCGAGCAGGTGGCGGCAGGCCTGCTCTCGATCTCCAGCAACCCTTACGTCATCTTGTTGATCGTCAATCTCATTTTGCTGGTCGTCGGCTGCTTTCTCGAGCCGATCGCCTCGATCAGCATTCTCGTGCCGGTGCTGATGCCGGTGCTGCTGAAGGTGGGCGTCGACCCGGTCCACTTCGGCGTGGTCATGACGCTGAACTTGATGATCGGGCTCCTGCATCCCCCGCTCGGCATGGTGCTGTTCGTGCTGGCGAGAGTGTCCAAGCTGTCGATCGAGCGGGCCACCATGGCGATCCTGCCCTGGCTGATCCCCCTGATGGTTTCGCTCCTCGCCATCACGCTGATCCCGGAGCTGACGCTTTGGCTGCCCCGCACCATGGGCTTGATCAAATAGGCGCAAAACGCGACCTGTCCACCGATCGTCTGCGGACGCTGCATGCCCATCGCGACCCGAGCGCGAAAAAACGGTCGACTTTTGGCCATTATTCTCAGTAGCTTGATATGCGGTGCAGCAGACCCCGGTCGCAAAGAGGGCCGCGATCGGGTCGCGTAGCTTGGGGGAGCCCTCGTGACTAAAATTATCGCCGTTTCCAATCGCCGGGGCGGCGTTGGCAAAACCACCGTAACCATGATGCTGGCCTACGGCTTGTCCGTGGGCCGGCGCCAGAAAGTCCTCGTCGTCGACCTCGACGCGCAAGCCAGCACGTCGATCGTCATGATGGGCCACCAGCGCTGGCGTGGCGCGCGCGAGGCCCACCGCACCACCTCTGCGCTGCTGACGCAGATCGTGAACAACGAGGCGGTCGGCTGCAAGACCTACATCTCGCAGGGGATCGGCGACGTCTCCCTCGCCGACGGCAGCGCGCCGACGCTCGACATCATACCGAGCGCGCACGATCTCGACGACAAGGAGGCGCTGCTGATGATCGCGCAGCAGGCCCGCTTCCACAAGATCAGCGACGCCTTCGACAACATGCAGGATCGGATGGGCAAGATCATCCGTACCGCGGAAGGGGCCTACGATCAGGTCATCATCGATTGCGCTCCGGGGCTGTCGCAGCTGGTGTGGGGCGCCCTGCGCGTCGCCGATCACGTGCTGATCCCCTACATCCCCGACCGGACGGCCGAGGACAACGTCGGCTGGCTGGCGCATCGGCTGAAGGAGGCCAGCGCGGCGATGTCCTACACCGTCGCCAACCGGGTCTCGGGCCAGGACAGCCGGGCGCAAGGCATCATCTCGACCGTCAGCGCCAGATATGCGCCGCTGGGGGTCCAGATCCCCGCCACCCAGCCGCTCGCCACTGCGCTCGACTACCGCGACAAAGCCGGCACGCTCGCCTCGAAATTCGGCACCGCCGCGCAGCACGTCAACGCGCTTGCCGATGCCGTGCTCAATGTCGTCAACCGTCCTGTCGTGGTGGCTGCCGAATGAGCAAAGCCCGCATTCCCGCAACGCTGCGACGGATCTTCGAGGTGGTCGTGCGCGAGGCCGAGCACAATCCGGCACTGGCCGAAAAGCTCGCCCAGGCCATCGGCGAGGACTTCGCCGCCGCGGCCGCGCCACCCAAGCCGCCGGTGCGCAAGCCGTTCGATGCGTCGCAATTGCATGCCGTCAACATCTTGCGGCTGCATGGCGAGGCTGCCCTGCGCGGCAAGCTCGAGCAGGTCAAAGCTATAGAGGACTTGAGATCGGTCGCCGCCGCGTCCGGCCTGGTGTTGTGGGCAAGCGCCGGCAAGGCGCGAGCCTCGCGCGTCGAGCTGATCGCGGCGATCGTCGAAGCGGCCAAGCACTACGATGCGCAGCGCAGCGCGGCCACGGCCTGATGTGCGGCGTGTCGTAAGCCTCCGTTGAGGAAAGCCTGGCAAGCTCGCCGGCATGTCTAGGCCGCCTCGGACATTGCCCGCGGACAGACGACGTTGCGCGCGTGCATCGTGGGACGACCAACACGCGGCCAACGGCTGGGGGCGGGCGTGCAGGCCCTTGGCAGCGGTCCTGCAGGATGCGAGCTTCGCGGCGAGAGGCGGGCCGGGTCAGGCCGCTGAGGGAGACTGACGATGCGTGGGAGCCGGAACATGCGCGCATTCGCGCTGGGGGTGGTCGCAATCCCGCTTGCCTCCTTGCTGGCACCGGCGCCGGCCGATGCGCGGTCCGTCAGATACTCTCGCGAGCGTCCCGAGACGCCGGATACCAAGCCTGTCCGCATGCCGGACGGCCCGATCAACATCGTCATCTCGATCGGCAGCCAGCGCCTGTGGGTCTACGACAGGCGCGGGCTCCTCGAAACCTCGATGGTATCGACGGGCACCAGCGGCTATCCGACGCCAACCGGCGTGTTCGCCATCCTCGACAAGGAGGTGACGCACTACTCCAACATCTACGGCGGCGCCTCGATGCCGTTCATGCAGCGCCTGACCATGTCCGGCGTCGCCCTGCACTCGGGCGTGACGACCGGCCGCCCCGCCTCGCACGGCTGTATCCGCCTGCCGCATGCCTTCGCCATCAAGCTCTTCCGCCTCACCAGCCTCGGGGCGCGCGTGATCATCGCCCCCAACGAGCCGGCGCCTGCGGCGATCGAGCACGCGGGCCTGTTCGTGCGCAAACCGGCGCCGCCGGTTGCCGCGCAGGACATAGATACTGCTCGCGCCGCGGTGGTGGCCGCAGCCATTGGCTTCGATCTGCAAAAGGCGACGGGGGACGCCCGCGTCGGCAAGATCACGGCCTGGCGGGCGGGCGTGCTGCAGGCCATGCCGATCTCGGTATTCGTCAGCAAGACCGAGGGCAAGGTGTTCGTGCGCCACGGCTTCCGGACGCTGTTCGAGGCGCCGGCGACGATCCGCAATCCCGAGCAGCCGCTCGGCACCCACGTGTTCACTGCCAGCGAGCTCAAGGACGACGGCATGGCCATGAGCTGGTGGGTGGTGTCGGTGCCACCCTCCCAGCAGCCGGCGGTCGCCTCCAGGAAGGTTTCGCGAGCTTCGCGGATCGAATCCGAGCCGTTGCTGCCAGCCGCCGACGGACCGCCGTCCACGGCGGCCGAGGCGCTCGACCGCATCGAGCTGCCGCCGGAGGCGCGCGAGCGCATCTCGCAGCTCATAGCGCCGGGCTCGACGCTGATCGTCTCCGACCACGGCCACAATCGCGAGATGCGCGAGAACGGCACCACCGATTTCATCGTGTTGACGCGCTGACGACGGCGGCAGTCTGCTGCGCCGATTTTTCGAGGACGCGCGCACGGCCATTGCCCGGGCGACGCCGATGGCGTAGGCTGACGTTCACTGCACAACGGTAATGAGCGCGGGCGTCGGGAGCGCAGGTCCCGAATAGCCCGCGAGCAATTCGACATGGCCAAGCTATTTTCATTTCTTGCCGGCTGGAGGCGCGGGGTCGCAACCTCGTCTCCCCAAGGCGACCGACCCGCGCTCGCCCCTGTAGCAGGCTCCATCCAAACGGGGTCCACCGCCATGATATCGCAGTACGATCCCCAGCTCGCCATCCTGCTCGCGGGCCTGTGCGAGCAGACCTATGTCCAGTATCAGAACGGCCCGCCGCCCGGGAACAACGGCAAAATTACGGTGCCTCAGGGGTACACCCAGCGCCAGAGGTAGACCTGTCGTCCCACCCCGCGCACCTCGGACCGTTGAGCCCGATCGACTGGCAGCGCATCCGCTCCAGCGCCGAGCTTCGCGCCCGCTATGGCGGCCTTGGCGACGTCTATTTCGGGTTCGCGCTCACCTCGGCGAAGAACAACATCATCGCCTTGCGCGGCACGCGCACCGACTTCGAGTGGACCGTCGACGCGAGCATGCCCCAGGTTCCCCTGCCGTTCGGGTGGTATGAGCACCACAAATTCGAGCTGGCCCGCGTTCACCTCGGCTTTCTTGTTCTCTTCGCACTGCTCGCCGACCAGGTCCTCGCCGCCGCCAACAAATTCAATGCATCGTTGCCGTGCTTCGTGACGGGCCACAGCCTCGGCGCCGCGCTGGCGGTGCTGGCCGCGCCGGCGGTCGATTTGATGACCTCCAACAAGGACGTGCGCATGTACAATCTTGCCGGGCCGCGCTTCGGCAACCCGGCCTTTGCGGACGCCTACGGCGAGTTCGTCACGCAGAGCTACCGCGTCGTCAACCTGACGGACGTCGTGCCGTTTCTCCCGCCGACGCGGATTTTCGGATGGGAGTATGCCCACGTCGGCGAGGAATGGTCGTTCCTGAACCAGTCCGGGAATGTCGCCTACAACCACGGCCTCATCAGCCCCAACAACTACACGGCCGCGGTCGGCCAGCAGGTGCCCACCAACGCGGCGCGCACGTATCCCGTAACGGGATTGGGCGACGGCCGGATTGCGTAGCGGAACGCGTCGCCGCGGTCATGGCCCAGCGGCCTGATGCCGCCGGCTTCCTGGTGATGGCCCACGTGCTCCTGGGGCCGCTGACGCTCTGGTGGTCGCGCGAGAGCGGCACGCTGCTCGCTGAACTTGCTCTCCAAACGAATATTATTGCCTCGGGTTTTTGCAACTTCGCACATTGGCACAAGTTTACCGGTTGTTATCCACGTTCTCTCGCAATTCTCTGGAAATGCGATCTTCGGAAGAGATCGTTACCGGGGCGATTTTAATCTCCACACCCAACACTGGCGCGCGCGATCAGATGCGGGGGATCAATGCGCATCACGACACTTTCCAGGATTGCCGGTGCTATTCTTGCGGCCGGGATCCTGCTCATCGTCGGTTCGGGGTGGTTCGCCCTGCAAGAGCTGAGGGTCAACGGCCCGATCTATCAGCGCATCGCCGCTGGCAAGGACCTCATTGCCAATGTTGTGCCTCCACCGGCCTATGTCGTCGAGGCGTTCCTCGAGGCGACTACGATCGTCAAGGAGCCCTGGAGTCTGGAGCCTGGCCGCAGGCGCCTAAAAAAACTTCGCGCAGACTTCGACGAGCGCCATGCGTTCTGGAGCAGGCAGGAGCTGCCTCTAGCCCTGCGCAACCAGCTTCTGAAATCGTCGTACGAGCCGGCAAAGTATTTCTGGGAGACCGTGGAGACCTCCTTCCTTCCTGCCATCGAGAGGGGGAACACCGAAGCCACCAACGACGCCTATCTGCAAATGGCCGAAGCCTATCGAGCGCATCGGACCGCGATCGACGAGGTCGTCAAGCTCGCAAAGTTGAGCAACTCGAGTTTGGAAGCTTCGGCCGCCGAAAGAGAGCGCACGATTCTGGCTAGCATTGCAGTCCTGACCGCAACCGTCGTCGCCTTTGTCGTCATGTGCATCCTTGGAGCCATTTCCTGGATCGTGGGGCCGATCGTGCGCATGCAAGATGCCATGCGGCGGCTTGCCGAAGGCAACCTCGAGACGCACGTGCCGAGCCTCGATCGCAAGGACGAAATCGGTCAGATGGCAGGCGCCGTCCAGGTGTTCCATACCAACGCCGTGGAGCGCAGCAAGCTCAATCGCGAAACGCGCCTTCTCTCGGAGCTCAATGAATGGCTGCAGTCCTGCAAGTCGCTGGACGAGCTCTATCAGATGGTCGCGGAGTTTCTCTCCAAGCTGCTGCCGAATTGCGCCGGGAGCCTGTACACGTATGCGAACTCGAGAGACATCCTGGAGAGTGCCAAAGCCTGGAACGGCGGGCAGACGATGCCGGCCATGCATCCCGACGACTGCTGGGGATTGCGGCGGGGACGTACCTATACCTTCGGCGAGAACGAGGTCGACTTCCCCTGCGCTCATGTCGGCGCCACCGCACCGCGGGACTACTGCTGCATCCCGATCCTGGCGCATGGCGAGACCATTGGCTTGCTCCACCTGGAGATCAAGTGCGAGCCCGATGCGGATGGCGGCTGCTCCAAGGAGGCCGCCACCGAGCAGCGGAGGCTGGGCCTTGTGTGCGCGGAGCAGATCAGCCTGGCTATCGCCAACGTGAAATTGCGCGACCAGTTGCGCGATCAGTCGATACGCGACGCGCTGACGGGCATGTTCAATCGGCGCTACATGATGGAGACGTGTCGGCGAGAATTCTCGCGGGCGGCGCGGGCTGGGCAAAGCGTCGGCATTCTCTCGATCGACGTCGACCATTTCAAGAAGTTCAACGACAATCACGGCCATGACGCCGGCGACACGGTCCTGCGCGCAATCGGCGATTGCCTGATGAACAGCTTCCGGGACGAGGACGTCCCTTGCCGGTTCGGCGGCGAGGAGTTCGTCGTTGCCCTGCCCGGCGCCACCGCCGCCGTGGCGGCTCAGAAAGCCGAAGACCTTCGCGCCAGGGTGGAAGCGCTGGTTGTCCGATACCTCGAAGGCAATCTGCCCAAGATAACGATATGCATCGGCGTCGCGACCTTCCCGGACTCGGGCGACAACCCGCAGGCCGTCATGAAGGCTGCCGACGAAGCCCTCTACCGCGCCAAAGAGGCAGGCCGAAACCGGGTCGAGGTGTCGCCGACGATCAATGCGCCCGCCGCGATGCAGAGCGAGCTCGCTGCGAGCTTCGCGTCCACGGAAAGGAAGCGCGACCGACGCATCCCGAATGTTGTCGATGCTGCGTGACAGTCGGACCACCGACGGTCGCGGCTGTAGCAAAACGCCTCCCAAGAATTATGTGTACCGTATGCCAGTTTATCTTCTGGCAACCTATTCTTCACCAGTAATTCGCTTTCAAGCCCTAAAACTTGCCGCAGTCGGCTCCTAGATATCAGCCGCGAATTCACGAGCGGTTAGGATAACTCACCCATGTTCGGCTTCGAAACCTTCGCCCTGCTGCTGATCGCGCTGGCAGTGGTTGCGTTGTGGTCTACCGTCAAGATGGTGCCGCAAGGCTACAACTATACGGTCGAGAACTTTGGCCGCTACACGCGCACGCTGAATCCCGGGTTGCACATCCTCATTCCCGTGATGGAGCGCGTCGGCGCCAAGATGAACATGAAGGAGCAGGTGATCGACATTCCCTCGCAGGATATCATCACCAAAGACAACGCCATGGTGACAGTCGATGGCGTCAACTTTTACCAGGTGCTCAGCGCCGCCAAGGCCGCCTACGAGGTCGACCGGCTCGAAGCCGCCATCGTCAATCTGACCATGACCAACATTCGAACCGTCATGGGCTCGATGGATCTCGATGAGCTGCTCTCTAATCGCGACCAGATCAACGCCCGGCTGCTACAGGTGGTGGACGCCGCGACCGAGGCGTGGGGCGTGAAGGTCACCCGCATCGAGATCAAGGACATCGCCCCGCCGCGCGACCTCGTCGACAGCATGGCCCGGCAGATGAAGGCCGAACGTGAGAAGCGCGCCCAGATCCTGGAGGCCGAGGGCTTGCGGCAGGGCGCCATCCTCAAAGCCGAGGGCGAGAAGCAGGCCGTCGTGCTGGCCGCCGAGGGCCGCAAGGAAGCCGCCTTCCGCGACGCCGAGGCCCGTGAGCGCTTTGCTCAGGCCGAGGCCAAGGCGACCGAGATGGTGAGCGAAGCGATTTCCAAAGGCAATGTGCAGGCGATCAACTACTTCGTCGCCAACAACTACGTGAAGGCGCTGGAGGCGATCGCCAAGTCGCCCAACCAGAAAGTCCTGATGATGCCGCTCGAGGCCTCCGCCGTGATAGGCTCGCTGGCGGGCCTGGCCGAGATCACCAGCGAGGCCTTCGCCAAGAACGGCGCCGCCGGCGCGCCGGCCCCGTCCGCGCGGGCCCGCCAAGGCAGCGTGCCGCCGGCCTGAGTCGGCGGCTTGGGGAGGACGGACGATGCAGGGCCTGATCGCCTTCTTCTACGGCTTCGGGGTCTGGAACTGGCTGATCCTGGCTGTGCTGCTCTTCATCCTGGAAGCGGTGGTGCCGGGCGTGCACTTCCTGTGGTTCGGGATCGCGGCGGTCGTGGTCGGCGCGCTGGCCATGGCGACCGGCATGGCCTGGCAGTTTCAGATCATCGCCTTCGCCGCGATCTCGGTGCTGACGGTGTTCTGGGTGCGCCACTGGGTGCGCCCCGACCGGACCGCCAGCGATCTGCCCAACCTCAACGTGCGCGGCCAGCAGTACGTCGGCCGGTCGGTGGTGGTGGAGCAGGCGATCCAGAACGGCCGCGGCCGCGTGCGCGTCGACGACACGCTGTGGCAAGCCAAGGGCCCGGATGCGCCGGCCGGCGCGCGCGTCACCGTCACCTCGGCCGAAGGCAGCGTGCTGGTGGTGGAGCGTGCGGCGACATGACGGCGACCCCGGCGCCCTGGCGTGGCTGCTCGCCCTGATCGGCATGGCGCTGCCATGGCTGGGCTTCTGCCTCGGCATCATCGGCGGCTGGCGGGTGAGCCGCGCCGATCCCCAGGGCTGGTGGCTGGTCGGTGCGGGCGCCGCCTGCCTTCTCGCCGACGTCGTCATCGACTACGTGTGGGCCCACCCAACCGTCTCCAAGAGCGACCAGCCCAACCTGAACCGGCCGGCGGCGCAGCTCGTCGGCCGCGTGCTGATCCTTGCCGAGGCGATCGAGGGCGGACGCGGCAAGGTGCGCGTCGGCGACACGCTGTGGCCCGCGGAGGGGCCCGATGCGCCGGAAGGGGCGGAGGTAAGGGTCACGGCCGCCAACGGCACCGTGCTGGTGGTGGAGCGGGTATGACTTCGAATCTCAATGCCGGCCGAGCACCACTCGCTCTCCGCACAGCAGGGGTTTTCTTCACCGGCGTCGACGCTATATTTGCAGAGGATTGAAGGAACCATGTCGAACGAGCCCCGCATCATCGTCGATCCCAAGATCATGATGGGCAAACCCGTGATCGAGGGTACCCGCATCACGGTCGAGCTGATCTTGACGAGACTGGCGGAAGGTCGATCCGTGGGTGAGATCCTGGGCGAGTATCCACATCTGACCCGGGACCAAGTCACCGCTGCAATCGAATACGCCCGCGGCCTGCTCGCCCACTCTGCCGAAGCCGCCGAGTAGCAGGTGCTGCTCCTCGTCGACGAGAATGTGTCCCCAATCATTGCCGATGCCTTGCGAGCCGCAGGGCACGACGTGAGGGCGGCAACGCTCGTTTGCCCGGGCGCGCCCGACGAGGAACTAGTGCTCTTGGCGATCGCGGAAGGGCGCATCATCATCAGTGAAGACAAGGACTTCGGGGATCTCGTTTTCACAGGGGGCCAGCGTCCGCCCGGAATAGTTCGCATGGTGTTGCCCGGATCCCTGCCGGCGCAAAAGGCTGCACGACTCGTAGAGGCGCTGCAGCAGGAGCGCGCCATCGACGACATGCTCGTGATCGAGCCGGCGCGGGTCAGGCGCAGGCGACTGCCCTGACCGGATTTGCCGTCCTGCGAGCGGGCATTGCCTCGTTGCCGCCCGCAATGCATGGTGGCGCCCCACTCGCTTGCGGGGGAAGTGCTTCATGCCCGATCTCGGCGCCTTGTTGTGGCCGCGCACGGTGGCGCTGGTCGGCGCTTCGGCCGATGCCGAGAACCTACGCGGCCGCATCCTCCACGTCATGAAGGGTCACGCGTTCGACTGCAGGCTCTATCCCGTCAGCCGCAGCAGCGGCGAGGTGATGGGCCTCAAGGCCTATCCGTCCATCGCCGATCTGCCAGAGGCCGCCGACCTCGCCGTCATCATCATTCCGGCCAAGCATGTGCCTGAGGAGCTGGAGCGCTGCGGCAAGGCCGGCGTCAAATCGGCGGTCGTGCTGAGCAGCGGCTTTGCCGAGGCGTCCGGCGATGCAGGCGCCGGCATGCAGGCGGAGATCCGCGCCATCGCCAAGCGCTACGACATGGCGGTGATGGGCCCCAACTCCGAAGGCTTCGCCAACACCGCCAACAAGCTGTGCCCCACCTTCAGCCCGGCCATGGAAGCGGGCGCCCGGCCCCTGCTGCCGCCGGGATGTCCGCGCGGCCAACTCGCCGTCATGGCGCAGAGCGGGGGCATCGGCTTTGCCTTCTTCGACCACGGGCGGGCCAAGGAGCTGTCGTTCCGCTACATCGTCACGACCGGCAACGAGGCATGCCTGGAGGCGCTCGACTTCGCCGACTTCATCCTCGAGGAAGGCAAGACCGACGCGCTGCTGCTGCTGCTGGAGGACGTCAAGAGTCCCGACACCTTCCGGCGCGTGGCCGAGAAGGCGCTGCGCGCGGGCAAGCCGCTGATCGTCAACAAGATCGGCCAGTCGCAGGCGGGTGTGCGGGCCGCCGCCTCGCATACGGCGGCGCTGGCCGGCGAGTATGCCGCCTACCAGGCCATGTTCCAGCGCTACGGGCTGATCGAAGGCCGCGATCTCGGCGAGATGGTCGACATCGCCGCGGGCTTCCTCGCTTGGGGCGCGCGGCTGCCGCTGGGACGCCGCGTCGGCATATGCACGGCCTCGGGCGGGGGCGGCGGCTGGATGGCGGATGCCTGCACCGCGGCGGGGCTCGAGGTGCCCGAGCTCGACGGCGACACGCGGCGGCGCATCGACGAGCATCTGCCGGCCTACGGCACGTCGCAGAACCCGGTCGACGCCACGGCGCAGGCGGCGGCCAAGATCGGCTATGCGGGCCTGGCGGGCCTGGTGGTGCCCTCGCCCGCGGTCGACGGCATCATCGTCGTCATGACGGCCCGCAACCCCCATAATCTCGAGCGCCAGAAGGAGGCGCTGGCTCGGCTCGCGGCGGAGACGCCCAAGCCCATCCTGATGTGGAGCTACACCCTCCCCGCGCCGCGCTCGGTCGAGATCCTGAGCGAGGTCGGCTACCCGCTCTACACGGGGCTCCAGACCTGCGCCCGCACCATGCGGGCGATGGCGGATTACCGGGCGCTGCGCGAGCGCTTCCTACGTCCGATCGAGGTGCGCAGCACATTCGTGCCGGATCGCGCCGCGGCAGGTGCGGCGCTGGCGGCAGCCGATGCGGTGCTCTGCGAATGGGAGGCGCGGCCGATCCTGGCGCGCTATGGCATCGGCAGCAACCCTGTGGGCAGGCTGGCAAGCTCCGCCGATGCGGCCGTTGCGGCGGCGCAGACGATTGGCGGCGCCGTAGCACTCAAGGTGCAGTCGCCGGATATCCTGCACAAGACGGAGGCCGGGGCGGTGGCGCTGGGCCTCGCCTCGGCGCAGGATGTGCGCGGCGCCTATGCCCGGGTGTTGGCGAGCGCGCGACAACATGTTCCGGGCGCCCGCATCCTCGGCGTGCTGGTGCAGCCGATGGCGCCGCCGGGGCGCGAGGTGATCCTTGGCGTCAAGCGCGATGCCACCTTCGGCCCGCTGCTGATGGTCGGCCTGGGCGGCATCGAGGTCGAGGTCTTGAAGGATGTGGCCCTGGCACCTGTGCCGCTTGCACCCGGCGAGGCGCGCGAGCTGCTCGCCCGGCTGAAGGGCGCGGCCTTGCTCGAGGCCCACCGCGGCAAGCCGCCCGCCGACGTCGACGCGCTGGTCGAGCTGATGGTGCGCCTGTCGCACTTCGCCGCCGACCACGCCGACGCCATCGCCGAGATCGACCTCAACCCCGTGCTGGTGCACGAGCAAGGCAAGGGTGCATCGGTGGTCGACGCGCTGATCGTGAAAGCACAGATTCCCAGAAAGGGAGGTGGCCATGCGACTTGAGGGAAAGACCGCCATCGTCGTCGGTGCGGGCCAGGGGCCCGGCGAGGGGCTAGGCAACGGCCGGGCCACGGCGCTCGTCTTCGCGCGCGAGGGCGCCAAGGTGCTGGCGGTGGACCACCGGATCGACTCGGCGAAGGAGACCGCGGCGCTCATCGCCAAGGACGGCGGCACCTGCGTGGCCTTCGAGGCCGACGTTACGAAAGAGGCAACCCTGCAAGCCGCCGTCGCCGAGGCCATGAAGCTATGGGGCCGCATCGACATCCTGCACAACAACGTCGGCGTCAGTCTGGCCGGCGGCGACGCCAATCCGCTCGAGATCACGGAGGCCGCCTTCGACCGTGTCAACGCCATCAACCTGCGCGGCACGGTGATGGCCTGCAAGCACGTCCTGCCGGTCATGCGCGAGCAGCGCTCGGGCTCGATCATCAACATCGCCTCGATCGCGGCGCTGTCTGCCAACTATCCGACCGTGGCCTACAAGACCACCAAGGCCGGCATGATCGCCTACACCGAGCAGATCGCCTGCCAGAACGCCGAGTACGGCGTGCGCTGCAACACCATCCTGCCCGGCCTGATGGACACGCCCATGGCCGTGGACACGCGCGCGCGCACCTGGGGCAAGACGCGCGCCGAGATCGCCGCCATGCGCGATGCCAAGGTGCCGCTGCGCCGGCGCATGGGCACCGCCTGGGACGTGGCCAACGCCGCGCTGTTCCTGGCCTCCGACGAGGCCAACTTCATCACCGGCATCGCGCTCCCCGTCGACGGCGGCTCCAGCCTGCGCAAGGAGTGAGTTGTCATCCCGGCACTAGTTGCCGGGATCCACCGACCCGCACGCTCCGGCGCTCGCGGATATCTGGATACCGGCGACGAGCGCCGGTATGACAAGTAGGAGCAAGCATGCGCACGCAAGTTGGCATCGTCGGCGCCGGACCCGCAGGGCTGCTGCTGGCGCGGTTGCTGGGCTTGGCCGGCATCGACGTCATTGTGCTGGAGAAGCGCGACCCCGAGTATCTGCGCGCCCGCGTCCGCGCCGGCCTGCTGGAGCAGGGCACCGTAGATCTCCTGACCCAGGCGGGCGTCGCCGACCGGCT
>Ga0111539_10004770_pt1 | contig 17699 bp, 11 predicted proteins | sample RhiMethybrSRZTD1_FD_79667 | JGI IMG/M metagenome (GOLD analysis project Ga0111539, IMG submission 79667) | Populus rhizosphere microbial communities from Tennessee, USA - Rhizosphere MetaG P. TD hybrid SRZTD1 (version 2) (version 2) | ecosystem: Host-associated > Plants > Roots > Rhizosphere >... | reverse complement strand
TGGCGCAACGACATCGAGCCGGGCCTCGCGCGCGTCGGCATCCGGCGCGTCGCGCCCGCCGAGCTCACGCCCGATCAGAAGGCCCACCTGTCCGCCTACTTCGCCCGCGAGGTGTGGCCGGTGTTGACGCCGCTCGCGGTCGATCCCGGGCACCCGTTTCCGATGCTGCGCAACCGCAGCCTCAACCTGGCGGTGTTCATGCACCGCGAGAAGGAGAAGGTTGGCCGGCGCGAGACCATGGTCGCGGTCGTGCAGGTTCCGTCCGTGCTGCCGCGTATCACCGAGGTGCCGCTGCCGGCGGGCGCGGCCGGGTCGGCACTGTCGGATGGCAGCAACGGGGCCGTCGCCCCGGGCGCGACGCGCTTCGCGTACATGTTGCTCGAGGACCTGATCACCATGCACGCGGGCGAGCTGTTTCCCGGCTTTCGCGTGCTCGGGTGCAGCCCGTTCCGGGTCACACGCAACTTCGACCTCTCGATCGACGAGGACGAAGCCGACGATCTGCTCAAGACGATCCAGAAGGAGCTGCGGCGACGAGAACGCGGCAGCGCCGTCCGGCTGGAGATCGCCCACGACACGCCCATCGAGGTCGTCGTGTTCCTGCGCCAGGCGCTTCGCCTCGAGACTGACGACGTTTACCTGTTCGAGGCCCCGCTGCACCTCGCCGATCTCGCGCCCCTGGGCGCGCGCGACGACATGCGCGAGTACCGCGACGAGGCGTTTTCGCCGCAGATCGTGCCGCCGCTGCAGGAGTACGACGACATCTTCCGCGTCATCGCCCAGCGCGACATCCTGCTGCAGCACCCGTACGAGTCGTTCGAGGACGTGGTCGAGTTCATCTCCGAGGCGGCCGACGACCCCAACGTTCTGGCGATCAAGCAGACGCTGTACCGGACCAGCGCCGATTCTCCCATCGTGCGGGCGCTGATCCGCGCCGCCGAGAACGGCAAGCAGGTGACCGCCGTCGTCGAGCTGAAGGCCCGCTTCGACGAGGCGCCCAACATCCAGTGGGCGCGAACGCTCGAGGATTCCGGGGTGCACGTCGTGTACGGCCTCATCGGCCTCAAGACCCACTGCAAGGTCGCGCTGGTCGTGCGGCGCGAGGGCAACCGCATCAAGCGCTACGTGCACCTGTCGACCGGCAACTACAACCCGTCGACGGCGCGCATCTACGGCGATCTCTCATATTTCACGGCGCGCGATGCCTACGCGGACGACGCGGGCGCGCTGTTCAACCTGCTGACCGGTTATTCGTCGCCGCCGTCGTGGAAGCGGTTCGCGATCGCGCCCCACGGCCTGCAGGACCGCATCATCGCGCTCATCGAGCGGGAAGCGGCGATGGGATCGCGCGGGCGGATCATCGCCAAGATGAACGCCCTGGTCGACGCCCAGGTCATCAAGGCGCTGTACCGGGCGTCGCAGGCGGGCGTGTCGATCGATCTGATCGTCCGCGGCATCTGCTGCCTGCGCCCGGGCGTGCCCGGGACCAGCGACAACATCCGCGTCATCAGCATCGTCGACCGCTTCCTGGAGCACGCGCGCATCTTCCACTTCGGCAACGGCGGCAAGCGGGAGGTCTACCTGTCATCCGCCGACTGGATGCCCCGCAACTTCCAGCGCCGGATCGAGGTGATGTTCCCCGTGGACGACGAGGGGCTGCGCGATCGCGTGATTGACGAGATCCTGGGCATCGCGCTCAAGGACAACGTGAAGGCGCGGCGGCTGATGTCGGATGGCCGCTATGTCCGCCGACAGCCCGAGGCGGCCGCCGACGGCCAGTCGGTCGAGACGAGCCTGCGCAGCCAGTACCGGTTCATGGAACTAGCGCGCGAGAAGGCGCAGGCCGGTCCCCCGCTACCCGGCACCGGCGGCACGTATCACGTGCGTCCGGCGCCACCGACGCGCACGGGTTCCGGGGCTGCCCCCGCCGCTTCGTCGGCGGCAGGGGCGCCGCCCGCGACGTCATCTTGACGGCCGCGTGACGGCACCCACAAGCAAACTCGACAAAGCCCGACTCAACAAACCGCCGAATCGGCCGTATCATTGACGTCATGCGCGCTTGGGTTGCTCTCTTCGCTTTGTCGTTATTGATTTGGGCCTCGCCCGTCCGCGCGTCCCTGGTGCTGGCGCTGGACTTGCCCACCCTGGTGACGCGCGCCGACCACGTCGCCGTCGTCGAGGTCGCGTCGGTCAAGGCCAACTGGGACGCGAACCACGAACAGATCCTGTCGACGATCGATCTCGTCGTGGTCGAGAGCTGGAAGGGCGACGACGCCCCGGCATCGCACATCACCGTCGTCCAGCCGGGGGGCACCGTCGGCGATCTGACGCAGACCGTCCATGGCATGACCCGGTTCGTCGCCGGCGAGCGCGCCGTCGTCTTCCTGGCCGGCCGCCCCGAGCGCGCCAACGTCGTCGGGATGGCGCAGGGGAAACGCCTCGTGCGCCGCGACGCCGGTTCGGGCCGCATGGTCGTGCACGCGCCCGATCGGGCGGGCGCGACGTTCATCCGGACGACGCCCGCGAGCTCGACCGCGCCCGTGTTCGACCTGCACGCCCGCCCGCTCGACGATCTGCGGGCCGACGTTCGCTCGCTCGCCGCCAAAGCGGCTCCGATCGGGGGCGCCCCCGGGAGCACGACCGGGCGCAAGCCCGGGGCGCCGACCGGCGGGGCGCGGTGAAGCGCGCCTCGTCGGTGGTCGCCGGCGTCGCGGCTTTGCTGTTCGTCGCCGGGCGGGCCGACGCCTACGTCCGTTACACGTCGGACAGCGGCAAGATGTTCAAGTGGCCGCAGACCTGCGTGCCGATCACGACATACCCGAACGACCTCCTCAAGGCGATGACCCTCGAGGAGATCGTGGGCGCCGTGGACGGCTCCGCGGCCACCTGGAGCCGCTACGCCGACGCCTGCACCTACCTGGACATCACCGTGACCAGCTCGACGGACACCACGCCGCGCGCCACCAACGACGGTCGCAACAACGTCATCTTCCGTGCCTCGAACTGGTGCAAGGTGAGCGCCACGGGCACCTGCGACCCCACCATCGTTTACGATCCCGCTGCGCTCGCGCTGACGTCGGTGTCGGCGAGCACGTCGTCGGGCGTGATCCGCGACGCCGACATCGAGGTCAACGCCTTCCACTTCAGCTGGGCCGACCTGGTTGCGAATCCCGACCTGCGCGGCAACGGGCAGCCGTACCACGATCTCCAGAACGCGTTGACCCACGAGATGGGGCACCTCATCGGGCTCGACCACACCTGTTACTTCCAGGGCCCGCCCCCGCTCGACAACACCGGCGCCCCGATCACCGACTGCGCCAGCGCGTCGGCCGATGTCCTCGAGACGACGATGTTCCCGTCGGCCAATCCCGGTGACGTCGACAAGCGCACGCTCGCGCCCGACGACCAGCTGGCGGTGTGCCAGATCTACCCCGCCGCGGCGGATCCGATGACGTGCGCGCCCGCGTCGCCGCCCGAGGAGGGGTGTTCGTCGTGCGCGGTCGCCGGCGCGCCGGCGTCGGGCGCGGGTGCTTGCTGGTTGATCGCGGCGGTTCTGCTTGCGGCGCGCGCGCCGCGGAGGCGCCGCGGCTGACGCCGTTGCGCCGCGCGGTTGCCATAGCGCGCCTGTCGCTGCTCACCGCGGCGGTGTTTGCCGTGACAGGTGCGACCAATGCGTGGGGCTACGTCCGCAAGAAGACCGACGCTGGCATCGACGAGTACTGGCAGCTGACCTGCATCCCGCTGACCGTCTACCTGAACGGCTTCACGGACATGACGCGCGACGAGGTCGCCAAGTCGATCGGCGCCGCGGCGCACACCTGGAGCCCGTCCGCGGTGACGTGCGCCGACGGCGTCTCGCATCCGTTTCTCGAGATCGTCACATCGATGGCGCCCGCCGATGCCATCCCCCCTACGCCCGCGTACGACGGACGCAACACCCTGCTCTTCTACACACCCAGCAGGCCCTACCCGCCCTTCGAGATGTCGGGGATCGGAATCAGCACGGTGGCGCTCACGTCCACCTGGGCGCGCGCCGACGGCCACATCGTCGACGCCGACGTCCGCATCAACGCGACCGACAACTTCTTCGCGAACATCGATCCCAATTTCGTCGGCACGGGCGGGCCGCCCCCGCTGGATCTGCAGAACGCGGTGACGCACGAGTTCGGCCACCTGATCGGGCTCGGTCACTCGTGCTGGAACCTGTTCAGCGATCCGACCGCGCCGATCGACGATCAGGGCGTCGAGGTGCCAACATGCGACAGCGCGCCCCCAGACGTCATGCAGACGGTCATGTTCGCGACCATCCAGGGGAACCTGGAGACCTCGAAGCGCGTCCTGTCGCCTGACGACATCCGCGCCGCGTGCTCGATCTATCCCTCCACCCAGGATCCGCACGTCTGCGCGTACGACACGCCCAATGAAGGCTGCGGCGGCTGCAGCGCCGCCCAAAGGCCCGGCGGCCACTTCACGATCGCGCTGCTGTCGGTGTTCGCGCTCCTGGCGCTGGCCCGAGCGCCTACGACCCCTCGAGCTCGACGCGCAGATCGCGGATAGACGCCTCGCCCAGGTTCGAGCTCGGAGGGACCTCCAGCTCCTGTTCGGCGCTGCGAAATCCGGTCGCGACGACGGTCAGGCGCCAGCGGCCGGGAACCAGGCGCAGCAGCCGGAAGGTGCCGTCGCGCCGGACGTCGACGCTGGCCTTCGCGCCGCCGGGGCCGATCGCCTCCAGCCGGCCGCGCGCGACCGCGGCGCCGGTCGTCTTCGCCTTCACCTCACCCGCGATGCCGCCGGGAAACGGAACCGTCAGGTTCGCGTATTTGCCCGGCGTCGCCGGGTGGATGCTGGTCGGGTAGTCGGGGTGCTGGATCTCCAGACGAATGTCGCCCGCGGGAAGCGGCGCGATCGTGAAGTGGCCGCCGACGTCGGCGACGCCGCTGGCGACGGGCGCGGCGCCCGGCGTGGCCGCCGGCTCGAACGTCCCCGCCGGCCACACCGCCAGGCGCGCGCGCCCCAGCGGGCGGCCCCCATCGTCGCGGATGAGGCCTTCCAGCCGCGCCTCGGCGCGAATCAGCTTGATCTCGAGCGCGGGCGGCGACGATCCCGCCGTGACGTCGACCGCGACCTGATTCGTGCCGCGGCCGGCGGCGCTGGCGGACAGCCGGTAGTTCCCCGCGGGCAGCGCCAGCGTGAAGTGCCCGCCCGCGTCCGTCAGCGCAAACAGACCCGCGGACGCCGCCGAGGCGCCGACGCCGCCGACCACGACGCGCGCCCCGTCGATCGGGCCCCCGCTCTCGTCGATCACGCGGCCCGCGACCGGGAACCCGGGCCGCAGCGCCAGCTTGCCCACGTCGCGGCGCTCGCCCGGCGCCAGCACGAACTCGTCGCTGCGCAGCGGCTCGGCCCCGCCATGCGCGACCTCCACGCGGTAGCGGCCCGGGATCAGGTCGTCGACGGCGAACCGCCCTTCCTTGTCGGCGACCGTGGCGCGCGTCGAGCCGAGGGCCCGCCCCGCGCCAGACGGCATCGCCGCCGCTTCCGCGGCCAGCGGCAGTGGTCCTGTCTGCACCGTCAGATCCTCGATCGCGCTCGCGAGGCAGCGCACGCGCGCCCCCGCCGCCGCGCCGCCGCGCGGATCGAGCACCTTGCCGAACACGCGCGCCCCGCGCACCAGCTCGAGCACGACCTTGATGGGCTCCGGCTCTGCTTTAGCCTGGCCGCGGGCGTCGATCACCGGCGCCCGCCGGGGCACATAGCCGGGCCGCGAACCGGAGAGCCGGAACCCTCCCGGAAAGACCAGCGCCGTGAAGGTGCCCGCCCGATCGGACTGCACGAGCGTGGGCAACGGATCCTCACCGGGCGCGCCGGTGTCGCTCTCGATCCGGACGGGGACGTCGGCCAGCGCAGATCCAGCATCGTCGATCACCCGCCCGGCGATGCCGCGCCCGGGCGACATCTCGAGCTGGACGGGCGCCGCAGCCGGACCGTCGCCCGCTTCAATCGCTCGGGTGGTCGCGGACGCGACAGCGCCGCCGACGGCGCGAACCGCGTAACGCCCGGCGCCCAGGCCGCCGAAGGCGAACCCGCCGCCGGCGCGGGTGACCGTCTCGCGCGTCGGCCCGCCGCCCTCGGGCGCCAGCAACACCCGGGCGCCCGCCACGGCCGCGCCGGCTGCCGTCACGCGCCCGACGATCGATCGGCCTTCACCGTCGACCCGGATGGCCGCGTCGTCGGACGGGGCCGACACGGGTGTCTTTTCGGTCGTGGGAAAGCCGGCCGCCTCGATCAGCAGGCGATACGGTCCAGGCGGCACGCCGGCGAGCCGGAAATGGCCGGACAGGTCGGTCGCGGTCTCGAACGGCGCGCCGGCGTCGCCCGCGAGCGAAAACGCCAGCACCCGGGCCTCGGGAACCGGGCGATCGCGCCGATCGACGACGCTGCCGCCCAGCCACGTCGTCACCGCGGGGGGCGCCCCGGCTTCGCCGGCGGACCGGCGCGTCGGCTGACAGCGGCAGCCCTCTTGCGTCGAAAACGAAAGCACGAGCAGGAGGCCCGCCGTCAGTGCCGGGCGCTTGCTTGCGATTTGCATCGGCCAGTGCTAAAGGTACGCGCCTTCCGGAGGGATTTGAAATGGCAGCGCACTGCGAAGTTTGTGGCAAGCAGCGTCGATCGGCTAACAACGTCAGCCACTCGAACATCAAGACGAAGAGCATCCAGCGCCCTAACCTGCGCCGGGTGCATACCAGGCTTGCGAACGGCGCCCGGGGCCACATGCGCGTCTGCACCCGCTGCCTGCGCACGGGTCTCGTCGCGAAGGCCTAGCGCCTCTGCCGCTGACCCGCGCCTGTGGCGCGGGCCGCGAACCTATTCGCCCGCCAGCGGGGACTGGCAGACGAAGTTGATCGTCACCGAATTGCACTGCTGGCGGTTCGTGACGATGAGCTGACCACTGCGCAGGTTCGTCTCCGTGATCGTCTGGCGGATCGTGCAGGCGACCTCGCCGAAGCACCCTGTCCCGCTGCAGTTGTCGTCATCGCCGATCCAGATCTGCCAGGCGGGACTGCTCGCCATCAGGGTCGCCGCCGACACGGTGGCGCCTGGCGGCGTGATCACCTGATTCCAGTTCGGGTTGTACGTGTCGATCAGCGTGTCCGTCACGCCCGCGGTCGTGCTGGTGACCTGCCCCGCCGGGTTCTCGTATTCGCAGAACGGATCGGGCGCCGAGCCGCCCAGATCACCGCTGAAACGATCCCAGTTGTGGCCGGTGTCCAGCTTTGCCGCCGCCGCGACGATCGTCCAGCGCGACGCCGTGTCGATGCGACACTGGCCGGTGGTCGAGCAGAACTGGCAGCCGCCGCACGGCGCGCAGGTCTGGCCGTTGGCGCCACATTGCGTGACCGTCCGCGCGCGGATGCAGGCGCCGGCGGTGCTGCAACATCCGTCGGAGCAGTTCAGGGCCGTGCAGGGGCCCGACCCGCCTCCGCCGCCGGAGCCGCCGCTGCCACCGCGACCCGCGGCGCCGCCGCCCGTGCCCGCGATCCCGGTCGAGCCCGCGGTGCCGCCGGTGCCGGCCGCGCCCGCGATACCGCCCCCGATGCCCGCCGTGCCCGTGGAATCGCCGCCCGCGCCCGCCGTGCTGCCGCCCGTCCCCGCCGTGCCGATGGTGCCGGCGACGCCCGCCGCGCCGTTGCCGCCCGTGCCGGCGGCGCCGTCGCCCCCGGCGCCCGCGACGCCGCCTGCTCCCGCCGCGCCGCTCGTGCCGGCATCGCCGCTCGTGCCGGCCGCGCCCGCGGCGTCGCCACCGGTGCCCGCAGTGCCGGGCACACCCGCGACGCCGCTACCACCCATGCCCGCGACGCTGCTGCTGCCGCCCGCGCCCGCGATACCCGCCGGAACGCTCCCGGCGCCGCCGCCCGTCCCGGACGCGCCCGCAACGCCCGGATTTCCGGAGGCCCCCGCGACACCTGCCGAGGAGGTGTCCGCGGATGAGGCGTCGTGGGGCAGGAACGGCATCGTGCCCAGCCCGGCCTGGTCGACACCGCATGAGGCGATCAGCGCCGTTCCCAACCCCGCCACCACGACCGCTCGAGCAACATCCAGGCGTGACGTAGGTAAAGGTAGGAAAAACCGCATCATGATCATCGTATGCCAATCTTTCGCTACGCGAAAGACGCGAAAGCGGCGAGCCCGACGAGGACGGCGCGCGAGAGCCACGCCGCAGCGACGCGCCCCGTGAACGCATACGCGACCGCGGCCGCCGCGTGACCGGTCGCGACGGCGACGATCGGCCCCACCGCGACCGCCCCCTGTGCCGACAGGGACAGCGACAGCGTCAGGAGGGCGGTGATCACGCCCACCGCGGTGCTGATCGCCGCGGCCCCGAGCCGCGACGTCGAAACCGAACGCTGCAGGACGCCGCGCAGGACGATCTCCTCGGCCAGCACCGCCAGCGCGGCGACCGACACGGCGAGCGCCGGCAACCGGGCGTGCACCCCGCGGGTCGCCAGCACGATGCCGCCCGCGAGCGCTCCGACACCCGCGGCGAGCAAGAGCGAGCGTGCGCGCCCGGCGCGCGCGACCCCCTTGGGGCGGCGCGCGAGGTAGATCGCCGCCCAGACCGCGACCAGCACCAGTAACGCCAGTTGAAGGGCCAGCGCAATCTGCACGCCTCCCGCGCCCGCGCTCTTGCCGGCGTTCATCAGCGCGCGGCCGCCCAGCGCGTAGACGATCACCATCGTCGCGGCGTCCGCGGCGCGCACGCGGCGCGCGCGCACCGCCTCGGCGTCCAGGCAGAAGCCCGCATGCTCGACGCCCGCCTGCCAGTAGGTCCACCCCGCGAACAGGTACAGCGCCAGGCCCGCGGCGCGCGTCACCGCATCCTCCACCAGCACGAGATTGAACAGACCGCCCACGAACAGGTACGCGTAGATCGTCGCCGGGCCGACGGCGGTGCCCGTCTCATCGGACAGGTCGGCGCCGGCGCTCGCCATCGCCACCGCGACGAAGCTCATCCCGGCGGCTCCGGCGGTGACCAGCAGGCCGGCCCCCAGCCGGGCCGCGACCGGAACGTCGCCCAGCGAGAACGACATCACCGCGAACACCACCGCCGCCATGCCGCCGACGATGACGGCCCAGGCGCGCGCCTTGGCGGCGAGCAGACTCCCGAGCGGTACCGGCACGGTGCGCAGGATCCAGAAGGCCCGCCGCTCGGCCTGCATGTGCGTGAGCGGGCCGATGGTGCCCATGTACAGCGCGAGCGAATAGGCGAAACACGAGACCCGCTCCAGGCTGCCCGTCGTCCAGCTCCAGCCCGCGGCGCCGAAGATCTGGACGCCGATGAAGATCACCGGCATCGCGACCAGCGCCAGCAGCTGCGAGCGATCGCGGACGATCAGCCGGAGATCCTTGGTCGCCGCCGTCGGCAGGCGGGATGTCAGCCGCGGCGCGCGCGTCGCCTCGGCCCAGACCGCTCCCGCCTCTTCCCAGCCCGCCATCCCGGCGCGCCGCGCGACCCTGACGGCCAGCCAGATCGTGAAGCCCACGGCCATGGCGAGCGTGAACAACATCTTGGCGACCAGCACCGGGTTGCCGCGCGCCAACGCCGCCAGCGGCGCGGTCACCAGCATGCCCGGCGAAAACAGGACGACGCGCCCGATGGCGCGCACCTGGGTCGCCAGCGCGGCGGGTGTCCGCATGACCCAGGTGCCCAGCATCCACAGCGTCGCCAGCGACATCGCCGCGACCAGGCGCAGCAGGGTCCACATCATCCGGCGCCGCCCGGCGGGGACGTAGCGGACCACCGCCAGCTGTACCGCATACGCGAGCATCGAGATCGCGACCTGCGTCAGCATCGAGATCACGATCGCCAGCGGCCACCCCAGCGCGCCCAGACGCCAGACGACGCCCGCCGAGATCAGCACCGGCAACAGGAACAGCGCGCCCACCGGGTCGACGACGGCGTCCGCCAGGCCGCGCGCCGGCACCAGGACCTCCAGCGCCACCGGCCGCGCGAGCATGAATTCGTTCTCGGGCGATCCGGCGCGGACAGACTCGCTGCTGGCCGCGCGCGCCGCCAGGCTTCCGAAGCCGATCGTGCTGATGACCAGCGACAGCACCGCCACCTGCCCCAACCAGTCGACCGTGTGCGCCATGACCGAAAACGCCTGCGTGAACAGACCGACGTACGCCAGCCCGGTCGCGACGCCGATGATGGTGGCGAACAGCGTCGATCGCCCGCGCCCGCGCGCCCGGAAGGCGTTGCGCATCGTCCGAAGCCGGTAACGGATGAGGATCGACGCCAGCCGGAACACGCCGATCGCGCCGGGGCGCACGGACGTCCCGGGCGCAAGCTCCTCGACCGGGGGGGGCGCCCCGACCGTCACCGCATCACCGGTCACCCGATCCGCGTCACGGGTCACGCGTCACGCGTAGAAACAGGTCCTCCAGCGTCGTCCCCGGCGCCTCGTAGCGGGCGCGGAGCTCGTTGGGCGTTCCCACTGCCTGCAGCGACCCACGCTGGATGATGGCGACGCGGTGACACAGGCGCTCGGCCGCATCCAGCAGGTGCGTCGACAGGAAGATGGTCCGGCCGCCCGCCGCCAGCTCGGTGATGGTCGACCGCATCTGCCGCGCCCCCGCCGGATCGAGGCCGTTGGTCGGCTCGTCGAGGATCAACACGCGCGGGTCGTGAATCAGCGCCAGCGCGAGCGCCAGCCGCTTCTTCATGCCCAGGGAATACGTGACGGTGTAGGCGCGGGCGGCGTCACCCAGCCCGATCCGTTCGGCGACCTCGGCGGCGCGGCGGCGCCCCTCGGCGGGTGCGAAGCCATGCAGCCCCGCCACCAGCTCCAGCGTCTCCGTCCCGCTGAGGTACGGGTACAGGAAGGGCTCATCGGGCAGGTAGCCGACGTCGCGCTTGAGCGCGACCGCGTCGCTGTGGCAGTCGCGGCCGAGGATCGCGGCCCGTCCCGCGCTGGGGCGGAGCAGGCCCATCAGCAGACGGATGGTTGTCGTCTTGCCCGAGCCGTTGGGGCCAAGGAACCCCATCACCTCGCCCGCCTCGACGCGCAGGCTCAACTCGGAGACGGCCAGGGTGCCGCCGAAACGCTTGCTCAGGCCTTCGGTCTCGATCACGAAACGCGCGGGCCCGCCGGCGCGGCCGGGATGTCCGCTCTGGCGCGGAGACCGAGCCGCGCCACATCCGCGCGGCCGGCGACGTCATCGCCGAACAGCGCCTTGAGCGCCTCGGAGGGCCGCGCGCTGCCCTCCGGACCGACGGCGATCCGGAAGGTCACCGTCTGGCCGCCGTCCCAGTCGAGCCGGCGGCGCGCGTCGCCGTCGTCCCAACGCGCGGCGGACAGCAACGTCTTGCGCACGTCGATCATGCGGCCGATCTTCTTCTCGGACGTCCGCAGCACCGGCATCGGATCGCTGCCGCCGGCCCGCGCGAACGCCGGCGCCACATCGACGTCGTCGGGGAGGCGCGCCGCATATTCGGCCTCGGCGATCACGCCGCCGACCGGCCGATCCGCCAGCCCGAGCCGCGCCGCCTCGAGAAACTCGATGCCGTCGAGCGTGACCCGCGCCAGCCGGCGCAGCAGCTCGTCGGGCGCGACCTCGTCGACCAGCGTGACGTCGACGAGCTCGCCCAGCGACGGGATGCCGAGCCCCAGCGCGGGTCCGAACGAGAGCTCGGGCTTCGGGTGAAACCCTTCCGAGTAAAACAGCGAGAACCCGGCGCGCCGGAAGATGCGCGGCAGGTGGCGCACCAGATCCAGGTGACCGAGAAACGCGACCCGCCCCAGCTTCGTGTAGCGCAGCCGGTAGCGGTGGGGCGTCCCCTGCGGCGCGCGCTTCGGGGGCGGCGTCGTGCGGCGATGGCCGGCGTTCGCCTCGCCCGCCGGCTCGCGCACCGCCGGTTTGTTGTCGGAGGGCAGCCAGGCGTTCATCCGCCGCAAATAGAACAGGCGCTCCTGCTTCATCGCGCCCAGATCGCACGCGACCCCGCAGTCGTAACAGATCAGCTTGTCGGCGGCGCCCGCCTCGGCGGCGGCGACGCTGCTCGGGTGAAGCAGCTTCTTGAACGGCTTGCCGCAGGGAGGCGACAGGCGATCCTTCAGCGCCTTCCGGTACTCCTTCGCGAGAAAATCGTCCTCGAGGCCGATGTCGATGTGACTCCAGGGCAGCCGCGCCGTCACCGGCAGCGTCCCCATGTAGCGGGCGATATCCAGGCCCGTCCGCGCCGCGGTCTCGGCGATGGCGCGATCCCAGTGCTCGACGCGCAGGGCGTCGTCCCAGCTGTCGAAACGGCAGCCGAGCCGGAACGCCGCCTCCAGCACGTCGGCGACCAGGCGATCCCCGCGCGAGAAGATACCCTCGATGTGAGAGGCCTGGTTCTCGTGCATCTTGAGCGTCACGCGCAGCGCCCGCGCGCGCGCCGCCAGCAGCTCCTGCTTGCGCGCGATCTCCTGCTCGCCATCCATCGCCGCCCACTGGAACGGCGTGTGCGGCTTGGGGACGTGGGTGGACACCGACGCGGTCACCTGCGCGCCGCGCTGGTAGCGGCGCCCGATCTCCTGCACGCGCGCCGTGGTCTCGACGATGCCGAGCACGTCTTCGTCCGTCTCGGTCGGCAGCCCGATCATGAAGTAAAGCTTCATGCGCGAGAACCCGCGGCCGAACACGCGGTGCGCCGATTCGATGATGTCCTCTTCGGTGACGTTCTTCGCGACCACGTCGCGCATGCGCTGCGTCCCGGCCTCGGGCGCGAACGTCAGCCCCCCCGCGCGCACGCTGGCCATCTCGCCCAGCAGGTCCTCGTTGAGGCCGTACGCGCGCAGCGACGACACCGACAGCGACACCCGCTCGGGCGCCAGCCGCGCCATCGCCGCCTTGACCAGCGGCGTGACGCACGAATAGTCGGCCGTCGACAGCGACGTCAGCGCCGTCTCGTCGTAGCCGCCCTTCTTGACGCCGCCCAGCAGCGCGTCCAGCACCGCGACCGGATCGCGCTCGCGCACCGGGCGGTAGATCATCCCCGCCTGGCAGAAGCGGCACCCCTCGGTGCAGCCGCGCGCGACCTCCACGGCCATGCGATCGAAGATCGCCTCGGCGTAGGGCAGCGGCGAGTCGTCCGGAAACGGGAAGCGATTGATGTCGGCCACCATCGCGCGCTTCGGCCGCGCCGGGACGCGCGCATCCAGCGGCGCGCCCACCACGACCAGGCCGGTCTCGTCGTCGATCTCGGTCGCGTACAGCTCGGGCACGTACAGCGGGAAGGCGGCGGCCAGCCGGATCAGGCGGTCGCGGCGCGGCACGCCGGCGCGCGCGAGCGCCGCCGCCTCGCGCACCAGCCCAGGCAGCGCCTCCTCGCCCTCGCCGATGAAAAACGCGTCGATGAACGGCGCCAGCGGCTCCGGGTGCGTCGCGGTCGGGCCGCCCGCGATGATCAAAGGTCCGCCGTCACCACGATCGGCGCTGCGCAGCGGAATGCCGCTCAGATCCAGGACGTTCAGCACGTTGGTGTACGTCAGCTCGTATTGCAGCGAGAACCCCACCACGTCGAACTCCGCCAGCGGCGCCGCCGACTCCAGCGTGAGGATCGGCAGACCGCGCGCGCGCAGCTCGGCCTCGCAGTCGAGCCAGGGCGAGAACGCGCGCTCACACGCGATGTCGTCGGCGCGGTTGAGGACGCCGTACAGGATCTTCGTCCCGAGGTGCGACATCCCGATCTCGTACACGTCGGGGAACACCAGGCAGACGCGCGCCGCGACGCTCGCCGCGGGCTTGCGCACCTGCTGGTACTCGCCGCCGACGTAGCGCGACGGCTTCTCTACCTTGGTCAGAAACTCCGAATACGGGTGCCGCATTGGCCAGGTCCTCGCGGCGCCGTTCGCGCTATTCGTTCCCCTGAAAGACGAGCGGGAACTCGGTCCCGTATTCTTCAGACGCCTGCGGGAACACCCAGCGCTGAACGACATCCTTGATGCAGGGCTCGAGCAGCAGGCGGAACTGCGTTGGCCCGTCCAGGCCAACGTGTTTGACCCGGCCCGAGATCCCGATCGACAGCTTCACCGCCAGCTTGCCGTGCGTGAGGGTGTTGTCGCGGGTGAGCGCGCGCTGGTAGCAGATCTTGATGCCCGCGCGGTTGTTGCTGATCACCTTCGTGATGTCGCTCTGCGAGGGCGGCGGCCGCGTCGCGGCCGTGGTCGGCCGGACGGCGAGGTTCGGCCGGCTGGTGTCGCCGAAGCGGGCGGCGTCGCCACCTGGCGGGGTCACCGGCGTGCCCGTTCCGGTCGGCTGCTCCTTGGTCGTGGCCGCGCCTTTCTGCTTGCCGCCGCGCTTGCCCGCCTTGCCGGGCGGTGCCGGGGGCGGAGCTGTCGGCTCGATGATCGGCGGCGCCGCCGGGGGCGGCTCGGGCACGACGGGCGGCTCGACCACCGCGACCGGCGGCGGCTTCACGATCGTCGCCACCGGCTTGGGCGGCTTCTTGAGCGAGATCACCGCGACGACGACGATCAAGGCGATCACGCCGAGCAGCGCGAGGATCATGATCGAGCTGCGGCTGCGCGGTGCGGGGGCCGGCACCGCGACGACGCCCATCGCGCTGGTGATCGACATCAGGCGCGGCGGCGCGCCGGGCGCCGTCTGCACGCCGCCCGGCAGGTTGAGCATCTGCATGACGTCGGAGCTGGCGCTTCGCGGCGGTCCGTGCCCCGCGCCGCCGACGCCGTTCGTCTTTTTCCCGTTGGCCGGATGCGGATGCGCGTGCGGCTGCGGCGCCGGCGTCTCGAGCAGCGACGACGGATCGCCGCCGGTCTCGTGGGCGCCGCGCGCGGCCAGCGCGGGATGAACGCCACCCGGCGGCGGCAGCTTCGAGCCCGGGCCGCCCGCGCCGTGACCGACAGGCGACGGAGGGGCGTGGGGCGTGTGGGGCGTATGCGAGCCCGTGGGCTTCCGGCCCGGCTGGCCGTGCGACGGCCCGCCCGACATCAATCCGCCCAGCGGCGGAATCGGCGGCGGCGTGGGACGGCGTGGCGCCCCGGGCAGGGGCGGCGGCGGCGGCGGCGCGCGCCGGCGGGATATCTCGCCGGCCACCTCGGGAACATCGCCCGGCGGCTTCCATCCGCCCAGCCGCTCGTTCCAGATGTGAACGTCCGCGTTCTTCCCGAGCGGAATCAGCTTGTCGACCAGCTTCTGCCTGGTGAACGGACCGGTGCGGGCACCGTCGAGCGCCATGTACCACTGGACGCCGTCGTCCGCGGCGGCGACGGGCGCCAGCGGCCCGGTGGTCGGTCGTTTGGCCACCGGCGCGGGCGGCGCGAACACATCGAGATCCGGAAACGGATCGGCGTCCGGGTTCGGCGGGTAGTGCGCGAGCTGCGTCCGCTCTTCGGTCTCGGCCGACGTGTCGATGGGCGGATGCACGCCGCTCTTCGGCCGGGTGCCCGTGCCTGCGGACAGCGTGGGCAGGCCCGCCGAGGAGGGACGTCGGGCCTCGCGAACGGTGATCACGTTCGCGCAGGTCTTACACTTGACCTTGAGGACCTTCCCGCGAACCCGCTCGTCCGCGATGGAGTACTTGGCCTGACAGCGATCGCAGACGAATTTCATTCCACACAGAGCGGTCTGGCCGCTCGCAATGAGCGGAAGAACTTATCATTTCAGAGTCATGATTGCTATCGCCGCGACGCCGATCGCGAGGCACATTACGAGGATCACCCAGCCCGCCGCGCGGGACGTTTTGCCCTCGCCTTCTGCCTGCACGGTGACCCCCGCGGACGCGCTGCCCGGACTTGCTGAAACCGGCTGAGCACGCCCCGATTGCGACGGACTAGCGGCCGCAGTCGGCGCGGCTGTTTCATCCGACCTTGCCACCTTGCCGGATCCGCTCGAGCTGCTGCGGGGGGCGGGCACCCACTCGGGGGCAACCTCTATGCGCATCGCCAGCGGGGCGCGCCGATCGAGGTCCAGCTCTTCCGAGTCGTGGTCGTACGGGGCGGCGGGCACGCCCGGCGTCTGCGGCCGCGCTTCGGCGAACGAACGCGAGGTCGCGACGCCCGCGTCCGACGTCGCCGCGTCGGGCGCGAACAGCTCCTGCATGTAGAGCGACATGCGGCGGTTGCCGCTGCGAAGCCCGCTCTCTTCCAGGAACTCCTCGAGGTCGTGGCTCATCTCCTCGGCGGACTGGTAGCGATCCTCGGGCCGCTTCTCGAGCGCCCGCATCACGATCAGCTCGAGCGGCGGCGGATAGTCGCGGTTGATCGCGGTCGGCGGCGTCACCTTCTCCTCCACGATCTTGCGCATCATGACCTCGGGCGCCCCGCGGTACAGACGCTGGCACAGGGTCAGCTCGTACAAAATGATGCCGAGCGAGAAGATGTCCGAGCGATAGTCGGCCGGCTCGCCGCGCACCTGCTCGGGCGACATGTACGACGCCTTGCCTGGGCGCGTGCCCGACTCCTCGCGCAGCTCGTCCTGCGCGCGCGCGATGCCGAAGTCGACGATCTTGGTCTGCCCTTCGAAGCTGACCAGGATGTTGGTCGGCGAGACGTCGCGGTGGACGATGCGCAGCACGTGCCCGTCGGCTTCGCGCCGCTCGTGCGCGTACGCGAGGCCGGCCGCCGTCTGGCGGACGATGTGGACCGCGTGCTCCAGCGGCAGGTAGTTGTCGACCGCGAGCCCGCGCTTGACGATGTCGGCCGCCGTCTCGCCGTGGATGTACTCCATCGCGATGTACTTCATGCCGCCTTCGTCGGCGACGTCGTACAGGTGCACGATCGACGGGTGGTTCAACTTGGCGGCCAGCCGCGCCTCGTCGAGAAACATCGACACCACGCGCGGGTTCTCCGCGTAGCGCGGCTGCAGCAGCTTGAGCACGACCGACTTCTCGAAGCCACCCATCGCCTCCTGCTTGGCGATGAACAGCTCCGCCATCCCGCCCGAGGCGAGGTGGCGAACGACCGTGTAGCGGCCGACCTGGGTGCCGACGAAGCTCTCCGGCTTGTTCAGGCTCGGCGGCCGATGGGTCTGCGGGTTCGGCATGCGCCCGGGAATCCTAACATCTAGGCGCCCCGCCGTCGGCTATCGACAGCCGAACGATGGTATTCCTACCCCGTGCGCCTGGACATCCCACGCGACGTCTCCCTCGACGGACATGTCGTCGATGGTGTGATGAGCTACCTGACGCTCTCCACGGGGATCGCGTTCGCCCTGCTGGTCTTGGTGCTGGTGGTGACGCTGCTGTTTCATCGCGCGCGCCGCAGCCGCCCCCACGCGCACTTCACGCACGGCGACGGCCTGAGCGCGCGTCTGCTGACGGTCGCGGTCGCGTTGACCCTGTTCCTCGCCATCGACGTGACGCTGGCGGTGCGCGCGACGCAGAACCTGCGCGAACGTTTCTGGAACTACCCGGACGGCGATCCGAACGCGCTGCGCGTCGAGGTCACGGCGCGCCAGTGGGCATGGACGTTCCGCACGGCCGGGCCCGACGGCCGCTTCGCGACACCTGACGACGTGGTGACGCTGGGCGACCTGCACGTCCCGGTCGGGCGCCCTGTCTACTTGAAGCTTCGCTCGAAGGACGTCGTGCATTCGCTGTACCTGCCGAACTTTCGCACCAAGATCGACGCCATCCCCGGCAGCACGACGCGGCTCTGGTTCCAGGTGGAGGATGCGGGCCGCTTCGAGATCGGCTGCGC
>Ga0111539_10004768_pt1 | contig 17703 bp, 8 predicted proteins | sample RhiMethybrSRZTD1_FD_79667 | JGI IMG/M metagenome (GOLD analysis project Ga0111539, IMG submission 79667) | Populus rhizosphere microbial communities from Tennessee, USA - Rhizosphere MetaG P. TD hybrid SRZTD1 (version 2) (version 2) | ecosystem: Host-associated > Plants > Roots > Rhizosphere >... | reverse complement strand
GACGCTGCGCGCGCTGCCGCCGGGCGATCCGACCGAGCGCACCCGCGAGGTGGCGCCGCTCTCCGACAACGTCGGCTTCTTCGATCGCCCGGAGCGCGCCGCCGAGGAGAAGACCGACGCGCTGGTCGAGGCGCTCGACATCCGCGATGGCGATCGCATCGCCGACATCGGCGCCGGCACCGGCTTCTTCACCTGGCGCCTGGCGCAGAAGGCGGGTCCGCGGGGCCGGGTGCTGGCGGTCGACATCCAGCGCGCGATGCTGGCGCGGGCCGAGGCAACGGTGACGCAGCACGGCCTCGGCAACGTCGAGTACGTCCTCGCCGCCGAGCGCGATCCGAAGCTGCCGGCGCGCGCGCTCGACATGGTCTTCATCGCCCACTCGTACCACGAGTTCGCCGAGCCCGAAGCGATGATCGAGGCCGTGCGCCGCAGCCTGAACCCGGCGGGCCGTCTGGTGATCGTCGAATATGCGAAGGAGAAGCGCGCCGCGCCGGCGTCGCCGCTGCACAAGATGAGCTTCGACGAGATTCGGAGCGAGATCGAGCCGCTCGGCTTCGAGCTGGAACAGATCCTGGATTTCCTGCCGATGCAGCACGCGGTGATCTTCACCGTGCGCTAGCGTGCGCCCATCGGGCGTCGCAGCGTCCCACGATCCTGCTTGCGGCGCCGTCGCCAGGCAGGGGCGCTCGGCCCGTACGCGCGTTCGCAAATCTTGTAGGATGAGGCCGCGATGATCGGTGTGGTCCCTGGACCCGCGACCAGGACGCCTCCTGCTTCGCGGTCGTTTCAGCTGTCACCGCTGCGCGCCTGCCTGCTGCCGCTCCTCTTCGCGCTGGGGCTGGCGGGCCTGGCGCCCGTTAACCCGGTCCGGCAGAACGAAAGCCTGCTGTGGTCGTTCCTCGGTGCGGCGGCCGCATTATCGATCTGGGCGGTAGCGCTGTTCGGAGCGGCGGCGCGCGTCGGCCGAAGTTTCAGGCTCGAGGTTGTCCTGCGGAAGCAACACTACCTGCAGGCATGCGCGCAAGGCTCGGTGTTGCTCTACTGGGGCTGGTTCGTGCGCGACGTCTATGCGGAAGCGCCTCTCGTCGCGGCGCAACTCGTGTTCGCCTACGGCGTCGAGATGCTGCTGACGTGGTCTCGGCGGGATACCTACATGCTGGGGTTCGCTCCGTTCCCCGTGGTCCTCAGCATCAACCTGTTCCTCTGGTTCAAGCCGGAGTGGTTTCACCTCCAGTTCCTGATGGTGGCGTTCGGCTTCGCCGCTAAGGAGATGATCCATTGGCACAAGGAGGGGCGCAGCACTCACATCTTCAATCCGTCGGCGTTCACGCTCGCCCTGTTTTCAATCGCGCTGCTTCTCACGGGCAGAAGCGACATCACGTCAGGGCAGAGCATCGCGATCACGCAGTTCTACCCGCCGCACATGTACCTGATGCTGTTCCTGATCGGGTTGCCGGGACAGCTGCTGTTCGGCGTCACCTCGATGACGATGGCCGCGGTGGTGACCACGTATCTCGTCGGCCTCCTGTACTTCGCAGCGACGGGGGTCTACTTCTTCTACGATTCGTACATCCCGATTGCCGTTTTTCTCGGGATGCATCTTCTGTTCACCGATCCGTCCACCTCGCCGCGCACCGAGCTCGGCCGTCTCATCTTCGGGGCGTTCTACGGATTGAGCACGATCTTCTTGTTCTACCTGCTCGGACGCGCGGGGCTGCCAACCTTCTACGACAAACTGCTGCAGGTGCCGCTTTTGAACCTCTCGATCAAATCGATCGATCGCGCCGCGCGATCGAGAGTGCTTCGGAGATTCGATCCGGCTTTGCTCGGCCGATCGCTCAACCCGTTTCAGCGCAATCTCGCGTACGTATCGGTGTGGTGCATCGTGTTTTCCGCGATGAGCGCCGCGCAGGGTGTGGGCGACCACCATCCCGGCCAGTGGCTGCCGTTCTGGCAGAAGGCCTGCACAGAGGGCCGGCGCGGGGCGTGTGATTTTCTGGCCGCGCGGCTGTCGGCGCACTGTGAAGGTGGTTCCGGGTGGGCGTGCAACGAGGCCGTTATTGTTCGCCAGCGTCGCTCGCAGCCGGCCGAGGATGGTGAAAGGGCAGCCTTGGCCGACGCCATCGGATCGTTCGAGCGTGGATGCGCGTTCGGGTTCAAGCCCGCGTGCCAGAACGTGGTCAAGATGCTGAAGGGCAACGGGCCACCGGACAGTGCGCCGCCAACGCTCGAGGACTATCCGATCATTTTGCGGGGAAGCAAACAGAGCGTGTCCGATCGAAATCCATCAACGTTGTACAGGCTCGCTTGCCAGCAGGGTTGGTCTGACGCCTGCCGGCGAGGCACGCAGGAGTCAACCAAGCCGGACTTCTGACGCCATCGCGCCAGATCATCTTCACGAATCCGAGGCGATCGCCCGCGGTTTCCCTTGACTTCGCGGATCCACTTCGCTAAGTTCGCGCCAACCTCATCGTTACCCTAGGTGCTGATCGTTACCCTAGGCGTCCATCGTTACGTTAGGCGTTCATCGTTACCTTAGGCGGACCCTTCGTCGCGTCCTTAGGCGGACCCCTTCGTCGCGTCCCAGCGATCTCCGACCTCAGTGCGAACCGCGGGAGTTCCACATGCCTTGCTTCGCACGCGCGCTCGTCTTCACCGTTATCCTCAGCTCGCCTTCCCTCGTCTTCGCGCAGACGGCGGGAACCATCGTCGGCTCTGTCACCGACGAATCAAAAGCCGTCCTCCCCGGTGTCACGGTGACGGCGACCGAGGTCGCCACCGGGCGGTCGTACGTCTCCGTCACCGACGGACGCGGCGAGTACCGGCTGACGAACCTGCTGGCCGGCACCTATAAGGTGCAGGCGGATCTGACGGGCTTTGCGCCGGTGATCATCCAGAGGCTGGAGCTGCTCGTCGCGACCAACGCCACTGTCAACATCACGCTCAAGGTGGCGTCGGTATCGGAATCGTTGACCGTCACGGGGGAGTCGCCGCTCGTCGACGTCCGATCGACGGCGGTGGCGGGCAACGTCGATCGGCGTCAGATGGAAGAGTTGCCGCTCTCGGGGCGCAACTGGCTCGAGATGACGCTGCTCGTCAAAGGGATTACGGCGAACGAACTGACCGCCAACAAACCGGCGGTGGCGAAGGACTCGGACTTCGCGCTCAGCCTGGACGGCCAACAGATCCAGCAGGCCGTCGCCGGCTCCAGCTCGTTCAGCCAGCCGGGTCTGAGCCGCGAGGCGATTGCCGAGTACCAGGTGGCGACGAACCTCTTCGACGTCACCCAGGGCCGCTCGGCCGGGATTCAGGTCCAGGCGATTTCGCGCAGCGGGACGAACAACGTCGACGGGAATTTCTACGGCTATTTCCGCAGCGACAAGTTCAACGCCGCCGATTTCATCGCCAAACGCGTGCTGCCGTACCAGAACCAGCAGGTCGGCGGATCGGTCGGCGGTCCGATTGTCAAAGACAAGACCCACTACTTCGCCAACATCGAGATCGAAAACGAGCCGGCGACGTCGGTGTTTCAGCCGCCGGGCTACCGGTCGTCGATCGCGCTTCCTCACCCGCGGCACCAGTACCGCTTTCTGACGCGAGGCGATCACCAGCTCACGCCGGCCTCCAACCTGTCCGTCCGGTTGTCGACGTTTCGCGATGTCAACCCCTTTGGCATCCAGGACGGAACCACCCATCCCACGCGGCAGTCCGATCAGGGGTTCGACAGCTACTCGTTGCAGGGGACCTGGACGCGCGTGATCAGCAATACGTTCGTGCAGGAAGTCAAGGTCGGGATGTTCCACTATCACTGGAACCACACGCCGGCCGATGGCGTTCCCCTGACGCCGAATTACGCCTTCCCCGGGTTGGCGATCGGCGCGCGCTCGAACTACCCGGAGGAGTTCTGGCAGAACACGCCGTCGATCCGCTCGGACCTGAACTGGCACCACGGCGCACACGACGTCAAATTCGGTGGCGAGTGGCTCCACTGGCGCGACTCGGGCTGGTGGCTCAACGTGCGCCGCGTCGTCTTCACGCTGAGCGCGCTGCCGGCCGACATCGAGCGGCGCTTTCCGCTCGAGGCGTGGAATGACCCGTCGAAGTGGGACTTGAGCGGGCTCGACCCGATTGTCGTGCGGTATCAGCAGAACTACGCGCGGGAGGAGGGGCAGGAGACCGGCAAATGTCCCTTGCCCAACGGGTGCGGCGACTGGAGCCTGCTGGTCCCGCGGCCGTACTACTCGGCGTGGATCGCCGATACCTGGAAGGCGAGCTCGAGGCTGACGATCAACGTCGGCCTTCGCTACGATCTCGACTGGGGTGCCACATCGGCGCCGTTCATCCAGGAAACGACGCTCCAGATCAACAACGGGTTCGAGATCCTCGATGCCGGATACAAGAACGGCATCCGCGATTACACCGACTTTCAGCCGCGCGCGGGGTTCACCTACGACGTCACCGGCAACAACACCTTCATCGTTCGCGGCGGCAGCGGCCTCTACTACGGGGTGCCGACATCCGAGCTCGCCTTCGACGAGCAACTGTTCGACACACAGCGCGTGCTGGTCAACCAGTGGGTGAACGACCGGCTCCCCGGGTTCATCACCGATCCCACCCGCGGCGTGACCAGCGCCGACATCGTGTCCGGCAAGGTGCCTCTGCTGCCGCAGGCGCTCTATAAGATCGACAACAACTACAAGATGCCGGCCACCTGGCAGAGCAGCGTCGGTTTTCAGAAGCAGATCGGCGAGGCGCTCGGCGTGGACTCTGATCTCACGTACTACTCCGGGTTCAATCAGCCTTCCAACCGCGACCCGAACAACTTCTACGATCCGGTCTCGGGCTATGCCAAGAACCCGAATGTGTACGGCCGGCCCGTGCCGACGATTGGCCAGATGAACTACCGGTTCTCGACGGCAAAAAGCAACAATCTCTCGCTGGCGAGCCAGGTCACGCGACGGTATCGGAACGACTTCCAGGTGACGGTCGCCTATACGCGCGTGTTCTTCCGCAACGATGAGAACTCCGGGAACGGCGGCTACTCGGGCACCCTCAACAACACCTTCTGCCTGTCGTGCGAATTCGGGCGCGCCGCTGATGCCCAGCGCCATACGGTGCGCGCCAACGGCATCGTGCGTCTGCCGGGGGCGCTCTCGCTGGCAGGCACCTACATCTTCGGGACCGGACAGTACTACCAGTCCGTCTACGCGCAGAACCCCGTCGGAGTCGGCGGCACGCGGCTGATTCCGGTGAGGGGCGCGAGCATCGGGACGCTCGTCGGCTATGACGGAAGCGTCGTTCCGCGAAACGATTTCGAGGGGCAGGCGATCCACAAGTTCGATCTGCGGGTGACCAGGGACTTCCCCCTGGGCATGGGCATGAAGCTCACGGGAATCGCGGAAGTGTTCAACGTCTTCAACCACGCGAACTACGGCGCTTACACCCTGACGATCGGCCTGGCGAACTACGGGTTGCCGGCGCAGAACCTGGCCACGACCTACGTGCCGCGGAGCGCGCAGCTCGCGTTCAAGCTGTCATTCTGAAACGGACCGAGGAGCTTATGAAGGTCACGATGCGATCCGTTTCCTTGACGGTCACGCAGGTGGTGATCGGTTTTCTCCTCATAACGGCCCACCCCGATGCGCAAGCCACGGGCGGACAGGCGAGACCTGCCGGCGTGAATCCGTGTACTGCGCCCGCGAACAAGATCGTCGCGGAAAACTGCAAGCCCGGGAATCCGCGAACCGAGTGGGATATCAACGCCGACGGCGACCCGACGATCCAGGGCTTCGCCACCGAGATGAGCGTGAACGTCGGTGAAAGCATCGACTTCAAGATCAGGACCCATTCGCCACGATATCGGATCGATATCTACCGGATGGGTTGGTACGGCGGCAACGGCGCCCGCATGATTCAGTCGTTCAGGCCGGCGGTCGCCTTACCGCAGGCACAGCCCGACTGCATCGACGCTCCACAGCGCCTCGTCGATTGCGGCAACTGGAAAACGTCGGCGACATGGCGCGTGCCGCCGGACGCCGTATCGGGGGTGTATGTCGCGCGGTTGATCCGCGAAGACGACGAGCCGCAGAACTGGCGGTCGGAAGTCGGCAGTCGGACGGGTCCGTCGGGCTCGTGGGAGCCGCCGCCGCCCACGCCGCATAACTACGGCGTGCTGGGCTGGGGCAAGCTCGAGGACGCGATGAAGGAGAAGCGGGCGAGCCACATCATCTTCGTCGTTCGTGACGACGCAGGCCGGTCGGCCGTTCTCTTTCAGACGGCGGATCCGACGTGGGTGGCATTCAACCGGTACGGTGGATCGAGCCTTTATGGTTCGTATCTACGGACTGTCGCTGGCGGCGGTGGTGGTGGCGGCGCCAGTCCCGACAATCCGCGCACGCGTGCCTACATCGTCAGCTATAACCGCCCGCTCGACAACCGGTCGTTCGCGGTGGGCAACCAGTTCTTCAACGGTGAGTATCCGGCCGTCGCGTGGCTGGAACGAAACGGCTACGACGTCAGCTACTTTGCCGGGGTCGATTCTGATCGCCGGGGCGAGCGAATCAAGGAACACAAAATCTTCGTATCGGCCGGTCACGACACCTACTGGTCCGCGGCACAGCGCGCGAACATCGAATCGGCCCGCAATGCAGGGGTGAATCTGGCGTTCCTCGGCGGCAATACCGGCATGTGGAAGACGCGATATCTGGCGAGCGTCGACGGCGACAACCGGGGCCATCGAACACTGGTGTCCTACCGGGAGACTGTGTCGGATGGGAAGCTCGATCCGGAACCTGGCGTGTGGACGGGCGCCTGGCGCGACTCGCGCGTCTTCAACCCGGAGGGGGCAAAGCCGGAGAACGCGGTCGTCGGCACGATCGGGGTCGTGGGCCCGGCGCGAAACGATCGCCTGGAAGTGCCCGCAAAGTTCAGCCGGCTGCGCTTCTGGCGCGACACCGATGTCGCGGCGCTGCCAGCGAGCGGCAGCGCGGTGATGGGACGCGGCATTCTCGGAGAAGAGTGGGACGAAGACATCGACAACGGCAGCCGGCCAGCGGGGCTCATTCGACTCTCGGAGACGACCATCGACAACGTCCCCTACGTGCAGGACTGGGGCAGCACCTATGACTCCGGAACGGCGACCCACACCATGACGCTCTATCGCGCGCCAGGCGGTGCACTGGTCTTCAGCGCCGGCAGCACGCAGTACTCGTGGGGCCTCGGCGATCTGCACACCTATTTCGTCATACCCGGGCGGCTGCGTCCCGATCCATTCGGGACGGTCAAGGCGGTGCAGCAGGCAACGGTGAATCTGTTTGCCGACATGGGAGTCCAGCCCGGAGCGCTGCAACCAGATCTCAAGCCGGCTCAGCCTTCGACGGATCGAACGGCGCCGCTCGCGAAGATCACTTCGCCTCAGGACGGAACCGTAGCCGAGGGCGTTGTCAGGATTACGGGCGTGGCAACAGACGTCGGAGGCGTTGTGGCTGGGGTCGAGATCTCAGTCGACGCCGGAGCCAGCTGGCATCCAGCGATCGGTGCTGACAGTTGGAGTTACCAGTGGCAGCCGCCGCCAGAATTCCGGCAGGCGACGATTCTCGTGCGTGCCGTCGACGATAGCAATAACCAGGGGCCGATCGGCGCCGCGGTTCGAGTGTTCAGTTGTGAGTCCGAGGAGTGCCGTTGACCGACTGACCTTGGAGAAGCAGTACGATGTCCACCTCGCGATTCTCTCAAGTTCTGTTCTGCGCCGCCACCGTGCTGCTGACCGTCTGCCTGATCGGCGTTCGTCCGAACGCGCAGACCGGAGGCCGTACAGGAGCGACGGCGAACCAGACCGATCCCTGCGCGGCGCCTGCCAATCGGATCGTCGCGGAAAACTGCAAGCCCGGGAATCCCTCGACCGAATGGGACATCAACGGGGCCGGAGACCAGACCATCGTCGGATTCTCGACCGATATCAGCTTCAACGTCGGGGAGACCGCGCGCTTCAAAGTGAACACGGATTCGGCCGGATATCGGGTCGACATTTACCGGACCGGATGGTACGGCGGTCTGGGGGCGCGGCTGGTGGGGTCGGTTCGCCCGTCGGTCCCGTTGCCGCAGCGGCAACCGGCCTGTGCGATCGACTGGAGCATCCGTCTTTCTGACTGCGGGACGTGGGACGTGTCGGCTTCGTGGCCGATTCCCTCCGACGCGGTCTCGGGCGTCTATCTGGCGCGTCTGGTCCGCGAGGATGGCGACGCCACCTGGCGGAAAGACAACAGCCGGGTTCCTGGGGAGCGACCCGCGGCCGGTGCCCAGGCGTATGGCGCCTCGGGAATGGGGACGCTTCGCAACCCGCTGAAAGAGCCGCGCGCGAGTCTCATCTACTTCATCGTGCGCGACGACGCCAGCAGGGCCGATATCGTCATGCAGACCTCCGATCCGACCTGGACCACCTACAACACCTACCTCGTTGGCAACGCGTACGGCGGCAACACGGTATTGGGCGATGCAGGCGGACGGCAGTTGCGCGCGCACAAAGTCAGTCTCAATCGGCCGATCGCGCAGGGCGGCACCGTCAACCAGTACCTGAATGCCGAGTACTCGTTGACGCGCTGGCTCGAGCGCAACGGATACGACACCACCTACTCGTCCGGCGTGGACTCGGATCGGCGCGGGAACCTGCTGAAGAATCACAAGCTGTTCATTTCGGTCGGCCACGATGAGTACTGGTCGGCCGCTCAACGGAAGAACGTCGAGGCGGCGCGTGACGCCGGCGTGAACCTCGCGTTCATGAGCGGCAACGAGGTGTTCTGGAAGATCCGCTACGAGGACAGCATCGACGGGTCGAAGGCGCCGTATCGGACGATCGCGATCTTCAAGGAGACGCACAGCAATCAGAACGAACTGGGCCAGACGCTGGTGCCCACCAAAATCGATCCGATGAAAGACGTGTGGACCGGCACGTGGCGCGACGGGGCGGCGGCGAATCCCGAGGGTCCGCAGCCGGAGAACGCGTTGACCGGCACGATCTTCACGGTCAACGCGAATCGGCAGGACCCGCTGATTATTCCGGCGAAGTACGCCAGGCTGCGCATCTGGCGGAACACCGACGTGGCGAAGCTCAAAGACGGGGAACAGGTCGTCACGGGCAACGGCATGCTGGGCCACGAATGGGATGAGGACCTGGACAACGGCTTCCGCCCGCCGGGGCTGATTCGGCTGTCGGAGACCAAGATGAACGGCGTCCCGTATCCGATGGACGCCGGCTCCGTCTACGATCAGGGGACCGCCACGCATGCCCTGACGCTGTATCGCGCGAAGAGCGGGGCGCTGGTCTTCGGGACGGGCACCGTCCAGTACACCTGGGGACTCGACAACCACCACAGCAATCCGACGTCGCGGGGGCCCGCCCAGAATCCGTATTCCAATCGAGTCGGATACGACCAATACGGTCCTTCGAAGGTGGTCCAGCAGGCGACGGTGAATCTGTTTGCCGACATGGGAATCCAGCCAAGGAACCTGCAATCCGATTTGGTGCCGGCCACGGCGTCGACCGACAAGCTGGCGCCGTTGACGAAGATCACGTCGCCGAATCAGGCCGGCGCGCTGGTCTCGAACGTCGCGGCCTCCGTCGAGGGCACGGCGACCGACATGGGCGGCGGCCAGATCGCCAGCGTCGAAGTATCGGTGGACGGCGGCAAGAGCTGGCACCGGGCGGAAGGAACTGAACGGTGGCGGTACGACTTCCGCGTGCCCGAAGGCGCCGGTACGCTGACGATCATGAGCCGCGGGATCGACGACACCGTCAACGTGGAGATACCCCAGACCATCAAAGTGAGATATGCCGCCCGCACCAGCGCGCGGTAACTCGGACGCGCACCGGGTTTTGAAACGCGGAAGCCGGGAGGTGAGCGATGAATCGACGCGCCGCCGCATGGCTGATCGCCGCCGGAATCGCCGGCGCGATCGTGGCGAGGGCACCATGGACCGTGTCGGCTCAGCGGGTGCCGGTCGTCCACTTCGACGAGAACAAGCTCTCTCATCCGACCTACACCGTGCGGATGGAGCACAACGTCCGCATTCCCATGCGCGACGGCGTCGAGCTCTCGGCCGACATCTACCGGCCGGCGGCAGACGGGAAGTTTCCAGTCCTGCTGCTGCGAACGCCCTACAGCAACAACACGCCCGGCGCGCTCGACCAATCGAAGTTCTTTGCCGAGCGCGGCTATGTCGTCGTGCAGGAAGATGTCCGCGGCCGCTACGACTCCGAGGGAAAGTTCTATGCGTTTCGCAATGAGCCGATTGATGGTTTCGACACCGACGAGTGGCTCGGCACGCAGCCGTGGAGCAACGGCAAGATCGGCACCTTCGGCGGTTCGTACGTCGGCTACACGCAGATGACCCAGGCCGTGCGAGCCAGCCGGTACCTGACCGCGATGGCGCCGTTCGTCACGACGCTCGATATCTACGGCAACTGGATCTACACCGGCGGCGCCTTCCAGTACGGATTCGCGCTGCCGTGGGGCGGGCTGTTCATCGACGGTCGCACCAACCAGGAGTATCTCGCTTACAACTGGCCTCAAGCACTCAAGCATCTGCCGATTGCGACGGCGGATGAAGCGGTCGGCCGCCGTAATCAGTTCTATCGCGATTGGGTCTCGCATCCGACGAGAGACTCGTACTGGGACGGGATCAGCTTCGAGAAGGCACAGGATCAGATCACGGTGCCACTGCTGAATGTCGGTGGCTGGTATGACGTCTTCCTGAAAGGCATGCTGGACGATCACGTCGCGATCACGAAGCGCGGCAAGACCGACGTCGCGCGCCGCGGCAAGCACGTCATCGTGGGACCCTGGGTGCATGGCGTCGGCACCCGCGACAACCTGCGGCCCGAGGCGCCGAGTCAGACCGACCGCGTCGACTTCGGCGCGGCCGCAGCCGTCGATGTCCTGCGCGTCCAGCTGAAGTGGTTCGACTACTGGTTGAAGGGCAACAACAACGGCGTTGCCAATGAGCCGCCGGTCAAGATCTTCGTCATGGGCGAAAACTATTGGCGCTACGAAAACGAGTGGCCGCTGTCGCGCGCCAAGTACACGAGCTACTACCTGCGGAGCGGCGGCCGTGCGAACACGCTCAACGGTGACGGGATCCTGACGAGCGAGGCGCCCACCAGCGGGGCGCCGACCGATACGTTTGCCTACGATCCCGCCGATCCCGTTCCAACCATGGGCGGCAACAATTGCTGCAACAGCGCCATCGTGCCGATGGGCGCCTTCGATCAGCGTGCGGCGGAGCGGCGCGACGATGTGCTGGTGTTTACGGGCCCTGAGTTGACCGAGCCGGTCGAAGTGACGGGTCCGATCGTGATGAAGCTGTTCGCCTCGACGACGGCGAAAGACACCGACTGGACGGCGAAGCTCGTGGACGTCCATCCGAACGGGTTTGCGCAGAACATCCAGGACGGCATCATCCGCGCGCGCTACCGCGAAGCCGTCGGCCAGGCCGCCAGACCAATCGAGTCGGGAAAGGTGTACGAGTACACCATCGACATGTGGTCGACCAGTAACACGTTTCTGCGAGGCCACCGCATCCGCGTGGAGATCTCGAGCAGCAACTTCCCTCGATTCGATCGCAATCTGAACACCGGGGACGACCCGGGGACGGGCACGGCGATGGTGAAGGCGACGCAGACCATTCATCACAGCCGGGAGTATCCGTCCCACATCGTGCTCCCGATCATTCCGATGATCGCGCCAAGACCCTCTTCGTAGCGAAAAAACCGCGCAGCCCTCGCGGTGTCAGGCGGCATGACTCTCGTTGTCATTTGAGAGGTTCCAATGTCCCGACGCATCTTCGCGATTACGTTCTTGTTTTTCCTCTCGAGCGTGGCTCCGGCTTACGCGCAAACCGAAGCGTCAGTGGTCGGCACGGTCACCGACGAAACGAGATCCGTGCTCCCTGGCGTCACCGTCACGGCCACGGATCTCGCGAATGGCCGTCAGTTCGTCGGCGTGACCAACACGCGCGGCGACTATCGGCTGGTCTCGATGACGGCGAGCCGGTACCGGATCCAGGCCGAGCTCGTCGGCTTCGCGACCGTGGTGCTGCCCGATGTCGAGCTGCTCGTCGGGCAAAGCCGCACCGTGCCGATCGTGATGAAGGTCGCCACGGTGGAAGAGACGCTGACGGTCACCGGCGAGTCGCCGCTCGTCGACACCCGTTCGGCGGCGGTGGCCGGCAACGTCGATCGGCGCCAGATGGAGGAGCTGCCGATCTCGGGCCGCAACTGGATCGAGCTGGCGATGCTGGTCAAAGGCGTCACGGCCAACGACGTTGGCGAGGGGCGGCCGGGCACCTTCAGGGATGCCGACTTCCGGATCAATCTCGATGGCCAGGAGATCACCCAGGCGGTGTCGGCGACCGTGGCGTTCGGGCAGCCCGGGCTGAGCCGCGAAGCGATTGCGGAATACCAGGTGGTCACCAACCTGTTCGAGATTTCACAGGGGCGTTCAGTCGGCCTGCAGGTGCAGGCGATCACGCGTTCGGGCACGAACAATCTCGCCGGCACCTTCTATGGATATTTCCGGGACAGCAAGTTCAACGCCGCCGACTTCGTTGCGAAAAGAGTGCTGCCGCTGAAGAACCAGCAGGTCGGGTTCTCGGTCGGCGGGCCGCTGGTGAAGGACAAGACGCACTTCTTCGGCACCTACGAGTACGAACGGCAGCCGAGCACCTTCTTCGTTACCCCGCCGGCCTATGTCAACAGCATCCAGTTCAGCAACACGCAGACCCATCATCGCGACCTGGTTCGTGTCGATCATCAGCTCTCTCGCAAGGACCACCTGTCGGTCCGGTTCACGAGATACGACAACTTCGACCCGTTCGGCGCCCTCGGCGGCAGCGGATCGTACGTGGCGGCCAACTTTCACCCGACGTATGCGTCCAAGCTCGGTCGCGACACCCATGCCACCTCGGTGAACTGGTCGCGCGTTGTGAACGGCAACCTGGTTCAGGAGGTGAAGGCCGGGTGGTTCCACTACCACTGGAATCACACGCCGGCCGCCGGCGTGCCGCTGACGCCGCAGTTCGCGTTCCCCGGTTACGCGGTTGGCGCTCGGTCCAACTATCCGGAGGAGTTCTGGCAGAACACGCCGTCGATCAGGTACGACCTCGGCTGGCACAAGAACACGCACGACGTGAAAGTTGGCGGCGAGTTTCTGCACTGGCGCGACACCGGGTGGTGGCAGCTTCGAACCCGCGGCCAGTACATCTTCAGCGCGCTGCCGAGCGACGTCGAGCGGCGATTCCCGCTCCAGTTCTGGAACGATCCGTCGAAGTGGGACCTGACGGGGCTCGACTCCATCGTCATCCGGTTCGACCGCTACTTCGCCAAAGAGGGTGGCGGATTCGTCGGCAATTGCCCCAACCCTGACGGCTGCGGCAACTGGTCGCTCGATATTCCGCGTCCGACATACGCCTTGTGGCTCGGCGACACGTGGGCGGTGAACCACAACCTGACCCTCAACTACGGTGTCCGTTACGATCTCGACTGGGGTGCAATGGCGCCGCCGTTCGTCCAGGACACGAGCGTCGTCGTCAACAACGGCAAAGACGTCGACCTCGAGATTGGCTACAAGAACGGCATCCGCGACAAGAACAACATCGCGCCGAGAGGCGGATTCAGCTGGAACGTCACGGGCACGAACGACTTCGTGATCCGGGGCGGCAGCGGGTTGTTCTATGCCGTTCCCAACTCCGAGCTGCCGTTCCAGTTCCAGCTGTTCAACGGCCAGCGCATCATCGTCAACTCGTTCTTCCCCGACGGCAAGTCGACATTCGTCACGCTCGATCCGCTGGCCGGCCCGCAGCGCGGCGTGCCGGGCGAAGACTACCTGTCCGGAAAAGCGCCGCTCGCGCCGCAGAATCTGCTGGGCGTCATCGCCCACGATTTCCAGCTTCCTGCCACGTGGCAGAGCGTGATCGGCTTTCAGAAGCAGCTCGGGGAGTCGATTGGAGTGGACGCCGACTTGACCCATTACCGCGGCTACTGGCAGGGCCGCGGACGAGATCCGAACCTCTTCTACGATCCGGCGACCGGATTCAACAAGGATCCACGCGTTGTGGGCCGGCCGATTCGGTCGCTTAGCCAGGTGACGTATTACGAGAGCACCGGCCGCAGCGAGAACCTGTCACTCGCCACGGGATTCACCCGCCGTTTCAGGAACAACTATCAGTACGGGCTCACCTATACGCTGATGTTCTACCGGAACGACACCGGGACCGGCACGCAGGCGTTCGGAGGAAACGCGAACAACCACTTCGATTTGTCGCTCGACAACGAATTCGCGCGCGCGCAGGACTTCCAGCGGCACACATTGCGCGCGAATGGAATCTATCGCCTGCCGAAGGACATCACGCTTGCCGGGACATATTTCTACGGCTCCGGTAACTACTTCCCGACGCGGTGGGCCGGCGACCCGCTCGGGGCCAACACCGGGGTCAACCGCACACGGCCCGATCTTACTGTGGTGGAGCGGAACGCATTCAAGGGTCTTCCGTTGCACAAGGTGGATCTGCGCGTGAGCAAGGAAGTGAAGATAGCCGGCAGCATGAGAGCGATGGGCATCGCCGAAGTGTTCAACTTGTTCAACCACGCGAACTTCGGGAACTACCAGGCGCTGGTGAACACGTCGACGTTCGGCAATCCGCTTCAGAACAGCGCGAACACGTACATGCCCCGAAGCGCACAGTTCGCGTTCAAGATCACGTTCTGACAGCTCGGACACGCACTCTTCGAGGGTTCATGGGCCGGACTTTTGCGCTCACGCTCGGCGAAGGCTTCGAAGCGTTCATGATCGTCGCACTCAGCGTCGCGTACCTGCGTCGCACCGACCGCGTGTCGCTCGTTCCAGCCGTGTATTGGGGGATGGCGGTTTCCTTGCCGGCGAGCATTGCGGTGGCCGTCCTGTTCCAGCGCGCTTCGAACCAGGCGCTCTGGCAAGGGACACTCGCCGGCGCCGCCGCCGCGCTCGCGATCTGGCTCGCGATCGACCTCCGGCAGACGATGAAACTCTTCACCGCCGACATCCGGGGCGGGCGGCGGCTCGGCCAGCTTCACGGCACTGTGGCATTCGTGGCCGTCTTCATCTTGACGGTCGTCATGCTGACGCGGGAAGGGTTCCAGATGACTGTGCAGCTGCAGGCGCTGCTGTTTCAGGTCGGCTCGCTGCCAATGACGGCAGGCGCTGTCGGCGGAATTGCGGCGTCGGGAGGGGTGGCCTGGCTGTGGTTGCGGTGCGGACCGCGAGTGCGGATCACGGAATTCTTCCACGGCGCGCGCTTGTTCCTCGTGGTGTTCATCGCCAACTTGCTCATGTTTGGATTTCACGAGCTGGCCGAGGCGAGCCTGCTGCCTTACAGCGACCGGATGCACGAGGCAACCGAACCGTACAGCCGCGACGGCCGCTACGGTCATCTGTTTCCGTACGTCGTCGTGTTGCTGCCGACGTTGTGGGTCGGCGTGAGCGCTCTGCGTGGCCTGCGCGAGGACAGGACCGCCGGTCAGTTGCGCCCGCTCTGAGTGCCATTCACGCCCTGGCGGTCTGCATGTGACGAGCAAAGCGCAGGCGCGCTCAGGAGGCAGGCGGGACGCGCCCCTGGAGTTCTATCTTCTGAGCACCCACCGGATCCCGCCGAGCACGTGCTGCTGGTAGAGGCGGCTCTCCCACACATCCTCTCGATGCCCGAGCGCGGTGTAGAACACCCGCCCCTGGCCGTGCGCCTTCGCCCACGCCAGCGGCAGATCGGCCGGCCTCCCGGCTTCCGGCAGGCCGTCAGCCGGCTGCCGATCCAGCGACAGCAGCATCGTCACCTGGCTGCGGTTGGCGCGCGTGAACTTGTAGATCTCGTCGAACACCCGGAAGCGGGTGCCGAGCGGCGCGGCCGCGGGGTGATCGCTGTTCTCGACGATCGCGTCGACGGTCGTCTGCTCGCCGTGGGTCAGGAACTCGTTGCCCAGCATGTCGAGGTAGCGCGGCTCGTCGTGGTAGGTGTCGGAGGCGCTGTGCATCCCGGCGAAGCCGTGGCCGGCTGCAATCCAGTCGAGCAGGGCGCCGAGGTCGGGCACGCCGAGGTTGCCGGTCGTGTTCGCGAACACCACGGCATCGATCGCGGCCAGGCCCGCCGGGGTCAGATCGCGCCGGACGTCGGCCTCCGTCCGGCTGAACGACACCGTGAACAGACCGGAAGTGCGGCCGAGCGTTTCGAGCGTGGATTCAGCGATCGGGATCGAGCTGTGCCGGAAGCCGGCGGTGTGGGTGACGACGAGGACTCTCGCGCTCGTGGGAGGCGGCGCCGGCGCGACCGGCCCGGGGTCGGGTCCGTGCTCCGACGAGCATGCGATCGCGGTCAGCGACAGCACGACGGCCGCAGCCCGGGCTGCCATACCTGCCATGGTACGCTCGGCCGCCGCTTGATAACCCATCGGTAACACGCTAGCATCCCCGCCGAGCGATCACCGCGAAGAGCGTTTTGTCAGGAGGAGGTGGATTGTGGCGCCTTTTCTGCGCGCTGTCCTGGCGTCGGCTTTGTTCCTGGCCCTTGGCGCATCCCCCGGCTTCGCGCAGCTGGATCGGGGGCAGATCGCCGGCTTCGTGAAAGACCAGACCGGCGGCGTCATTCCCGGCGCCACCGTGGTTGCCACCTCGGTGCAGACCGGCCTGTCCCGCACCGTTTTCACCGACGAACGCGGCTACTTCGTCTTCCCCTCCCTGCCGCCGGACAAATACGACCTCGCTATCGAGCTCCAGGGCTTCAAGAAGTGGGTGAAGAGCAGCGTCACGCTCGATGCCTCCGCCAACCTCGCCGTCGACGCGATGCTCGACACCGGCACGCTCAGCGAAACGGTCACGGTGGTCGCGAAGTCGACGCCGCTCCAGACCGACGTGGCGCTGCGCAAGACGGTCGAAGCCAAGGACATCGAGCTGCTCTCCTTCTCGGGCCGCAATCCGATTGGCGTCGTCGGCCTGAAGGCCGGCGTCAGCGGCGGCGCGTTCAACAGCCGCACCTTCAACGATCTCGGCAACGGCGGCTTCAACATCAACGGCAGCCGCGCCGACGAGAACAACATCTCGATCGACGGCGCGATCGCGGTGCGGACGCGGTCGACCGGCGCGATCATCGGCATCCAGAACGTCGATGCGGTGCAGGAAGTTCAGGTGCTGACCGGCAACTACCTGCCCGAGTACGGGCGCGCCAGCGGCGGCCAGATCCGGTTCGTCACCAAGAGCGGGAGCAACCGCTACACCGGCAGCGCGTCGTTCTTCCTGCGGGACGATTCGCTGCAGGCGAACACGTGGGGGCGCAACCGCAGCACCAACCCGGCGGAGAACAGCGGCGCGGCGCCGTTCAACTACAAGCAATACGGCTACGCCGTCGGCGGGCCGATGCCGATCCGGCAACTGAAAAACCGGTTCTTCTTCTTCGGTGCGCAGGAGTTCGTCGACTACTTCGCGGTCTCCACCAACGCGTTGACGGTTCCGACCGAGGCGATGCGGCGCGGTGATTTCAGCGAGCTGCTGAACCCGAACAACGGCTTCTTCAACGGCATCCGCGTCCACCGGCTCATTCCCAACTTCGTGATCCAGGCCGGTGACCCACGCGGCGATGGCGAAGGCGGACCAGGCTACACGATTCGCGACGAGTTCAATCCGTTGCCGT
>Ga0111539_10004763_pt1 | contig 17713 bp, 22 predicted proteins | sample RhiMethybrSRZTD1_FD_79667 | JGI IMG/M metagenome (GOLD analysis project Ga0111539, IMG submission 79667) | Populus rhizosphere microbial communities from Tennessee, USA - Rhizosphere MetaG P. TD hybrid SRZTD1 (version 2) (version 2) | ecosystem: Host-associated > Plants > Roots > Rhizosphere >... | reverse complement strand
CTCGCGGTTCCCGACGCGGATCCGGCGTCACTCAAGCGGCCGGCAGACTCGGCGCGAGAGATCGCCGATCTCATTGCCTCGATGCGACGACCGGCAAATGGCGTCGAGGCCGAGGTGGCGTCATGAAACCAGCGACCTCGCCAGCCGATCGCGCAAACGGCGGCAGGCTGCTCGTGATCGACGAGAGCGGTCGCCTGTCGCACCGTGCTCGCGCCGAGTTCCCGTTGTTCGTCGAACGCCACGACCTCGTCGTCGCCAACGATGCGTCCACGATCCCGGCCAGCTTGTCGGGGATCCATCTGCCGACCGGAGCCGCAATCGAAGTGCGGCTCGCGGCGCGCGACTCGTTGTCGCCGCAACGTGTCACCCGATTCACGGCGGTGCTCTTCGGTGCCGGTGATTATCGGACACCGACGGAGCATCGGCCGTTGCCACCTGTTGTCCGGGAAGACGATCGGCTGCAGTTGGGACCGCTTCACGCGGTGGTGACGGCGCTGCGTGGGCATGCTCGCCTGATTGAACTGGTGTTCGAAGACTCGCCCACACAGATCTGGGAGGGACTCGCTCGGCACGGTCGTCCGATTCAGTACGCATACGTCCCGGAACCGCTTGCGCTCTGGGATACGTGGTCGCGCATCGCCGGTCAGCCGGTCGCGTTCGAGCCACCGTCGGCCGGATTCCTTCTGACGTGGAGGACCATTCACGATCTGCGCGCGCGCGGTGCACGGCTGGCGACGATCACGCATGCCGCCGGCATTTCCTCGACTGGAGACGATCAACTCGACGCGCTGCTTCCGTTCGATGAGCCGTACTTCATCCCTCCCTCGACGGCAACATCGATGCAGCAGACGAAACGGCACGGTGGACGTGTGATCGCGATCGGGACGACGGTCGTCCGCGCCCTCGAACACGCCGCACGATGTGATGGACGAGTGAGGACGGGCAACGGAATTGCCACGCAACGTATCGGGCCGCTGACCTCGTTACGAGTGGTCGATGCGATCGTGTCGGGTGTCCACGAACCAGGCAGCAGTCACTATGAACTGTTGCGCGCGTTCCAGACCGACGATGTGCTGAAGGAGATGGATGCGGAGGCAGAGGCCGGAGGGTACCTGACGCACGAATTCGGCGATTCGGTCTTCATGGCGAAAGCCGCCGAACCGCGTGCGGGCCGGCGCTCGCCGGATTGTCGCTCTGCGGTTACAGCGGCTCTCGCGATCGCGGGCTGACTTACGCGCCCTTCTTGATGCTGATCTTGATCGGCTCGGGACGCATCGTCTCTTTCTCGATGACGAGCTTCACCGTCTTCGCCGCCCAGCCTTCCTTGTAGATGATCATGTGGAACTCGCCCTTGCCGACGCCGGACATGTTCCACTTGCCTGAATCGTCGGTCTTCGCTTCGACCGCGCTTCCATCCTTGAGCGGCAGTTTGATCAGCACTCCGGGGACCGGCTCGCCGCCATCCTCCGCTATGATGCTGCCAGCCAGGACACCGAGGCCGCGCGTCTGTGCCGTCGCTGGGACGCTGATGAGACTCGCTGTGGCAACCAGGGCGACGGCTGCGATGGTTCGCTGCATGTTTTCCTTCTCCTTGCGGGCCACCGCCCGCGACTCGTAGCAACCTCGGAATCGGTTGCGCTCGTTGAAACTTGAATCGGGCAGCCCGGTAGCCGGGTAGCTTGGTAGCTGGGAGGTTGAAGAAGCGGGAAGATTTCCCCAGCTACCTATCTGCGTAGCAACCTGGCCACTCACGATCTCCCGTAAGTGCCCGTTCCTGCGTCGCTGTCGTCTCCCATTGGCACGAACGCCTGGCGGCTTCGTGGCTTCAGCACACGCATCACCGGATGCGGTGTCGAGTCGGCGTGCGGCGCATCGACGTGCCCGTCCGTGTCGCTGGCGCCCGCGTCGCCGTCCGTGCCGACGAGCGTCATCAGCTCGCGGACGATGGTGGTGGTGCGCTCTGCCTCGTTGCGCAGTTCGACGGCCACTGCCGCGCTCTGTTCGGCGCCGCCGGCGTTGTTCTGCGTCACCTTCTCCATCTGTGCGATCGCCTGCGATACCTGCTCGATGCCCTGCGACTGCTGATGGCTTGCCGTGTTGACCTCGTCGATCAGGCCCTTGGCCTTGCCGACGCTGCCGGTGATGCCGACGATTGCGCCGGTGACCTCGGTCACGCGAACGTTGCCCTCGGTCGCCTTCGCGATCGACTCCTCGATGAGGGCCGCGGTGTCCTTGGCGGCCTGAGCCGAACGCTGTGCGAGCGTGCGCACTTCGTCGGCCACGACGGCGAAGCCCATGCCGGCCTCGCCGGCGCGTGCGGCTTCGACCGCGGCGTTGAGCGCCAGGATGTTCGTCTGGAAGGCGATCTCGTCGATCGTCTTGATGATTCGCGAGACCTTGTCGGACGATTCCTTGATGGCCGACATCGACGTGACCATCGCGCCCAGCGCGCCGTTGGCGGCTTTCACCTGCGATTCGGTCTCGGCCATCATGGCCGCGGTCTGCCGGGTGTTCTCGGCATTGGTGCGCGTCATCGCCGCCATCTCCTCCATCGACGCGGAGGTTTCCTCGAGCGAGCCGGCCTGCTCGGTCGCGCCCTGCGACATCGCCTGCGACTCGCTGGCGACTTCCGCCGACGCGGACGCGACGTGCTGCGCGCCCGTGGCGAGATCCCGTGTCGCGCGACGGAGCGTCCCGACGATGCTCCTCACGCTGCGCTGGACGGCGATGGCGGCGATCACTGACGCGATGAGCACGCCGAGAGTCGACCACAGCATGACGCTGTAAACGAGGTCGCCTTCCGAGACCGCTGCCGCGAACTCACGATCCTGCATGGCCGCAAGCGTGGTCGTTCCTGCGGACAACTGCTGCAGGACGGGAGCCGATCGCTTGCGCGCGACGTCCCACGCATCCGCGGCGGCGCCGGCGGACACGAACTTCTCGACGTCCTGTTCCGCGGCATCCCACGTGCGAAGCGCGCTCTCGACATCGCTCAGCAGACGCTTGCCGTCCTGGCTGGTGAGCAGCGTGCCCAATTCGGCGATTCGCTTGGCAGTCGCGGCGCGGGTCGCAGCGATGTTCTTCTGCGCGTCCGCCACGCCGGCCGGCTCGCCGCCCAATGCTGCGAGGAGCAATCCGCGCTGCAGATCGCTCAACGCGACCTGGTCGTGCTGCAGCCGCAGCGCGAGATCGAGCTGCTTCGCCGTTCGCTTGGTCACGCTGTCCAACTGCGCCTTCAGCCATCGACCCGTGCCGAACGAGACGGCCCCCGAGATGAGCAACAACAACACGAGACCGCCGATGCCGACGAAGAGCCTTTTAGCGATGTTCCACCTGGCCATGCGATGTCCTTTCCGACTGCCAGCGCGCACTGAATTCCCTTGCCGCAGTTCCGCGCGCAGCGCTGACGCCTCGAGCTGAGGTCGAGGGTCCGCATTCACGCGAAAATCCGCTCCAGTTGCGAAATCGGCGACGGTGTAACGGACTTGAGGCAGATCGGCGAAATTCAGGGCCGCGAGTGACGATTCGGTCGGATCGACGGATACGATCTCGGTGGCGTGCGATCGGACTTCACGGATTTGCCCGACACGAATGGCGAAGGCGTGGCCTGATCCCTAGACCAGCCCTGAATCCTGATTCCTGATATCTGATTCCTGCAGCGAACGGCCGTATCGCATTTCGCTCGTCTGCGTGAACCCCAGCTTCTCGTAGAGCGGGCGACCGTCGTCGGACGCGTGCAGGACGAGCGTTTCGATGTTGCTCGAGCGCGCCCAGTCGATGACGTGATGCATCAACATCGCGGCGAGGCCTCGTCTACGCCACGATCGTTCGGTGAAGACGTTGAGCACGATCGCCTGATGGCCATGGGCGACGGATGGGCGTTCGTCCACGATCAGCGGATGCGGCAGGATGCGACGCCGTTGCACGCCGGCGCCGGCAACGACGACGTCCGGCCGATCGACAGCCGACGCCATCCAGCCGACATATTCGCCTGCCGGGATCGCCTGCCCCAGATAGTCGAGCGTCCGTGAAACGAGGTCCGAACGGAGTTGCGAGGGAAGCAATCGCATTTCCGTGAACATCTCTGCACGGTGTCGCGCGATCAGATCGATGTCGGCCAGGGAAGCGGGTCGAATGGCGAAGGACGCGGGCATCGAGCGCGATGGTACCGCGCGTCATCGTGGGATTGACGGTCGTACAAGATTCAGCGCAGCTCCTTTATCTGCCGGGCGCGGGAGCTGGTGGCGCACCGCCGCCGGCAGGCGCTGCCCCCGGTCTCCGCGCCAATGGCGGAGGCGGGTAATCGTTGTCGTAGTAATCCGAATAGCGCAGGCCGTTGCCGTCCTTGTCGACGAAGCCGAGCGACTGCTGAAAGAGCGCCGGTTCCGGATAGCCGGAAGGGACCGTGCCTTCGAGCATGTAGAGCCGGTTGTCGAGCATGTAAATGGCGACGTAGGTGCGCGATCGATCGGCGTTGTTGGTCAGCTGCAGCTGATGACCCTCGACGAGATCGATGAAGTTCCACATGTAGTGGGTGACCTTCGCGTCGCGCTGCATGTACTGCCACGATGCCCACACGAGCACGCCGCGGATATCCGTTTTCCAGTAGCCAGCTCCCACGATGGCGCCCCCACCCAACCCGGTGCATCGTTCATCTGCATAAGGCGGGCACTTTTTGGCTTTGTCGGTGAGGAGCTTTTCGATTCCACGGTAGTCGGCAACGGTGACCGAATAGCGCTCGCGATCGCGAACGACGCTGTAGGCACGCGCCGGCAGCGCCGCTCCGAACTCGGACATGAACGTCGTCTGCGTCACCGTCGGCTGAACAGGGAAGTTGACACGGAACCCATCATCGCGACTGACGAACTCGATCCACTCCTGCGCGGCCGCAGGTGTGACGGACCAGACAAGGATTGCCGCCACGATGAACGAGATCAGATGCATGACTGACCTCCACGCCTCGGGGCACTGGACAGCGGGCCCTTGGCCACGGATCCTACAGCAGCTGCAGGGAGGTGCGACATCGATGTCAGCTGCCGATTCATCGTTGCAGAAGCCCGATTTCACCGGCCACTGGATACTGAACGTGCCGGCGTCGACGCTCAGCCCTATCGTCTCACCGGTTGTGCAGAGTGGTTTCGTGCGAATCGAGCACCGTGAGCCGACAGTGTCGGTGCACCTCAGTGTCACGATGGACGGCAAGCCATTCGAGGCGCGATTCGAACGCCCTTCAGAGTGGGACCACGATGCGTTGGTCTTTGTCGATACGGTGCCGACACCGAATGGCGACATGACGATCGCGTTTCGCTACGAACTGCAGGACGGTGGACGACGGCTGCAGGCCGCGGAGCGGCTACGCGGTGGTGGTCGCGATCAGGACAACGTGTGGGTGTTCGATCGCGCCACGGAGCCGGTCGCAGCAGACTGAACGAAGCGTGAGGACGTCGTTTATTTCAGCAGCTCGTTCAGTATCGCCGCCAGGCGGACGCCGGCGCGAAACAACTGGCGCCGCACGATGCGCAACGAAGTGGCGTCGCGAAACGTCCCCGGGCCTTTGACGACCAGCGCGCGGATCTCCGCCGGCGCCTCGGTGGAGCACTCCCTTGGCGACACGTCGATGAATGTCGGAATCACGGGCGCGGGCTTCGGGGTGATGTTGGGATAGATTCGCGTCTTTGCCAGCTCGAACGATTCGCCAGCGATGGCCTTTGCATTGGTCTCACCTTCGGCGCTGGCCTGCTCGGCCTTGAATTGCGTGATGATCGCCCCAGCCGGATCGCTCAGTCCGGCGATGGTCGTCATGACCAGCTGCGTGTCCCCACACGCTATGCAGGTTGTCGGCGAACTCGTAATTGGTGGCGGTGACACAGTTCCCTCCGGCGTCGGCGTTGCTCACTGCGTGGAGCGGCTGATGAATGTCGCCCATGAAGTGGATGAGGAATCGAAGTTGCCGGTCCGCGCGGAACACGAGCTTATGGCCGTCCGGCTGCGTCACTTCCAGCGTTTGACCCGACTCGAGGCTCGCACGGATCTTCTCGATTCGCTCACTTACGCACGTCGGGCCGCAGCGGGCGTCGATCTGCGCCGGCGTTTCAAAGAGGCCGATGTCGACGAAATGCCAACGGCTCGTGTTGCCCTTTCCGCCCGGCATGTGATCCGGCCAGGTGGCCATCCGCGTCATCGCCTCTTCGAGTGCGGAGACCGGTGGCTGCGGCGCGTTCGGGTTGCCGATGATGGTCCGGAGCTGAAGATCGTCGACAAGTGCGGCCCGCAGGATTGCTACGAGCCGTTCCCGCGCGTCTTTCGTGAGATGGCGTGCCGCAATGCGGGCGACGATGCGGTGTCCGACGTCGCCCCAGGCAAATACAGGTTGAGCGCTCACGAGGAGAAACCCGAGGGCAAGTCCGACGCAAACACGGGCAGTGGAGTTGCTGATCTTCATGCTGATTCCGTCAGTCGCGGTGTTCGCCTTCCGGCGGACAGGCGTGTGTGAGATTCGTAGGACTCCGCGCACCCTGGATAACGCGCGAACGCGTCATTCTGAACTCGGGGATGGTGGCTGGGGTCGCGAGAGCGTTGCGGCGTCGGTTATGAGGCGTTGAGCGGCGGTCTGACTGCCATCGCGACGGATGGCGGTCGCGATCGATCGAGCACGGGCCGCGATCTCCGGTTGGAGGCAGCGCTGGAGAGCGTTCGTCAACGAGTCGGTGGTTGGTGTGCCGGGTGGGTGCGCAATACCGATGCCGAGCGCTTGGACTCGTTGTGCGAAGTAATGCTGGTCGTAGACCTGAGGAACGACGATCTGGGGTGCCCCGGCCACCGCCGTGATCGTCGTCGTTCCCGCGCCACCGTGGTGGACGACGGCTGCGACTCGCGGGAAGAGCGCCTGCAGATTGACCTCGTCGATGGCCAGGCAGTCGGGCTCGCTGTCCGTGAGTGACAGGTCGGCCCAACCGCGCGACACAATCGCACGGCGCCCGAGCGCGCGGGCCGTCTGGACCATCACGTGGCCGAGATCCTGCGGCGTGCGCATGCTGCCGAAGCCGAAATAGATCGGTGGCTCGCCGCTGTCGAGGAACGTGTCCACCTCGCGGGGCAGTGGACGCTCGTCTGGCAGGATCCACGCGCCGGTCTGAAACACAGCGTCGTCCCCGGGGTCGGGCCAGGGCGCCAGCGTGGGGTCCGCCGGGAGCCACGGCCGGTCGGTGAACACATGGCGGCGCACGTTACTGACCGCGGGCAGGCCGAGTGATGAGCGATGCGAATTGAGCGCGGGGCCGAAGAGATCAGTGAACCGTTCTGCATCGCGCGCCCACAGCTCGCGGTTGTCAGTCGTCGCCGGCGCCGTCTCGCCGGGCACAGGCGGCAACGGCGGTGGTGCGTGATGTGGCGATGGCAGAACGATCGGGCAATAAGCGGCGAAGACGTACGAAATGCCCATCTTCTCTGCGACGGATCGCGCGGCGACCTGCAGGGCAGTTGCTGCGACGATGACGTCGCAGCCTTCCGCCGCCGTGGTGATGGTCTGGAACTGCGTGGCCACGGTGGCTTCCGCGAGTTGACGCCGCTGTTCGGCTGACGGTGGCGCCGGAGTGGCGCTGCCCGGGGATCTGGCGATCGCAAACCTGCGTACCTCGGGACCGATCGCTGTGACGGGGAAACCGAGGCTCTCGATCCACTCGCGGAAATCTGGTGGCACGCACAGCCGAACCTCCTGACCGCGCGACGTCAACTCCGAGGCCAGCGCCACGAGCGGCTGGACATCGCCTCGCGACCCGATTGTCGACAGCAGCACGCGCATGAGAACTCCCTGTGGTCAGGCAGCGGGCGTCACGGCAACACGTGGGCTCGAGTCCGGATCGCCAGACGCGCCCGAAGTACACGATACTGATGCACCGGACATTTCAGCGTCGTGAGATCGATCGAAGCGTGACGTCGCGCCTCTGTTGGACGATTCTCCTCGCCTTCGTGCTGGTTCCGCCGGCCGTCGCACAGACCGGCTTGCGGACCAACGCCACCATCCTTGATGACGGCACACCCGTTCTGTTGTATCCGGATCCTTCGCGAACCCCGCTCACCATGCTGGCGTCCGGGACGCCGATACGCGCCGGCGACGGCGCAGGGGATTGGGTGAACGTGGTCTTCGAGGACCCGCGGTTCGGTCGACGCGTCGGCTACGTGCTCGAGGAACACGTCCAGATGGACAATGCGCCGCCGCGCGTCCGAAGACCGCAACCAGCACCGAAACCTGGCGAGGGCCCGCAGACATCCCTGGCTGCGAATCCGATCTCCACGCTCGCCAGCAGTCGCTCCGGCCTCTCGGTCGCAGACTTCACGCGTGCGTCTCCCGCGCTCGTCACCAACGATCTCGTCTCCGGGACCCGGCAGGACGTGGCACAGCCGCCTCCACGTCGGCGCACGACATCACAAAGGAACACACCGCAGCGTTCAAGCAAGCGCACTGCGCGTCGAAAAACCTAACCGCTGCCAGACACAACAGAAACCGGTATGCCGGCCGAACGAATGGCCAGGTCATACGCCGGCGCCACGTCGGGCGGGCCAGCCGCCGTGAAGCCCAACTCACGAAGTTGGCCGTCATGCAGGCCATAGATCAAACCGTGAACGGCGAGCTGCTGGCCGCGCGCCCACGCTGCCTCGACGACGGTCGTCTGGCACACGTGCATCGCCTGCTCGATCACGTTGAGCTCGCACAAACGATCGAAGGCTGCCTGCGGAGGACACCCCACCAGCGAGCGTGAATGTCGCTGACGAACGTCGTCGACGTGGCGAAGCCAGTTGTCGATGAGCCCGAGCTTCGCCTTCTCGAACACGGCTCGCACGCCGCCGCACCCGTAATGCCCCGTGACAATCACGTGCTGGACCTGCAGCACGTCAACGGCGTATTGCAGTACTGCCAGACAGTTGAGATCCGTGTGGACGACCACGTTGGCGACGTTTCGGTGAACGAACAGTTCCCCGGGCGGCAATCCGACGATTTCGTTCGCTGGAACGCGGCTGTCCGAGCAGCCGATCCACAAGTACGCCGGTGCCTGCTGCTGGCGCAAGCGTTCGAAAAATGCGGGATCCTGTCCCAGCATCCGGTCGGACCACTCTGCGTTGTTCTGCAGCAAACGAGCGAGTGTTGCCACGTCGCCAGCGTACACGTCGCGCTCGCGACGAGGCAAGAGTCCGGCAGGCGATGTGAGCGTCGTGGCCCACGGCTATCGCGCCGGTTCGAACAGTTCGATTGGATTGCCGTCGGGATCTTCGATCTGGATCTGTCGTCCGCCTGGACCCGTTTCCATGTGGTTGCGGAAGTGGATGCCCGCCGCTGTGAGAGCAGCAATGCACGCCGGAAGATCGGCGATCTTCAACACGACTCGATTCCATCCGCCCGGATTCTGCAGCTCGCCATTCGGCATCGGCCGTGACCCCGATGCGCCGGGGCCGCTGAGCAGAATCTGCGCGTGGCCCAACGAGACACTGGCAAACGCGGGGAGCTGCTGGTGTTCGAGCGTGAAGCCCAGGTGCTGCGTGTAAAAGGCGACCGCTCGCGCGACGTCCTTCACGTGATAGCGAACGCCGTGCACGCCTTTGACGAAGGTGTGCTGTTCCACGTGCGGTGCAGTAGCCTGCGCCATATGCGTTCTCCTCTCTACCGATATGGTGTGAGATGACCTCAACGTCGCGACCGTTCCGATGGTCGCGCTGATCCTCTGGTAGCAGCGCACGTGCCACGTCGCGACCTCCTCATCGCTGCGTCTGAAACTGAACCGCTTTGGTGCTTGAATCCCCTGGCTCCTGTGCTACCCTCGAAAATCAAACGCCGACCACAGGTACCTCCTCCACCCGGCGACAGTTCTCGTTGTTCAGATCGTTTCTCTGTCAGCAATCGATAGGTGACCCTCGCCTCATCCGAATGGGGCGCGCGGTCCCTGGCGGCACATCAGGTGAGGGATGGATCCAGACTTCGGCGCCCGGCTCCGAGTGCATCGCGAAGCGCGTCAGCTGACGCTGCAAGGCATCGCGGCGCAGACCAAGATCAAGCAGTCCCTTCTCCAGGGACTCGAATGCGACGATCTCTCCGCATGGCCGAAGGGGATCTTCCGCCGTGCGTTTGTCCGTGATTACGCACGTGCGGTCGGGCTCGATCCGGAAACGGTCGTGCGCGAGTTTCTCGAGCGCCATCCGGATCCGATGGAGCAGACGCCATTCGGGCCGGCTGGTGCGCCGCTCACGGAGAGCGACCTCGTTCAGGTCCATTCGGAGCCGCCCACGCGGCTGCAGCGACTCATCGACGCGGCGAGGACGGCCGTCCCGACGCTGCTGAATCGTGGGGGCCGCGCGACCAGACTCGAGAGTCATTCGCACGCATCACGCGCCGACAATGCCGAGCGCCAGGAACTCGCGCTGCAGTTCGATAAGCCCACGCCTTCAGCACCCGTTCTCGACGAACGCCTCGCTGCCGTTCGTTCGCCAGCGCTCTCGATGTCCCTCGACGCACCCGTCAACCATCGTTCGTCGCCCACGCCGCGTCCCGCCACGACGAGCACGGATCGCACGCAAAAACGGATCGATACCGGTGACGAATTGCGGCTGGAGCTGGATCTCAACGCGCTGGCGGAGCTCTGCACGCGATTGGCGCTCGTCGGTGACTGGGGACAGTTCGAGATGGCGCTTGCCGACGCGACGCGCATCGTCCACGCCGTTGGCGTGATGCTGTGGTGCCCGGAAGCGGGCACCGCGCTTCTCACTGCCGTTGCGGCACATGGCTACACGGATGCGGTCCTCGCTCGCGTGCCGAGAATTCATCCTGCGGACGACAATGCGATCGCGGATGCCTTCCGCTCCGCCGCCATGCGCGTGGTTCCCGCGGATCGCGGCATGACCGCGGCGGTCGCCGTGCCCGTGATGTCACCGATCGGTTGCGTAGGAGTGCTGGCGTTCGAACTGCGCGATGGCCGCGAACGGGATTCAGCGGTCGCCGCTGCTGCGAGGATCATCGCCGCCCAGCTCGCGTCACTGCTCACACCGGCACAGGAATCTCACGCCGTCACCGACGCTCACGCCGCGGTGTGAGCATTCCGGAGTGCTGTCGCCAGCGCAAGTCGACCAACTAGCGTATAGTGAAAGTGTTCGCTTTTCTGAGCTCTAGGTCACATGGGCCTGGCCCTCACCAAAGCTGTGAGGGTCCATGCGGCATCGAACCGATTCCAACGATGATCGCCCCGATCGCCTTGAAGGCGGCGGGCGCAGCGCGAGCGTGCCGGCCGCGTGTCCTTCCTGCCGATCGTCAGCGATCACGACAACGGCGAAGAATCCCGATGCCAGCAGCTACTGGCGTTGTAACACCTGCGGCGAGATTTGGAACGTCTCACGGCGCTATGGCGTGGGCGGTGGAGCGCAGGCATGGCGGTAAGCCCTGAGGAGCTGTCGACCGCGCTGCAGGAATTGATCGCCGCACTGGATCGCCGCGTGCCACGCGTGAACGACGCGGGGGAGACCGCGATTGCCAGCGACGCCGCGGCACTCAGGGCGAAGGCGGTCAAACGCCTGGCCGATCTCCGCGATTCGAACACCTCCAAGTCTTAATTATTTCATTGCACAATCCATCTTCGGCGGAGTACAGTCCGCCAATCTCTTAAATCTTTAAGAGATGAGCCCTCGGTTGAGCTCGAGGGTGGGAGCGACTGATATGGACTGCCCGGGTTGTCGACCTCGCCCTCGTCCGCGTCGTTGCCTGGCGTTGGTTGCGGCTGGTGCGCTGACGTTGGCGTTCGTGCCGCGGCTGCATTCTTCGGCAGCGCCGCTCAATGACAGCGACACGGCGATGGAACAGTTCCTCGCGCGCCCGATAACGGTGCCTCAGTACAGTGGATCGCGTCGATTGGAGGCCTCGGGCAGCGGGCAACGGGCGTGGCTCGACGTGCAGACCGACTTCACCCCGACATCCGGGTTCCTGTATCGCGTCACCGCCGAAGGAGGATCCGGCTACATTCGCAGTCGAGTATTGCGTTCGTTGCTCGACGAGGAACAACAGTTGATCGCGCGCGGCGGCGCACCGACGGTGGCGCTTTCGACCGAGAACTATCGATTCGCGCCGGAAGCCGTCGACGATGACCAAACCGCCGTGGTGCGGATAAGGCCGTTGCGAAAGGACCGCGCGCTCATCGGTGGCCGGATGTTCCTGACGCTCGACGGCGAACTGCTTCGCGTCGAAGGGCTGCTCGCGAAGAATCCATCGTTCTGGACGACGCGAGTGAACGTCGTCCGCGCGTATCGACGGATCAACGGTGCCCTCATGCCCGTCTCGTTGGACAGCACCGCACAACTGCGCCTGCTCGGATCGTCAGCGCTCCGTATGACCTACCGCTACTCGCGTGTCGACGATCGCGCGGTGGACGGCGACCCTGACACGGACCAGAACTGAGCGGCATCACCGCGCATGACGTTCAGGGCCGCGGGCTGGCGGTCTTTCGCGCGCGGGATTGGCGCGCCGGTTTCACGGGCGCCAGTGTCGTCGCCCGAGTCAGAACGACGCGCGGCGAGGAGAAGGTCCGCGAGCCGTGTGCGTCGAACTCGATGACGGTGTGGTACTCGTTTGCGCGCAGGACGGTGCCGTCGCCGTATTGGGTATGGGTGACTCGATCGCCGGGCTCGTGACTCATGATGGTTTCCTTCGATTCATTACGGCGCGCCGCGCCTGGCCGTGTCGAGGATCAGGACCAGCCTGACCCTCGGCACCTGGGAATACTCGCTACCAGCGCGATTCGTTGCGTCGGCGGCTCCCCGGAGCGTCGAACGTCCGCTGCTCCTGCGGACGCGCTTCGTTCACGGTCAGTCGCCGCCCGTCGAGCTCACGCTGGTTGAACTGCTCACACGCCGCGCGGCCAATGGCGTCGTTGGGCATTTCGACGAACCCGAACCCGCGCGAGCGTCCGGTGTCGCGATCGCGCACCAGGCGCACCGACGCGACCTCGCCAAGCGTGGCGAACAGCTGCTCGAGCTGTGTTTCATCCGTGTTGAACGACAGATTGCCTACGTAGAGTCTCATCTCACGATCCTTCATGCAGTGTTGGAAGCGACGGCTTGTGAACTTCTGGAGCGTGCAGGATGTGAACGCAGGCAGAACAAACTCGGCGGGACCAACGGAACCCATTCAGAATATCACGGCCGCGGCGCAGGTATACCCGGTTATTTCGAAGACGACCGGTCCTGGCAAACTCGAGAGTAATTCGAATTCTCGAGTCTTTTGCGGCCAACGATCGGCAAGCGTTTGGGTAAACATCAATAACCGGTGGGCGGCGCAAACGTCACACCGAGCTGCTCGATCCATTTTCCGAACTGGATCAGCTCGTGCTCCGCGTAGTGCGGCGCGGCGATTTGCAGCCCGATCGGCAGCCCGCTCGCGCTCTTCCCGGCAGGAACGACGAGCACGGGGTTCCCGCACGCGTTGTAGATCGCCACGAACGGGCCGGTGTAATCGAGATACGCCATCGTCCCGCCGTCGATGGGAATCGGCCCATGCTTCTGGTTGTGTGGAAACGCAGGTCCGGCGGCGACGGGGCTGACGATGAAATCGTACGCCTCGAACTGACGCTGCAATTCCCGCACGAGCGCGACGCGCCGCTTGAGCGCGACGCTGAAATCCTTGAAACCGAGCGCCAGCCCGGTCTTCAACGCACGAAGCAGGCCCAGACGTGTACCGCTCGCCATCTTGCCGAGTTGGTAGCCGAGAATCTTCCGAACGATCCACGGCGCGTCCTGCCCCATGATGGCTCCGAACAGAATGCCCCACACGTCGAATGCTTCATCGAGCCAACGCTGATCGAACGGCCGCTTCTCGACCATGACGCCGGCGCCCTGGAGCAGGCGTACAAACGTGCCCAGCACCCGCCTGGTGTCTTCGCCGCAGGGCACCGATCCCACGTCGTCGAACCACGCAACCCGATACTCAGCGAGCGCGCGCTTCGCGACGGGCTTTGCGGGCAAGTGCAGAAAGTAATTCCAGGTTGGCTCGTTGATGATCGACCATGCGAGCTCGATGTCGGCCATCGTGCGCGCAAGCGGGCCCATGCTTGCCATCGCGACGAAGCCGCCGCGATCGGTCGGCGCGGGCGGCACATGCCCTTCGCCGTGCATCATCGCGTTCTCCGTCGGCTTCAACCCGAACACGCCGCAGAAGTGCGCGGGCACGCGAATCGATCCGCCGATGTCGCTGCCGATCTCGAGGCTGGTCAGGCCTGCGGCGACCGCCGCCGCACCGCCGCCGGTGCTGCCACCGGGCGTGCGCGCGAGGTCGTACGGATTGTTGGCCGTGGGATACAGCGGGCCGAAACTCTGCCAGTCGCTCAGCATCGTCGGGATGTTGGTCTTGCCGAGGATCGCGGCGCCTGCCTGTTTCAGGCGAGTCACGACGTACGCATCCGTGGATGCGACGTTGTCCTTGAGCTGTTCGAAGTTGACCGTCGTCTTGAAGCCCGCGATGTTGAACGCCTCCTTGACGGTGACTGGAACGCCGTGCAGCGGTCCGCTCACGTTGCCGCGCGCGAGATCCGCGTCGCGCGCCGCCGCCGTCGCGAGCGCATCGCGTTCGTTGCCAATGACGATGGCGTGAAGCGCCGGATTGTGTAGTGCGATCCTGGCGATGTACAGCTCCGCGAGCTCGCGGGAGGTGACACGCCGCTCGCGTATCGCCTTGGCGTGCTCGGCGGCCGACACGAAAGCGGTGGTCGTCATTCACCTATTCTCCTGCGAAGCTCAATCTGGAATCTCCGCTTCGACAAGCTTCGCCAGGAGCGTGAGCGACTCCTGCCAGCCGAGCGTGCACGCCTCGGGTGGGATGACGTCCGGCACGCCTTCCTGCACGATGTGGACCTCGGTTCCGACGAGGACCTTCTTCAGCGTCACCGTCGTCTCCATCTGACCGGGCAGGTTCGGATCGTCGAAGCGATCGGTGTGGCGAATTCGCTCGTGCGGCACGAGCTCGAGGTACTCGCCGCCGAAGGAATGACTCTTCCCGGACGTGAAGTTGGTGAACGACATCTTGTACGTGCCGCCGACGCGCGCATCCAGATGGTGAACCTTCCCGGTGAATCCGTTGGGCGGCAGCCACTTCACCATGGCATCGGCGTCGAGAAACGCGCGGTAGACGCGCTCGGGGGTGGCGCGCAGGACTCTGTGAAATCGAACCGTGTTTGGCATCTTGTCCTCCTCAGCATATGCACGGGCTTGCCCGTTGATACTGCCATTTCGTACATAGGTCGAACGAGCCGTGATGGTTTCGACATCACGGTTGCCCGAGCGGATGAGTGGATACGGGGAGGTGGGCAGCTCGTGCACCAGCACGAGCATCGAGCTCAGGATGACGGCAGCGTGGCAGATTCAGACTGGAACGGGCAATGCGCTGACGTCGCCGTTTGTGGCTATGAGGTGGGAGTGTTGGTCGCAGATCTCTTCGATCGCTGCCCCTTTATAGAAGTTCCCCATCGAGTAGCCGCACAGCAATTTGAAATCATGGGTGGTCGCCAACTGGTTCCACATCGTCTCCAGCCGGATCGCCGCCGCTTCCAGGCCGTTTTTCCAGAGTAGATCGACCATTTCTCCATACGCTCGGATGATGCGATGCTCGCGTCCACGACTGAGGCGCGTGAGCGCTGAGCCCATCACCCGTCTGAACAAAGCGGGGTTCGGCGTTCCATCGGTCATGCAGCGCTCCAGCGTCTCGCGCGCGTCGAGTGTGACGAGACTGCCATCACGCTTCATGTCGTCGACGTCGATCCCCCGAGCACGCAAACACGAATCGATTCGAGCGGCATGGTCGGGAGTCGCGATCACGAGGGCAAGCGCGCCGTCTTCGAGACCCTCGCCAACAAAGCCGCCGACGATGCGGCACAGGGCATCCTGATCCTTGTAGAACTGCACTCCGTGAAAATGTCGCGGACGTGGGCGCGGCCGGCGCCTGCGCTCAACGGGCAGACTCGTGGTCCGATCCCGTTTTCCACTCGCGAGATCATCCTCGGCGATCTTCTTCGCGACCTCCGTCAAGGGAACTCTCTCGAAATGCAATCGTGATTTGCGGGCGATCGTGCTCTTCCTCGTCATGCATTGACGGTAACAGAGGGCGGACGATACGGGTGACCTCTTTGCGGAACCGACTGTCGGTCCTTACCGGCCGGGATAACACTTCGCTTGCCGTCCGCATCCGAACGGCTCCCAAATCCTGCGCCTTCAAGAGTTTAGCGGGCCGAATCGATACTTGCGCGGTCGTTATGAGTGCGATACGATTACGCTACGTTAGTTTAAGGTTAGTGTGACGCCAGGGAGAACTCGATGGCCACTCGACCCAAGCCCGCGAAGATGAACTTCAAGGCGGTGCGGCAGGCGGACGTGCCGCATGCCCGGAATGGAAAGCACAGGGAGATCGTCACCAGGATCCTCTCGGATCTCGATCAGATTGAAGACGGCATCGCGCTCAAGGTGCCGCTGGCGCAGCTGACGGAAAGCAAGGAAAAAGTCCGCTCGGCGTTGAATCGTGCCACCCGGAAGCGAGGGCACAAGGTGGCGACGGCGAGCGATGACGGTTTCTTGTACGTCTGGAACGAAGCGTCGTAGCTGCCACGAGCCAGCACGGTGTGAGATGATCGGCGACTTGCGCCGCCTAGTGTCACTGGTGACAGTCGTCTGGGTTTGAATCCGTTTTTACGCGAGGGTCGCTTCGCTCGTGAAGGCCACTGGCAAGCAGAGGCAGGTGAGCGCCATGGATCCGAACGACAATCGCTGAACATCGGTGAAAGGTCAGGAGCAGTCATGACTCTTCGCATGAAAACCGTGTTGTTGGTTCTGATGGTGTTCGTCGCCGGAGGCGGTGGTACGCGCGCGCAGGAGCCGGCGCCAGCGGGCCGACCTGGTGCCGAGCCTGGCCGCCAGGGCGGTGCGCGGCAGGCGCCGCAACCCGCGTCGCTCTTCTTTCGAGAGACATGGAAGGTTGTGCCGGCGGCGGTGCCGGTGACGCAGGCGGTCGTCACGAATCCTGATCTCGCGCTGACGGTGTATGGCAAGGCACCAGAGGTGAACAACGAAGGCGGCGTCCCGCACGTGTGGACGGGCCTGTGTGCTCCCGCGTGCGCCATCACGTTGAAGCACAAGCAGAACATGGTCGATCTTTCGGGCAAGGCGCGAATGAAGTGGCTTGCCAAGACGTCAGGCTTCCACGAGATTCGGCCGCTCGTGAAACTGGCGGACGGCACGTGGCTGGTGGGCGACGTTGCCGACGCGTACACGTTCGACTATCACGAAAGCGATTTCTACTTCGCGACGGTTCACTGGCTGAAGCTGGATATCCAGACGCTGACCACCAAGGGGACGCTGCTCGACACCGTCGATCTGAGCAAGGTGGACGAAGTTGGCTTCGTCGATCTCACGCCCGGGAGCGGGCACGGCCTTGGCGGCTTCTCGGACGTCGGCTGGATCGAGGTCTATGGGAAGCCGGTCCAGCGCGCCGCGTCGACCAATTGATCGAAGGATTCGTGCGCGCGTGACTCGATCGATCGGCAGAACGACGCGCGCGGTATGGGCATGAACATTGAACCAGTGTCCACGGTCACGAGGACGGGCGGGTCCATCCTGCACGTCTTCCACGCGCTTGCTTCGCTACGCCAGTTCGCGTCCTGCTGAACCAGGTTGCATCAGGGGCAGGCCACCTTTTGTTTGG
>Ga0111539_10004762_pt1 | contig 17713 bp, 12 predicted proteins | sample RhiMethybrSRZTD1_FD_79667 | JGI IMG/M metagenome (GOLD analysis project Ga0111539, IMG submission 79667) | Populus rhizosphere microbial communities from Tennessee, USA - Rhizosphere MetaG P. TD hybrid SRZTD1 (version 2) (version 2) | ecosystem: Host-associated > Plants > Roots > Rhizosphere >... | reverse complement strand
TTCTACCCGCGCGTGCGTTCGATCGCGCATTGCCAGATCGAGCAACAGCTCGGCAAGGACGCAATGGGCCTGCTCGCCTTGTTCTCGACCGGCGACATCGTGCAGGAAGCCTTCGTCGCCGCGCTGCGCGAACTGCCGCGTTTTCGCGGCAGCGCCGAGAGCGAGCTCGTCGCCTGGCTGGCGGCCCTGGTGCACAACCGCGTCGTCGACGCGATCCGCTACCACCTGGCGCAACGACGCGACCGGCGCCGCCACACGGGCGACGCCGACGGTGCTCTCGCGCCGAGCCGCGAGCCGACCCCATCCCAGGCGGTGGCGGCCGGCGAGCGCGCGACCAAACAGGCACGCCTGCTGGCCAATCTTAGTGATCACGACCGCGACCTGCTGCAGGCGCGGCTCGTCGACGAGTTGCCGTGGGAAGCGATCGGAAAGGCGCTGGGCTTCCCGAGCGCGGACGCGGCGCGGTTCGCGTTCCGCCGCCTGCAAGGGCGACTCATGCTGCAGCTCGCGCGCGCCGGCCTCGCCAGCTCGATGCGGGCGGGTGAGGCACCGTGACCACGAGCGACAAGGATCCCGCGCAGACGCTCGTCGAGCAGGCGTTGGCTGCGCTCGAACGCGATGGCCGCGTCGACCTTCCCGCGCTGTGCAAGGACCGACCCGACCTGCTGCCCATCGTCGAAGCCGCGTTGGCGTGTCGCACTGCGGCGCTCGAGCTCGCCGCACCGGCAGAGGCCTCCGAACGCGACCCGATGATCGGCACGCGCCTCGGCAACCGCTACGAGCTGCTACGCTTGCTCGGCGCGGGCGCCATGGGTGCCGTCTACGAAGCCCGTGACACGGTGCTCGGGCGCGCCGTCGCCGCGAAGGTGCTGCACCGTTCGTTGTTCGGCGGCGAAGGAAATGCGCGGCAGCGGTTCCAGCGCGAGGCCCGCGCCGCGGCCGCGCTGCGCCATCCCGGCATCGTCACCGTGCACGACCATGACGACGGCGATCCGCCGTATCTGATCATGGATCTGGTCAAAGCACCCGATCTCAAGACGATCGTGGTGCTCGTCGCGGAGGCGCGGAACCGCCGCACGATGGGCCGCGTGATCCACAACCGCTTCTTCGCCGGCAGCCCGCAGGCACCGTGGGATCGGCCTTGGCCCATGCTCGTGGCCGCGCTGCTCGCCACGGCCTCGCGCGCGGTCGCTGCGGCGCACGCGCAGGGCGTCGTGCACCGCGACCTGAAACCGAGCAACCTGCTCGTGCGCGCCGACGCGTCGGCTCTCGTCGTCGACTTCGGGCTCGCGCGCATCGCCGGCGACGCGACGTTGACCAAGTCGGAGACCGTGGTCGGTTCGCCGAGCTACATGTCGCCCGAGCAGGCTGCTGGCCTCCCGCCCACGCCAGCGAGCGACATCTACTCACTCGGCGCCACGCTCTACCACACGCTCGCGCTGCGCCCACCGTTCATCGGCGACGTCGCCGCGGTGTTGACGCAGGTCCAACGCGATGTCCCGATGCCGGTGCAGCGAGCCTGGCCCGGCGTGCCGCGCGACCTCGCGGTGATCTGCCAGAAGGCGATGGCCCGCGAACCCGCGGACCGCTACGGCAGCGCGAACGAACTCGCCGAGGACTTCGAAGCGTTCCTCGCGCTGCGCCCGATCAAGGCCCGGCCTCTGTCGTGGCCGAAGCGCGCGGTGCGGTGGGCACGACGTCGCCCCGCCCAAGCCGCGATCGTCGTGCTCGCGCTCGTGCTGGCGCCGGTCCTCGCGTACGCGACGGATTCGTTCGTGAAAGCGAGCGTCATCAGCGCGCGCACAGCAGCCAACCTGGCACGTCGCCACGTGCCGGCCGTGGCAACGCTCGACGGCCGCAACCCGGCCGAGAACCTCTACCGTTCTGACCGCAAGGACGTTGAGGCGCGCAAGGCACTCGACGCCGTGCTCGCGGCAGATCCGCGCGACGAGGAGGCCCTCGCGATGCGCGCCATGCTGCACAGCGACGAAGGCCGGCGCGACGAAGCGCTCGCGGATCTGCGTGCCCTGAGCGCGGTGTGCCCCGATGCCAAGGTCCTCGCCGCGGCGACCGCAGCGTTTGCCAGCGGCGATCCAGGACCGCAGTGGCCGCTGCTGCCCGATCTCCCCGAGGCGCGGACCGCGCTCGACCATTTCCTGCTCGGCTACTGGTGCGCACGCGACTCTCGCTACGCCGACGCGGCGACCGAGATCGAAGCCGCGCTGCAACTCGACGAGTTCCACGTGCCGTCGTTGCACCTGCAATTGCTCGTGTTCGCGGTACAAAGGGACATCGACGCCGTGCGCAGGGCAGTGAGCGGCGTTGAGAAGCGACTCGGCGGCCCGACTGCACGCACGCTGCACGCCCAAGGTGTCGCCTGGGCATTTGCGCGCAAGTGGGAGAAGGCCGCCGGCCTCCTCGCCGAAAGCGTGAAGCTGGCCACGAGCGCCGGCACGCTGCGCACCCTCGCGATCGCTCGCCGCAATCTCAACGACCGTGAAGGCGCACTAGCGCTGCTGGAGCAGGCGGCAGCAGTCCGGCCCGAGGCACGCGGTGTATTCCTCGCGCGCTACACGTTGCTGCGCGAGCTCGGGCGCGACGAGGAGGCCAACGCCCTGAAGGCTGCGTTGCCCGACGATTCGCCAGTGGCGCAGTCGATGCGCGCACAGGCACGCGGAGGGCAGTTGCTCGTCGAGGCGATGAGTGTGCGCGCGCGCGGCGAGGATTTCGAGCCGATGCGCATCGACGCCGAAGCAGCACTCACGGCAGCGCTGGCAGAAGCGACGCCCGACTGCGTACCGGTGATCAAGCTCGATCTCGTCACCCTTTCCTTCCTGCGCGATGGCGACCACCAGAAGGCTCTCGACGCGGTGATCAAACTGATCGGATCGGAGGCCAAATCGGCCAAAGCCCTGCACAGAGCCTGGTATTACGCCACCGGCGCCGGCATGCCGTCGGTGGCGCGCCATTATCTGGAGCAAGCCAACGCAATCGAACCGACCGACCGCGACTGTGCGCAGTTGCTGGCAAACGCCCTGCTCGACGACAAGCCGCCAGACCCGGCGCGAGCCCTGCAAGTGCTCGCTGCGGCCTACCGCACGCGAGCCGACTGGGAGATCCAGGAAGCAGCTGGGAATCTGCCGTCGTGCGCAGAGCTGGCTCGACGCGCAATCGAGCTCTGCATCGACGCCGGGGTGCTCCAATCGGTGCTTCCAGCCCTGGCCAACGCGGCCGAGACCGGCCTGTTCGCCCGCGAGGGCGCCTCCGATCGTCTCGTCACGGCCCTGCGCACGATTTCCAAGAATCCCCGATCGCTCCCCCCATCTCTTTCCGTCTTGCTCTCGAGGTGACTCATGCCAACACTCCACCGCCTCCAATTCCCGATCGCTCTGTGTGCCCTTGCCGTGTTCGCGCGCGGCCAGAACGACACCAATAGCGGACGCCTCGCAGGAACGGGTGGGTTGCTCGCCGTCGATGCGGCCACCACCGGCGCCGTTTCGGGACGCCTTCTGACGAAGGACGCGGGCTACTACACGACGACTCCGACCGAACGCGCGCCGATCACCGGGGCGCCCGATTTCCGGGCCCAGTCCCTGTTCGCCGGGCTGCCGGTACCGCTCGAGATCGACGCGTTCTCGATCGGCATGGACTGGATCGTCTCGGACGGGACCGGCCAGTGTTGGGGGCCGGAATGGCAATGGGCCGTGCTGTTGTTCTCGGTGACCCGCAGCACGACTGGCGCCGCTGGTGGTCCGATCGATTACGAAGCAGCTTCGGCCGCGGACGGCGCAGCCGGCGACCTGTTCTGCTACGAGTTCACGACCACCGCGGGCTTGCCCTTTTCCCTGGACACTCTGACGAAGGCGCTCGATTCGACGACCATCAATATCCATCCGACCGCCGGCACGTCCAACATGACGGCGTTCGATTACTTCGCGTCGCTGTACGCGAACGCGGATCTCCTCAAGACGATGCCGAAGAACCCGACAGTGTACTTCTCGGTCACCGCCGCGTCGGCGCCGTCCATCCCGACGAGCTGGTTGGGCGGCTCCCCTGCCAGTGGGGCAACGGTCTTCAGAACGACGTGGAAGAACAACGAGACGTGGGGTCTCCCGAGTGTCTACCTCTCACCGTCGAATCTCGGTCTGCTGTCCACCGACGACGTCGACGCACTGGCGGTCGACACGCTGCACCACCCGGACAACTACGTGTTGTTCTCGCAGGTGAGTCCGCCAGCCGGTCAGGCCATCAAGTTCCTCAATCGCACCACCGGCATCGTCTACACCTATCGCTACGGAAACAGCGGTCCGTCGATCCAGGATCGGCTCGGTCTCGGCCTGGCCGGCAACGGCGACGTCGACGCGCTGTGCCCGATCGACCCAGGCGAGGACGCACTGACCCGACTCTCCATGGCCGTCGACGCCAATGAGCCGCCGTCGGTCTGGCCGATCTCGCCTTCGCAGCCCGGCCCCGTGGAGATCTTCGTGGCTCGCAAACCGGGATCCTCATCCCTGCACGGCTACGGGACCAGCGACAACCACCCGAACACCATTCACCGCTGGCACGTGAGACTGCCGGACAACCCCGGCGGGCCTGTGTTCCTCCCTCCCACCACGGTCCCGCGCACGCCGATCTGGAAGGGATGGCCCTCGCAGCCAACCTTCCCGATGAACCCGTCGATGCTCGACCGGCGTGTCCAGTTCGGTGTCGAGGAGGTCAATACGGTCACGTTGCAGTCGATCAGCAGTCGCTTCGTCGAGATCACCGAGTGGGCTGAACGCGAGCCGATGCTCACGGCGCCCACCGTGTTCGCTTCGGCCGAGGGCGGCACCAGTGGGAACGTCTGGCGCGGGACTGCAAACCGCGTGCAGTGTCTCTACGACTCGACGAACTTCACGAATCAAGGAGTCGTCCACCTGATGCAGATCGACGAGCTCGAGTGGCGGCAGGCGGGCGAGCTCCCCGGAGCCAGCATCACGTACCCGAACGTGAACCTCTATCTCGGTTACGCGCAGACCGACTATGCGTCGCCGAGCACCACCTTCTCCGCCAATCGCACGCCGAGCCACACGCTCGTCTACAGCGGTCAGGTCCAAGTGGTGCCGGCCGCGCGCGCCACGCCGAACCGATTCACGATCCGGGTCAAACTGCAGACGCCGTTCATCTACGACCCGACGCTCAACCAGGATCTGCTGCTCGAGATCGAGTCCCTGGCGTCGTCGTCGCCGGCGACCTCGAGCACGATGAGCACGAGCTTCCTTTCCCCGCAACACCTCGCGAACACGGTGCGCTCGCTCGGCACGACTGGCGCGAGCACCGGCGCGATCTCCCCCTTCTGCCCCGTGTGCCGCTTCCACTACGACATTCCGGCCGCTGCTGCCACGGAGACGTCCTACGGGACCGGTTGCTACGCCGATCTCGCGTCGTTCTACGAGAGGTTCCCGCCCGGCTGGTTCGACCTCAGCGGTTCGCCGGTGCAGAGCATCCTGCTGACGCCATCGAACGGCGGCTACGCGGCATCGGCCGGTTCGAACAGCTGGTACACACCGCTGAGTTCTTCGCTCAACCTGGTCGACGACTCGGTGGCCACCGTCTCGCTGCCGATGTCGTTCGCCTACCCGGGCGGTATTACGACCCAGCTGACGGTCTGCTCGAACGGGTTCGTGACGCTGAACGGCACTTCGACCAACACCGACTTCACACCGACGGCCGCGGCTCTGCTCGGCGGTGAACCGCGATTCTGCCCTTGCTGGGCGGATCTACTGCCGAACGCCTCGAACAACGTGTACGCCGAATTCGACGGCGTCAACACGTACTACGTGACGTGGCTCAACGTGCCGACCTTCACGAGCCCAGGCGCTGTGACGATGCAACTCGCGATGAATCTCGCCACGGGCACAGTCGAGTACCGCTGGCAGAGCTGCACGTTGCCATCGTCGCTGTCATTGGTTGGTTGGTCCCCTGGCACCCCCTCGTCGGACCCTGGCGAACGCGACGTCAGCAACCTGCCGTTCTCGACACCTGGCGAACACCGCGCGCTGCTGCTGACGGCGATGCAGCGCCCGATCACGGGCACGACGATCAACTACACGATCTCGAACATCGCCCCCACTGCCTTCTTCTCCGCCCTGATGCAGAACTTCGGCGGCGTCGATCCTGGCATCCATCTCGGCTTCCTCGGCCTGCCGGGTTGCCGGCTCTTCGTCAACTTCCCGGTACCCATCATGACTGTCCTGTTCGGCAGTCCCGCGACGATGCCGTTCAGCATCCCCAACGTGCCGAGCCTCGTGGGCATCGAAGTCGACAACCAAGCAGCCGCGTGGATCGCGGGCGTCAACCCGTTCGGCGCCGTCACGTCGAACGGACTCGTGAGCAGGGTCGGCTCGTTGTGAGCCTGCGCTCGCGGGCGCAAGCGTCGCTTCGCTGACGTCCCGTTCACGGGCCTGGACTCACGGTCTTCGAGAGGGTCCATGCGGCGCTGATGCTGTATTGATCACAGTGCTGCAGCGCAGCGGCTTCGTACAGCAGTAACGCGTGGCACTGCCTATCCTGCCACGCTCCGCCCGGACCGCACATGAAGCACCTCGTCGCGAGCGCGGCCTTGCCGCAGACGGCCGCGTTCGCCGACAGGTTGCCATGGCGCCGCGCCCTTGCCGCGGCCTGCGCCGCGAGCTGCGTACTGCGAGCGCAAGAACAGGAGCCGCCTCCCGAGCTGCGCGTTGGCGCCCTGCAAGGCACGATCACGATCGACGGCAGGCTCGACGAGCCGGACTGGGCCGGCGAACCGTCGACCGAAGCGTTCCGCACTATCGACCCGATCGAAGGAGCCACGCCGAACGGACGGACCGTGCTGCGCGTGCGCGCCGACAGCAAGGCGCTCTATCTCGGCATCCGCTGCTTCGACCCGTCGCCGGAGGGGATCGTCGCGCACGCGGTCGCGCGCGACGCGGACCTGTCGGGCGAGGACCACGTCAAGATCGTGCTCGGCACGTTCCAGGACGGCCGCACCGGCTACGTATTCGCGGTCAATCCGCGCGGCGCGCGCTACGACGCGCTGGTCGCCAGTCGCGGCGAGAGCGAGGATCCGGACTGGGACGGGCCGTGGGAAGCGAAGACCGCCGTCGACGCCGAGGGCTGGACGGCCGAGATCCGACTGCCCGTGTCGATGCTCGTGTTCGCCGAGAACGCCGACGCGTGGCAATGCAACGTCGAGCGACGCGTGCAGCGTCTGCTCGAAGTCAGCCGCTGGGCCAACTGGCGGCGCGACCAGTCGATCACCAACCTCGCGAGGACCGGCCATCTCGTCGGCATCCCGCGTTTCGACCTCGGCCACGGGCTCGCCGTGCGCGGCGCGCTCGTGGCCAGCGTCGGCCGCGACACGCGCGCAGAGCCGAGCGAGTTCGAGGCCGAACCGAGCGCCGACGTGACCTGGCGCATGACGCCGCAGTGGACCGGCGTGCTGACGCTGAACACGGACTTCTCCGAGACCGAGGTCGACGCGCGGCGGACCAACCTTACGCGCTTCCCGCTGTTCTTCCCCGAGAAGCGCACTTTCTTTCTCGAGGGCAAGGACGCGTTCGACTTCGGGCTCGGACTCGAGGAGACGCTGCTCCCGTTCCACAGCCGGCGGATCGGCCTCGTCGACGGCAAGGAGGTGCCGCTGCGCGCGGGCCTCAAGGTGCTCGGCCGCAGCGGCGGCACCAACATCGCTGCGCTGGTCACGAACACCGACAACGAGCCCGGCGTCGCGCCGGAAGCGAGCATGGGCGTCATGCGGATCCGCCAGGACGTGCTGGCCCAGTCGAACGTCGGCCTGATCGGCACGTTCGGCGATCCGCTCGGCCGGTCCGGCAGCTGGCTGCTCGGCGTCGATGCGACCTACCAGACCTCGGAGCTGTTCGGCGGCCGCAACTTCCTGGTCGGCCTCTGGGGCATCGAAATGGATCGTGAGGACCTCGGCGGCCGAGAGGCCGCCTACGGTTTCAAGATCGACTACCCGAACGACGACTGGGACATCAACCTCCAACATCGCCACGTCGACCAGGAGTTCGATCCGTCGCTCGGCTTCGTCGCGCGCGCGGGCATCGAGCGCTGGCACTTCGGCGTCGACCACGCGATCCGCCCCGAGAACGGCTGGCTGCGCCGTCAGGTCTTCGAGTCGGGCTTCGACTACATCACCGACCTCGACGACAACTGGGTCAGCTGGTCCGTGTTCCTCTCGCCGATCAACGCCAGGTTGGAGAGCGGCGATGGTGTCGAGGTGAACGTGATCGGGCAGGGCGAACGTCTGATTGAGGACTTCGAGATCGGCGACGGCGTCGTGATCCCGATAGGCAAGTACGACTGGTGGCGCTATCGCGTGTCGGCCACCGGCGCCGAGAAGCGCGCTGTGGCGGGTGAGGTGTCGTGGGAATTCGGCGACTTCTACGACGGCACGTTGGACCAATGGCGGGCGGAGGCGCGCGTCGTGACCAGCTCCTTGCTGACGATCCGCGCAACCGCCGACGTCGTGCGCAGCCGGCTGCCGCAGGGCGACTTCAACGCCGACGTCTTCGGGGTCAAGCTGAGCTTCACGTTCTCGCCGGACCTGACGCTCGACAGCTTCGTGCAATACGACACCGAGAGCGACTCGCTCGGCACCAACACGCGCCTGCGTTGGGACTGGACGCCGCTCTCGCAGCTGTTCCTGGTCTTCAACTACAACGCGCTCGATCCGGGTGGGGCGTTCGTCAGCGACGGCTATGAGGCCACCGTCAAACTGCAGCACGAGATCCGCTTCTAGAGTTGCGCTCGTGGCAGAGCGAGCGGAGGCAGCGCAGGTCGTCGAGATCGCCTCCGGACCAGCTAGCCTCGCCCGACCAGTTCCGTGACGTAGATGCTCCGCGTGGTGCAGTGCTCCTTGCGTACCAGCATGCCGCGGCGGTCGTACCACTCGAGGTCGCTGGTGTCGTCGGACCCGACGGGCTGCGCGTGGACGAGGAAGCACTCTTCCGGCCGTCCGAGGACGTCGATCGTTCGGACGCCTTCGAAGGTGCGGCGGGTCTGGGCCTTCTTGCCGACGTTCTTGGCGATCCAGGTGACGATGGTCGTCGTTCCGGGCGTGGGCTGCACCCTCCAGAACCATAGTTGGGTCGAATCGACGAGCTCGTCGGGTGACGCCTCGACGGCGGACTGCTTGCTGCCGGAATCAATCCGGACCTCGCTCGCGCCGCATTCCACCGAGACGGTCTGATCGCCGAACCGTTCGAGCGACCGCACGGGCCGGCCCGCGGCGTCATAGACAGACACCACGCACCCGGGGGGATGGTCCAGGTCTTCGAAATGCAGCTCGAATCCTCCGCCAGGCAGCATCTGTCGGCGCATCGCGAACCGGCTCTCGACCTTCCCGTGATCGCTGATGGTGTACGTGTACGTCGGCGGGACGTCGGGCTCGCGGGTCGCTCGGTTTGCAGAGCAGCCGCAGAGGAGGAGGCCCAGAACAACCAAGGTGGTTCGCAGCATTGGGGTACCTCACGAGAGTGCTCGGGTCAGTCGTTGGTGGTTGAGCAGGTCGCGTCGGCGCTGACGATGTTGCCGGCAATCATGTGCGACCTGATCCTACTACACAATGTAGGAGGTTGACCGCGTAACTGCGAGCCTCGCAAGTGCGCGCGACATCGAGTCGATCCTGACCGCAGGCGCGTTTGCGCCGAACACGATTCAGAAGAGCAGCCGGGCGATCAGGTGCACGATCCAGCACCACCACAATGACCACGCGACCTCGCGCGCGAACTCCGGGTCCAAGTGCACCTCGATCCGTGGGAGGATCAGAGGGACGAACAGAAAGCAGCCCGCGAGCGCCATCGTCGCCGCGGCGATCGAGGTCCGCGCGCGAACCGGCGTTCGCGGCGGTCGGCTTCTCGGCCGAGCCACTGCCTTCGGCGGTGGATCTTGTTCTCTCGGCCCCTCGTACGCGCACAGGAACCACACGCACCTTCTCCCCGGCCCTCCAGTTCGGGTCAACCCCCGCGGAGAGCGTTGGCAGCGCGGAACCACGGCAGCAGAGAAGTGGCAGGCCCTGCAGGACTCCCGCCGATGAACTTCATGGGCAGTTCTCGCACCTCGCTCGCTGTTCGGCAGAGGGCAGACGCGGCATACTGCTCGTCATCGGCATTGGTGCCGGGGCGGACCGGGAGTCTCGTCGGGGCAGGGTGCAGCGATGATGTCGAGCGAGCGGACGGGCGAGCTGGCTTCCGAGTAGGATCCACCAATGCGGATTCAGATAGGAGGTTCGACGACCGTCGCGAGCATCCACGAACCGACGGGAAAGGACGAGCGCGTCACGCTGTGGCCGTCAGTGAGCGAGTACCAGATCTACGACGAGCCCCTGTATGAGCTCATGTCGAGCGATTCGACCCGCAACGCAGCGTACGTCGCAGCGGTCCGTCGGCTGGCGCCCGGCCGCGTGTGCTTGGACATCGGTACGGGTGCCCACGTGAACTGGGCACGAGCCTGCGTCGAGGCCGGGGCCCGCAAGGTCTACGCGATCGAGGCGATAGAGGAGAGCTACGTGAAGGCGGTGCGAACCGTGCGGGACCTCGCCATGGAGGACCGCATCCACGTCGTTCATGGATTGTCGACGGAGGTCACCTTGCCCGAGCCGATCGACATCTGCGTCTCCGAGATCATCGGGTGCATCGGCTCTTCCGAGGGTGCAGTCTCGTACCTCCTCGACGTGCGGAGCCGCCTGCTCCGCGAAGGCGGCCTGATGATTCCGCGGCGCTGCCTGACCTGGATCGCCGGCGTGTCCCTCCCGGAGTCGCTGCACAGCGCGCCCGGCTTCGATCCCGAGGGAGCTCGCTACCTGGAGCCGCTGTTCCACAAGATCGGGAAGCCCTTCGACGTCCGCCTTCTGCTGTGCGGGTCCGGCCCGGAGGATCTCCTCTCGGACGCAGTTCTGTTCGAGGACGTGGATTTCGGCGCATTGCTGGACGAGTCGACCACCCGCGGGACGAGTCGGATCACGACCGCGGGGCGCCTGGACGGCTTCCTCGCCTGGATCGAGCTCTGGTGCGATGACGTAGGTCCGCCCGTGAGCTCTCTCGGGGAGTGGGCCGCCTGGGTGCCTGTCTTCTTCCCGGTCTTCTCCCCGGGAATCGACGTCGATCAGGGCGACGTGATCGAGCTCACCTGCCGCGTGCGGCCGTCGGCTGACCACGTCCATCCCGACTACCATCTCGAGGGACGGGTGGTCCGCGGCGCCGGCGGAGGAGCAGCCATCCCCTTCCGCTTCGACTCGATGTACCGAGGTGGTGCGTTTCGCGAGAGCGCCTACTACCGATCGCTGTTCTCAGGTTGAAGGTGGCTTTGGCGACGTTGTCGCCGAGATCGATGCGGTAGTCTGAGGTCGGCCCGCGTCTCGGGGAACGTGCGCGAGTGTCACCGGAGTCCGCACTCGGCACCTACGACAAGGTCGAGATCGACGAGCTGCGCCGCGAGCTCGCGCGGTTGCTGTCCGCACGATGGTCCGAACCGATGCACCGCGCCGGTCAGTTCCCGATCAGCCAATACAGGCCGTCGGTCGCCGATGTGCCGAACGGCGATGCGCCGAGCGGATCGAACACGCCGACCTGCTGGATCAGGGCGAGACCGACCAGCGACGCCGCGTTCGGTATCGCCAACTGCGCCAAGGCAGTGCCGCTGCCGTCGGTCAGGTTCCAGAACATGGCATCCAGGCTCTGGAAGTACAGAGTGCAACCGCCCCCGACTGCGGTCTCGCCGATCTGGCTGCCAACCAGCCAGAGGGCGATCGAATTCGGCATCGCGTGCGCGAGGTTCATCGTGAACGCAGCGCCGAGGCGCGGAGTGTCGCCGCTGGCGAGGCGCGGCAGACCGAGGCTGCCCGGACAGCCCTTGCCGACGGACTGCACGTTGGCGGCCCCGACCTGGGGCAGGTCGAGGCGCCACAGTTCGGGACCGGTGACACCGTCGTCGGCCACGAACCAGGCGATCGAGCCCGCGACGCCGAGCAGGACCGGGTCGCTGCTGCCGCCGTTCGGATTCAGGTCGGCGAGCTGTACGGTGCCGGCGGCGGTGCCGTCGCTGATCCACGGCTCGACGCCGTGGGTGTCGTCGCGCAGCGCCAGCAGGATCCGGTTGCCCGAGCCGAGCGGCCACATGCGTTCGGCGCACGACCAGGGCAGGCTGCCGAAGTCGACGGCCAGCTGCGTGCCGGAGATGGTGCCGTCGGTCGTGTACAACACCGATCCGAGCGTCGGGTGGTTGATCTGGAGGTAGACCAGGTCGTCGCCTCCGGTCATCAGCGTCGGCGACGACAACGGCAAGGTCGTGAGGGATGCGCCGTCGGTCGCGAACACGTGGCCTTGCGCGTCGGCGACGACCATGAACGTCCCGCCGTTGCGCCGATTGGCTTGCGCGTTGCCGGCCGCGCTCGGCAGCGTGCCGATCGGGCCGGTGCCGTCTGGCGTGCCGTCGTCGCCAAGCTGCAGGGTCAGGGCAACGCGGAGGCGGAGCGGCTGCGGGAGGCGATGAGGAAGGCGATCGCGGTGTTGCAGGGGGCGGTCGGGTCCTGAACGAAGTCTCGGCGTCGACGAACGCCTCGGCGGGCTGCTGCGCAGCTACCGCCGCATGGCCTGGCGGCCCAGCCCATCGAAGAGCGCCGGCTCGCAGTCTCGGAACTGCGCCACCGGTCTGTCTGCTCGGCTCGAACGTCCGCTCCGTCTTCGGTCACCGACGGCCTCGTAGTGGCCGATTCGAGGCCGAACTGGCTCGGCCAACTTTCCGGACAGGACGCTCGGCCGACTTTCCGGACACGCGGCCTAGTGTCCCGACTCGCGCTGTGAAAGCAAAGCCTGCGTTCTTAGCCGCTCCCTGACTGCATCTGCCCGCGCCTCTATTCCTGCCGCTCTCGCCGGAAATCCCTGCAGCTGTTGAACCATCGTCGCAGCCGCCTGCGGGCTCTCCACTCGGGCGCATACGATGTAGGCCTCCATGATTTCTCCCTTCAGGCCTCCTTTGCGCCCCTGCTCATTCCCGCATTGTTGCGCCAACTGCTGCAGTTTCTGAACGATACCAGGTAGGTGCGTAGCCCACTGTTCCCTGGGGATTCTCCCCAGCCTCCACATACTGGACTTGGCCACCGTCAAGTCGGCCCTCGCCGCAAGGCGGTCCGAAGCTCCCAACGCCCGCAAGCTTATCAAGGCCTCCCTCAAAGACTCTTGGCTGCTTTGGACTTGCGATGGCACCGCCCCCAACGCCGTTGCCACGGCGGCCGGCACATCCACCAACCCCTCTCCAGTCAGCGCATGCACCCAAGCCGCCTGCGCCTGTTGTCCAAATTCGCCTTCTATGATCCTCCTATTGCGCTCGTGTGGCATGACCGAGATTTCCACCCAGTCTGTCTGCCTCACTGCTCTCTCTCCCCTGCTCCACCAGGTTGCCCGCGTCCGCCACCTACCTGCTCCAACCGAGCCCCATACACCCGCATCTTGTCTGAGTTCAACCGTGACTTGCTCCCCCATTCGGACCACCACCTCTTGCCCCTCATGAGACTGACGGTCTCGCTTGATTTCTCCGCTCCGCCACTCACCAGAGCCCGCGTCCCAACGCTGCCAGTCACCCTCGAGCACATTCACCGCCCAATCGCCCTGTGCACCATTCGTCAGCGTCACTTCGAGGTAGTACGGCTCGCCCACAGCGATAGTGCCAAGTGACGTTGTCATGACCGCTGCGTGCACCTGCTGTGCTCCCTGTCCGCTCTGACCTAGTACGACCTGTACCGGCCAACATATGGCCAACGTCGCCGCAACCAGTGCAATGTTCATCTTGTCTCCTTTCGTGTCATCATCTCGCCACTCCAGGATATGGTAGATGACTTCGTGCCCTCCATAGCGCGTAGGCACACACGTCCGCCTCCGTTAGGGCGTTCGGGCTGGTAGCGTTCGAATGTACACCTTGCCCTCCTGTCACGCTGCGGAGGCAGGTAACCAATGGTGATACTCACGGCCTTCGATGGTGGAGATGTGGCAGAGTTGGAGAGCCCGTTGGGCGGCCACGCGTCCCAGCGAGCGACGGACATGATCCGGTGTTTGGTCCTCGAGGACAAGCCCTTCGCTCGCCGGCAACTCGAGAAGGTCCAGGCAGTGCTCGCCGACGCGTTGGCGTAATCGGCCCTCGTCAGCGCTGCGCCGACTTGGTGGCGCCAGCGAGCACTTTAGAAACTCGTTCAAACTCGCTGATGTCCCGGAACAGCCCGGCCGCAAACGCAGCTTCGGCAAGATCCAGTTCCTCGCGATCTTGCCTGCCCGATGCACTGGCGAGCGCGATGACCGCGCAGCGATGGCTCCTGGCACTCTTCCAGGCCAAGCTCATAGAAAGCACCCGCCGGTTCGCCGCACCACGCGCTGGACCGCATGGTGGCCACGACGCTCGGCGAAGCCGGCTTGATTGACAATGACAGCAGAACAACACGGCAATGTTTGTCGACACCGGCAGACAAGACCTCTTGCAGCGGCCGGGAGTCGGCCTATCTGGGTATGCGGAAGCCTGAAGATCTCGGTTCCGCAACCCTGTTGGTCCCGGCCTTCACGGCGGTCCAACTCAACTGCATCGCTCCAAGGAGGATGTTGCCATGTTCGATCTCACTTCCCTCTATCGTTCCACCGTCGGTTTCGACCATCTCGCCCAGATGTTGGACGATATCTCTGGCTTCGAGGCGCCTTCCTATCCGCCTTACAACATCGAGCGCATCGATGAGGACCAGTACCGCATTACCATGGCGGTTGCCGGTTTCCGCGAGGCCGATCTCAATATCGAAGTGAAGGGGAACACGCTCACGATCTCAGGCAAGAAGACGGCCGAGAAGACCGCCAACCCAGCACAGTTCCTGCACCAGGGCATTGCGTCGCGCGCCTTCGAGTGCCGCTTCCAGCTTGCTGGTTTCGTCGAGGTCCGCGGCGCGGAGTTCGAGAATGGCCTGCTCCATGTGGCCCTCAAACGCGAGATCCCGGAGGCCATGAAGCCGCGCACAATCGTGATCCAGAGCCAACCCGGCGGGCCGAAGACGATCGCGAACAAGAAGGTGGCCTGAAGCCCGCTTTGCGGAAACGAGCCGCCCCACCCCCGCGCTTCCTGCGTCGCGTCGTGGCAGTGCGACCCGGCTCACTTCTTCTCTGGACGACTCGGGGCCGGCACTGGCTCGCCTTCGACCATGTCCTGCGCGGGGAACAAGACCGGCGGCCCTCCGGTGGCCGCCTTCTTCGCCTCGCGCTTGGCAGCGTTGCGTTCGTTGCGCTTCGCAATCTTCTCGTGGCGTTCGCGTTGCTTGTCGTGTTCGCGGCGGCGCTTCTCTTGGGTCTGAGGCGTTCGGTTTCTCACCACTTGGATACCGTCAAAGGGTCTCGGCAACTGTGGAGTCGCGACGCGGACGGTCGCAACCACGACAGCATGTCTTAGCACGCACACTGCGCGGGCGCAACGCCGATCCCTGACCGCCCGGCTAATCCGTTACTACATTGGTCTTGAGTGACATCATTTGCATTGACGGCCCGTGCCGTGCCTGCTGATAATGATGCCATGGCAACCAAGAAGCCCCAGTCACCCGCAATGGAGTTCCTCGTCGACTCCCTCAAGAAGAACCGCAAGGCCTCCTATGCCGACCTGAAGGCGAAGGCCGACGAGAAGAAGCTCAAGCTGTTCCCGATCATGTTCGGCCGCGCCCAGGCGATGCTCGGCATCGTCAAGTCGGCGAAGCGCGGCACCGGCAAGTTCGCGAAGGCCAGCGCCGCAGCGAAGGCGGGTAAGGCCGGTTCGAGAGCGAGTGGGTCGTCCAAGTCGGATAAAGTTCGTGCCCTGCTTGCCACCGGCATGAGCGCTGCCGACATCGCCAAGAAGGTCGGGTGCTCCGCGCCTCTCGTCTACACCATCAAGTCGTCGATGGGCAAGGCAGGCAAGCGCGGTCCAGGGCGTCCACGGAAGGTAGCGACGCCCGGGCTCGATGGGCTCGCTGGAATCATCGACGCGGTGAAGAACACGGAGCGCGAGCGGGCGCAACTGCGGGCGTCGTTGGAGAAGATCCAGGCAGTGCTCGCCGACGCGCTGGCGTAGGTGCCCTGGTCCGGGGCTGCATGTGCGCCCACGGCCTGAACCCAACTTGGCGCCTTGGGCTACGACGCCAGTTGGCTGACCTTCCTGGCCTCGCCGTCGAGACCGTGCGGTAGTCAGGTAGTCGGAGCCGGCGGTAGCTGGCGCGTGTCCTGCGCGCTACGTTTCCAGACGGCCATGAAGAAGGCCCTCGCATCGTCGTTCGTGGCTCTTGCCTGCTGCATGCAAGGCATGGCACAGGGCGCCGCGGCGAAGGACCCACTCGAGTTCATCGCGCGCGCCGAACGCCTGTTCGCGGCCACGCAGAACGAAGATGGAATCCTGCTGCTGTGGGATGCTCTCGAGCTGCTGCGACAACATCCCGAGCAACCGACGAGCGCCGCAGGGATCGCCGCGGCCTTGAAGCTGCTGCAAGCGAACGATCCGCTGCACGGCGACCGTCTCGCGGCGTTCACCGCATTCGCGCGCACGCAGGTCGATCTCGCGACCCTCTACCGCGGGAAGAAGTGGCACAGCGCCGCCGCGGCCCAGCTCAACGTCGCCGACCGCTTCGACCCGACCGCGGGCACCAAGGAGCGCGCCCAGTTCGATGCGGCGAAGGCGAAGTCGGCGGAACCACCGGTCGCCGCGACACCAACGCTGCTGCAGCGCGAGTCGGTCTTGCGCGGCTTTGGCCCTTGGCAAGAACGCGGCGACACGCTCGAGTGCGGCGCACACGAGGCCCAGACGGGTTGGTTCGACTGGATCGTCAACGCGAAGCACGCCGACTGCGAGCTGTCGGTCGAGTTCCGCAGCAGTGATCCGAAGGCGGCACACGACTGCGCGCTGCTCGTCGGCGTCGACAGTTCGCCCTTCTACCAGGTCATCGCCGCCTACTACCCCGAGGATACCTGCTATGACCTGGTGATCTTCGAGTACGCGGACAGTGATGCGAAGCGTCTCGTCAACCGCGACGTCCAGGTGCTGCCCACTCCGGATGGATTCCATCGGCTGACGTTCCGCGTGCAAGGGACGATCCTGTACGCGCGCCTCGACGCCGCGCCGCCCCTCGAGGTGAAAGTTGCCGACGCCCCGCGTGGTCACTTCGGCCTGACCGTCGGGATCAAGAACCAGGCCTCGGTGCCAATCACGCTGCGCAATCTGCGCATCGGACCGTGGCCGCCGCTCACCGAGGAGGAGGCGAAGCTCGAGGCGAACGCGGCGACGCGGGAGCGCGTCACGAAGACCATCGATGCGGCAAACGGGCTGATCAAGGCGAAGCCCGAGGTCGCGACGCTGCGATTGCGCGCCACGCGCGGCGACCTGAACACGCTCCCGGCGAGCGCTCTGCGCAGCAGCCTGACCAAGACGATCGAGGATCTGCTGAACAAGAGCGACCTGCTGCATCCGCGGTGGAAGAAGGTCGCACAGGAAGGTGCGCGCTCCCTCATTGCCATCGCCGATCGCTACGCCGCCGCTAGGCAGGTCCGTGCGGCGGGTCGACTCGTTACGATGGCAGCCGGTGTCGATCCCGAGGGTTGTGCCGCGCGTTTGATCGCAGCGAGCCAGGCAGTAGAGGCGTGGGAAAAGGAGCACAAGCGCTGACACGAGCGAGGCTCGTGTGCGTTCAGCC
>Ga0111539_10004760_pt1 | contig 17717 bp, 18 predicted proteins | sample RhiMethybrSRZTD1_FD_79667 | JGI IMG/M metagenome (GOLD analysis project Ga0111539, IMG submission 79667) | Populus rhizosphere microbial communities from Tennessee, USA - Rhizosphere MetaG P. TD hybrid SRZTD1 (version 2) (version 2) | ecosystem: Host-associated > Plants > Roots > Rhizosphere >... | reverse complement strand
CCCGACACGTACGCGAGCCATCTTCCGTCGGGTGACAGGCGGGCCTCGTCTATGGCGAACCGCGTCGGCATGAAGGGAGCGGGCTTGCGGTCGCCGCCGCTCATTGGCCTCACCCAGATGTTAAAGCCGCCAGGCAACGTCCTGCTTCAGCTAGCTGAAACGAGGTGATGCCTGTTCGCGTTGACCGTTGAGGGCGCAAAACGCCGACGGTCGAGTGTTGCTACGGACGGAAGAGAGTGGCCGTCATTCCGTTCGCCCGGCCAGCCAGTCCCTCCATGTGAAGCCGGTTCGGACGCGAGCCTTCTGGCTGACACCTGATAGAGCCGCTACGTCGCCACGGACGAGCAGCTCCTTCTTTTGCGAGCGCCAACGCTTAATCTGCCGTTCGCGCCTGAGCGCCTCTTCTCTCGAACTGTACTGCTCGGCGTAGACAATCTGAACCGGTCGCCTCTTGGCTGTGTAACTGCCTCCCCGCCCTTCATTGTGATGTCGCTCGCGGGTCGCGAGGTCTGAAGTCTCGCCGACGTAGAGGCTGTTGTCTGCGCAACGAAGTAAATAGACGTAGTGCGTCACTCGACGACGATGCCATCGTCGTGGTCAGGCGGCAACTTGACGTGATTGGCCCTTCGACTCGCAATTGGCCCGCCTGCGGCGGCCCACTCGCTCGCTCAACACATTCGACGTGTCTGGATGGCTCCATGAGCGAGCCTTTCGGCTCGCGTAGTCCTTCGACTCGCGCTTCGCCAGCCTTCGGCCGGCGAACCGCTCGCTCAGGACATTCGACATGATCGGAGGGCTCGCCATGAGTGAGCCTTTCGGCTCGCGAAGCCCTTCGACTCGCCATTGACCAGCCTTCGGCCGGCCAACGGCTCGCTCAGGACATTCGACATGATGGAATGGCTCGCCATGAGCGAGCCTTTCGGCTCGCGAAGCGAGCCGGAAGGCGAGTCGAATGGTGCGGAAGGGGGGACTCGAACCCCCACGGTATTGCTACCGCCAGCCCCTCAAGCTGGTGCGTCTGCCAATTCCGCCACTTCCGCAAGCGGGACGAGAGGGAAATTTGAGTATACGCTATCGGCGACGCTGCGCACCGACAGCGCTGGAGCCCCAATGACCGGACACCTGACACTGGAGAGCAAGAGCGAAGTCGTCTTGCGCTATGTCGCCGACTTCGCGCGCGGCCTCGGATGCGCAGTCGACACGCCGCCCGATTCACATGGCCGCGCCATTCGGATGGCACTGCCAGAATCGAGCGATTCGCTGCTCGAGTTGATAAGCCACGTTGCGCTGAGCGCGACGCGAGCTGGCGTGGACATCAGCGAGCCGCTGTGCCGCGTCACCTTTCAACACGACCACGCGCCGTCAGTGGTGACGCTCGGCGTGCGTCTCGCCGCCTTCAATATCGATGCGGCGTCGAGTGGATCGGCGACAACCTGACGTCGCTCGGCGAGATCACTTCGCCGGCGGCGTCGCCGGTGCGGGTGCAGGTGTCGGTGCGGGTGCCGGCGCTTCCGGAGGAGCCGGAGTCGCTGGCGTGGTCTGACGCGGCGCCGCCGGCGCGCGTCCGCCAAGCACCGAGCCGCTTCCGCCTCCCCGCTGACCAACGATGCCGAGGACCAGCGCTCCCACCATGAAGAGCACCGCCGCGATCGTCGTCGCGCGCGACAGTACGGTAGCGCCGCTGCGTGCGCCAAACGCGGCCTGACTCGAACCGCCGCCGAAGGCGTTGGCAATGTCGCCGCCCTTGCCCTGCTGAAGCAGGATCACCAGCATCAGCACCATGCAGGTCAGCACGTAGATCGTCGCGAGAATGTAGTAAAGCATCGGTTCACACTGCGTCGCCCAGAGCCCAAGGCTCAGAGCCAAACGCTAATTATACTGCCGCGCGCCGACTCTTGGACACGATCTGGGCGAAGCCACGCAGGTCCAGACTGGCCCCACCCACGAGGGCGCCGTCGACGTCCGGCTGGCTCACCAGATCGGTGATGTTCTCCACTTTCACGCTGCCGCCGTAAATCACGTGACACTGGTCGGCGGCGTCGTTGCCCCACCACTGGCGCAGCCGCTGCCGGATGTGGCCGTGCGCGTCGGCAGCCTGCGCCGGCGTCGCGTTGCGTCCGGTGCCGATCGCCCATACCGGCTCGTAGGCGATCACGAGCAGCGCCAGCTGCTCCGCTGTGACGTGGTCCAGCCCCTGCTTGATCTGCCGATCGAGCACGTCGAACGTCTCGTTGCGCTCGCGTTGATCGAGCGTCTCGCCGATGCACACGATCGGCACCAGGCCGACGGCAAACGCCGCCATCGTCTTGCGGTTGACGGCGGCGTCGGTTTCGCCGAACAGCGTGCGCCGCTCGGAGTGCCCGATGATCACGAACTCTGCTCCCGCTTCGCGCACCATCGCCGCGCTGACCTCTCCGGTGAACGCGCCCTCTCGCTCCCAATACAGATCTTGTGCAGCGATCGCGACGTTGCTCGCGCGCGCGGCTTCTGCAGCGGCGTGAATGGCGGTGAACGGCGGCGCGATCGCGATCTCGACGCCGACGACATCCTTGACGAGGCTGCGGAACTCTTTGATGTACTTCACGGTCTCGGCGACCGTCTTGTACATCTTCCAGTTGCCGCAGATGATGGGTGTCTTCATGGTCGTTGGGCCGCCTGAAGGCGGCCACCACACGTCCGGCTAAAGCCGGACACTACACGTCCGGCTGAAGCCGGACACTACACGTCCGGCTAAAGCCGGACACTACATACCTACGTCGGGCAGCGCAGCCACCCCCGGCAGCGTCTCTCCGGCGAGGAACTCCAGCGACGCGCCGCCGCCGGTCGAGATGTGCGTGATGCGCTCGGCGACGCCGGCTTTCTTCACCGCGGCGATCGAATCGCCGCCGCCGATGATCGTCGTGCCCCGCACCTCGGCCACGGCTCGCGCCACTGCCATCGTTCCGTTCGCGAATGCGTCCATCTCGAACACGCCCATCGGGCCGTTCCAGACGACGGTCTTCGCGTCGCGGACGGCTCCCGCATAGGCTTGCACCGTGCGCGGCCCGATGTCCAGGCCCATCCGGCTGCCGATGGCTGAGTCGTCCACACGAAGCGTTTCGTGCGCCGCGCCCGGCTCCATGGCCGGAGCGACCACGTGGTCCGTCGGAAGAAAGAAGTTGAGCTTTCGTTCTTCGGCCTTCGCCATGATCGCCCGGGCGGCGTCGAGCTTGTCGTCCTCGACGAGCGACTTGCCGACCGGTTTCCCCATCGCCTTGAAGAACGTGTACGCCATCGCACCGCCGATGAGCAGGCGATCGACGCGTGGAATCAGGTTGTCGATCACATCGATCTTGTCCGACACCTTCGCGCCACCGAGCACCGCGACGAACGGGCGCTCGGGATTGCCGAGTGCGGCGCCGAGATACGCCAGCTCCTTCTCCATGAGGAGGCCGGCGCCTGCTTCCTTCACGAGCCGCACGATCGCTTCGACCGACGCGTGCGCCCGGTGTGCGGCCCCGAACGCGTCGTTGACGTAGGCATCGGTCAGTGCGGCCAATCCGGCGGCGAACGTCGCGTCGTTCTTCTCTTCCTCGGCATGGAACCGCAGGTTCTCGAGCAGCACGACCGCGCCGCGCGGCGCGCCTTTGACCACCGTGTCCGCGGCGGGGCCGATGCAGTCCTCGGCAAACAGGACGTCGCGCTCGAGCAGCTCGGCGGCGCGCTCGGCGACGGGACGCAGGCTCATCTCCGGATTGGGCGCGCCTTTGGGCCGTCCCAGATGCGACGCGAGAATCACGCACGAGGCGCCGGCCTTCAGCGCGAAGTCGATGGTCGCCAGCGACTCGCGAATCCGTGTGTCGTCGCCGATCACGCCCTTCTTCAGCGGAACGTTGAAGTCGACGCGAATGAAGACGCGTCGATCCTTGAGTACGAGGTCGCGGATTGTGCGTTTGGCCATGCGGTCGCAGGCTCTAGGCTCTAGGCTCTGGGCTTGAGGCCAAGAGCCTTGAACCCGTGCCAATGGTATGTCGACTACAGCCCCCGTGCGACGAGCACGCGCAGCAGATCGACGCAGCGCGTCGAGTAGCCCCACTCGTTGTCGTACCACGACAGCACCTTCAGGAAATCGCCGTCCATCACTTTCGTATACGGCGCGTCGACGATTGACGAGTGCGGGTTGCCGCGGAAGTCGATCGACACGAGTGGCTCGTCCACCACCTGCAGGATGCCTTTCAGCTCGCCGTTGGCCGCCTCGCGCAGCGCGGCGTTGACTTCCTCGCCGCTGGTCTTCTTGTCGACCAGCGCGTTGAGATCCACCACCGAGACGTTCGGCGTCGGCACGCGCATCGCGAACCCGTCCATCTTTCCCTTCAGCTCGGGCAATACCTCAGCGACGGCCACGGCGGCCCCGGTTGTCGTCGGGATCATCGAGATCGCGGCCGCGCGCGCGCGCCGCAGATCCTTGTGCGGCAGATCGAGCAGGTTCTGATCGTTGGTGTACGAGTGGATCGTCGTCATCCATCCCTTGCGGATGCCGAACCGATCGTGGATGACCTTGGCGAGCGGGGCGAGGCAGTTGGTCGTGCACGACGCGTTGGAGATGATGTGATGCGTCGAGGGGTCGTACTGCTTCTCGTTGACACCGAGCACGGTGCTGAAGTCGGGCCCCTTGGCAGGCGCCGTGATGATCACTTTCTTCGCGCCCGCGGCCAGGTGCTTCGCGGCGTCGTCTCGCTTGGTGAAGAGTCCGGTCGACTCGAAGACGACGTCGACGCCGAGATCTTTCCACGGCAGCTGCGCCGGATCCTTCACCGAGAGGACCTTGAACTCGTCGCCGTCGACGGTGATCCCTTCGCCGCTGGCGCGCACGTCAGCGTGCAGGTTGCCGAGTACCGAGTCGTACTTCAGCAGGTGCGCCGGTGTCGCCGCGTTGGTCAGATCGTTGACCGCGACGAAGTCGACGTCCTTCGAGCCCAGAGCGGCGCGCATGATGTTGCGGCCGATGCGTCCAAACCCGTTGATCCCGACTTTCACTGCCATCCCCTGCCTCCTCACGAAACGCCAAACCCCGATTGTAGTGACGCGCCTTGAACAGGGTCAATCGCGCAGCTATACTTTCGTGATTGTAAGACCCACATTCCCCCGCGACCTCGCGTGAATCTCCTTTACAGCGCCGCAACACTGCTGATCCTGATCGTGTTCGCGCCGTACTTCCTGTACCAGGCGCTGCGTCACCACAAGTACGTCGGCAGTCTCGGTCAGCGGCTCGGCTATCTGCCGATCTCGTTCAACCTCGACGCCGAGGAATCGATCTGGGTGCACGCGGTGTCGGTAGGTGAAGTGCTCGCGGCGCGCCCGGTCATCACGGGCCTGCGGCAGCGCTATCCCGACCTGCGATTGTTCCTCTCGACGACGACGCTGTCGGGGCAGCAGCTGGCGCGCAGCGTGTCGGACGTCGACGGCGTGTTCTATTTCCCGTTCGACTTCACGTTGATCGTGCGGCGGACGCTCAACCTGGTGAAGCCGCGGCTGTTCGTGATGATCGAGACGGAGATCTGGCCCAACCTGCTGCGCGAGTGCCGCCGCCGCGGCGTGCGCACCGCGCTCGTCAACGGACGGCTGTCGCCTCGGTCGTATCAGCGCTATCGGTTGGCGCGGCCGTTCATCAAGGGGGTGCTGAGCGACATCGATCGCCTGTGCGTCCAGACGGAAGACATGGCCCGGCGCTTCACGCTGCTCGGCGCCGATCCCGCGCGGATCACGGTGACCGGCAGCTTGAAATTCGACTCGCTGGACGTGTCGACGCTGCCGGGCCGCGGCCGCGAGCGCGTGCTCCGGTTCTTCCGCATTGCACCCGGTCGTCCCGTGCTGATCGCCGGCAGCACGTCGCGGGGAGAAGAGGACGCGGTGATCCGCGCGTTCAATCGGCTTCGGATGACGACGGCCGGCGGCAACGCGCTGCTGATTCTCGCGGCGCGCCATCCCGAGCGCTTCAGCGAAGTCGAGCGGCTCTGCCGGCAGGAAGGGCTGTCGACCGTGCGGCGCAGTGATCTGCCGATCGACAACGAGCCGAAGGTCGACGCCGTCATTCTCGACACGATCGGCGAGCTCGCGCAGCTGTATCAGATCGCGACCGCCGTCTTCGTCGGCGGCAGCCTGATCCCCGCGGGCGGCCACAACATCCTCGAGCCGGCCGTGCACGGCCGTCCGATCGTGTTTGGTCCCCACATGGACAACTTCGCCGAGATCGCGCGCGTGTTCCTCGCGCAGGGTGCGGCGATCCAGGTGCGCACACCACGGGAGCTCGAAGACGTCGTCGTCAGCCTGATCGGAGACCCCGTCCGGCGCGCGCGGCTCGGTGCGGCTGCGCGTGCACTGGTCGACGCCAATCGCGGTGCCAAAGACAAGACGCTGCGCGTGCTCGTCGAGGTCTTTCCGCCACGCGATCGCGGTGGCCCGTCGGTCGTCCGACCCTTCCGCGTGGTCCATTGAACCGTATGCGGCTCGTTGCGTGAATCTTGTCTTTGTTGTGACCCGCATAGCGGTTCCAGACGCGCGAAGCGCGCCGAGAGAAACTGACATTCAGCCGAGGGCGCTGCTGGGATATCACCCGCAGCGCCCTTGGCTGAATCTGCTCGGCGGGATCTACGGTCGGGCGGCACGACTCAGACGCTCGTGGTACGCGAGACACCCCGATGCCCGCCGGCGTCTCGAGCGTCCTGTCATCAGCGTCGGCAACCTCGTGATCGGCGGCAGCGGAAAGACGCCCGTTGTCGCGGCGATCGCACGGCTGCTGCTCTTGCACGGACAGCGGCCCTCGATTCTCTCGCGCGGGTACGCACGCCGGCGCACGACCGAGGGGGTCGTTGTCGTGAGCGATGGTGGCAGGGTGATCGCGCCAGTCGAGGAATCCGGCGACGAACCGCTGATGCTGGCACAGGCCCTTGCCGGCGTGCCGGTGCTCGTCTCAACCGATCGCTACCTGGCCGGCCGTCTGGCCGAGACGCGGCTCGGCTGCACCGTGCATCTGCTGGACGATGGCTTTCAGCATCTGCAGCTGACGCGTGATACCGATCTGCTGATTGTGGCGCCGACCGATCTCGACGAACGCGTGCTTCCCGCCGGGCCGCTGCGCGAGCCTGCGGATGCCGGTCGGCGTGCCGACGCGATCGTCGTGCCGGGCTCGGCTGAGGAAGCGACTGCGGTTGGTGCGGCGCTCGCGGTGGAGACCGTGTTCACGATGACGCGTCGGTTCGGTGACCTTCGGCCGCTCGATGAAGCGGGCCACCTAAAGGTGGCCCCCACGAAGGCGGCCGCCACGCAGAAGGTCGTTGCCGTCGCCGGCATCGCACGGCCCGAACGTTTCTTTGCGGCGGTGCGCGACCAGGGCTGGACCGTGGTGAGAGAGATGACGTTTCCCGATCACCACTGGTACACACGGCGCGACCTCGAGGCGATCGAGGCGGCGCGTGAGCGGGGCAATGCCGATCTCGTGATCACCACCGAGAAGGACGCCGTACGGGTCGGCGCACAGCGACGCTGGGCGGCGTTGCCGCTGGAGGTCGACATCGAGCCATTGCCGGCGTTCGCCGAGTGGCTGATGGGCCGGCTGTGAGATTCCGCCTCGAACACGCGCTCGTCCGTGTCGTCGACCGATCGTTGCGCGTGCTGCCACTGCGCGTCGTGCGCATGTGCGGAACACTGCTCGGGTATACCGCGTACGCGCTCGACCGCTTTCATCGTCGCGTGGCCCTGGAGAATCTCGGGCAGGCGTTCCCGTCGCGCCCGGCGCGGGAACACCGGGCCATCGCCCGATGCATGTTCATACATTTCGGGCGCCTGGTGCTGGAGATGATCAAGTTCTCCACGCTCTCGGACGCACAGATGCTCGCGCACAGCGAGATCGAGGGCGAGGATCGCGTGGCCCAGGCGCATCGTCAGGGACGCGGCGTGCTGTTCTTCACCGGGCATTTCGGCTACTGGGAGGTACAGGCGATTGCGCATCCGCTTCGCGTCGCCCCGATCGGCGTGATCGCACGGCCGCTCGACAATCCCTACCTTCACACGATGTTGGAGCGCATCCGCACCGGCACGGGCAATCACGTGATCTATCGCGACGGCGCGATCCGCCGGGTGCTGCGCGCGCTGAACGCGAACCAGGGCGTCGCGATCCTGATCGACCAGCATCTGCATTCGGCCGATGCGGTCTACGTCGACTTCTTTCATCGCCCCGCCGCGACGACGTCCGCACTCGCGGCGCTCGCGCTGCGTACGGGTGCTCCCGTCATCCCCGTGTTCGCGCTGCCGCTGCCGGGTGGGCGATACCGGTTCGTCTACGAGCATCCAGTCCCGCCACCTGCCGAGGATTCGCCGGACGCGGTGCGCGAGTTCACGCAGCGCTGCACCGATGTGCTCGAGATGTACGTGCGCCGCGACCCGTCATTGTGGTTGTGGATGCATCGCCGCTGGCGCGAGCGCGACCCGGCGCTCGCCGACGAGCCAGTGACGCTCGATAATGCCGGCGTGGATGCCTGACGCCCCTGTCCTGAGCGAGGCCCTCGACGTTGCCCCGGCCGAGTCGAAGGGCAGCGTGTCGCGTGTGCTCGTCGTCTCGCCGAACTGGCTCGGCGATGCCGTGATGGCGCTGCCGGCGATCGCCGACGTGAAGCGGCACTTTCACGCTCGCCTCGTCGTGGCCGCGCGCCGATCCGTGGCCGATGTGTTCCGCCTCGCCGCGCCGGTGGACGAGGTGCTCGTGCTCGAATGGAGCGGAAAACTGCTGCGTGCCGGCGCGCTCCGTCGCGATCTCGATGCCGTCCGTCGAGCGCGGCCTGATGTCGCGATTGTGCTCCCGAACTCGTTCGCCTCGGCGTGGGCGGTTCGCCGAGCGGGGATCCCGGAGCGGTGGGGCTACGCCGCCGATTTCCGCCGCCGGCTGCTCTCTCGCGCCGTGCCTCGTCCGCGGAAGAGCGTTCACCAGGGTGCGTACTACCAGCACCTGGTGCAGCAGCTCGGTATCGGCACAGGCCCGCTCGAACCCGTGCTCGCGGTTCCCGACCGTGCGATTGATGCGGCCCGCGCCCTGCTCACGTCCGCCGGGTGGAGCGGTCAGCGGCCGCTGGTCGCGATGGCGCCGGGCGCGGCGTACGGCACCGCGAAACGATGGCTGCCGTCGCACTTCGCGCGGCTCGTCACGATGCTCGCGCAGACCACGGGCGCGACCTGCGCGCTGCTCGGCACCGGCGCCGATCGCGACACGACCGCGTGGATCCACCGGCTGGTTCCCGAAGCGGCGCGCGGCCACGCGCTCGATCTCGTCGGCCGGACAGAGCTCGACGTGCTCGCCGGTGTCATCCAGCTCTCAGCGGTGTTCGTGTCGAACGACTCCGGCGCGATGCACATGGCCAGCGCGCTCGGGGTGCCGGTGATCGCGTTGTTTGGACCAACACGCGAATACGAGACGGCGCCTCTCGCTCGTGCCGGCGGCCGCGTCGAGGTGCTGCTGAACCCGGTCTGGTGCCGTCCGTGTATGCTGCGTGAGTGCCCGATCGATCATCGATGCATGAAGGGACTCACGCCCGAGCGCGTGTTCACGGTGGTGCGTGAGATGATGACTGACTCAAAGACACCGTAATTCAAAATGCAAAATTCAAAATGCAAAAGGCGCACGACGCTGGACCGGTCTCCTGTTTTGCATTCTGCATTTTGCATGTTGCATTTCTGGCGCGGCTTCGTCAGCGACAGACTGGAGCCGCGCGCGTCGTGAGGCGGCCGGCGGTGTTCCTGGATCGCGACGGCACGATCATCGAGGAGCGCGGCTTCATCGATCGCCTCGACATGATCGCGATGTTCCCGTGGACCGGAGACGCCCTCCGTCTGTTGAAGCGTGCCGGCTATGTTGTCGTGGTCGCCACCAATCAGTCCGCAGTGGCTCGCGGCATGATCGAGGAAGCCTTCCTGCACGAGGTTCACCGGGCCATCGACGCGAAGCTGGCGGGCAGCGGCGGCTCAATCGATGCGTATTACTACTGTCCCCACCTGCCGAACGCCGTCATCGACCAGTATCGGCAGGTGTGCCGATGTCGAAAGCCGAGTCCCGGCTTGATCGAGCAGGCGTGCCGTGAGCTCGAGCTCGATCTTCACCGCTCGGTGATGATTGGCGATCGCTGGCGTGACATCGCGTCGGGGGCGGCGGCCGGCACGAGAACCGTGTTGGTGCGCTCCGGCCATGGTGCTCACGAGGAGGCGGCGCCGGAGGCTGGTGTCGCCGCCGATGTTATCGTCAACAACCTGATGGAGGCCGTCGGTTGGATGCTGCGAACCTCCTCACGCTGATCGGAGCGCTGAGGAGCCGGTCGGTCGCCGTCATCGGCGACGTCATGGCCGACGAGTACGTCTACGGGCGCGTGGCGCGGATCTCGCGCGAGGCGCCGGTGCTGATCCTCGAGTACGACTCCACCGAGATCGTCCCTGGCGGCGGCGCCAACGCCGCCAACAACGTGGCAGCGCTCGGCGGACGCGCCTCGCTCGTCGGCATCGTCGGCCGCGACGATCCGGGACGCCGGCTCGTCGACGCCCTGGAAACGCGGGTCGATCGCCGTGGCATCATTCGCGCGACCACCCGCGCCACTCCAGTGAAGACCCGGATACTCGCCGGCGGCATTCACTCGGCCAAGCAGCAGGTCGTTCGCATCGACCGCGCGGTGCCGGACGGACCCGACCGAACGTCGCGACGTGCATTCGAGGACAGGGCGCTTGCGGCGGCGACGAGGGCCGATGCCGTCCTGCTCTCCGATTACGGCGGTGGACTGGTCACGCCGGCGCTGGTGTCGAAGATCAAAGCGGCGGTGAAGAAGCGCGGACGTGCCGTGCCGATTCTCGTCGACTCGCGCTATCGGCTGCTCGAGTTCCGCGGCTTGACCGCGTGCACGCCGAACGAATCGGAAGTCGAGCAGGCGCTCGGAGTCCGCATCAACGATCGCATGGCGACGCTCGAGCGGGCCGGCCGCACCATTCTCGAGCGGACCGGCATGCAGGCGGTGCTCATCACCCGGGGCAGCCGCGGCATGGCGCTGTTCATGCCCGATGCGCCGACGGTGCACATCTCGATCGTCGGCACCGACGAGATCGCCGACGTCACTGGCGCCGGCGACACGGTGATGGCGACGATGACGCTGGCGCTGGCGGCGGGCGCCTCGTTCGAAGCGGCCGCCCACCTGGCCAACTACGCCGGTGGCATCGTCGTCATGAAGCGCGGCACCGCGACCGTGAGCGGCGAGGAGCTGCGCGCCGCCGTGAGAAACGAGGCGAGGTCTCGTGGGTGACGTGTTGTCGCGCGACGCGCTGATCGATCGCGTGCGCGACGCACGCGCGCAGGGTAAGACGATCGCGTTCGCCAACGGCTGCTTCGATCTGCTGCACGTCGGCCACGTCCGCTATCTCGAGGCCGCCGCACAGGAAGCCGACCTGCTCGTGGTCGCGATCAACGACGACGACTCCGTGCGGGTGCTGAAGGGAGCGAACCGGCCGATTCTCGATGCCGATCATCGGGCGGAGCTCGTGGCGGCACTTCGCGCGGTGGATTTCGTCGTCATCTTTCCCGAGCCGACCGTCGGACCGTTGCTGCTCGCGCTGAAGCCCGACGTGCACTGCAAGGGGACCGACTACACGATGGATTCGGTGCCCGAACGCGACGTCGTCAAGTCGTACGGCGGCCGCATCGCGATCGTCGGCGACCCGAAGGATCATTCGACGCGCGATCTGCTCGCGCGCCTCGCCCGCCTTCACGCATGAACCAAGAGCGCTTCGGCGAGGCAGGCTCGTCGCCCCTGACTCACGAGAGCCGACGCGGGATGCGCTTCCTGATCGTCCGCCTGGGTTCGCTCGGCGACGTCGTGCACGGCATTCCCGCCGCGGCCGCGCTGCGCCGCGCGCACCCCGATGCGCAGATCGACTGGCTGGTCGATCCCAAGTACGTCGCGGTGCTGAACCTCGTGTCGAGTGTCACTCGCGCGATCCCGCTCGATCCGCGCGCCGGTTGGGGACGGTTGATGTCGTCCACTCGCGCGCTGCGAGGCGAGAAGTACGACGCGGCGATCGATCTGCAGGGACTGATCAAGTCGGCCGCCCTGACAAGGGCCGCGGGCGCGCGGCGAACGATCGGTTTGCCGCGCGCGCACCTGCGCGAGCCGCTCGCCGCGCTCCTTTACAGCGAGATGCCCGACCCCGGACATGATCCGCATGTGATTCGCAAGGGTCTCGCGTTGATGCGCGCCGTTGGCGTGACCGATCTACGAATCGCGTTTCCGATCGACGTGCCGGTCACACCCGTCGCCGCGCGTGCGGCCGGGCAGGCGGGCCCGGGCGGCTACGTGATCATCAACCCTGGTGCCGCGTGGCCGAACAAACGCTGGCCGCCCGAGCGCTTCGGCGCGCTCGCGGCGGCGCTGCGCGAGCGGCTCGGTCTGATGTCGATCGTGCTGTGGGGACCTGGCGAAGAATCGCTCGCGGAGGCCGTGGTGACCGCCGGGCGCGGTGCGGCGACGAAGTCGCCGCCGACGACGCTGACCGACATCGCGTCGGTCGCAAAGGGCGCACGGCTCGTGATATCGGGCGACACCGGCCCACTGCACATCGCTGGGGCAGTCGGTGCACCGCTGGTCGCGCTCTTTGGCCCGACGATCACCGAACGCAACGGACCGTGGGCGGCGGCCGACATCACGATCACGCGTCAGGCGGCATGTCAGTGTCATTACGCGCGGCAATGCCGCACGGGCCGCCGCTGTATCGAGGACATCGGCGTGGACGAGGTGATCGCTGCTGTCGAGCGAAGGGTCGCCCGTGGTTGATGGGCGTCTCGTCCGTGTGCTGGCGCGGCGACGGGTGACGTTGGGCTTCATCGCGGGCGCGACGACGTTGATCCTGGCGCATCCCACGTGGAGCAGTTGGCGAGCGGGACTGGTGATCGCTGCGCTCGGCGAGGCGATTCGCGTGTGGGCGGCGGGACACCTGGAGAAAAGCCGCGAGGTCACAGGCTCCGGTCCGTACCGGCTGACTTCGCATCCGCTCTATCTCGGCTCGTCGGTGATCGCGCTGGGCGTCATCGTCGCCTGTCGCAGCTGGGTCGTCGCGACCGTCGTCGCCACATACATGGCCGCGACCATAGCTGCGGCGATTCGGACCGAAGAGGCGTTTCTGCGGAAGGCGTTCGGGCCGGCCTACGACGACTACAAACGCCTCGGCGCAGGCACGACCACGCGGCGGTTTTCGCTGGCGCGCGCGCTGCGAAACCGCGAGCACCGCGCGTTGCTCGGCCTTGGCGCGGGGTTCGCGTTCCTTGCCTTGAAAATCGTGCTGTCGATATAATTCGATCTTTGCGCTGGTGCCGATGCATCGGCGTGAGTGGGGCTCGCGAGTGACACGCGAGTGAATCGGGCCTGGGGGCGGTTAGCTCAGTGGTAGAGCACCGGCTTTACACGCCGGCTGCCACAGGTTCGAATCCTGTACCGCCCATTCATGTAGTGTCCGGCTTCAGTCGGACCATGTAGCGTCCGGCTTTAGCCGGACCAGTTGATCGTTCCCACCTTGTGGGGTGGTAGTTCAGTTGGTTAGAACGCCGGCCTGTCACGCCGGAGGCCGCGGGTTCGAGTCCCGTCCACCCCGCCAGACTTCGCTCGCGCCTGTCGGCGCGAGCTTCGTCTAGGCCACGCCTTCGGCGTGGCCATCCATTCACGCGAGCCCTGTTTGGGCCACGCTTCGCGTCGCCAGTCGTCTACCGGGTCTTGTGCTCGATCAGCTCGATCGCATTGCCAGCGTTGTCGCTGATGAACGCGAAGGCGGTCGTCGGCGTGTCGCGCATCTCGAAGGCCATCTTCACGCCCTTGGCCTTCAATCCCGCGAGAACGGCGGCCAAATTCTTGACCTCAAAACCGAAGTGCTTTACTCCGTGCGTTCGGAAGTCTTCCGACGGGTTCTTTCTCGACTCCGGCAGCGGGGCTGCGTCCGGCAGCTGGAACAGTTCGATCGTGATGTTGCCCCGCCGAAGGTCCGCGACCTGCTGACGGGCGCGCGGCTGGCCGGCACGCACAGTGCCCTTGAAGCCGAGCATCTTCTCGTACCAGGCGATCGTTTCGGCAATGTTCGGCACACTCAGCGCGACGTGATCCCACGCGATCTCGAAGTCGACGGCATCGCTCGTGCGCGCCTCCGCCGTCTGCTTCGTCAGCTCGGGACTCGCCTGCGCACGTGCACCGACCGGAAATAGCACGATTGACGGCACGAGAAAAACGACTGCTCGAAGAGCAGAATGCATGCGAACCTCCTCAGCGAGAGCGGGTTGATCATTGTTCGAGCCGGCGGCGCAAGAAGGAGTCGGTCAGCCCCTGACGACGTATCCCCGCTTTTCAAGCGCATCGCGCACGCGCGCGCCAAGGTCACCCTGAATTTCGATTCCGCCGTCGACAACCGTACCGCCCGCGCCGCAGGCGCGTTTCAATTCTTGACTCAACTGCCTGAGGAACTCCGGGTTCCGGGGGAGCCCGTACACCACCGTCACCGTTTTGCCGCCGCGCCCTTTCTTCTCCGTTCTCAGTTTCGCGACGACGCGTGCCGGGACGGCCTCCACTGCTTCGCGCGTGCTGCACTGACAGTTCCGCTGAGGCCAGCCGCACACAGGGCACTTGCCGCCGGTGTCGGTGGAGTAGATCAGACGCGCGTTGTTCCTGTGGGTCACTTCAGCGCCGCTATTCCTGCCATCGGCACTTGCTGCGCGGAGTTCTGTACATGCGATACTCCATCACCCCCGAGCAGCCACGATTGTACGAGCACCTAGGCCGCCCGGATGATCCAGTTGCGAAAGTCGTCCCGGCCCAGTGATTGCGAAGCGATCACGCTGCTGATGCACTGGACTCCCACTGAGAAGAAGTAACCCGCGGCGGTCAAGCCGCACGAACGAGCCAGGAGCTCCATTGTTCTGACAGAGTACGGTGGCTTCTCAGTGCCGATGCGGCATAACGTTCGCTTGCAGCGGACGGCGGCCGGCGCAGTCATGAGCCGCCGCGGCTGAAGCGGCACGGCGGACGACTCTCAGCTATTCGCGGATTGAAATGTCGCCAACTTCTGAGAGGACCGCCGGTGAACACCTCGTCAGAGGTATTCGCAAGTGGGACTTCGTCGCACTAGTCCTCAACACCATCGTTGGAGCCGGCATCTTCGGCCTACCCTCACGGGCCTACGCTCTTGCGGGCGTTCACAGCCTGCTCACATACGTTGTGTGTGCCGTCCCCATCTTTCTGATCATTCTGTGTTTTGCGGAGGTAAGCAGCCGGTTCAAGGACACGGGCGGTCCGTACCTCTACGCACGCGCAACGTTCGGCCCACTTGTTGGGTTTGAGATTGGCTGGCTCAGTTGGATCGCGCGGCTCACGGGGTTTGCGGCGCTCTGTAATCTATTCGTAGACTACCTCGGCTACTTTCTACCTGCCTTCGGGTCAGGCCTTGGCCGCGCAGTCGTGATGACCTTGGTCGTGTCTTTCCTTACGGGGGCAAATCTCGTTGGCGTCCGCCTGGCCTCTCTTGTTGGCAATATCTTCACCGTTGGAAAGCTCGTGCCGCTCGTGCTGCTGGTGGTCGTCGGCTTCTTCTTCATAAACCCTGAAAGTTATTCCTCTGCGGCACCTCCGAGCTACAGGGCGTTCTCAGCGTCGGTCTTGCTCCTGGTGTTTGCCTTCACGGGATTCGAAATCGCCGTCATACCCGCCGGTGAGGCTCGCGACCCGCAACGGCACCTCCCGTTTGCCGTGCTTACCGGGACCGCGATCGTGATCGTGCTTTATGTCTCGATTCAGGCCGTCTGCATCGGTACGCTGCCGGAGTTGGCGAGTTCTCAAAGACCCTTGGCAGATGTGGGCGGTCGCCTTTTCGGAATGGCAGGGAGTGCTGTCATTTCGCTGGGCGCGTTGATCTCTGTGACAGGGACGATGAATGCCATCATGCTTGCCGCACCGCGGCTGCTGTTTGCCATGGCCGAGCAGGGGCAGCTGCCTCCGACCGTTTCAGCCACACACAAGCGCTTTCACACCCCGCACGTAGCCATTCTGTTCTCCGCTGTCGGCATGCTCATATTGGCGCTCTCAGGAACGTTCGCGTCTGCGGTCACCTTGAGTACGATCATCCGGCTGACGACCTATGCGGCCACGTGTGCCGCGCTGCCGGTGCTGCGTCGCAAGAGTGGCCACGAACAAGCGCGGTTCGTCGTGCCCGCTGGCGGGACCGTCTCCGTGGTCGCGCTGATTCTGATCGCGTGGCTGTTCTCGAGTAGCTCGTGGCGCGAGCTCCTCCAGGCAGCGGTCGCGGGAGCGGTCGGCTTGCTCTTGTATGCATTGATTGCGGCACGACGACAGCGGGCGCGCGATGGGTTGGGTCTGGAATCAGCGGGACATGGCACCACGTGATCCGCATCGCTTCGTCAATGAACTGGACGATGCGACGGTCGAGCATCTCATCGCTCGACTCGAGAGTCGCGCCAAAGATGCCGTGTTCAACAGCTTGTTTGACAAATACGTGACAAGGCTGAAGCTGCCGCTGTCGGCTCGCGTTCTTGAAGTCGGCTGCGGCACAGGGGCACTGCTGCGCGCCCTGGCTCGCCGGCCTGACTTCGCGGGCACAGCCATCGGCGTGGATCAGAGTCCTGTGTTCATCGGCGCTGCGCGGCGCTTCGCACACGCGGAACGTTTCAGCGACCGACTGGATTTCCAGGTGGGCGACGCTCATGAGCTGTCCTTCGAGAATGGTGGCTTCGACGCTGTCATCGCGCACACCTTGATCAGCCACGTCACCGAACCGACAGCCGTTCTGAAGGAGCTCGCGCGCGTCGTGCGCCGCGGTGGGTCTGTTGCGATCTTTGACGGCGATTATGCATCACTGACTTACGCGCATCCCGATCACGAGTTCGGTCGAAAGATGGATGCCGCGTTGGCCACCGCTACGTTCAACAACCCCTTCGTGCTGCGGCACCTGCCACAGTGGTTGCCGCAGATGGGACTACTGCTCAGGGAGACCCTGCCTGACGCCGTGGCGGAGATCGGGAGCGGGAGCTATTTCAAGACCTTTGCTGAAACCTACGCCCCCTTTGTCGCTCGCGCAGGCCTTGTGCCATCCGCCGACGTGGACGCCTGGCTTGCCGCGCAACTGAAGTCGATCGAAGCCGGGATGTTCTTCGCGTCCTGCAACTACTACGCTTTTCTGGCCACACGTGAGTAGGACGCCAAGCATGGGTGAACTTGCCATCGCGGATCGCGTTGAAGTCCTGGTTCTCGTCGACAACGTGACGGACAGCCTTTCGAACGCCCCCGAGTCTGTCGAGAACGAATTTCGACGATTCTGGAGGAGAGGTGGTCGGATCCTCTCTGGCCAATGCCTGTGCTGCGCTGCACACGGCCTATCCTGCGCCATCACGGCGTGGCGTGACGACAGCGCTAAGACCTCTTGTTCGACACCGGGCCCGACGCCACGGTATTCGAGAGAAACGTTGCACGCCTAGGATTCGATATGGGCGCTGTGGACGGAATCGTTCTCTCGCACGGACACTGGGATCACGGCGGCGCCATGCTCCGCGCACTGGAGATGATCCAGATGAACAATGGCGGTCGCGAGGTCCCTACGTACATGCACCCGGGGATGTACAGGACTCGCGCCACGCGGACGCCCGACGCGTCGATGCATTTGTTTGAGGATGT
>Ga0111539_10004759_pt1 | contig 17717 bp, 16 predicted proteins | sample RhiMethybrSRZTD1_FD_79667 | JGI IMG/M metagenome (GOLD analysis project Ga0111539, IMG submission 79667) | Populus rhizosphere microbial communities from Tennessee, USA - Rhizosphere MetaG P. TD hybrid SRZTD1 (version 2) (version 2) | ecosystem: Host-associated > Plants > Roots > Rhizosphere >... | reverse complement strand
TGACCATGTAGGCCTGCTCGGTCATGTAGACGCGATCGCTGATGATGGGCATGTAGCCGCCGCCGGCGATGCAGTCGCCGAAGACGCCGGCGATCTGCGGCACGCCGGCGTCGGAGAGCAGGCTGTTCATCTTGAAGATGTGCCCCGCGCCAGTCGCGCCGCTGAAGCTACGGCGCTGCTCGGGCAGAAACAGCCCGCTGCAGTCGACCAGGTACACGGTCGGAACCTTGAGCCGCAGCGCCATGCTCTGCGCGCGTTCGATCTTCTCGGGCGTCTTCGGCCACCACGCGCCCGAAGCGACCGTGTTGTCGTTGGCGATCACCATGCACAGGCGCCCTTCGATGCGAGCGAAGGCCGTGACGACGCCGGCGGCAGGCGAGCGGAGCGAGCCGAATTTCTCGCCGTGGTTGACGAGCGTACCGACCTCGTAGAGTAGGCTGCCCGGATCGCGCAGCCGATCGATGCGTTCGCGCGCGGTGAGCTTGCCCTTGTCGTGCACGCGCGCGACGTACTTCTCGCCCCAACCGGCACGCGCCTCGGCCAGGATCGCTTCGAGGCGCGCCGAACGCCGAGCCAGATCCTCGAGGCGGCCTTCGAAGGCGCGATCGTCGACTACGGTCGTGCGCGGTTTGCCGATCGGCTTCAGCGGTACGTGCGCCATGCTCGACTAATCCCGCTTCCCCGGCGGCGGCCATCCGGGGATCGAGCGCGTGGTGTACTCGCCGTCGTGGAACGCCTGCGAGCGAAGGATGGCGAGGTGCATCGGAATGGTCGTCGCCGGTCCCTCGCACACGAACGCTTCGAGCGCCGCGATCGAACGCTCGATCGCCTCGGTGCGAGTCTCGCCCCGCACGATCAACTTGCACAGCAGGCTGTCGTAGAAGGGCGGCACGACGTAGCCGGCCTCCACGTGGGTGTCGACCCGTACGTCGTCGCTGGTTGCGGGCGGCTCCCAGCGCGCGATGAGACCGGGCGAAGGGCGGAAGCCGTCTTCGGGATCTTCGGCGTTGATGCGGAATTCGATGGCGTGTCCGGAGAGTCGGAGCTCGCGCTGAGTGAACGGCAGGCGCTGCCCGGCGGCAACGCGGATCTGCTGCTCGACCAGATCGACGCCGCTGCGCATCTCGCTCACCGTATGCTCGACCTGCAAGCGCGTGTTCATCTCCATGAAGCGCAGCGTGCCGGTCGCGTCGAGTAAAAACTCCATCGTGCCGACGCCGGTGTAGCCGATCTGTGCGGCGGCGCGACAGGCCGCCTCGAGCGTCTTCGCGAGCTCCGCAGGGGGGACCACGCCCGCCGGCGACTCCTCGATCAGCTTCTGGTGGTTCCGTTGGACGGTGCAGTCGCGCTCGCCCAGGTGAACGACGTTGCCGTAGCGATCGCCGAGGAGCTGCACCTCGATGTGACGACCGCTCTCGATCAGCTTCTCGAGGTAGAGCCGGTTGTCGCCGAAGGCGGCCGCGGCCTCGGCGCTGGCCTCCTCGTACGAGGCTTTGATCTCGGTGCCGGAGCGCGCCACGCGCATGCCCCTGCCCCCGCCCCCGCTCTCGGCCTTGAGCAGGACCGGGTAGCCGACCTCGGTCGCGATCGTGCGTGCGTGCGCCGCGTCGCGGAGCACGCCGTCGCTGCCCGGGATCAGCGCGAGCCCTGTGTGGGCCATCGCCTGCAAGGCCTGTGTCTTCTTGCCCATCCGCTGCATCACGTGCGCGGGCGGGCCGATGAAGGTCACGCCGTGGGCCTCGCACAGGCTGGCGAAGCGCGGATTCTCCGCGAGAAAACCCCAGCCCGGATGCAGCGCGCTGCATCGGCTCTCCCGGGCCGCCAGGGCCACGCGCTCGATGTCGAGGTAACTCGCCGCCGCGCGCGCGGGACCGAGCACCACCTGCTCGCGGCCGCGACACCAGGGCGCATCGCGGTCGACCTCCGACACGCCGAAGACGGGCGTGATCGCCAGCCGTTCGAGCGTGCGGCCGATGCGCGCCGCGACCTCGCCACGGTTCGCGATGAAGACGCGCCGGAAGCTGGGGGATGCGACCTGGCCCATACCACCTGCCCCATACCACGCGTCGGCGTCTCGACGGATCTGTCCGTCGCCGGGGTGGCCGCTTTCGGCAAGTCAATGGCCCCACTGCGAACCAGGAGGCACGGTAGAATATCGATTCCCGCTAAAACGGAGAACCGGTGAACACGCGAGACCAACGCATCTGTCTCGGGCTCGTGCCCGTGTTCGGCGCGCTATTTTTGATCGGCTTCACGATCTGTCCCGGCCTCTTCCCGCCGCTGTCACCGACGATGACCGCGGAGCAGGTCGCAGCCTTCTATCGCGACCATGTCGGCCAGATTCGCGCCAGCATGATTCTGTTCAATCTGATCGGGATCGGGTTCATCCCGTTCTTCATGGTGATCGTGGTTCAAATGATGCGCATGGGCAATCCCAGCCGGGCCTTCGCCTACTCGTACCTGGCCGCCGCAGTCAGCGGCGGAACGCTGTTTGCGCTCGCCGATCTCGCGTGGCTCAACGCCGTCGCACGGCCCGATCGCGATCCGCAGTTGACCCTGCTGCTCAATGATCTTGCCTGGTTTTCCTTCACCACGCCGGTGGGATTCATCATCACCCAGAACCTGTGCCTGGCGCTCGCCATCTACATGGATGCGCTTCCCGAACCGGTGTTCCCGCGCTGGGTGGGGCATTTCAACGTCGTCAGCGCGCTCTTGATGGTGCCGGGCGCCTTCGCGCTGCTCTACAAGACGGGGCCCTTCGCGTGGGATGGAGCGCTCTCGTACTGGCTTCGGATCACCACTTATACTTTGTACGTCGCGGTCATGTTCTTCGTCGTGCGCACGGCGATCCACCGCCAGGTCGCGCGCGAGGGACGAGTGCTCGCCGAGGCGGCTTCCGCATGAGCGAGTCGGTGTGGGCTGGACGCGCGGGCACGCCGCGCAGCGCGGGCGCCGAAGCTCGGCTTGCAAGGAATCCGAAGCTCGATCAATGGATCTGTTACTGGTCGATCCCGTTCTTTTACACGCTCTTTGGTCTGATCTTCGTGCTGTTCGGCCGCATCATGCCGCCGCCGTCGCCCACGGCTTCGATCGAGGACGTGCTCGAGTACATGCAAGCGCCGAAGCTCGGGGTCGGGATGGCGCTGTTGTCCCTTACCCTCGGCCTCGCCTCGCTCTCCTCGGGCGTGATCGTCGTGCAGATGAAGCGGATGGAGGGCATCAGCCCAGTTTTACCGTATGCCTACCTGACGGCGCTGGCCGTGGCCGGCGTTCCGGGCTGCTTGTTTCCGGGCTTCGTCTTCGCGCTCGGCAATTTTCGCCCGGAGTACAGCGCGCAGATCCAACAGATGCTCTATGACCTCGGCTTCCTGTCGTTCGTCGGCTCGCTCGGGTGCTTCGTCATTCAGTATCTGGTGTTCGCGATCGCGATCTTTCTCGACCGCCGCATGATCTTCCCGAAGTGGCTCGGGTATCTCACGATCTGGGCGCTCGTCACGGAGCTGGTGGCGATACCGATCTGGATCACCCGCACCGGCCCGTTTGCGTGGGACGGCCTGCTCTCTTTCTATTTGGGCACCGTCCTCTTCGTCGGCTGGGAGTTCTGCATGTGCGTCTGCCTGTACCGCGCCATCAAGAACCAACCCGTCGAAGAGCTCATTGGAAGAGCAGCGGCCCATGGCGAGTAGCGGGTCGAGCGAAGCCGCCGTTGTCCACTGTCCCGGTCAGGGAAGCATGTGGTTCTTCGTGATCGGAGACCTGTGGATCTTCGCCTGCTACTTCGCTTGCTACATGCGAGACCGCGCTCGAAACCCCGAGCTGTTCCAGCAGGGGCAAGAGCTGCTCAGCCAGGGCATCGGCGCGCTCAACACCGTGATCCTGCTGACGAGCTCGCTCTTCGTCGCCTTGTGCGTGCAGGCGACGCGCGCCAAAGACATCGCCGTTGCGTCTCGCTTTCTGGCGCTCGGCTCGGCTTGCGGCGCGGCGTTCATGCTGATCAAAGCCGGCGAGTGGTACCTGAAGATTCACGCCGGGTTTCCCGAGAGCACGGATCCCTTCTTCATCTACTACTTCATGCTCACGGGACTGCACATGGTCCACGTGGCGCTCGGCCTCGTGATCCTCGCGCTTCTGTGGCGTGAGCTCCGCGGCGCGAAAGAGCCTCGCGCACAGTTCGCGGAGACGTGCGCGACGTACTGGCACATGGTGGACTCGCTCTGGATCGCCATCTTCGCGCTGGTCTACCTGGTGAGATAGAGCATGACAGCCTATCTGCGCGGCCGGCTGACCCTCGTCTGGATGCTGCTCGTCCTTGTCACGTTCGTGTCGTGGTGGCTCGGGGCGCGCGGCGAGAGCGGGCGGCTCGGGGTCAATCTTCCCCTGACAGCTGGCGTCGTGGCGATCGCGCTCGTCAAGACTCGACTCGTGTTCTGGCACTTCATGGAAGTTAGGACCGCTCCGTCCTGGTTGCGCTGGAACTGCGACGGCTGGCTCGCGTTTCTGGCACTGATGCTCTTCGCGCTCTACCGGTACAGCCTGTAAGGTCGCACGCTGCGCTGGTGATCGCGATGGCTCGTTTCATCCAGCCTCAGCTGCCGTTGGCCGAGAACTTCGCGATCACCCAGCGCTAGCGCGGGTGCCACATTGACTACCTGCGGAGAGAGCTATCCCAGCGGGACACAACCGGGCTCTGAGAACAGGCACAAATCGCCAGCGTTCAACATGGTCGTGGCGGGGATGCCGTCTGACCACATACCCATTTGGCGCGTCGAGCTGCAGCGGTCGTTCGTACCCGTACCTCGCTCGTTGCACAGGGGAGAATACCCTAAAAATGTGCTACCGAAGATCACCTCAAACGCACTGCCGAACAGCGGAAGGAGATAGCCGAAGCTGTCGATGGCCGTGAGTTGCGTGACTTCGGTGGGGCCGAGTAGCGTCTGCTGAACCCGGAAAGGTCCAGGCAGTGCGCCGATCGATTCGTGAAACGAGATCCGATTCCCGGTGGGCGTTCCGTGGCTACTGTCGCTGCGGATACGCAAGAAGTTTTTTTGCGGGACCGTCACACCGTTGAGCTGACGGAATCGCGGTATCTGAGGCAAGTTGTTGAAGATGTCGCGCGCGCTCGTGTCGGTGCTTACGGCTAGTTCGTTGGATTGCACGACCAACAGGGAGGTCGAGCTGGGGACGCCTGCGAGCGCGGCCAGCGTGATCGCGAAGTTCTGACTACCAGTGGGGGGAGCGAACGGGGGGGCAGGATTCAGCTGAGCCTGGCCCGCCGGGTCGTGAGGCACCAGAAGTTCGATGCGTGGTGTGCCCGTCCACGTTGCCGCAACACGTGCAGCGGCTCTCGCACCCAGAGAAAAGCCCGACACTACCAGATGAGAAATCGGGCTCCCCTGGCCATTCAATTGACTGATCGCTCTCGTCATGGCGTTGCGCGTTTGCGATGGCCAATCAGGAAAAACGGGGTTGCCGAACGGGTTAATGGCCGCCACGTCCGGGTACAGCACGTGGAAGCCGAGGCCCGCCAACGTTTGCAGCATCGGGTCGAGCGCGCCGTTCTCTGGCGCGGCGTTGTTGAGTCCGAATTGGGCGCCGTGGATATAAACGATGAGCGTGTTCGAGAAGCTGGTTACGGCGGGGGGCTGGTACAAGCAGTAGCCTGGACCGCCGCTCGCGGGCGCCACAGCCACCCGGCCGACATTCGGACTTGGCCGCGCTAGTGGTGGAGGTGCACCCGCGGGCGCGGCCGCGTCGTTCACACTAGCGGGAATCGTCGGGCATTGCGCGTGGGCCCGATCAGCCAGCGACAAGCAGAGCGCCGTGCTGAGCGCCGTGCCTAGCAAACAGTGCAATCGTTTTGCTCGAGTCATGTGAATCCCTCTCGTGCGCCGGTCAAACCGGCGAGGTTTATGAGCGCTAGCGGGAGTGCGAATAAGCCGCGCTCGAGTGCTGATAACATGCGCTGCCGCTGGCGCTCGTTACCAACGGTTACCATTCGGTGACCAGTCGCCTCTCGCACTGCAGCGATTGGCCGCAAGTGCAAGTCGTTTGCCTTCCGCTCGCGAGGCTCACCGCGGTATTCGTGAAGCCTGCCGCGTGCGAGGTGGCTTGGGCGCGGTTGACTCGATGCTCAAGAGGCAGGAAACATCTGGCAACGATGACCGCTGACGGTCGGTGCGCCAGCGCGCGCAGGGGTCCGCTCTCGGGCGTGCGCGTCATGGAATTCGCGGGGATAGGCCCAGGGCCGCACGCGGCGATGCTGCTCGCGAGTCTCGGGGCCGAGGTGCTGCGAATCGATCGACCGGGCGGCAACGGCTATCCGAACCCCGTCGTCGACGGTTGCCTCAGCTCGCTGACCCTCGACATTCGAACGGAAGAAGGTCGTGCGCGCTGTCTCGAGCTCGTCGCACACGTCGACGTCGTGATCGAAGGCAACCGACCGGGCGTGATGGAGCGCCTGGGGCTCGGCCCAGAGCCGCTGCTGCAGAAAAACCCCAGGCTCATCTATGGAAGGATCACTGGCTGGGGCCAGACGGGACCGCTTGCCGAGAGCGCCGGCCACGACATCAATTACATCGCTATCACGGGCGCGCTCGCTGCGATCGGTCGCCCTGGCGAAACCGCGCAGCCACCGCTGAATCTCGTCGGTGACTTCGGCGGCGGCTCGATGTTTCTGGTGCTCGGAGTCGTGGCCGCTCTGTTCGAACGCGAGCGGTCGGGCAAAGGACAGGTCATCGACGCCGCGATCGTCGACGGCGTCGCATCACTCATGACGTTCTTCGCCGGGCTATTTCCGCACGGCGCCATCGCGCTCGATCGAGACCAGAATTTTCTCGGCGGGGCTGCGCCGTTCTATCGCTCTTATCGCTGTGCAGACGGCAAAGAGATCGCGATCGGCGCCATCGAGCCCAAGTTCTATCGAGAGCTGCTCGAGCGTATCGGCTGCGAGGCGGACTTCGCGCGCGACCAGAACGACCCGGCGACGTGGTCACGACGCAGCGAACAGCTCGCGGCGATCTTCGCGACGAAGAAGCGAGACGAGTGGTGCGCTCTCTTCGAAGGCACCGACGCCTGCTTCGCGCCCGTGCTGACGCTGGAAGAATCCTTCGCGCACCCCCACATCATTGCACGCGAGCTCTGCACCCAGCGCGACGGCTACCATCACGCCGCGCCCGCACCGCGTTTCTCACGCACCCCCGGCGCGATCGACCCCGCACCTCCGGCGGAAGAGCTGCTGCGGCGCTGGCTCGGGTGATCGCCCGCTCTCAGGCTGCGCGCGTCCAATCCTGACTCTGCCCGAGCAGCGGGACCAGGAGATAGCCACGAAGCCGGAGCGAGTTCTGGCCGGTGATCTTCATCTTGACGCGATAGGTGTTGCCGTCGCGCGGGTTGTAACAATAGCCGTCCACGTACTCGCCATCCTCGAACTTCAGATTCCACATGATGACGATGCCCTTGAGCTTTCGCTCGCGAAGCTTCGGGTCCGGGTTGTTCACGTCCTTCTTGTCTTCTTCTTTGCCGCCGAGAAGGATCACCTGGTAGCGACCGCTCTTGGTCTTCTCGATCTTCATCTTCCCCTCCTTGCCCTCCGTCCACCAGTTGCCCACGAGCGTGTCGGCGGCGTACGAGGTCTCCAAGCGGTCCGCACCGACGTGCGATTCCCCCGACGGAGGCGCAGCTTGAGCGGGGGGCGACGACACGGAGAGGAGCGCTGCAGCGGTGACAATCGTGGCAATCTTCATTTTGGAAACGCCTCCTGGAACGCGATCGACGGGCCTTACCGGGCAACAATTCACAGACAGCCCGGCGAGACTCAGCGCACCTTTCATTTCCCGATAAAAGCCTAGCTCCAGCGCGTCGGACGGTGCGGGCCAATCACTTGCGCCTTGGGCCAGAATCGCGTGGCCCATTTTGCAAACTATTGGCCGCGACGAACGCCGACACGGGTGGTACGCGTCGTGTTCAGCGTCGTCTGCCCGCGCCCGGTCGCGAAAGAGATGGAGGTAGGGCATGTTGCAATATTCCCGCAAGACGAATGGGCACGAGCCCAGCCTCGCGTCGCGTGTGACGGCGGCGCCCCACCCCATGGAGGGCCGTCGAGCCCGGCAACGCGACGCGGAAGAAGCCTCCATGTCGCTTCGCGTGGTACGCGGACTCGTCGAGGCCGTCGAGCAGGTGGGGGTCTCGCGCGAAGAGTTGTTGCGATCCGCGGGGCTCGATCCGACGGAGCTCGACAACGAGGAGGCCTCTGTTCCGCGTTCAATCGTGTACGCCCTGTGCGAGCGCGCGTTGGATCTCACCGATGATCCGGCGTTCGGCCTTCACTGGTGCGAGCGCCTGCACGGGACGGCGTTCAATCCCGTCTCACACCTCGCGGCTCACGCGGCAACCCTGCGTCAGGGGTTCGAGTCGCTCCATAGATTCCATCGGCTCTTGAACGATCAGCCGAGCTTCCGTCTCTCCGAACAAGGCGACAAGGTGACCGTGCATTGCTTCCATCTGAGCGGTGCATCGTCGCGAATGCAGCGCTTCGCGTCGGAGATGCTGGTGTCAGGCATCATCCGGCTCATTCGCTCATTCTGTCCCCAGGCTCGAGTGGACGATGTGAGCTTCGATTACCCGACGCCGGACTATCACGGCGAGTACAGGCGTGTGCTCGAGCTCGTGCCGCGGTTTGGGCAGCCGGACACTCTGATCGTGTTCGACCGCGCGCTGATGAACGCAGCGTCGTTGCACAAGGACGAAGACGTCCACGAGGCGCTGCGCGCGATCGCAGAGCGGCGCATCTTGCGGTTGATGCAGCACAGTCCGTTCACGTTGCGGGTACGCGATCTGCTGGTCGAGCAAGGCCCCACGCACCCGGACATGGATCGCATCGCCCGCGCGCTCGGGCTCAGCAAGCGCTCGCTGCGCCGGCGTCTGGTGGCCGAGGGCAGTTCGTACAAGGCGATCGTGAAAGAAGCGCTCGCGATCGTTGCCAAGCGTTACCTCCGGGAAAAGCGGCTCACGATTCAGGAGACGGCTTATGAAATGGGCTTCGCCGACTCCAGCACCTTCCATCGCGCGTTCAAGCGCTGGACCGGAAACACCCCGGGCTCGTATCGCGACGAGCACTTCGACCAGGTCAGCTGAAGGGGCGATCTCCGGGCGCCACCATCGCGTCGCGCCCGGAGCACATCTCCGCCATGAGTGGCTCAGCCGGTGCCGCCGAAGCCTTCTCCGCTCGTTCCGCCGCGGCCTGCCGCACCGCCGACCCCGGCCGTGCCGCCGGCGCCGAAGTCGAGCAAACAACTCGTGCAGCCGTCATTCGGCGTGGTGTTGCCGTCGTCGCACTGCTCGTCGGGCCAGTCGGCCATCCCGTCACCGCACACGATTCGCCGGCAAGGCAAGCCCGGTTCAGGACACGCGAAGCCGGGTTCGATAGCGCAGCTCCCGTTGCAGCCGTCCGTCGCGTTCGAGTTGCCATCGTCGCACTGCTCGAACATCCCTCCGGAGCTGCTGCCCGCGCTGCCGCCCACGCCGCTGCCAGCGCTGCCAGCGCTGCCGGCGCTGCCGGCGCTGCCGCCAGTCCCGCCGGCCCCGCCACTGCCCGGTATGAAATCGATGAGACCGTCGCCGCAGCGAGGCACGCGGCACGGTTGGCCCGGTCGATCGCAGACGAATCCGTCTTCAACGGAGCAGCTTGCGTCGCACCCGTCGCCTGAGATTGCGTTGCCGTCATCGCAGCTTTCGAAGAACCAGCTGCTGCCGCCGCCGCCCGAACCGCCCGCGCCCGCGGATCCGCCGCTCGCGCCAGAGCCACCGGCCCCAACGTCGCCCGGCACGAAGTAGCCGTCCTGATTGCCATCTCCACAAACCACCGGGCGGCATGCGAGCCCCGGCTGAGGACAGACGAATCGCGGTTCGAGCATACAGTTTGCGTCGCAGCCGTCGCCCGAAGTGGTGTTCCCGTCGTCGCAGGATTCGTCGAACGACCACGCGCCATCCCCGCAGACACCGGGATCGGGAAAGCCGCCGACGCCACCGGTTCCTGCCCCCGCACTGCCCGCGCTACCCGCCGTGCCGCCGGACGACGCGCCGCCTGCGCTCGACCCCCCGGACGACGAAGCGCCCGAGCCTCCACCGGCACCGCCCGAGGTCACTCCGCCGGACCCGCTTGATCCAGCGCCGCCTCCGTTGCCGTTGCCGTGACCGCAATTGCGCCCGTGGTGATGGTGGTCAGGAGGGTTGTGAGGCCCACGACCTTGCGCGCGCCCGCCGCGCCGGAGCGCCTCGCCCGACGCCTCCGTGGATTCCGCAGGGGGCGCGTCGGCCGAACAGGCCATGAGGAGCCAAACTCCCGCACCGACACACCCGAACGCGATTCTGATTCCGAGCTTCGTCATTTCTTGATCTCTCCCGGCCCCTTGGCACAAGCTGACACAGACTCAATCAACGCCCGAGCAGAGTGCAGAATGCGTGCCGGCTCGTCCTTTCGCCGCGAGGCACAACGAGGCACAAGACAGGCGCTCGTTCACGACGTCGATCGTCGCTGCGCCCCCTCGGATCGATTTTCTTGGTGAGCCCTTGGCGGCTCGGACGTCGGCGGAACGACCGTCAACGTTTTCGGCTATTCCGCGGGAGCTTCCTCGGCCCCCCACAGGCGGTGCATCAGCCCACCGCGAGCTCGGCGCTGGGCAGCTTGAGTCCGACTTCGGCGGCGCGCGCAATGGCAGCGCGCAGGTCCTTCTGGGCACCTCAGCGTCTCGTGCCGCCGACCAACGACATGCTCTTACTTGCGAGCGATAACGCTGCCGTCCATAGATCCGCGCCCGAAGTGGTAAGCGTAGTCTGAATCCCCAATTTCTTGGCCGGGCCGAAGCTCTTTGTAGTCAAAAGACCGGTCGATCAAGCTTCGCCACGACACACTGCGCTCACGCGGACTACATGAAGCGCCGGGACAGCGAGCGACGACAGCTTGGACCGTCGGAAAAGCCGGGCGCTGGTCGCGGCGAGCATGGCGGTCGCGTCCAGTCCGGCGACCTCGGCGGCCGCAACGGGTTTGGTGGGCGCCAAGCTCGCGGTCCTGAAGTGGCTCGGCGCGGGTTTCGTGCTGGGAACCACCGGCGTGGGAGCGGTGGAGCTGGCCCGGGTCGGCACTGCCGAACGGACAGCCCCGACTCCGGCGGTGTCTGCACCGAGCACGCCGCGCAACTCGAGCCCGCGCCCGCTAGAACAGCCGGTGCTCGCTCGGAGCCCGCAGCTCGCCGCAGAGGCCGAACGGCCGAGCGCGGTAAATACCTTCTCCCGAGCGCTCCCCGGCGCTCCATCAGTTCCCGCACCGGCGAAGATCAACTCGACTCCGCTTCCCGCGTATTCCGCGGCTTTCCCGGCGCCGACTGCCCCCCCTCCCGTTTCGAACGGTGATCCCGGGCGCTTCGCCGCGCAGCTAGAGCTGGTGGATCGAGCGCGGCGCGCGGTGGCCGAGGGCAAGCCGCACCAGGCAGAAGTGCTGCTGGACCAGCTCGAGCGCGAGCACCCCGGAACCAGCTTCGGCCCGGAGGCGGTAGCCCTCCGCGTCGAGGCGCTGATGAAGAGCGGGAATCGAGGCGCGGCCGAAGCCCTGAGCGCGGCACTTCGTCCAGGCACATCCGCAGCATCCGCTCGTGCCACGCGTGCGTTCGTTGGCAGGCGTACCGTAGCTGGCTCAGCGCCAGGCACCGGAGGTCCTTCCCCGGTATCGCGAGCGCGTCACGGCGCGCAGTCGTCGAGCATCGTGGCGAAGGGAACGCCGGCCGAGAGGGAGGGTTGGGCTGCCCCAACCGTGCGGACGTCAACGTCTACGCTTCGTCTACTTCTCCTCGGCCCCCCACAAGCGGTGCATCAATCCCACCGCGAGCTCGGCGCTGGGCAGCTCTAGCCCAACCTCTCTGGCACGCGCAATCGCCGCGCGCAGGTCTTTCTGCGCAACCTCGGCGTCGTGCTGCCGCTGGCGAAGCGGGTAGTCTTGCATGCCGCGAAGCCTCGCCGAGTCACCCACGTAACGGTTCGCTTCCGTGTGAGCGACCAGCTGCGCCATCACGCCGCCGACGCCGATGCTCTCGGCAAAGCGCGTCGCCTCCTGCCCCGCGGCCATGAACAGATAGCGCAACATGTTGATCGCGAGCTTCGCGTCGAGGCCCGAGCCGCGAGGCCCGAGGTGGAGGAGCAAGCTGCCGTAGGTGCTCATGACCGGTCGGGCTCGGGCAAAAGCCTCTGCGTCACCGCCGACCATCACGGCCAGGTTGGGGATGCTGAGGTGACCTCGCGCGCCGCTCACCGGTGCGTCCAGAACGTGGACCCCGCGCTTCGACCCTGCGTCGCCCAGCCGGTGCAGCGTCTCGTGGAAGACGGTGGAGTGGATGAGCACGATGCTCTCTGGTCGCGCGCCCGAAAGGATACCGTCCGAACCCAGGCACGCTTCCAGGAGCTGCTCGTTCGTGTTGACCACGACTTCGACGATGTCGGAGTCTTGCGCGGCTTCGCGCGGCGTGAGCGCGACTCGAACGCGATCGGGATGCGCGGCGACGAAAGGCGCGGTCGCCTGCTCGGACGGATCGCAAAGGGTAGTGCGGTAGCCGGCGTCCAGGACGCACTTCAACAAAGCAGAGCCCATGCGCCCGACACCGACGAACGCGACTCGCTCGCTGGGCGTCGTCTTGGAGTCCTGACTCATGTCGCCTGCGCCTTCTGTTGCGGTCCGACGATGCCGATGTCCTGCCCGTCCGGATCCGTCACGACGATCAGGTGCGAGCGGCCGATATCGAGCTCGCGAGCAATCGGGATTTTTGCCGCCGCCAGGCGTTCACGCACCGGCGCAAAGTCCTTCACGGCGACGGAACACAGGAAGAGCCCGTAGTGGCCGTGGCGTTGCTTCCGCTCCAGCGTTGCCTCCATCTGCACGAGCTGCAGCCGCACGCCGCCCAGCCTGCCCATCAGAATGCGGCCCGGACCGCCGATGCCGTTGGCCCGACCGATCGAGTCGTCGAAGCTGCCGCTGAATTCCGGCTCCCAGCCGACCGCGCGTTCGTAGAACTGCGCGGAACGCTCGATGTCGGAAACCAGGATTGCCGCGTGGGAATATTCGAAATCGATCTTGGTCATGACGCTATTTGCGTATCGCAGGTCCGCTGCCTCGTCGCGGTGGATCAACGTGTCGCCCCGCCCGGCACACACTCGCCCTTTCCAGCCAATTGATGGATCCGAGACGCGCGTGTAGCTTCACGCGTAACGCCGCATGTTGCTGGAGTTGAGTTCGGATCAGGAGCTGTTTCGGGAGACGACAGCGAGGTTCTTGGAACGACACGCGAACGCCGCGGGACTACGGCAGCTGCGCAACCACCCGGGCGGCTTCGCCAGCGACTACTGGCGTCGAGGGGCCGAGCTGGGCTGGACATCGCTGCTCGTCTCGGAAGCGGACGGTGGGGCAGCGATCTCGAGCAGCGGCCTCGTCGATTTGACGATCCTTGCCCATGAATTCGGCCGCCACGCCGCGCCGGGACCGCTGGTCTCGACCAACGTTGTCGCCGGCGCGCTGAGCGCGGCGGGCGGTGACAAGGCTCTGCTCGCCGGCGTCTTGAGCGGCGCGTCGATCGCCACGTGGTGCGTGTCCGAGGGCGCGCCGCATTGCGGGATCGGCAACATGAGCACCCGCATCTCCGTGGAAGACGGCGATCTCGTGCTCAATGGCGTGAAGCGCCCCGTCGAGTCCGCCAACCAGGCCAGCCATCTGCTCGTCACCGGTCGAACGGGAGACGGACTCACCCAGGTGATCGTCGAAGCCACGGCTCGAGGCGTCTCGATCCTGCCCATGCAGGGGGTCGACCTCACGAAGCGGTTCTCGGTCGTGCGCTTCGAGGACGTGCGCGTGCCAGCCGCGAACTTGCTCGGACGTGTGGGGGAGGCCGCCGCCGACGCGGAGCGGCAGCTCCAACATGCGCTCGTGATCGTCCTGGCGGAGGCCGTCGGAGCGATGCAAAGAGCGTTCGACATGACGGTCGAATGGGCGTTCGAACGCTACTCTTTCGGCCGTCCGCTGGCCTCCTACCAGGCCTTGAAGCACCGCTTTGCGCAGATGGCGACCTGCCTCCAGGCGAGTCACGCCATCGCCGACGAAGCCGCCCGCGCCGTCGCCGAGGGGCGGCCAGACGCGGCCGAGATCGTGAGCGCAGCGAAAGCGTATGTCGGGGAGTACGGCGCCGAGTTGCTCCAGGAATGCGTGCAACTCCACGGCGGAATTGGCGTGACCTTCGAGCACGACCTCCACCTGTTCCTGCGGAGAGTCACGCTGGCAAGGACACTCTTCGGCACTCCCGAGGCGCATCGTCGTCGCGTCGCCGATCTGATTGCTCGCAAGGAGGCCGCGTCGTGACCGCCGAAGTCGAAAGTCTGGAGAGCTTCGGCGAGCGTGCCCGCACTTTCATCCGCGGCAATCTGCGGCCCGTCACCCGAAGGGAAGTCGCTAGCGCGTTGCGCGCGCATCGGACCGACGAAGAAGAGCTGGCCGAGGTCGCGCGCGAGCGCGTGGTTCAACGGATGCTGTTCGACGCCGGGCTCGCGGGAGTTTGCGTTCCGCGCGAATACGGCGGGCAGGGGCTGACGCCGGCGCACCAGCGCGTGTTGAACGCGGAACTGCGCGGGTACGAGTACCCGAGTCGGGCACAGCTGCCGACGTTCTCTCCCTGCCTCGCGGTGCTCTTGGAATTCGGAACCGAAGAGCAGAAACGTGAGCACGTTCCCGCCATTCTCAAGGGCGAAGAGCTCTGGATGCAATTCCTCTCCGAGCCGAGTGGCGGCTCCGATGTCGCCAGCGCGCTGACGACCGCGGTCCGCGACGGCGACGACTGGATCCTGAACGGCTCCAAGATCTGGACCACCGGAGCTTGGTGGTCGGACTGGGCACTCTGCCTCGCGCGAACGAACTGGGAGGTACCGAAGCACGCCGGCCTAACGGTCTTCATATTTCCGATCAAGAGCCCTGGCATCGAGGTGCAGCGCATCGAGATGCTGAACGGCTCGAAAGAGTTCTGTCAGGAGTTCATGACCGATCTGCGCATCCCCGATCGCTATCGCGTCGGCGGCATCGACGCAGGTTGGACCGTGGGCGCCCGCTGGATGTTTCACGAACGCATGGGAAGAAACTCGCCGCTCGTCACCGCCCCCGAGGGCCTGACGCGTTCGAGCGGTGCTGGTGCGATCATGTGCTCGATCGCGCGCGCCGCCGGGAAGCTGAGTGATCCCCGCGCCCGCGAGCTGATCGGAGAGGCCCACAGCCTCGAGCTCGTGGGAAATGCGCTCAGGCGGCGCATCGGTCAGGGCATCATGACGCGCACGATGAGTGACCAGGCCTCGGCGATCGTCCGTCTGTTCGCCGGCATGGCGGACACACGCCGCACGACCATCGCCTTCGAGCTCGCGGGAAGCGCGGGCGGCGTCTGGGCGGAGGGCGACGGCGATCTCGCCGAGTGGGGCATCGACTATCTGATGCGTCAGGCGATCTGCATCGGCGGCGGGACGACTGAGATGGCAATGAACGTCATCAGCGAACGCGTCCTCAAGATGCCCCGCGACGTTACGCCGGATAGGGACCTGCCGTTCCGCGACGTTCCGCGCAATCGAACCTCGACGGGATGAGCGGCTCCCATCAGCTCCGCCCGTTCGCGATCACGACCGTGATGTTGTCCGATCCTCCACGTTCGTTCGCGTGCTGTATCAGGCGCCCGCACTGTGCTGCACTGGCTTCACCCGAGCCCAGCACCGCTCTGATTTCGTCGTCGCTCAAGTGTTTGGTGAGCCCGTCCGAGCAGAGCAGAAGGATGTCGCCTGCGACGAGCGTCTGCTTCCAGATCTGGGGTTGGGGGGCAACTTCGTTCGCTCCCAGAGAGTTCCAGAGCACATTGTTCAGCGCGGATTCCGGATCGAGCGGTTGAATCCCGTCGTCACTGAGCTTCTGGGCGAGCGTGTGGTCAGTCGTCAGCCGGGTCAGCATCCCCGCGCGAAACAGGTAGCAACGGCTGTCGCCCACATGAGTCACGTAGAGCGTCGGCCAGAGGACGAATGCCAGGGTCAGGGTCGTGCCCATCTGCGGACTCGCTGTCTGGGCGCCTGTTTGCTTGACAGTCGCGTCGCCGACGAGGATGGCAGATGAGAGCTGATCGCGTACGCCCGGTAAGGACGAGGCCGTTTCACGGCCAGCCGGCGCCTGGCTCCGCAATTTCGTCCATGGCATGACGTTCAACAAGTAGCCTGCGATCGTACGGACGGCGACATGGCTTGCGATGTGTCCACCTCCCTGAGCACCCATGCCGTCGGCAACGATCATCAGCGTGCCGGCGCTTTCCCCGGCCAACCAACCTCGCGCAACGTCGGGGCTCGCATCGTGGACGACGATCGAGCGTTGTAGCGTGGCGATCAAATAGGCGTCTTCGTTGCGGGGCCGCTCCCGCCCCACGTCGGTTGCTCCGGCCACATCGAGCCGGACTTGCCCGGTCTCCATACGCGATCCGATCGGTGCTGCGACTGCGGTGTTCATTGGGTTGCTCCGTGGTCTTCAGGCTCGTCCTCGGTGACTCCCTGACGGTCCGAAGGGGCTTCGGGCAGCTGCGCCTTGTCGCGGGCCTCGCCCTGGTCCAGGCGGTGAAGTCCCTGGTCGCGCAGCCACATCCGATAACGTAGAGCTCGGAACCGGATTTCAGCCTCTGACAGCGGCTGTTGCGCTATCAAAACGTCAGTCGCGCTGGCCGGGTAGCTCGGTCTTTCGGCCGAGGCTCTCCCCGATCGGACCACGACCGGGAACGGCGAGCCGAACGGCGTCCTCTCGATCTCGTTGCTGATCGGATCTGCTCCTAGACTCGGGTCGCCCGGGATTCGCAGCCGCGAGGCGACGTCCCTGTGCGGCAGGCCATGGTGGTTCGATGAGTTCACCCAGAGCAGCCACGCCGCGCACCCGATGGTTGCCATCACGAGCAGCGGCAGAAGAAATGCGAATCGCCCGGTTCGTTTTTGCTCGCGCTTGACGGGTTCGGTGAAGGGGGTCAAGGAGCCCGAGCTCGCGTAGACTTCGGTCACGTTCCGAAGGTCGACGGGCTGGGTCTCGGCGAACTCCAATCCGCTCGGAGTTCGTGCCTGCGAGCCAAAGGGTCGGAGCGCTTCGGACAGAGCAGTAACGCTCGGGTAACGCTGCTCGGCCTTTTTTTCCAGGCAGCGCAGGACAACCGATTCGAGCAGTGGATCGACCTTCGGTTGCAAGTCCGAGAGCGCGGGCGGGGCCTGAGTCAGTACCTTGGCGCACACTTCCGCCACAAGAGCTCCCTCGAACGGGTGGCGCTTGGTCATCAGCTCGAAAAGCAAGACACCCAGCGACCAGATGTCGGAGCGCTGGTCGACGCGCGACGGATCGGTCATCTGCTCGGGGGACATGTACCAGGGCGATCCAAGGCTCTTGGCCGGATCGGTGAGACGCTTGGGCGAGCGCTGCAGCAATTGCTTGGAGATGCCGAAATCGAGAATCTTCAGCGTGTATCGCCCGTCAGCGCGGTGCGAGAGAAACAGATTGGCGGGTTTGATATCGCGGTGGACGAGCGCCGCCGCGTGAGCCTCGGCCAACCCTTGGCACACTTGCAGGACGAGATCGACGGCCTCGCTCTCGCCGAGAGGCCCAGACCGTTCCATGAATGCCTCGAGCTCGATGCCGTCCAGCC
>Ga0111539_10004757_pt1 | contig 17720 bp, 12 predicted proteins | sample RhiMethybrSRZTD1_FD_79667 | JGI IMG/M metagenome (GOLD analysis project Ga0111539, IMG submission 79667) | Populus rhizosphere microbial communities from Tennessee, USA - Rhizosphere MetaG P. TD hybrid SRZTD1 (version 2) (version 2) | ecosystem: Host-associated > Plants > Roots > Rhizosphere >... | reverse complement strand
CGGCAGGTATCGATGCGCAATGGACGGGAATGAACGGGCGTTTCTTGCGGCTGGATATTCCGTGTATGGCGTATGCGAGGAGTTCCTTGCCGGTTCCGCTTTCACCTTCTATCAGCGCCGGGGAATCCGTGGCTGCAACGCTGGCTATGAGGTCCCGCAATTGTTGAACCCGATAGGACATTCCGATGAACTCGCCCACTCCGGGGGCTTCGGCAAGCCGGCGGCGGAGCATGAGGACTTCCTCGCGGAGATATCGTCGTTCAGCCAGACGCTGGAGCAATCGATCCAACGAGGTCCATTCGACCGGCGTGGTGATGTAGTCATAGGCGCCAACTTGAAGTGCTTCTGTCGCACTTTTGGCCTGAGCATCGCCGGTCATGATGACGGCGTCCACTTCCGGATCACGCTTCTCCAGCTCATTCAGAATCTGGATTCCAGTCATGTCTGGAAGATGAATGTCCAGAAGCGCCGCGTCGAAAACTTCGTTTTGGATCAGGTCGAGGGCAGTCCTCCCACCATGAACCGTTCGCACCTCGTACCCGCCCTGCTCAAGGCGCCTGTGGAGGAACTGGCAAACTTCATGGTCATCCTCAATGAGTAAAATCCTTAAAGGCTTCAAGTCTACCTCCGGTTAAAATGCTGGTTCACTTTTCCGATCTGTTAACTGGCAGGCTGCAAAAAAACGTTGCTCCTTCGCCGGCGGCGCTCGCAGCCCACGTTTTTCCACCATGCTTGTGAATGATTCGTCTGACGGTCGCAAGACCAACGCCCCTGCCTTCGAAGTCTTCCTCGGAGTGCAGGCGTTCGAACACACCGAAAAGGTTTTCCGCGCTGTGCATGTCAAACCCGACACCGTTATCACGGACGTAAAAGACGACATCGCTTTCGATGGGACTGGCAGCCGAACCGATTTCGATATGCCTCTCGTCGCGGCGAGAAGCAAATTTGAGGGCGTTGGACACAAGGTTTACGATTACGACGCGGAGCATCGAGGCGTCACCGAGAACTGCCGGCAGCTTTCCAATCGTCCAGTGTGTCAAGGGGCCGTTGTCGTCCTGCTTGAGGTGGTCGACGACGTCTTTCGCAAGACTGGAGAGATCGACCGTGGTCTTCCTCATCTCCGCCTGGCAGACAAGCGAAAAATTCAGGAGATCTTCGACGAGCGTATCCAGCCCTTGCACTGCGGATCCGATGCTTTTCAGGTATTGTGCGCCCTCGGTATCGAGAGAAGAACCACTGTGCTTCCCCAGCAGCCCTATCAAGCCGGAAATTTGCCGAAGCGGGACTCGCAGGTCGTGAGAAACCGTGTAGGAGAAGGTTTGCAGCTCCTGGCTTCGCGCCTCGAGTCGATCCACAAGGGCCGCCTGCGCGGCGTTGACTTCCTGCAGTTGCCGATATGTTGCCAGCAGTTCCTCCGAGCGATTGAACGCTTCGGCTTCCATCCTCATCGCGAGAGTTCGTTGTTCGTCGAGAAGCCTTTCACAATCGCGCTCGGACTTCCTCGCACGAACCAGGGCAGTAACGTCTTCAACGCGATGAATGACGGAGGTGATGTTGCCATTGGAGTCGAACACGGGAGTGTTGATCGGAACCCAGTACCGGTCCTCGAATTCCTCGTGCGAATCCTGTGAGCGTGTCTTCCACTTCTGGATCGGCATCGTCTCAGGAACGCCGGTATCGAGAACTGCTTTTACCGAGGTAATCAAACTCCGCGGGTGGGCCATGACCGTTCCATCCGCGCTTTCGGCGAAGGCAGTAATGAGGTCCTTCCCGACGATCTTTTCTCTCGACGTCATGGTTATCGTCAGGTAGGCGTCGCTGGCGGCAACAATGGTCATGTCCGGCGCCAGAACCAGGTAAAGGCCGGGCGCCGACTCAAAGAGCTGGCGATAGTCCGGCGCAACAATTGAACGTGCTCGTTGTGTTGCCATTGCCTAACGTCCCATTCGCTTCTTCAGTTGATTTCGAAGGTTCTGGAGGATTGCCTCGATCGCGGGTGCTGTGAGATCGAAGCCGGGGTATTGCGAGATTTCGCGGACCGTAAGCCCTTCGACATGGTGCAACTTAAAGATCAGCACGTTCCTCGTCGCATTTCTGCGATCGGGCTCGGACTCAATCAGGCGATTCACGTCAATCCATGAAAGCATTGAGCTGACATCGACATCATCGACGCGGCTTTCCTCTTCGTGGCGGCGAGCTTGATCGATCGAGATAATCTCGGCGGGCATCCTTTTCCCGGCCTGTCGCGAACGGAAATAGTCAGAGGAAACACCCATGCTTATCCTCCCTAAAAAGGCCAGAACGGAAAAGTCCGTCTCTCCGCGAAAGCTGCTCATCAGCCGCGCCTTGTCTTGCAGCAACCGAAGATAAACTTCCTGAACAAGGTCGCACGCGACGTCCGTATCCGCCCTGCCCTGAATTACGCGAAGGGCGCGCAACACGTAATTCGTGATATGTCGATGGAACCGCTCCTCAAATGTTTGCCAAAGTTCAACGTCCGTGACTCTGCGGCCGCATTCCCGCATGAGGTCCGCAGACGAAAGATCGGGACTGTCCCCACCCTGGTGAAACGCGTTGCCTTCAGTCATTACGTCTAACGGTCCTTTGGCGAAATGCGATTACGCAATTCCTGTGCCCAGTCGGAGTCTGGATCCAACTCCAGATACCGAATGATTTTCTGATTCGCATCCGCGGTCAGGCCCTCGACTTCGTTAAGGAGCACGAGATTGAACACTCCAGGTTTAAACGTGTTGTCCAGTTCGATAGCGGCCTCTAGATTTTCCCTGGCCAGCTTGAGATCTCCGTTTCGGTTTCTGTTGAAATAGGCGACGCCGAGATCGTTAAGGACCTCAGGAGCCTTCTTTTCAGAAGCTGCAGTCTTGAGTTGCTCGACGGCTTCGTCATACTTCCCGGCAAGCAGCTCAAAGCGTCCCCGTTGATAAGAGTCCGCAGACCTGCGTGCCACCTCCTTGCGGAGGGACTCAAAGTCCCGTTCGTCAACGGGGGCGCGTTTCGCGGTGAACGCCACATGCGGTTGGTCGCTAAGTCTGGCTTCAAACGGTCTGAATTTCGTCAGGGCCGTGTAGACGAGCTCATCGAGGCTTGCGCGGAAACCTCTTCCACCCATGAAAGCGACCAACGCGAGAACGGAAGCGATCGCACCGTACGTCAGCAGCCTCTTCCATCTGGAAGAAGGTCGGGGGAGAGGCATGGGACGGAGATCCCGATGGTCCCATTTGGCCAGGACCTCTTCGATGGCGTTGTTCTCCTGAGGAGTAATTTCGGGCTGCAGGACCCGCATGAATGCGGCGAGGTTCTCTCTGCAGTGGTCGCAGGCAATCAGATGAACCTCACAGGCCGCCTTGACGACCGGCGTCAGCGCCCCTTCGAGGTACTCGGCCATGAGTTGGTCCGTCAGGCAGTCGCCGGGTCCGGGTTCGCTTCGGCTGTTCACGGGTAAAAAAGCCTCCTATATATGTAAGTCGTAAAAAAGGACTCAAAACCCTTAAAATATTTTTGGATTTTTGAAGATTTTTTAGGCACCCTAGGGTTCCCCCCGGAAGGACTCCAGGGAAATTGCCCGTCGGACGGGCAAATTCCGAGAACAGGCGTTTAAAAGGACGGCATTCCCGGAACACGTGTTTCGCCTGGAGATCCGCAGCTTACTTTTAGGGCCGTACGCTGTCTACAACATCCCTAATTAGTCACCCAACTACCGGCAGCTCGCGAAGCACGCATCCGAAAGTAATAAGGAGATTGATATGAATCGACGTCACTTCCTAACGACCCTGAGCGGCGCTGCAGCCGCTGCGGGGACCCTGGCCCACGTCAACACGGCTCTCTCCGCACAAACAAGCTCGTTTTATGTAAAAGGCCTGGTTATGGCTTCCTTCGAGGACCCGAAGATCCTGCGCATCGGCCTACCGAAAGCGCCGGGCCACAAGGGGACGCTGCAGATGATTCCGCAAAGCGGCAGCCAGCAAGGGATCCCCCTCAAAGGGATTTACTCGGTGGAAACGTTTCAATCCCTATCGGTCAAACCCGAATACAAAATTCCCGAGCTCATTCGCCTCCAGGAAATCTACGGCAACGACGTTCACTCGAGAGTGCAGGATTGCCCAACGGTAATCCATATTCCTTACGCCGCCATCCGATCGATTACGGCCGCTGAAGTTAGTCCTGCAAGATACACATTCGTCCGCGCGGACAATGGACAGGAGATTACGACCTTCCGGCCACGCAAGATTGCAGAAACTTTAAAGATCGAGCTGTCCTCGGACGCCGTACTCAGGCTCGCCGGCGCGAAAAACGCGATCAGTCTGAACACGATGAAGGAAGTCCACGCTGAATATGCGCCTGAGGACCCGGCAGCGATCTCGGGAATCGACGCATTCACGGCGCATTTTCCGCATTACAACGCGTATCTTGACCGTCCTGCAAAGGCAAACTTCGATGTGCTTCCCAGGAATCTCGACCCAATGCCACAAGCAACACCGAAGATTGGAAATAACTTCGCGGGACCACTCTGGCCGTACTACGCCTGTTATGTTGTCGGTCTCTAGTTCCCGTTGATGACGAAAAACATCTCTGTAGACCGCCGAGCTTTTAAACGCCAGTACGCCTTGATACTTCCGCTGCTAGCGGCACTGTCGGCGGTCTCAGCAGGACTGTTCGTATTCACAGACATCCCGGAATTCATCCAGAAAGAACAGCTCATACGGGCACTCTCGCAGAAACCGATTAATGGAATTCGCTTCTTTGAGGCTCCCTCATTTGACCAGGCAGAATATGACGAAGCATTAGTCGAAGCGGCGGTACTCGAGCTAACTGAGAATAACCCCAGAATTCGAGCTCTTAAATACGCAGGACGTGAGAACGTCAGCAGCAAAGATCTACAGGAAGCGGCGCACCTGCTCGAGAAACTGGTAAGGACCCAGCCCTCGAACCCGGCAGTCCTAAATGATTTGGGTGTAGTTTACTGGGGCCTGGGAAACGTAAGTCCGTGGAACTATTTCAAGGCTCTGCAGTACTTCGAGCGCTCGGCTCAATTGGCCCCCGGTGCAATTACTCCCCTGCTGAACCTGGTAGTGGGTTATAGCAAACTCCATCTCCGTGATCTGGCGAGCAGGGCCATAGACCTTTACCGCAATTCCGCAAAATCGCTCTTGTGGAGTTGCAACCTGATTGATCCACCCCGGGACTTCTCGATACGCATCAAAGAACTCCAGGACGCTTTGCAGCTTCACGACAAAACGCTGGTGAGAGAGTTACTGCATCGGTACGCGGACACATACCGCACGATGGCACTGGAATTCGCTCTCCATCCGACAGATCAGGGTTCGTTGAATGCTAGTGGCGAATTCGTTCTGGATTACTTTGGAAACCAGCAGGGCGATGCGACGATGAAAGCGATCCTCGCGCCGCTGAGAACGAAGTCACGTCAGAGTATTCTCGAAACCCGGAAGCTCGTCAGCGACGGGATCAAAGCGTATGCCCGAGCAGATAACCTGGGAAGCCTGCGCTTATACGAACTGGCTGAAGCGGCTGTCGCGAACACCGGCTCCCGGTTTGACCAGCTTTGGATCGCCCTCAACCGCGCGGACACCCAGTTGCGAAGTGTACGGGGTAATCCTGCAGAGCGAGAGATCGACTTTGCGGCTGCAATTCAGCTTCTCGAGAGGGTTTCCAGTGAAGCAGACGCATTGAACTTGAATTGGCTCTCAGCGCAAGCGCTTGTATCGAAGAGCGCGGCCTCAATGACCTCGCGCAAGTTCGACGAGATCGTACCGCAATTGAATAAGACCCTGAAGATGTTCAAGGAATGGGGCACGCCCACAGACACCGCCCGGCCGCTCTACTATCTCTCAATGATCCACTCGTTTTCAGGCGACAGGGAGACAAGCCTTGCCCTGGCGTATGAGAGCTTGAAAGCAACTCCGCCGGACGATCATATTCGCCTGATGCAGCTATATACGCAGATTGGTGCGGAAACGTACCGGCACGGTTTCAAGGATTACGGCACCTATCTCATACAGCAGTCCGTCACCGAAGCGGAGAAATCTGAGAACGTCGGCCTTATTGCTGTCGCCCTCTCCAACCTGGCTACGATAAAGGTCGGGAACTACAGCGAGACAGACGGATATCTGACCCGGGCAAGAGCATTGCGAGAACGCCTCGCAGGGTCGGGAGAGCGACGCAGTCTAGACCTTTCTCTGAATCTAATCTGTGGCCAGGTCCGAGTAGCGACAGGCCATTTTGCCGAAGCCGAGAAATGCCTCACGGAAAACGTGGAGATGCTGCGCGCCGAACCCGGCACAGTCCCGGTAGTGTTTACCCAATCCCTCCAGGGCCTGGCCCAGATCCATTCCGCGCGGGGCGATTTCGACACCGCAAGGCAGCATCTCGCCGCAGCAATTGAAGTTATTGAGAGCAACGATGCGTACTTTGCGATCGGCGCGCTTCGGATGTCCTTCGAAAACGAACGGCGCAACGGCTATGACGCAGCCATTGGTTTTGAATATGATCATAACGGCCATGATGCCGCCTGGAGCTACACTCAGCGCTATCGATCCAAATTGTTTCTGGAGTTCCTTCAAGGAGCAAATCCGGCAATTGCAGGCGTCCTCAACAAAGCGATCGATCGCAGCGCGGTGCAGTCTCTGGTACCAGACGACGTTCAGATCCTTGAATACGTCATTCTAAAAGACCGCTTGCTCATCTGGCTCTTGTCGAAAGGCAAGATGGATTCCATTGCTGTTTCTATTACCCGAACCGATCTGGATTCCCTGGTCGCCACCTTTCTTGAGCGCATGAGCAACCAGGAAGACATAGGCACAGCAGCGGAAGATCTCTACAAAATATTGATTGAACCTATCGAATCCAGGCTTGATCCGCATCGCGCTCTTGCCATCATTCCGGATCAGACACTACATCGATTGAACTTTCCGGCGCTTCGCTCGCCTTCCTCGAAGAAATTCCTTATCGAGCAGTTTCCGATCCTCGAAAGTCCGAACCTGACAACATTGCTGGCCGGACGGTCAGGCGTCCCGTCTCGGAGCGGAGCTGTTTCTTTCGGAGCGATTACGGGCAACACTGCGGCCTCACGAGAGTTACGAGAGTTAATGGAAATTTACCCCGGCATAAATAGTTTCAACGGAGAATCCGCCGTGAAGACCGCGTTTCTGGAAGCGCTTGGTAGGGCTCGGATTTTCCATTACGCGGGACATTCGCAGGACGCCTCTGATCCGGCGGGTTCATCGATTCTGCTTGATGGTGAACGTCAGGGCCCCAATAGCGTGACGGCAGCAGATATTTCGAGCCGCCGCATGCCGACGAACTCTGTGGTCGTGCTTGCCTCCTGTGACTCGTCGGTCGGAAACTCACGCGATGGTGTGGAAGTGCGCGGACTCACTTCCGCCTTTTTGATCAGCGGAGCAGGATCTGTTGTCGGATCACTCTGGCGGGTCGAGTCGGACAGCACCTCGCGACTCGTTCTCGATTTTCACGAGAACTTTGCAAAGCGTCATCTTACTGTGGCTGAATCCCTGCGTCAGGCCCAGCTTTCCTCTATCAAACGAGGAGATCATCCCTACTATTGGTCGGGATTTGTGGTTACGGGAAACCTCAGCGCGCTACGGTAAGCGATCCGCTAAAAGGCTGCTTTAACACCAAACTGGATCTGCCGCTCCGAACCCGCAGTGGCAGAAATCAAGCCGAGCGTCGGACCCATCACACTGTTTGGCAACGTGAAGTTCGGATGATTGAAGATGTTGAAAATCTCCGCACGGAACTCTATTTGAGCTTCGCGAAAGTCTTCGGTCTTCATGAGAGACAGATCGAGGTTCTGCAATGCAGGTCCTCGCAGTGTATTCCTGCCGAGGTTGCCGAACGTTCCAGCGGCGGGAAGGGAGAATGCTGCGGGGTTAATCCATCGGTCGGGGCCCTGATTTTCCGGCTTCCAGTCGACTCCGGGAACAATGTTGGGCCGTTGGGCGGGTAGTCCCGTCGGCGGCAACGTGACGGTAAACGGCCGCCCGGCTTGAACCATCCCAATGGCGCTGACGGTCCATCGTCCCCACGGCTTGGTGGTTCCCCACGGGAGCCTCAGACTCAGGGTCGACGTCCAGGTCTGTCGAACATCAAAGTCCGCATTCCCTCGCTCCGCTCTCATATCGCTGTTATTCGCCGCCGCGCCGCCTCCCTGTCCCGGCCTGTCGTCAATGGCATGTCCCCACGTATAAGCAGAAGTGAAGCCGAAGTTTCTTGAAAACGGACGCTCCACACGAACCTGGAGGGCATGGTAGTTGGAACTCCCAGCCTGCTCGAAGAAACTGATAATGCCAAATCCTGGATAAGGAAGAGGACCATTTAGCGGCAGGTTGAGGAGACGAAGCCGGCGTCCCTTCGCCGAGTGATTGCCCAGATAGGCAACTTCTCCGACGACACCGGGTAAAACTTCACGCTGCACACTCAGGTTCCAGTGTTCGACATACGTGTCGCGGAATTTCTTTTCAAACGCCGCAGCCCGCAACGCCGAGGAAAGCTGACTCGCAGGGAAAGGATCACTCAGCGAGAGTGGGGCGCCAAACTCCCGGATGAAGAAAAACGGCGGGTTCAGCACCACTTCCGAATTGTGCCTCTGGTCGTTGTCGTAGAAGACGCCTGCGGAGGCCCGAATCACGGTCTGCTCATCCATCGGCCTCCAGGCAAAGCCGAGTCGGGGCGCAAAATTATTGAAGTCGTTATCAACAAGTCCTTCACTGGCGTCCACACCTGCGATCCTCATGCAGTTGCACTCGGAGGCCCAGATAGACTGTTTATTGACTCGTTCCTTCATGCGGCCGTAGAACTCCCAACGCAGCCCGTAATTCAGTGTCAACCGAGGAGTCGCCTTCCAGTCGTCCTGCGCGTACGCCGCAAATTCAAACTTTCTGGTGTTCGCGGTAGGAGATCCTTCAAACGACACGGTCGCGACCGGCAAGCCCAGCAGAAAGTCTCCCATCGGGTTGCCCGTAAAGGGGCCTCGGAAGATAAACCGGTTTGGATTGACGTTGTATGCGTTGAATAGATAGCGACGGGCATCAACACCCACTTTTATTTGATGGTTTCCTTTCACATAGGAAAGGGTGTCCGCGTAGTTGTAAACGTTTACCGCGCGCTTGAACTCGGCGTTGCTTCCCGGGAGAGTCGCTGTATTGAAATCGAAGACCGGAAACGTTTTCAAAACACCCATCAGAGGCTGCAGAGACGGCGTTCCGGGGTTCAAGGGAATCTGAGGCTGCCTGAAGCGATTGAAGCCAGCACGAAATTCATGAACGATTGCCGGACCGATGGTGCTCGTCAAACTCAAGCCGAAGTTCGTTCGGAAACGGTCGGCCGTCTGGCCGAAGTTCGAAAGGTCGGATATACCGGTCGTTTCAGTCCGAAAGGGATCGAGCACGTGCGCCACATTCCTGCTGAAGCGCCCGCTAAGCCGTGTTTTGTCCATCAAACGATGGTCGAGCCGGAATGAAAAGTCGTTGGCATCTTCGATCTTATTCGCGATCTCAATGCGATTACCGGAGATGCCAGGTAGATTCGGAAGCGGATACGCCTTGAGAACCTCACGCGAAATGGGGTGAAAGCTGGACTCCGGGATAATCGGTCCTCCTAACTCCGTGAGATCACCCGATCGCATACGCTCCGTGGGAACGGTGGCGCGACGCGTCTGCCCCGTCTTTTGTCGGAGCCCTTCATAGGCTCCGAAAACGAATGTCCGGTCCTTCTTCAAAGGCCCACTGATCGTTCCCCCGAATTGATTGCGAATCAGCGAGGGCTTCGTGAAGCCCGAAGGCGCAAAGAAATTCCTCGCATCGAGGTTGTCGTTTCTCAGGAATTCCCAGAACGACAAGTGCAGATCATTGGTGCCGGACTTCGTCGTAACATAAACAGCGCCTCCACCATTTCGGCCGAGATCGGCGGCATACCCACTCTGTTCAACCCTGACCTCCTGAATCGTGTCAATTGGCGGACGATACGAAGCGATGCGAACAACGGGATCCACGTTGTCGAAGCCATCGACAAAAAATGAAATGTAATGCTCGTCCAGGCCCGCAATGTTAAATCCGCTACGATTGCTCAAATGAGAATTGGGTGCTGAGGCCACCACTCCTGGCAGTTGAAGAATCAGGCTCTCATACTGTCTGCCATTCAATGGAAGACGCTGTAATGCGTCATCGTTGATCGTGCTGCTGATGGAGGAGGTGTCTGTCTGCAGCACTGGATACGGCGTCTCAACGGTCACCGTGTCCGTGGAAAGTCCCGGTTCAAGCAGCGCGTTGACGCGTAAAGTCTCATTGACTCGGACCTCAATTCCGTTAAGTGCGAGAGTCTTGAACCCGTTCTTCTGGAATTGAATCCGGTAGGATCCAGGCGGCAAGTTTGAGACAGAGTAGGTTCCGGTGCCGGCGGTAACCGCTTTTCGTTCCTGGTTCGTGCTGGTCTCGGTTACAACTATCGAGGCCATTCCGACGCCCCGGCCGCCATCGGTTACGTTGCCAACCAGCGAGCCGCCGGTCGTTTGTGCCCATGCAGCGGAAGCAAAAATAAGAATGACAGTCGAGAAAAAAGCCGCGGATTTCTTCATACCGTTTATTCCGCGACATTCTAGCGTGAATCTGAGTTATTGCTGCCAGGTCAATACGTTAGTCGGCTTTTTTGTGTGCGCGACTTGACATAGTGGCAATCTACTTGCCGGCATTTGTGCTGACGGACACAGGGACCTTCGGCGTGTTCAGACCCAGCGGGTGAGTCCATCGAATCAGCTTCAGGAGATTGGGTTCCGTATCGACGACGCAAAGACGGCCATCCTTGACTCGATCCACGGCTACTCTCTGGAGTTCATCTTCCTGCCAAACCGTTTCCGGGAAGTACGTGACCTCGTGTTCCTCTGCGAGTTTTTTCATGCGTTCCTGCATTGCCGGTGTGATGAAGAGTTGTGACGTAGAGACTCGGAAGACCCGGTTTCCCACGGTCCGCAGCCAGTCCCGGGTAATGGGATCGGGGATTTGCATGAACTCGACTCTTCTAGCGGTTGCCAACATGTTGCGACTTCTCCTTTCCTTCAGACGATAGGCTGTCAATAGATATCGGCAATCTAGCCTTGAGGCATTACTCCCATGCTGAAAGTTATTGATTCAACGGTCTCTCTTACTGGGGACAGAGCGAAACATTGCCAAAATTGTCGGATAGGGTTGTCGAAAGGTTAGCGCCGCGACCTGGGAATACAATCGGCGATCGTGAGCCTTTCAAACGTCTGCTTTCGAGTCTCTCAAATCACTGCTGTCCTGATGACGTCGGGATGGATCGCCGTGTTTTACACGGCAGCTTTCCTGAGGGGAGGACATCCTCCGATGTCGGCTTACGTGGGCATGATCGTGATTCTCTCGTCCTGGGTTCTCGGATCCCTCGGTTCCCTTTGCAGTCTCGCCGCGATCACACAAAAACAGAGGACTGGCACCAGACTGTTGTTCCTCGCCCTGAATACACTTCTACTGGCGTGTTCCGTGATTGTGAATTTCGTTTAGCGACCGCTACTCGACCAGCGGGTGTTCAGGGACAGGATTGTCGGCTGGCGGACTCGTCGGAGCAATTGGAGGTGATGCTTCAGGCGGAAAGACGTAGAACTCCAGGAGAGTTAGCGCAATGGCGAAGATAAGTGGTCCGAAGAACATTCCCAGAATTCCGAAATAACCAATCCCGCCGAGAATACTGAAGAAGACCAGCAAGGTATGCATTTTCACGCTGCCTTCGATGAGCAGCGGCTTGAGGATATTGTCGATTCCACCCACGATAACGAGTTGGCACACCAGAAAGATTGTTGCCTTAGCGGGAGAGCCGACAGCAAACAGGTAAATGGTCCACGGAACCCAGATCAAGGCCGTCCCCACCATCGGCACAAGGGAAAGCAATGCGGTCAGTGCTCCCCAGAGGACAGGATTCGGCAATCCGAGAATCAGGAAGATGAGCCCACTTATCGTGCCCTGGATCAGTGCAGTGGCCAGATTGCCGAGAACGGTTGCACGTGTGACTGCCCGGAAACGCTCTACGAACAGGATTTCCTGCTCCGAAGACAAGGGACTGACAAGACGCGCGCGGCTGGCGAAGTATTCAAAGTCTCGTAGGAGAAAAAAGAGGACGATGCTCATCAGGAAGTAATCGACCAGCACACTGAATACTCCCTGCGCGAAATTACCCGCAACCGCGAGGACTGCAACGCCGATCTGTTGTGCCTGAGCGCTGAGCCGACTTCCTATCTGCAGTCGGTCGAGCCGAATGGATGCGGGTAGCCATGCTTCAACACGGCTGAGCACAGCGCTGCCTGGTTCAAACCAGGATTCAATCTTGCGAAGCGTTTCCGGATCCTTTAACCGCTGATAGGCATCGTTGGCTTCATTGGCAAGCGACACCGAAAGCAGAACGACAGGTACGAGTATTACTGCCGTGAGGCCCAGGCAAATGAGAAGGGCCGCGATGCTGCGACGGCCCTTAAGTTTGAGTTCGAGGACGGTGTAAAAAGGCGCAAGTAAAGTGGACAGGATCAGCGCCACGAAAATGGGCACCAGAAATGGCTCAAGTATCCTGAAGCAGAAATAGAGAACAACGGCCAGGGCCGCCAGGAGAACCCAGTCTCCCACTTTTTTGCCGGTCATGCCGCGATTATGAAGAGAGCGCTGGCGCTTGTATAGCCTCGATTGGAATCCGGCATGCCAGTCGTTTTTACATGGGAGGACTGTTATGAGCAAAAAAACTCTCGAAATCTGCGAAGTCTGTGGAAACGATTACGACAAGACATTTCAGGTGACGCTGGGTGGCGTCACGCACATCTTTGACAGCTTTGAATGCGCCATACACGCCCTGGCGCCGACCTGCAATCATTGCAGCTGCCGGATACTGGGCCATGGCTCTGAAAACGAGCACGGCGTGCTGTTTTGTTCGGCTCATTGCGCCAACCAGCAAGGTGTTAAAGAAATCGTCGATCGTGCTTCTTGACCGCAACCGCGGATAACGCAGACTACAGCGTTGACCTGGCCCACGCGTTATCCGCGTACTACGCACCGAATGTCCTTGACCCGAGATTGGTGACGCCTTAGCTTTCGTCGGCAAGGACAAACTACATGAGACTTCGTGACGCCATCTGCTTGCCGGTTTCGACCTTGTTAGTCGCTTCCATTGTCATTACTGGGACTGTACAACAGCCGCCCGCAGGCACTGCACAAGCGCCGGCAGCAGGACGCGGCGGCAATGCGCCACCGCCAATCGTTTGGCCGTCGCCGCCGCTGCCGGCAGGACCAATCGTGCTGGATACTGGCGTCCAGCACCAGGTACGTCTGTTTGTCACGCCAGGCTTAAACCAACCCTGGAGCATGGCGTTTCTTCCCGACGGTGCGATCCTCGTCACGGAACGTCCGGGACGATTGCGGATCATTCGCAATGGCGTTCTCGACCGCACTCCGGTTGCAGGTGTACCGACAGTTCAGGCGCAAGGTCTCGCGGGGCTCATGGACCTTGCGCTACATCCGCGTTTTCAGGAAAACAAATTCGTGTATTTCACCTACCACAAGCCGTCGGCGACTGCCGCGCCGGCCGGTGGCCGCGGAGGCGGAAGTCCGGGAACTATCACGTTGGCGCGCGGGCGTTGGGATGGCGCGGCGCTCACAGACGTGCGCGACCTCTTCTCTGCCCTGCCCAGCGGTAATGCTTCGCGCATCATCTTTGGCAAAGACGGGATGATCTACATGTCCATTGGTGTCGGCGATCCCCCCGCCGCGGCTCAGGCTCAGGATCCCAACACGCTTGCCGGCAAGGTGCTACGCCTGCGCGACGACGGATCGGTACCTCAAGACAATCCTTTTGTCGGACGTGCCGGGTATCGTCCCGAGATTTTCACCCTTGGCCATCGCAATGCTCTCGGTCTTGCCTTACACCCTCTGACGGGAGAAATCTGGGAGTGCGAGGACGGACCCAACGGCGGAGACGAAATCAATGTTCTGCAGGCTGGAAAGAACTACGGTTGGCCCGTTGTGAGTTTTGGCCGCTTCTACATGGGGCCGCGCGTTTCCGAAAGACCGTGGCAGGACGGAATGGAACAGCCCCTGGTGTTCTGGGTTCCGGCAATCGCGATCTCCGGCATGACGTTCTATACGGGCGATAAATTTCCAAACTGGAAAAACAATGTCTTCGTGGGTGGGATGCGTACCGGAGAAGTTCCGCGGTCCGGCCATTTGGAAAGAATAGACTTCAACGATAAGTGGGAGGAACTTCATCGGGAGGGAATGTTGCGTGAACTGCAGAATCGTATTCGCGACGTTAGACAGGGACCTGACGGTTTTCTATACCTGCTGACTGCCGAGAACGATGGCGCACTGCTACGAATGGAGCCTCATACGCCATAGAGGGGTGAAACAGGCAGGGGTTCGATCCTGACAATTTCCTGAATCGAAAATCGCTTAAGGATCGCCCCCCTGCTTCGACTTCAAGAGTTATCGAGGCACGAGCGTTGCCGTTGAGGCTGTCCCGATAATCTCACCCGCAACGACGAGTTCGACTCTCCGATTCTGCTGTCGGCCAGAGGCGGAATCATTGGAGGCAACGGGTTGCCCCTCACCTAGGCCTTTGGCCGTCATGGTCCGCGACGGCACTCCCTGCATTACCAGGAAGCTTCTCACAGACTCTGCCCGCCGTTCCGACAATGATTGGTTGTATTCGTCAGTGCCCACGCTATCCGTGTGCCCCTCGATTTCGATCTCCAAGCCAGGGTGAGACTTCAAGATCTCGGCAACCTTCGCAAGACGGTCCCGAGCCCCCGGCTTCAGCGTGGATTGCGCGGTATCGAACAACACGTCAGACATGTTCACGATCAGACCGCGAGCGGTCTCGCGGGTTTCGAGGATGAGGTTGAGTTGTTTTTGCAACTCCACACGCAAGTCTGCCTTTTCGCGTTCGGACTGCTCGGCAGCAACCCGCGCCTGTTCTACTGCACGGTTTGCTTCCTGTCGTGCGCGGTCCGCGTCCGCACGGGCCGCTTCCGCCTTCTCTAGCGCGACGCGTTCTGCTGCTTCAGCTCTGGCGCTGCGCTCGATTTCAAGGCGTTGTGCGGCCTCGGCCTGAGCTCTCGCGTTTGCTTCCTGCTCCGCCTGGGCTCGAGCTGCGGCTTCACGATCAAGTCCAGCCTTTCGCTCCGCTGCTAGTCGTGCCTCGTCGGCTCTCTTCAAGCTGACGAGTCGAGCATCTTCTGCAGCCTGGACAGATTCGCGGGCCACAGTCGAAATCGTCTTCTTGCTTTTATCGGCACGTTGCTGAGCTTCTGCTTGATCCAACAGCATTCTCGCCTTTTGATACGTGTCTGCCGCGTGCGTTTCCGCTCCCGACCAAGCGGCGATCCGGACCGCATTTCGCGCCTGCAACAGGTCCAAAGGCGTCTTCTTGTCTATTGGGAATGGTTTCAGATCCGCGGGGTTCGCATTAACAACGTATTGCCCACGCTTCAGCAGATCGAACTTCGCATTGATCGTCGATGTCGAACCTTCGGTGTCCTTGCGGATCACATTTTCGAGCACGACAACATCACTGGGCTGCGTTACGGCGAAGTAGGGTTCAGCCGTAACGATCATGCCGAAGGCCTGCAATTCGGTTGTTACATGGAGCTTGCTGTCGTCGTCGCCCAATATAACTTCACCGAGATTTGTGGCCCGGCCCTCGGGCGTAATAGCCCATAACACGTAGGTAAGATACTCCGGCCCAAACGTGTTCGCCGGCTTCATCTCGTCGAAATTGACATCGATGTCGACATAGCCCTTTTTGCTTTCGACAACAGCGTTGCCTTTTGAATCCGGCATCAACGCCGTGCCTTTGAAGTCGACCTGGGTATCGCCGCCACGAACCCGATAGTTCACGGCCTTGACGTCCCGCTCGACCACATTGATTTGCACTCGGTACAACGGATTGTCGCCCGACAACTGGGATGGTATTTGCGTCGGATTTGGAACCTGTGCGGAGCCTGCGGATACCATCATTAACAGTAGAAGGGCGGTAATAGTGAATTGAAAAACTGACTTCATAACAAATCCTCCTCCATGAAGTCTCGATGCGGGATGGAGGTGCACGCCCCTTGCCACCACGCAAGCAAGCCAGAAAAATCATCCACTTCCAAAGGTTTCTAAGAGTTTTTTGCAACGAAAAGGCGAAATGGCGTGTATCGATGTGAGACACACAGACCAACGCGGGACGCCTGCTCGAAAGTTCTTTAGAAGAGGCAAGAATAATGTTGCGTTCTTTCGGCAGCGGCTTCTGGGTTGGGTTCGCCCGACAAACTGGCCTTCATGGGCGAGTTCAGAGAATCTTCTCGCCAATCCGACAGGGGTTTCGATTAGCATGGACGGGAATTTCAGTCAGTTGAAGCTGTTGGTATTACGGCTGCTTGGCTTTGTTGGACCTCGTTGAGCAGCAATAACGGTAAGGAGGCCAAAATGCGATTAGTTTCAGTCGACTCCGGACGGCCCTCCCGCATTGAAAAAATTCTCTCAATTTTTGCGGAGGTTCGTCCTGGCGAAGGCATGACTGCACTGCTCTTGATGGCAAATATTTTTACCCTGCTGACGGCTTACTACATTATTAAGCCCGTTCGCGATGCACTGATCCTTGGAGAGTCTAGCGCGGAAATAAAAAGCTATGCTTCAGCGGCGCAAGCGGTACTCTTGCTTTTCATCATTCCCCTGTACAGTTCCATAGCCCGGCGCGTCAACCGGCTCTGGCTGGTCAATGGCGTGACAATATTCTTCATCTCAAACCTTGTTCTATTTTTTGCGTTGGGACAGGGCGGTGCCAAACTCGGCGTCATCTTCTTTCTCTGGGTTGGATTGTTCAACGTCCTGATCATCGCCCAATTCTGGGCTTTAGCGAATGACCTGTATTCCAAGAAAAAGGGCGAGCGCCTGTTCGGGTTAATCGGTATTGGAGCCTCCGTCGGAGCAATCCTTGGAGCATGGGCTGCTAAGCAGATGTTCGAACCGCTCGGCGTGTACGTCATGATGCTCGTTACCGCAGGACTTCTGCTGGTCTGCCTCGTTTTGACAAGCACCGTGAATCGGCGAGAGAAACAGCATCCTGATCCATCCCTTGCAGCCGAACGTACCGAAAACAAGGAGACTTCTCTTGGGACGTCGGGAGGATTTCAACTCATCTTTAAGAGCCGATACCTGCTGGCCATTGCGTTCCTCGTCCTGTTTTCGAACTGGGTCAATACGACAGGAGAGTTCATTCTGGGCAAAACCGTGGAGATGCACGCCGAATCTGCAGTGGCAAAGGCAGACCAAAATAACTACATCGGTCAATTCTATGCGGACTTTTATTTTTGGGTGAACCTGCTTGGAGCAGTAATCCAGATGTTTGCGGTATCGCGGATCATGCAACGTCTGGGCACAGGCGCAGCCGTTTTCTTTCTTCCGATTCTTGCGTTCGGAAGTTACGCCATCATTGCGCTGATTCCAGTCCTCAGCTGGATTAAGGTGGCGAAGATCGCAGAAAACACGACGGATTACTCTATTCAGAACACGGCTCGCCACGCACTATTCCTGCCCACCAGCAGGGATGCCAAGTACAAGGCCAAGACGGCGGTGGACAGCTTCTTCTGGCGTGCCGGCGATGCCTTGAGCGGCCTTCTTGTTTTCGTCGGAACGCAATTG
>Ga0111539_10004756_pt1 | contig 17725 bp, 9 predicted proteins | sample RhiMethybrSRZTD1_FD_79667 | JGI IMG/M metagenome (GOLD analysis project Ga0111539, IMG submission 79667) | Populus rhizosphere microbial communities from Tennessee, USA - Rhizosphere MetaG P. TD hybrid SRZTD1 (version 2) (version 2) | ecosystem: Host-associated > Plants > Roots > Rhizosphere >... | reverse complement strand
GCGTCGGAGCAGCTTTGGTGCATCCGTCAGATCGGGAACCTGGAGCGTGACACCCGCGCTCGTCCTGACGTAACCTCCAGCGTCAATGGCCACTCGTCCGGATGACCCGACCATCGAGGTCCTCACGGCTGTCACGAATGCCGCCACCGTGCCCTTGCCGACGGAACGCGATCGTTTCGCGCCTGGCGCAATCGTAGCTGGTCGGTACCGACTGGTGTCGCTGCTCGGCCGTGGCGGGATGGGCGAGGTCTATCGCGCCGACGATCTGACCCTCGATCAGCCGGTCGCGCTGAAGTTCCTGCCGCACGCGGTTGGCGAAGACGCCGATCGCCTGAAGCGATTCCACAACGAGCTGCGCGTGGCGCGTCAGGTCTCGCATCGCAACGTGTGTCGTCTCTACGATCTCGGAGAAGCCGGCGGTCGCCCGTTCCTGACGATGGAGTACGTCGACGGGGAAGATCTGGCATCGCTGCTCCGTCGCATCGGACGGGTGCCACAGGATCGAGCCGTGCAGATGGCGCGTCAGTTGTGCGCCGGTGTGGCCGCGGCGCACGACTGCGGCGTCCTGCACCGCGATCTCAAACCCGCCAACGTGATGATCGATGGCGACGGCAACGTGCGCATTACGGACTTTGGCATCGCCACCGCCGTCGGCGAGCAGGCGGTCGACTTCTCGGGAACGCCGCAATACATGGCGCCCGAGCAACTGGACGGCCAGGGCGCCTCGATCAAGACCGACATCTTTTCGTTGGGACTGATCCTCTTCGAGCTGTTCACAGGCCGGCGCGTCGTCGACGGCAAGACGCTCGGCGACGTGAAGCGATTTCACGCGAGCGGCGAAACGCCGACCGTCACCACGATCGTTCCCGACCTCGATCCCGCGATCGAGCGCGTGGTGCATCGGTGTCTGGATCGCGACCCGAACCGTCGACCGGCATCGGCGCTGGCGATCGCGTCGGCACTGCCTGGTGGTGATCCGCTTGCGGCGGCGCTGGCGGCGGGCGAAACGCCGTCGCCGGAGGTTCTGGCCGCGGCAGCCGAGACCGATGCGCTGCCCGCGGCCAAAGCCGTCGCGGCACTGGTGGCCGTCGTCATCGGGTTGATCGCGATGGCGTTCGCGTCCTCGCGCGTGTCGATCGTGTCGCGGACGCCGCTCGAGAAGGCACCAGCAGTCCTCGCAGATCGCGCCGTGCAGCTGATCGCAGAGCTCGGGTATCAGACTCGTATCGGCGATCATGCGTTCGATTTCGAGCGCGACGACGAGTATCTGGATTGGATCCAGCAGAATACGAAGACGCCAAACCGCTGGGACGTCGTGACGGGGAATAACCCGTCAGCGGTGTTGTTCTGGTACCGCACGAGCCCGCAAACACTGGTGCCATTCCACGCCGTGCGAATCACGCTCGATGATCCGCCGCTCGTCGAAACTGACATGCGGACGGTGGTCCTCGACGCAAGCGGACGCCTGCGTCAGTTCCGATCGGTCCCACCACAGGTCGAGCCACAAACCGACGCGGTGAGTGCGCCCCCGTGGGAGACGCTGTTTGCCGCCGCCGGGTTGCCGATGGGAGCGTTTTCTCCCGTCTCGCCCCAGTGGACGCCACCCGACTACGCCGATAGTCGAATGGCTTGGCAGGGCACGCTGCCTGGTCGCGCGGACGTGCCGCTGCGCGTCGAGGGAGCCGCTTACCGCGGCAGGCCCGTGTACTTCGCGGTGATCGGTCCCTGGAATCGACCGACCCGCATGGAGCCACGTGGCGAGAGTCGGATGGACGCGATTCTCGAGGCCGTTGCCGTCGTGGTGATCACGGTCATCTTTCTCGTAGCCTTCGCGATGGCACGTCGGAACCTGCGCGCCAACCGCGCCGACCGGCGTGGCGCCGCGCGCGTGCTGGCATTCATGATCGGCGCAGCACTGATCGAATGGATCGTCACGGCGCATCACCAGCTCGCGCTTGGTGATGAGCTCGACAGCCTGGTGAGTTTCTGCGGGCCTTACGCGATTGTGTTTGCAGTGCTGTGGGTGATGTATCTCGCCCTGGAGCCGTACGTGCGACGGTTCTGGCCTGACAGTCTGCTCGGCTGGTCGCGGTTGCTCGCCGGTCACGTCAAGGATCCGCGTGTCGGGCGGGATGTGCTCGTCGGATGCTGCGGAGGACTCGTGCTCGCGTTCGTGGAGCTCGGCAAGGTCTCACTGCTGCCGATGCTCGGCTACCCGGCGCCCCGGCCGTGGTTCGGTCTGGTGACGTTGATGCTCAGTGGCCTCGGCCCCGTGGTCTTTTTGTGGATCGCGTGGGCGCTCGCCGCTCTGGAAGGCGCACTGATCACGGTCCTCATCATCGTCATATTGCGGCTTGCGCTGCGGCGCATCTCTCTCGCGTTGATCGTGACCTCCGTCATCGTGTCCGTCGCGTTCATGCAATACATGATGGACACCGGATGGCTCGGATTGTTGTTCCCGTTGACCAATGGCGTCGTGTTCACGCTGATCGCCTTCCGGTTTGGTCTGCTCCCGCTCGTCGTGAGCCGCTTCGTCTACGCAGTCGTGGTGCGCGTGCCGATCGTGCTCGGTGTGTCGGACTGGGCGGCGGCACCGGGGCTATGGACGATGGCAGCGCTGCTTGCCTTGACGGTCTGCGCGTTTGTTGCATCGAGAGCGGGACAGCCGCTCTTCGGCTCCTGGCTCGACGAGCGCGCTCCGGCTCGCGCCTCGTAGTGTTCGACTCGAGCGGGACTCGCGTGTCGACACCCAACTCCCGATCCGCTTACGCTGGTTCCAACTTCCACCGTTCAGTTCCTCGCGTTGGAAGTTGACGAACCGTCCTGCTGCGTCAGTGCGTCACAATAACCGCGTGAGAGAGGCAAGCTACGGCGCGGCGCGCGCTGTGACCCGGTCAGTACACGATCACATGGCACACCATCTGGAGCTCGCGCGTGAGCGCGGCGAATCGCCGCTTGCGCAGCTGCCGGATGAAGACGTCATCGAAGAGCTGATCGCGACCGCGTTCTGGGCCAGCCTCCGGCGCGAAGAGGGCAGCCCACCGAAGATTTCGCTGGCGTTCGCGGACGCCAATGAAACCGAGCATCCCATGGTGTTCGCGCAGCCGCTGTCGTTCGACGCCGACGTGTTGACGAAGCTCGCGCTCGCGGTCGAACGCCCAGGCATCCATCTCGGCGTCGCGCGTCGCGGTGACCAGCTGTCTGTGTGGGGCGCGATTCGCTCGCTGCCGCGGCGCTGCTGCGTGATCGAGGTCGCCGAGCCAGGCCTCATCGTCGTGAAGGAGCACCGCGGCGATCGGCTCGCCAAGTACGTGAATATCGCGGTCCTCCAGGGCGATCAGGTGAAGGTGATCGACGAGTCGGCGTCGAGCCTGCCCGATTGTCCCGATCTGTTGACGTCGCTGCTCGGGTTCGATTCCCCGACGTCGTGGACCGACTCGGTAAACGTGCTCGTGCAGCTCGCGATCTCGATGCGTGCGCACGGGCGAGGCGGGCTCCTGCTCGTGGTGCCGCCCGATACCGATCAGTGGCGCGAATCGCTCGTGCGGCCGATCACCTACGACGTCACACCTTTATGGTCGGAACTGTCGCTCCTCAGTCGCGAGCCGCCGGAGCACGACGGCATTGGCGCGTGGCGTGACGCGCTGGGGCGCGCGATCGACTCGGTCGGCGGCCTCACCGCCGTCGACGGCGCAACGGTGATTACGCGGAAGTACGAGGTGCTCGCGTTCGGCGCCAAGATCGCGCGTCGACGCGGGTTGCCGCCCATCGAGCATGTCGTCCTCACCGAGCCGATCGTCGGGAGCGCTGCGACCACGGTGAATCCGGCGGAGCTTGGTGGGACGCGTCACCTGTCGGCGGCGCAGTTCGTCCAGGATCAGCGCGACGCCATTGCGCTGGTTGCCTCACAGGACGGCAAGTTCACGGTGTTCGCGTGGTCGCCGTGCGAGGGAAGCGTGCACGCTCATCGCGTCGAAACGCTGTTGCTCTGAACGAAATAGAAAAGGCCGGCACGAAGCCGGCCTTTTCCAATTGCGTGGGAGTGTCAGCGACTACTCCCGGGGGTGTTTGTCATGTATGCACCTCCCGGCCGCGACCGATTTTTTGGGTGCCCTCCGAACCACAAGAGAGCGTGGTCGCTAGAAGCCTATGTTTAGCGCCGCGGGCGTGCGGCGGTAACAATTCACGATACCACGCCGGACCAAGCCCAGGCCCGAGCGCCGCTACCCGGTATTGCGCATCCCGGCCGCGATGCCATTGATTGTGACCATCAGCGCCGCGCGAACCCGTGGATCGTCGCCGTGGCGCAGCCGGCAGAGCAGCTCGACCTGCACGAGGTTCAGAGGGTCGACATAGGGATTGCGGACGTCGATCGAACGACGCAGGACCGGGTTGGATTCGACGAGCTGTGTGTGACCGGTGACGGCCAGCACACCGTCGATTGCGCGCCGTAACCGTTCACGCAGCTCGCTGCCGAGCGGCTGGAGCTCGGATGGCACGAGCCGCCTGTCGTACTCGGCCGCAATGCGCGCGTCGGACTTGGCCAGGACCATCTCGATGAGATCGATGACCGAGCGGAAATGCGGCCAGCGCTCGTGCATCTGACGCAGCAGCTCGAGCTCGCCGCGGGCGACGGCCCGTTCGAGCGCATCTTCGAGACCCAGCCACGCGCCGAGGAGCAGGCGGGTCTGCGTCCAGGCGAACTGCCAGGGAATCGCGCGCAGACTCCCGACTCCCTCATCCGTCTTCCGTCGCGCGGGGCGGCTGCCGATGTTCAACTCCGCGAGCTCCGCTTCCGGTGTCGCCGTGTGAAAGTACTCCACGAAGCGCGGGTGCTCGTACACGATCGCTTGAAACGCTGCGCGCGCATCAGCAGAGAGCCGTTCCATGCACTCACGCCATTCGCGGCGTTCCGGGCCCGGCGGCGCCAGCCACGCCTCGAGCGTGCCCGTCGTATAAACCTCCATCGTTCGCAGCGCGATCTCGGGAAGCCCGAACAACGCTTGCAGCATCTCGCCCTGTTCGGTGACGCGAAGCGAACCGTCGATCGAGCCTGGCGGCTGCGACATCAGCGCCATGTAGGTGGGTCCGCCGCCGCGACCGACGCTGCCGCCTCGCCCATGGAACAGGGTGACGCGCACCGCGTGCCTGCGGCAGGCCGCGATGACGTCTTCCTGTGCTTTGTACAGATCCCACGCCGCGGCCAGTCGGCCCGAATCCTTCGCGGAATCCGAGTAGCCGATCATGACCTCCTGGTGGCCACCGCATCGCTCGCGGTACCACGACACTGACAGCAGCGCATCGAGGACCTGTCCGGCGTTCTGGAGATCGCGGGATGTTTCGAACAGCGGGACGACACGCAGGGGATCGGCGATGCGCGCGTGCTTCTGCAGCAGATGCACCGCGAGCACGTCCGACGCGGCGCTGGCCATCGTGATGACGTACGCGCCCAGCGAGGTGGGTGGTAAGCGGGCGATCATGCGGAACGTGTCGAGCACGTCCTGCACGTCTGAATCGGACGTCGGCGGCACAGGTGCGGGCGTCGTTCGCGCCGTCAACACGCCGCACAGAAACTCGAGTCGCCGGGCTTCGTCCCACGTTGCGTACGTGCCCACGCCCCAGGTCTTCGTCAGATAGTCGATGGCCGCGGTGTGTCGGTCTGCCTCCTGGCGGATGTCCAGACGCGCGAGGGTGACGCCGAACGTTGCCACACGCGCGAGCATGTCGCGCAGTCGACCGTCGGCCACGTGTTCGTAGCCGGTGGCACAGAGCGATCGATGACAGAGCTGAAGCGCGTCGGCCAGATCGGACGCGTCGACGTAGATATCGCCTGATACCGGCGCGTCGGTGTCACCTCGGAGGCATTGCTCGATCCAGCCACGCGTCGCGATCAGGCGCGCACGAACGTCGCGCAGCAGCTCCCGATACGGCTCGCTCGCGGCGCGGACTCGCGCGGTCAACTCGGCGTCGGCGGTCGCAATCGACAATTCATCGCGCAGCGCGTCGATGTCCTTCAGATACAGGTCCGCGGCCATCCAGCGCGAGAGCAAACATGCGCGACGGGTGACGTCCGGAGTCACCGTCGGGTTGCCGTCGCGATCGCCTCCAATCCACGAGCCGAAGCGGATTGGTGTGTAGTCGATCGGCAGCGACCTGCCTGTGGCCGCGCGCAGCGCGCGACCGACCTCGCGAAGGTATCGCGGCACCGCGTCCCACAGGCTCTGCTCGAACACAATCAGGCCGGCGCGGACTTCGTCGAGCGGCGACGGCCTGCGCTCGCGAATGTCGCGCGTGCCCCACGCCGCCTCGATCTCGCTGCGAAGCGCGGCTGTCAGGTCGTCGCGTTCCTGCGGCGTCACGTCGACGCGGTCGTTGACGTCCAGGGCCGCCGCGATGCGGTTGTATTTTTGAACCAGCGTGCGGCGGGAGACCTCTGTCGGGTGCGCGGTGAGGACCAGCTCGACGTCCAGCGTGGAAACGGCCTCATAAAGCCGATCCGCTGCCACACCACTTTGAATCAGCCGTTGAAACCCCTCTTCGCACGATCCGCGTTGCGGAGACGCCGAGCGCTGTTTCCGATACGCGCGACGTCGTCGAACGCGATGGTGTTGCTCGGCGATGTTCGCCAGGTTGAGGAAGTGCGCGAACGCGCGCGCGACCGGCAGGGCCGCATCCACTGGCATCTGCGACAGTTCCGCAGCGAGCGACTCGAACTGACCCGGCACACCGGCGCGCGCGTCCTTCGCCCGCGCGCGCACGCGCTCGACGGTGTCGAAGAGCGCGCCGCCCTCGTGCGTACGCAGCGTGTCGCCCAGCAGCTCGCCGAGCAGCCGGACGTCGTCGCGAAGGGGTTTATGGGGATCTTCGCTGGCCAAATCCCAAATCCCACAGCCAAATCCCAAATTCCAATTCAAATCCGAACCGGCCCGCTTGGGGCTTGGGATTTGGGATTTGGAGTTTGGGATTTTCTATTGCTTGTCGTACACCGCCACGTTGTGCACCGGCTTGTCGGAATTCACCCGGTCGAACGTCAACGTCATCGTCTTGCCGTCCGGCGAAATGACGCGGCGACCGACGCCGTAGACCGACCCGGCATGGGTCAGCGTCGAGGCAGATGTGAAGTCGTCAATCTTCCTCAGGGTGACGGCGTCGTAGTCGGGATTGCCGGTGACCATCCGCTCCCGCCCGAAGTTCGCGTTGTATTCGAACCGTTCGACCCGTCCGTCCGGGTGCGTTCGCGTGACCACTCCCTGGACGCCTTCCGGCGTTCGCGTGTAGACGCGCGTTTCTTCTCGGACCGAAGGACCCGGCGAGTACCGCGACCTCGCGACGTTGAGACGCCAGGTGCCGAGCAGGATTACCGGCTCCTCGTCGCCGGCGTGTTGCGCGGCTTGTGCTGTCTTCCCGTCCTGGGCAGCCGCGATCAGGGGAGCGCCACGAGTAGAGACGCCGCCGATTGCGAGTACCACGATGATCAACGTCAACTGCGCGCGCATGGCGAGCTCCTCGCGCTACGGGTATCCGCCGGAAGTCTCTCTCGTAGTGTCCGCCTTCGGCGGACGCTTATCAAGTCACGGTTCGGGTATCCTTCTGGCCCATGCAGACGCGAAACATCGTTGGATGCCGCGGCGCCCTGATCTTTGCGGCTGTGCTGACCGCGGCATTCGCCGCGCACGCTCAGCAGCGCGCCGGTGTTCATCCGATCAGCGGCCGCCAGTACGCGCAGCCGATGGGCGTTCAGGGCGCACCCTGGCTCGATCGCACGGAGCGTGACGAGGAAGAAGAGCCGGATCGCGCGCTGCGCCTGCTGAAGATCGCCAAGGGCGCGACCGTGGCCGACGTGGGCGCCGGATCCGGCTACATGACCATCAGGCTCGCGAAGATCGTCGGGCCGATGGGTCGCGTCTACGCCAACGACATCCAGTCGGGGATGCTGGATCTGCTGCAGAAAAACGTCGCCAAGGCAAAGCTGAACAACGTGGTTCCCGTGCTCGGGACCTTCGATGATCCGAAGCTGCCGGCGGCCACGCTGGACCTCGTACTGATGGTCGATGTCTACCACGAGTTCTCGGAGCCGCAGGCGATGCTGGGGCATATTCGCGACGCGTTGAAGCCGGACGGTCGCATGGTCCTGCTCGAATACCGCGCCGAGGACCCGGACGTCCCGATTCAGCCGCTGCACAAGATGACAGTGGCGCAGGCGAAGCTCGAGGTCGAGCACGAGGGGTTCACGCTGTCGCGAGTACAGGAAGACCTCCCGCGGCAGCACGTGCTGACCTTTACGAAAGCTCCGGCTCGATAGCTCGCGGCCCAGCATTTCCGCGGGTAAAATCGTAGGTGTCGTGTCTCCTCGCACGCGCGCGAACCTCCTCGTCGCGGCCCTTGTCCTGATGTTTGCCGCCGCGCTGACCGCTCAGAGCCAGCGGCGGGATGTCTTTGTCCAGTCGCGCAATCATCCGGCGATCGCCTACGACACGGCACCGGTCAACAACGCGGTGTCGCGCCTTGCGCAGCAGGTGGCGTCGGGCTCGACCACGCTCAATTTCGACGAGACGACCGGATACCTCCGGTCGATGATGAACGCCCTGAACATTCCGATCGAGTCGCAGACGCTCGTCTTTTCGCAAACGAGCCTTCAAGGCCCGTTGATCAGCGTGAAGAACCCGCGAGCGGTCTACTTCAATGACACGACGGCGGTGGGATGGGTGCGCGGAGCTCCAGTGCTGGAGGTCGCGGTTCAGGATCCTCGTCAGGGCGCCATCTTCTACGTCGTCGACCAGACCAGACGCGAGAAGCCAACGTTCGCGCGCGATGAACAGTGCCTCGCGTGCCACTTGTCCTGGGAGACGCTTGGCGTCCCAGGCATGACCGTTCAAAGCGTGAATCCATTGCCCGACGAGATCTCGTACGTGATCGGTTTCACGACGAATCACAACAGCCCGTTCTCACAGCGGTGGGGCGGATGGTACGTCACTGGCTCGCATGGCCGCCTGGCACACATGGGTAACGTGTCCGTGATGCCGCAGGACAAGGGGAAGTTGAAGCTGCCCGACCCGCGCGAGATTGCATCGGTCGAGGGGCTGTTCGACCTGAAGGGATACGCCACGCCTTACAGCGACGTCGCCGCGTTGATGGTGCTCGATCATCAGACGCACATGACCAACCTGATCACGCGCATCGGATGGGAGGCGCGGCTCGCGGACGCATCGCCGAGCAGCGACGCATCATCGCGCGTGCGCGAGGCGGCGCAGGACCTGGTCGACTACATGCTGTTCGTCGACGAGTTGCCGCTACCGCATGCCGTCTCGGGCGCGTCAGGGTTCGCGGCGAAGTTTTCATCGCAAGGGCCTCGCGACGCCAAGGGCCGCTCTCTGCATGAACTCGACCTGCAGCATCGCCTGCTGCGCTATCCCTGCAGCTACATGATCTACAGCGAGGGGTTCGATGCGCTGCCGAAGGCAGCGAAGGAGGCGGTCTACTCGCGATTGTGGCAGGTCCTTTCAGGCACTGAGTCGGGACGGCGCTACGCTCGTCTGACTCGCGATGATCGCACCGCCATCCTCGAGATCCTGCGCAACACGAAGAAGGATCTTCCGACCTACATGCTCGCCAACTGAGACGCCGACGACATGCGCCTCCTCCGTACTCTGCTGTGTGCTGTCGCGCTGCTGCTGTCGTTTGTCGCGGCGACCGGTCATGCGCAATCGCCGGCGACCTGGCTCACGACCGTGCGCCCCGACGCCGAGAGATTGGTGAAGGCCGCCACTGCCGATGATTTCGCATGGCGTCGCCTCGCTGAATTGACCGACCTCCATGGCGCGCGTTTGAGCGGTTCCGAGAATCTGACGCGCGCGGTTGCCTGGGCGGTCGAGGCGATGAAGGCCGACGGCCTGGACAACGTCCACACCGATCCCGTCATGGTACCCACGTGGGTGCGCGGTCGCGAGAGCGCCGAGATCATCGATCCGCCGCGGCATTCAGTGTCGATTCTGGGTCTCGGGGGATCCGCTGCGACGCCGCCAGGCGGCATCGAAGCGGATGTCGTCGTGGCCGCAAGCTTCGACGAACTGCACGCCAAGAGCGCGGACGTCCGCGGTCGCATCGTGTTGCTGAACGTCCCGTATACCAATTACTCGGAGACCGTCACCTACCGAACCGGCGCGGCGCGGGCAGCGCAGCGATATGGCGCGGCCGCCGTGCTCGTGCGGTCGGTCGGTCCGATTGGCCTGCGCACTCCTCATACGGGCGCGGCGCACGAAGCGGCATCGCCACCGCCGCAGATCCCTGCAGCCTCCATCGCCGGCGAGGACGCCAACCGGATCGTTCGCCTGACGGCGCAGGGCCGACGGGTTCGGATGCGACTGACGATCGAATCGCACTTCGGACCTGAGGCGGAGTCGGCCAACGTGGTGGGCGAGATTCGCGGGCGCGAGAAGCCGGAGGAGATCGTGCTCCTTGGTGGGCACCTCGATTCGTGGGATGTCGGTGCCGGCGCGTCTGACGATGGCGTCGGCTGTGTCGTGACGTGGGAAGCGGCGCGGCTGATGAAGAGGCTCGGGATTCGCCCGCGCCGCACCGTCCGCGTCGTGCTGTGGACGAACGAGGAGAATGGCCTGCGGGGCGCCAACGCGTACGCCGAGAAATACGCGGCGGCTGCGTCGAATCATGTGTTCGCGCTCGAGTCCGACTCCGGTGTGTTTGCGCCTGCGGCGCTTGGTTTCTCCGGCAGTCCGGCGGCGCGCACGCTGTTATCGCAGCTCGTGCCGTGGCTGATGCCGCTCGGATTTTCGGAGATCGGCCCAGGCGGCGGCGGCGCGGACATCGGTCCGATCGCGCAGATGGGCAACGTGCCGACGATGGCGTTTCTGGGAGACTCGACGCGATACTTCGTGATCCATCACACGCCGGCGGACACCGTTGAACGGATTGCCCCCGACGACGTCTCGCGTGCGGCTGCGGCGATTGCGGTGATCACGTATGCCGTTGCCGAAATGCCGGAGCGGCTTCCTCGATAAATCCCAAAACCCAAATCCCAGAACCCAAGCCCCAACAAATCTCTTGCGTTCGCCGTTTTGGGGTTTGGGATTTGGGATTTGGGGTTTGACAGTCTTCCTCTACCGAAGCTCCGTGAGCGAGACGTTCAGCACGCGCGATTGGCGCGGGGCATGTTGCCACTGGACGAGGATCGGGCTCTGATAGGTGCCTTCCACGATGCGCGGCTGACCATCGTGCTCCGACACGAGCAGGCTGACGGACCGACGCATGCGGAAGAAGCGCGCGGCGGGAACGGCCAGCGTTCGAGCGAGCACTTTTTCCACCAGCGATCCGCGCAACCCCAACGAGTCGAGGCCCTGATTGAGGACGCGGACGAAGTCGTACTTCGCATACCCGAGCGTCTTGGCGGGAACCGCGCGCGGATTCGCGAACGCGTGCCGTGACTGCTCGGCGACGAAGCGCAGCGGGTTTCGCAGCACGTCCGCCAGGTCATATTTCATCAGCAGCGTTTCGTACTCGTTCACCGTGAGCGCCGAATGCCGCTCCGCCGGATCGAGTTGTACGCGCAGGCGACCTTTGAGGACACCGGCGGCCCTGACGAACGCAGTCAGCGCCTCGTAGATGCCAATGCGCGGGTCTTTGAGATTGACCGAGTCGATCGGGTGGGTCGAGACCGGCACCTCGATTCGAGTCGCGCGCACCAGTCGTTCGTGATTGAAGCCGATCAGCCGCGTCAATCGACGACGGGGTTGGCCGCATTCGCTCACTCCATCGAGATCGACGAAGAACACAGGCTCGCCGGCTCGATTCGGGTGGGTGACACACGTGTGCAACCCACCCGTGATGAACGCCAGATGTGAATCGCCGTTCCGCGGCTCGACGGCGCGCTGCGCCGGGTCCAAATCAGAGCGGCGCTCGAGGCGGTCGTGCTCGTAGCCGGCACCCTGTGGAAACAGCGTCCGGAACGCGTCGACGTAACTTGGAACCTGTTCCGGACGGAGACGCGCCGCGAGGCTGCGATCCAGGAATCCGGCAGTGGTGTGAAACGAACAGTAGAGACAATGCGGGAAGGCCGAGAGCGCCTCGTGCTCCGCGGCGAATCGCGCGCGCAGGTCCACGACGTCGAACCGCGCCCTGGGCGCGAGCTCGAGCGTGAGATCGAGCGGGTGAGCGGCCACTGACTCTGCAAGCGTAACACACCTGTAACTGGTCTTTGCATTCGTTCGGGCGTGGACTGGCGGGACGTCTTTATCTATCTCGTGCTCGGTGCCCTCGGCGCCTGTGTGACGGTGATGGCGGTCCACATCGTCTGGCGCCTCCACGGCCATTGGAAGATTCGGCGCGCCGGCCCGCGACTGCTCCTGGCCACACACCACCGCATCTGGCGCGAACCGAACGACGCGGATCTATCGGACCTGCGGTTCGGGCCAGGTGGACGAGACGGGGTACCCGTACCGCCCTTCCGTTTCGTGCGCGAGCATCTCCGCGGATCGCAGCCGTGTGTAGCCGTGCGCGATGGGCGCAACCGGCTGTGGCGAGTGAAGTGGGGTCACGAGGCGCGGCCGGAGGCGTTCGCGGTTCGCGTCGCGTCGGCGCTTGGGTATTTTGCGGAGGTCACGCACTTCGTGCCCGCGGGAGCGATCGAAGGCGTCACGGGCCTGTCGCGAGCGCGAAGTTCCATCGCCGCCGATGGGACGTTTGCCGAAGCGCGATTCGAGCTCGAAGACCGGACGGTCCGCATGCTGTTCGACGAGCACAGCTGGTCGTGGGACGACAACCCGTTTGTCGGCACGCGGCAGCTCGATGGGCTCAAGATCGTCAACATGCTGCTGTCGAACTGGGACACCAAGGATCGTCGTGACGTGTCGCGCGGATCCAATACGGCGATCTTCGAGTACCGCCTCTCACGCTGGAAGCGCGAAGCGCGCTATCTCATCACGGACTGGGGCGGTGCCATGGGCAAATGGGGCTCGAACGTGGTCTCGAGAGGCCGCTGGGACGTGGACGGTTTCGAGGCACAGACAGCCGGCTTCGTGACCGGCGTGGTGGATGGGTGGGTGAGCTTCGGATACGTGGGCCAGCGCACGGCCGAGATTGCGCGCGAGATCAGCGTCGAGCACGCGCGCTGGTTCTGTCGATACGCCTCGCGACTGACGGAACCCGCATTGCGCGACGCGCTGTGCGTGTGCGGTGCGACCGAGGAGGAGGCCCTCCGGTTTGCGCGTGCCCTCGTCGCGCGCGTTGCGCAACTATCCGACGCGTGTGGTGCCGCGCTCTCCCGTGCCGGATAGGCTTACCATGAGCTTGGATGACCCGCCGACTCGTTCGCGTCGTGATCGCGGCCGCCGCCGTGCTGCTGGCGTTCGTCATCCTCATCCACACGCCGCCGTTTCGCGCCTTCGTTCTCCGCTATGCGATTCGGACCGTTCAGGACCGCTACGGCATTCAAATCGCGGCGTCGCGCCTTGATTACAACCTCGCGTCGCTTCGTCTCACGCTGACCGACATTCGCGCGTCGGCATCCGGTGATCCGCTTCCATTCTTCGAAGCTGCTCGCGTGGATGTCGACCTCGCGCGCAGCGCGCTGGTTGGCGATGTCGCGTTTCGTCAGATCGCCGCCACGGGCGCACACATCACGGTTCTTCGGCGAGCCGATGGACGCACGAATCTGCCTCGCTCGGCCGGAGACAACACGGAACCAGCAGCCCTGCGCGTCGCGAGATTGTTTGCGCCCGCCGCGAAGGTCGATGTGCGGGACGAGCAGGGAAACCTTGCGCTTGCCATTCCCGATTTCACGATTGACGTCACAGCGAGTGGTGGGCGGCTCGCGCTCGGAGTGCCGGCGCGAATCTCCTATGGCAGCAATGCCACGGACGTGTCGCGTCTTGCGGGTGGTGCGTCGTTCGACGGACGCGATCTTCATCTGACCCGAGTGCAAGCGATGACGGGGGAAGGCGTCGCACAGGTCGACGGGGTCGTGCGGCTCATTCGTGGCGAACCTGGAGTGGACCTGCAGGTGAGCTCGACGATCAACCTTCGACAGGCCGCGCGATGGGGCATGGATGTTCAGCAGGCTCCTGCGGGGACCGTCGCGCTGTCGGGTCAGGTCTCCGGGCCGTTCAGCGGCCTCTCGGCACACCTCACGGTTACGAGCGATTCGGTGACCTGGTCGAGATTGCAGGCGTCAGAGGTGCGCGCGCGGATGGCTCTGACGCCCGACCGACTGAGCATCGATGACGCGACGCTTCGAACCGCAGGTGGGCGAGTCACGATGCAGGGTTCCATGCCGTTCGATCGCAGTCAGCAGTCCGAACTGCACGCGTCGTGGTCCGGGATCGACGTGAATGCACTGCTGACGCCGATGTCGAGCGCCGCGACGCTACGTCCTGTCGGTGTGATGAGCGGAATGATCGACGCGCGCGGCGCAGGAGAGCTGCGAGCGTGGAGCGCGGACGGTCGGCTGCACATCGATCCGGCGGTCAACGGCCGCGGTCAGCTCGCCGTGCCCGGCGATGCGCGGCTTCGCCTCGAGAATGGGACGGCAAACGTTCAGGCCGAGCACCGTGTCGCGGGCGTCGCACCGGTGACGCTGGCGCTGACAGCTCGAATCGATCGAGGCGAACTGGCGCGCGCACCTGTGTCCGGATCCATTCGCGTCGATGCGACAAGTCTGCCCGCCCTCGTCGACAGCTTGAACATGCTCGGCGTCGCTGACGTGCCGCGCGATCTCGTGACGGCCGGAACGGTGGAAGCCGCGGCGTCGATCAGCGGATCGCTTTCGGCGCCGCGGCTCCAATTTCGCGCAGCCACAACCGATCGTGCCGCCGTCAGCGGCGCGACCGGCGAGATCAAGGCAAACGGCGAATACGACGCTGGCCGCGAGACATTCACGGTGACCGGGACTGTCGACGATTGGCGCGTCATTCCGCAACCCGATCGACCGCTGACCGCCGCACTCACCGGGCAGATCGCGCTCGAAGGCCGCGGCAGGCAGATATCCGGAGAGGGCGATTTCACGGCGCGTGAGGTCGCGTGGAATGAAATCGCCGTCGGCAGCATCGAAACACACGTCACGCTGGTGAACGACGTCGCCCGTGTGCACGCTCGCATTCCCGACTTCGACGTCACGGCGGACGGGGACATTGGCACCACGGCGCCCTATCCATCGACAATCACGGCAACCACCACGCGCCTGGATCTGTCGCGCGCACTGCGCGATATCGAGCTCCCGCAACCGATCACCGGCGCGCTTGGCGCACGTCTCGCCGCCTCGGGCCCGCTGCAGGACTGGCGCCGCGGGCTGGCTCAGCTCGAGGTCAGCATGCTCGACGCGCACGCCGCAGACCTCACGTTGAATCTTCGCGAGCCGCTACGCGCGCGCTACGAGAACGAGCGCGTGTACGTCGATCGGTTGGAAGCAAGCGTCTCGTCGGTGCCGAGCGATACCGGTGCCACGCTCGTGTCCGTGTCCGGCTCGTTGCCGATCTCCGACTCGACCACAGATTCGCTTGTCGCGACCGTCACGGGCGACATCGGTGCCGTGATCGGCGCGGTTCGATCGACGCGACTTGTCGAGGTTCCGCCGCTCACTGCCAGCGGCCCGTTCGTCCTGCTTGCCAGGCTGACCGGAACTGTTGCCGCGCCCGTGTATTCCGCCGATGTGGAGCTGGGCCCGGCGATGGCGATCGTGCGTGACGATCTGCAGCCGCTCGAGGGTGTACGGGTGCGCGCGCACCTCGAGAACGATCTCCTCGAGTTGCGTGAGGCGTCGGCATCATACGGAGGCGCAATGCTCTCCGCCGACGGGCAATCCCCGCTGGCACTGATCCTCGGGAAGCCGTCATCGGCATCCGCCGCGCTGCACGCACGAGCGACTGGAATCACTCCGTCAGTACTTCGCGGCCTGGTCGATCCCGCCACGGTCGATGAGCTCGCCGGAAGTATCGATGCGTCGGTCGATCTCACGAGCCGTTCCCGCGATCTCGCAGACCTCCAGGGCGAACTCCGTCTGGATCGCTTCGACGTCAGCGTCGGAGGTCTGCCCATCTCGCAGCGCCAGCCGACGCGCGTGCGCCTTGAACGCGGTCTCGCGCGAATCGAGTCGTGGGAGTGGACGGGTCAAGGCGGCGCGCTCTCGCTCACCGGCCAAGTCCGGCTGCAGGACAGGCAAGCGGCGATTCTCGCCTCGGGCGACCTCGACCTCCGACTGTTGAGCCCGTTCGTGCGAACCGCCGGCGTGTCGGTTGCTGGTCGATTGCAGCCTCGGCTATCGGTCACGGGCTCGATCGACAGTCCGCGCGTGGACGGAGACGCCTCGCTGACCGCTGGTGAGGTCCGCCTGAGAGATCCCCGCGTCTTCATGACGGACCTGACCGGGCGAGCGGTCGTCTCGCGTCGGTCGATTCATCTCTTATCCCTGACCGGAACGGCGAATGGTGGGGCAGTGCAGGCAACGGGATCGGTGGAGCTCCCGTTCGATGCACCTCTGACCGCACAACTCGCGGCGTCGGTGATGTCGATGCCGATCGAGTTCCCGCAGGGCCTGCGCAGCGAGGTGAACGCGGATCTGATGCTGACGCTCGCCGGCCCGCCCGCGCCTTCGGCTTCGGCGCGGCAGGCGGCCCCGATCGACGAGATAAGCGGAAGCCTGTCCGGGACAGTTACCGTCGTGCGTGGCGCGTACCGCGATCCGCTGCCCGTCGTTGCGGGACTCCTGGCGTCGGCCCGAGCCCGGAGCACGACGACCACTGATGCACCATCGCCCGTGCTCGAGAACCTCGCGCTCGATGTGCGTGTCGTGACCGACGAGGACCTGATTGTCGACAACAACGTTGCCCGCCTGCAGATGGGTGGCGACTTGCGAGTGATTGGAACAGCGGCAGTGCCCGCCCTTTCAGGCCGTGTCGATATCCGCGAAGGCGGCCAACTCTATCTGGGTCGCAACGTGTACAGGCTCGACGAACCCGGAACGATTAACTTCTCGAATCCCGCCCTCATCGAGCCCGATCTGAATATCGCGGCGATGACGCGCGCCGGCGGTCACGACATCAAAGTGACGCTCACCGGGACACCGGACACCCTGGTCACGGATCTCTCATCGGATGATCTCGGGCAGGCCGACATCACCGCGCTGCTGCTCACGGGTCGCACGCTCGACGAGCTGCCCGCCGATCAGGCGGCGGTGATCGGCGCAGAGCTGCTGAGCAATCTGTCGGGCGATGTGCTCGGATTCGCGGGTCGTGCCGTGGGTCTCGACGTGTTACGGCTCGGCGGAATCCCGACGACGACCGGGCGCCGGGGCATCGCGGATGTCGCCACAGAGGTCGATCCGACGACGAGACTGACGTTTGGCAAATCGCTTCGCCGCGACATCGACGTCACAATGTCTCAGAGCCTGCGCGATGCGGACGCGCAGACATGGATTGTGGACTACCTGCCGGCGCGCCACCTCGCACTGCGCTACGTGTCCGACGACGAAAATCTGAAGTCGTATGAGTTCCGCCACGACTTGTCATTCGGGACGCCCCGTGTCGCCGAAGGGCGCTCGGCGCGGAATCAGCGCCCGTCTCGTCCGCGCGTCTCGATGATCACGCTCACCGGGGAGCTCGGATTTCCCGAGGCGCAATTGCGGAAGGAGCTCAAGCTGACGGAACGCGAGCGATTCGACTTCATCGCGTGGCAGAACGATCGCGACCGCCTGCAGGATTTCTACATCGCTCATCACCACCTT
>Ga0111539_10004754_pt1 | contig 17726 bp, 11 predicted proteins | sample RhiMethybrSRZTD1_FD_79667 | JGI IMG/M metagenome (GOLD analysis project Ga0111539, IMG submission 79667) | Populus rhizosphere microbial communities from Tennessee, USA - Rhizosphere MetaG P. TD hybrid SRZTD1 (version 2) (version 2) | ecosystem: Host-associated > Plants > Roots > Rhizosphere >... | reverse complement strand
GCCGGTGCGGGCGCGGGCGCCAGCAGGACCAGGCCGAGGAGCACACCGAGGGGCATCGCCGCGATTGTAGCCATCAGGGCGAGCGCCGCGCCTGCTCGAGGAAACGCTGCACGCTCGCGGCGTCGACCTCCGCGGGATCGACGGCCCGATGCACCGGCGTCGCCGACGCCAGGCCCTTGCGGCTCGTCGCCACGCGCAGCTCGACGCAGAGCGGCTCGTCGGGCTGCGCCGGCAGGAAGACCACCGAGTACCACGTGCCGTCGGGGAGCTGGCCGGCCTCGACGTCGGTGTAGGCCTGACGCTCGGCGTCCCAGCGCTCGCCCGCCGCGACCTGCCGCTGCACCTCGGCCCCCACCTCGTCGAGGCGCGCGGTGGCGCGCGACAGGGCCAGCCCCTGCCCGTGCAGCGCGAGGCCCGTGGTGAGCAGCGCGAGCAGCCCCGACACGCCGGCCAGGAAGATCATCAGCGCGACGAGGATCTCGATCAGCGTGAAGCCGCGCTGGCCCGGCGGGTGTCGCGGCGGCGGCCGGCGGCGCGACCTCATGGCGCCCACGCCTCCCGCACCGCCGGCAGCTCGACGACGCGCTCGAAGCCCAGGCCCGCGCGCACCGTGGCGCCGTCGGGGTGCGACACCGCGGTCGTGCCGCGCACGCCGCGCTCGACCGTCAGCGTGCGCCCGTCGCGGGCCGTCACGCGCATCCACTCGCCCTCGACGAGCACCGCGTCCGGCGCGCCCTGCTCGCGGAGGAAGGTCGTCGAGGCCAGCTCGATGCGCGTCGACTCCGAGGTGACCGGCTCGGCCAGCGCGCCGCCGGCCGTGTCGCCGGTCGAGTCGTCGAGCACGAGCGTCAGGCGCACGCGCCGCGGGAAGACGTCGTCGCGCCCGTCGAGCAGCGAGGCCGGCCCGGCCCCGAAGGGAAAGCCCGCGTCGCCCGGGGGGATCAGCCCGCGCGTGCTGTCCCACAGGCCGAGCGCCGCGCCGTCGGCGCCCTTCGGCCGCTCCCAGGCGGTCGTGCCCGGCGCCCAGCAGGCGACGCCGAAGTAGAGCACCTGGTCGGCGAGCACGATCGAGTCCTCGAGCAGGCGCTCGCGCCGGTCGGGCAGCTCGGCGTCGAGCAGCGAGCCCTCGCCGCCGATCGGCGCGCGGAAGCGCCGCACGAGGCTGGGCAGCCGCTGGCCGGGCTGCATCGCGAGCGTGTAGAGCGACTCGGCCAGGCCGCCCGTGGGCAGCAGCTCCTGGCTGGCCTGGCCCGTCAGCCGCTGGGCCGCCTGCTCGGCGCCGGCCACGTCGCCCGCGTGGCGCAGCCAGGCCAGCGCGCGCGCCTCGTGGCAGACGCGCGCGAAGCGCAGCAGCGGCACGGTGTAGATCGGGCCGCCCGGCGGCCCCTCCTCGCGCCAGGTCAGCAGGAAGCGGCTGTCCTGCTCGGCCGCGCCCGGCGCGCCCGGCCAGACGTCGCGCAGGTCGGTCGCGATCGCGTCGAGCGCGGCCGCGGCGCGGTCGTGCAGCTCGCGGCTGCGCTCGCCCATCGACCAGATGTCCATCGCGCCGCGCACGATCTGGAACAGCATCGTGCCGAGCACGGCGAACAGCGCCGTGGCGGCGAGCAGCTCGATGAGGGTGAAGCCGCGCGCGCGCCTCACGGCCACTCCTCGTGCTCGAGCACGAGCGTGGGCTGCAGGTGTCCCGCGACGACGGCCTCGACCTCGGGCGCGACCTTCCAGGCGTTGCTCGCGTAGCGGCGGCCGTCGAAGGCGCCCGGCTCCCACACGGCGAAGAGCGAGAGGTCGAGGCGGTCGGCCTGCTTGCGCACCGGGAGCTGGATGCGCGTCGCCGTCTCGCCCGTGCCGCGCGCGCCGGCCGCGAGCAGGCCGGGCGAGCTGACCGCGTCGGCGTGCGGGGAGGCGCGGCCGTCGAGCACGGCGCGCACCTCGAGCCCCGTGCCGGGCAGCGGCAGGAAGGCGTCCACGACGAGGTCGGTCCAGAAGGCGCCCGGCGCGCGCAGCGGCAGCTCGAGGCGCTGCGACTCGGGCACGTCGCTGCCGAGCAGCGCGCGATCCTCGACGCGCGCCGGGAACCAGCGCGCGAGCGTGCCGGCCGGGTGCGACTCGACGCGGCTGCCGAAGCGACCGCGCAGCAGCCCCTGGCTGTCGAAGCCGCGGCCCCCGGGACGCACGGGCATGGTCAGCTCGGTCCCCACGCCGCGCGTGTAGCCCACGAGCTCCTCGCCGATGAGCAGCAGCCCGCCGCCCGGCGGGAAGCCGGCCGAGTCGTCGGCCAGCGCGATCGCGGCGCCCGTGTCCGAGAGCGGCCCGGCCAGCGGCGCGACCGGCCAGAACAGCAGCGGCGAGACGGGCTCTCCACGGCGGTGGAAGGCGCGCGTCGTGCCGTAGAGCCCGCGCGCGACGAGGAAGACGTGCCCGCTGGCGACCGGGTCGAGTCCCGCGTAGCCGACGATCTCCTCGCCCACGCGCAGCAGGCCGCCGGCCTGGGGCAGCGCGCCGAGGACGCCGAGCACGTCGGGCCCCAGGATCGGGTTCTGCCGCAGCGCGTAGGAGTACTGCAGCGCGTCGACGCCGAGCGTGAGCTCGCGCTCCTCCTCGAGCTCGAAGTCCTCCCACAGCACGTAGCGCGCGCTGTTCGGCAGCAGCCGCGACGGCACCTGCGCGCGGTGGAAGCGCAGCTCGTCGACGGTGGCCTGGCCCGGGCTGCGCCGGCCCGACCAGTCGGCGCCGAGCCGGAAGGCGTCGATGGGCCCCATCGGCAGCTCGCCCGAGGGCTTGCAGATCATGCGCGTGACCTGGCGCGGGTCGACGTTGAGCAGCTCGAGCTGCCGCCGCCCCGAGCTGTCGTCCTGCGCGAACTCGCGGTCGAGCAGCTTGTCGCTCAGGTCGTAGGGCAGCTCGCCCTCGCCGCGCTGGTCGTAGCGCAGGAACTCGCCCGACACGCGATCGCGCAGGCCGACGAGCGCGTAGCCGGCCCAGTCGAGGTCGTCATGCGAGGCCCAGTTCACCCGGTGCCACTCCTTGAGCGACGTGGACGGGTCGACGAGCGTCACGGCGTCGTGCCGGCCGGGCAGCCCCGAGACCGGGTCGAAGCCCGGCACGAAGAGCGTGTTGCCCAGCACGTGCACGGGGAGCACGCGGCCGGACGGGTCGTCGCTGCCGTGGTGCACGTCGGGAGTGCCGTCCTGGCCGCGGAAGTCGAGCTCGTCGTTGATGGTCTTGCGCACGTCGTCGTCGAGCGGCGTGTCCGGGGTCCAGGCCTCGATGTCGACGAGGTGCGACAAGGCCGCGTTGATGGCCTCGGCGTCGTCGCGCACGAAGCCGCTCGTGGTGGCCGTGTCCCAGCGCACCCACTCGGTCGAGTCGTCGCCCTCGGTGAAGTCCTGGCCGATCTGCACGAGCACCGACTTGGCGCCCGCCGGCCGCTTGGGCATGGGGTGGAAGTCGTCGAAGAGCGAGCCGCTCGAGGCGCCCACCGAGATCGGGAAGACGAGCACGCGCGGGTTGGCCGGCAGGCCCGGGATCGAGCCGAGGACCTGCGCGTCGAAGGTCGTGATGTACTCGCGCGGCTCGTTCCAGCTCGTGGAGCCGGTGCTCACGCTGACGACCGCGCTCGTCGTGGTCAGGTCGCTCGGCGGCCCGCCCGCGGCCGCCGGGATGCCCGCCGCGTTGCGCTGCACGCCCGTGAGCCGCGTGCCGTCGAAGCCCTGGTAGCGCACGCACTCCGCGCCTCCGAGCCAGCCGCCCTTCGTCTGCGCGACGAGCGTGACCTGCACCGAGCCCGTGCCCACGGGCGGCGAGAAGTTCGCCGACTGCCCGACGAGCGCGTCGCCGCCGTAGTCGCAGAAGATCACCGCCCACCCGCCCGTCTTCTGGAAGGTGTCGGGGTCGAGCGGCAGGCCGCCGCTGGCGCGCAGCGGGATCTCGGTCGCGTCGGCGGTCAGGCCCGTGCCCAGTGGCTGCTCGAAGGGCGCCCCGCCGGTGAGCGGCGTGACCTCGATCGAGATCTGCTGGGTGAGCACCGTGGGGTCGAGCTCCGCCAGACCGAACTCGCCCAGCGGCGACGAGAGCAGCACCTGGCCGCGCGCCGCGCGCTCGCTGCCCAGCGGCTTGGTCCAGCCGACGAGCTCGACGAGCTCGGAAGCCGGGTGGTCGAGCGGCACGGTCTCGCGCCGGCCGCGCCCGCCGAAGGGATCGCCCGGGCCGCCCGGCCGCACGAGGAAGGCGTCGGGCTGCTTCTGCACGTACTCGACGACCTCCTGGCCGATGCGCAGCGCGCCGCGCTCGGGGAAGCCCGCGGTGCTCTCGACGCGCAGCTTGAGCTCCTGGCCGTAGCCGCTGACGCCCTGGATCTGCCCGCTGTTCGCGGGCACGTCCTCGACCAGGCTGGTCGTGAACGAGCGCCGCCCGCGCGGCACGCCGTCGACGAACAGCGCGAGCTGGCTGTCGCGCGCGCCGCCGATCTGCGCCGCGACGTGGTAGGGCACCCCCGGCAGCAGCGCCAGCCCGTCGTCGAAGGCGTAGCGGATCTCGCCGCCCGGCGGCGCGTGGCCCTCCGGCATCACGGCCTCGAAGTCGGGGATGCCCGTGTCGTCGACGCGCAGGATGAGCTCGCGGTGGCGCATCGCGAGGAGCACGCGGTCCTCGAGCTCGCCCGCCGCGCCGTCGAGCAGGATCGTCTCGGCGTCGGGGTCGGCGAGCTCGAACCAGAACTCGACCGTGAAGGCGTCGAGCAGGGTCGAGCCCGCGCCGTCGAGGTCGGGCTCCAGGCCGGACAGCGGCAGCGTCACGCTGCCGTCCGCGAAGCGGAAGCCGCGCGGCGAGGAGCCGGTCAGGCCCGGTGCGCCCTCGTCGAAGTGCAGCGTGTCGGGCAGCCCCGAGCGCACCGGCTGCGGCGCGACGTAGGACTCGTCGCGCGAGGTCGAGGCGCCGGGCCGCCCGCCGACGAGCGTGCCCGCGCGGCTCGGCGCGACCGGCGAGAGCTGCAGCGCAGCGGCGAGGTCGCCCGGCGTCTCGCCGCCGCCGGCCGGCGCCAGCGACTCGAGCGTCGCCGAGCCGCCCTCGTCCGGCGGCCCGGCCACGGCACGGCCCGGGCCCGAGGCGAGCAGCGCCGGGAAGCTGGCCCAGCCCGAGCCGAGCGGCCGCAGCTCCTCGAAGCCGCGCTGCGTGTCGATCGTGCGCGCGCTCTCACCCGAGGGCGCCACGGAGACGACCTCGGCGACGTGGGCGCGCGCCTGCTCGCGGCCGTTCGCGAGGTTGCGGCTGACCGACGCCTGGAGCTCGAAGTATCCGGCCGAGCCGTAGGTGAAGGGCGCCGTGCCGCCGCAGAGCTCGGCGTCGTTGCTGTCGGCCGCGTTGCGCAGCACGAGGTCGCGTTGGTCGCTGTCGAGCGCGCCGTCCTGCAGCGCGACGTCGAGCACGTGCCGCAGCGCCTCGGGGCTGCCCGGCTGCGCCTGGCGGATGCGCCGCGCCAGCTCGCGCGCGGTCTCGCTCGCGATCCGCTGCGTCGGGCGGCGCGCAGCCAGCCCCGCCAGCCGCGCCGCGAGCTCGGGCTCGTCGACCTGGCCCGGCTGCAGCTTCTCCGCCTCGATCAGGAGGCCCGCCGCCACGAGGTCGAGCGGCCCGACCTCGCCCCGCTCGAGCGGCCCCGCGAAGGCCGGCCGCATCACGGAGGCGTCCGTCGAGAGGTCGATCGCCAGCAGGATCGCGGCCATGAGCGCGGCCTCGCGCTCGTTGATCACGTCGGCGACGGGGTTGCGGCCCAAGCCGGTGATCAGCGCCTCGAGCACGGCCGGCGCGCAGTCGCACACGTTGACCGGGTCGCGCACGAGGGTGCGCAGCTCGCTGCGGCCGTCGTCGTGCGCGAGCGCGGGCGGCTCGAGCAGCTCGAGGCGCCAGCCGTCGCCCCAGTCGGCGGCCGAGAGCACGAGGTTCCACTCGATCTGGCCCGCGCCGTCGCGCAGCTCGACGATCGTGCCCTGGCCGCAGCGGCTGCCGTCGTCGACGAGCAGCTCGACGCCGCCGTCGCGCGCGGTGGCCGTGCCGCGGATCGGCTGCCGGTCGCGCCACGCCGGCGCGCCGCCGGCCACCGTCAGCCAGGGGCGCACGCGGTCGAGGTCGTCGGCGGTGTAGGTCAGCTCGCCGAAGAGCCCGATCTCCTTGAGGCCGTCGACGCGGCGGAAGAGCTCGAAGGTCCCGGGCCGCACGCGCCAGCCGTGCTCGGCGAGCAGGAGCAGCCGCGCGTCGAGCACGTCGTCGCCGGCGACGTGCGGCAGCGCGGTCGAGCCGGCGAGGTTGGCCGACGGCATGCCGCGACGGCACTCGTCGAGCGCGTCGGGCAGCAGCGCCGAGTACTCGACGAGCTCGCGCCCCACCCAGGCCAGCCCGGTCGCCGGCCAGCCGCGCCCCTCGGCGATCGGCAGCCGCGTCGCGCGCTCGTCGACGCCCTCGGCCAGCGTCGCCCGCCCGCCGAGCAGGTTGCCGAGCAGGAAGGGCGAGGCCGTGCCGAGACGGACCTTGCCCGACTCGTCGGCGATCGAGACCGACGCGACCACGCCGTGCGGGTCGCGCGGCAGCAGCCGCGGGTGGCGCGCGGCCAGGTCGGGCGGCGCGATCTCGTCGGCCGTGTCGCTCCAGGGCGTCTCGTCGTCGAGGAAGGGGTGCGTGCCCTCGAGGTGGTGCTCGGCGGCCGCCAGCGCCAGGCGCGCGTCGGCGCGCGCGGCCTCCTGCTGGAAGGAGTGCAGCGCCGTGGACTCCATGCCGCGCATCGAGAGCGCGAAGGGCGTGGCGATGATCGCCAGCGCGACGAGCACGACGACGACCATGACGAGCGCGATGCCGCGTTCGCCGCGCGCCGTCCGCGCCGTTCGCGCCGCCGCCCTCACGGACGCTCCGTCCACGAGCGCACCGAGCCGAGCAGCCCGTACTCGATCACCGTGCGCACGGCCGGCTCGCCGACGCGGAAGGAGATCGTGATCGGCGCGGCGTGCCAGGCGGGGTCGAGCCGGCCCCCCGCGTCGAGGTGCACGACGCGCGGCTCGCCGTCGAGCAGCACGTCCGGCGGGATCGTCTGGTGCTCGCCGCGCACGATCGAGGCCAGGCGCAGCTCGTCGATCATCCCGCGGTACGGGGACGTGCCGGTGCCGCCGCGCCCCGTGCCGAGGTTCGAGGCGGCGCCGCGCGCCATGCGCCGCGGCGGCGAGAAGGCGGTGTCCTCGCCGGCGGTGACCCCGTCGACCGCGACGTGCAGGCTGCGCCCGTCGCAGATCACGCTCACGCGGCTCCAGCGGTCGGGCGGCAGCCGCGTGCCGGTCAGCGTGCGCCGGAAGGTCTCGGGCCCGGCCTGGGCCTCGAGCTCGACGGACACCTCGAGCACGTCGTCCTCGTCGAGGCGCAGGCTCCAGGCCCCCTCGCGCTCGAGCAGCAGCATCGGGCGGGGATCGGGATCGGGCCGCAGCGCGACCTCGACGCCGAAGCCGTCGGGCGAGTCGAAGCTGGGCGGCAGGTCGAGCAGCGCGAGCGACTGTCCCTCGCCGAGCCGGATGCCCGCGCCGATGAGGCCCTCGACGCGGCCGACGTCGTCGGGCAGCCTCGCGTCGAGCGGCCAGCCGGCGCCCCCGCCGTCCTCGAAGTGCCAGTTGCCGACCGCGCGCAGCCCGAGCGCGTAGACCTCGCCCGAGGCGGGCTCGATGACGATGCTGGCCGGCGCGCCCTGCGCCACGGCGAGGCTCTTCGCGGTGCGCAGCGCGTCGCGGATCTGCCCGGCCGCCACGCGATCGACGGCGGCGAGCTTGTCGAAGGCGCCCACGCCGAAGCCGAGCAGCACGCCGATGATCGCCATGACGAGCAGCAGCTCGAGCAGCGTGAAGGCCGCCCGATCCCGCTCAGTCGCGCTGCGGCAGCTCGTAGTTGGCGATGTCATCTTCGGTGCCAGGCAGCCCGTCGGGGCCGGCCGAGAGCAGCTGGAAGCCTTCGAACTCCTGGGGCGCCTGGGTCAGCGGGTTCACGGCGGCGCGCACCGTGATGTCCTCCGCGTTGGCGCCCGTGCCGAATCGGTACGGGAACTCGTCGCGGTAGTCACCACTGGCGATGTAGACGATGGGATTGTCCCACGGGTCGACGAGCTCGAGCAGCGCGTGGCTGCCGTCGATGAGCCGCAGCCCCTCGTCCTGGTCGCCGTCGGTGTTCGCCAGCCAGCCCTCCTCCGGCCGCCGCCCGGCGTAGTCGCCGGCCTTGAGAGCCGCGACGAGCGCCTCGATGCCCTCGTTGACGTGGTTGTTCGCCTTGACCCCGAGCGGCGCGAGGTGGCTGGGCGGGTAGTCGCCGACGCGGCTGGAATAGCTCTCGAGGAGGATCTGGATCTGCTCGAGGCGCGCCTTGCACTCGGCGATGCGGCCGGTCTCGGCCTGCTTGCCCAGCGAGACGACGAGGATCGACATGAGCAGCCCGATGATGGCGATGACCGCCAGGATCTCGATCAGCGTGAAGCCGCGCCGCCAGCGGTCGGGGCGCTGCATCACGGCGCCTGCACGATGCGCACGAGGGAGACCACGGCGTCGACGAGGCGGCCGGGAGGCGCCTCGGCCCACACGGCCAGGTCGAAGGCATTGGTCACGCTGCGCATCGACTTGAGCACGATCGGCTCACCCACGCGCTGCCCGCCCACCGTGAAGGCGAAGCTGCCGGTCACCGTGTCGAGGCGCTCGATGCCGATCAGCACGGTCTCGCCCGGCGGCACGGTGATGCCGGCGAGCGGCTGGCCGGCGAGCACGACCGTGTCGAAGTTGTCGAGCGCCGAGACGCGCAGCTGGCCGTCGGTGTCGATGAAGATCTCGAGCCGGCCGCGCGGCACGCGGCCCTGCAGCCCCTTGTTCTGCGCGTAGGTCAGCGACAGTCCCACGCGCGTGTCGCTCGCGGCGGCGCCGGCCGCGATCTCGGCCTGCACCTCGAAGAACCCCTTGCCGTCGACCGAGCGCACGATCCCCGGGCGCTCGTCCTCGCGCGGCTTCTCGAGCTTGCCCTGCACGCGCACGCCCGCCGGGTCGGGCTCGACGCGCGGACTGCCGTCCCACATGTGCTCGGTCCAGCCGCGCTGGAGCGAGCTGCGGCCGAAGCGCTCGAGCCACTGGCGCTTGCTCAGGTTGTCGCGGATGCGCGCGACCTGCGTCGCCGCGTACACGGCCTGCGGGTCGTCGGGCCGGTCGGCGTAGGCCTTGGCGACCTCGTCGAAGTGGCCGAGCGCGGCCTCCGCGTCGCCGCCGCGGTAGGCCGTCACGCCCAGCGCCACGTGCGCGCCGGGCTTGCCGCCCGCGACGGCCTGCTCGAGCGGCGCGCGGGCCGAGAGGATGTCGCCGGCCGAGAGCGTGGCCAGCCCGAGGTACCAGAGCACGTCGGCGTTGTCGGGCTCGATGCGCTCGGCCTCGCGCATGTAGCGCAGGGCCTCGTCGTGGCGGCCGCGCTCGATCGAGGCCCGCCCCAGCTCGATCAGCAGCAGCGTCTCGGGGCCCGCGAAGCGCAGCGCACGGCGCAGCGTGGCCGCCGCCGACTCGGGGTCGCCGTCGCGGAGCTGGTTGCGCCCCAGGCGGTAGAGCGCCTCGGGCTGGTTGGGCTCGAGGACGAGCGCCTGGTCGTACAGGTCGCGCGCGGCCTCGAGCTCGCCGGCGTCCTCGTACACGAAGCCCAGCGCGAGCGTGGGCCACACCGCGCGCAGCGGGTCGGCCTCGCGCGCCTGGCCGAGCAGCCGCAGCGCGAGCGCGCCGTCGCGCTGCCGCCAGGCCTCGATGCCCGCGTCGGCCATCGCCGCGGCGAGCGACGGGTCGGCGGCCATCGCGGCGCCGAACGAGCCGGCCGCCTCGGCGGTCGCGTTGCGTGCGGCCTGCACCGCGCCGAGCAGGAGCAGCGCCTGCGCCGAGCTGGGATGGTCGACGAGCACGCGGTTGGCCTCGCGCAGCGCGGCGTCGACCTGCCCCACGGCGAGCAGCGCCTCGCCCAGCGCCAGCCCGCGATCGCGCTTCTGCTCCTCCTCGAGCGGCCCGAGGAAGGGCAGGTTCTCGGCGGCCTGCAGCACGGCGAGCGCCTCGGTCCAGCGGGCCTCGTCGGCGAGCAGGCGCGCCTCGACCATCGGCAGCTCGGCCGACGGGCGCCCCAGGTTGCGGCCCTGCTCGACGAGCTGCCAGGCGCGCTCGGGCAGGCCCAGGCGCCGCGCGATCTCGGCGTAGCCCGCGACGAGCGCGGGGTCGGCGATGCCCTCGGCCATGGCCTTGCGGTAGACGCTCAGCTCGCCCTCGAGGTCGAAGCGCCGCGCGTGCACCGCGGCGAGCAGCCGCGCCGCGCCGGGGTCGGCGTGGAGCGACTGCTGCACGAGCGTGGCCTCGGCCAGCGCGTAGTCGAGCGCGCGCGGCTCGGTCGACGCGGCCGCCAGCAGCTCGAGCGCCAGCGTGCGCCGGCTCGCGGCGGCGCCCGGCCCGCTGCCGAGCGCGCGGCTGCGCTGCAGATAGGTGTTCTCGAAGGTCTGCGCGAGCCCGACCTCGAGCACCTCGGCGCGCGGGATCGTCATCGGCGCGCCGAGCGGCCCGCCGGTCTTGGCCGAGACCTGCTGGAAGCGCACGTCCTCGCCCGGCCGCGTCGAGAGGCCGACCGGGTCGTCGTTGAGGAGCGTGCCGAACAGGCGCGGCCGCCCGTCCACGAAGGAGACCCAGTCGTGGCGCTTCTCGAGCGCGCTGTCCTGCTCGCCGCTCGACGCCGCCGGTGCCGCGCCCGGCTTGGCGGCAGCCGGCTTGGCGGCGCCCGGCGCCGCCGCGGCGGGCGCGGCTGGGGGCGCAGGCTTGGTCGCCGGCCCGGCCGGCGCGGCGTCCGCGTCGGTGTCCGCGGCGCCGCCGGCCGACGCGAGCACGAGCTGCCCCATCGACTCGGCCGGCAGGCGGTAGGCCTTCGCCGCCGCGCCCTGCAGCGCGGGGTGCTCGGCGGGCCGGCGCACGGGGATCGGCGGCAGCGGCGGATCGGGCAGCACGACGGGATCGAGCGGCAGCAGCTCCCGCGGCGGCGCGAAGACCGACTCGTCGCGCGCGCGCGGCGGGGCGTCGGGCGCGCCGGCCCGCGTCACGGCCGGCGGCAGCGCGAGCTCGAGCTTCGCCGCGGGCTGCGCCGACGGCAGCCGCGAGGACTCGTAGCGCTCGCGCAGATCGAGCCAGCTCATCACGCCGGCCAGCCCGGCCGCGGCCAGGAACAGCGCCTGCTCGCGACGCCCGGCCATCAGCCCTTCTCCGCGGGCAGCACGGGCTGCTCGGCGTCGACGAGCACGGCCGAGGCGAAGAAGCGGCAGACGACCTTCGTGCCGTCCTCGTCCTTGGCGTCGATGCGCACGTCGTCGAGCGCCAGGTAGGGCGTGCCGTCGGCGATCGCGGCCAGCGCGTCGCGCACGGCGCGCGGCGCGCCCGCCAGCTCGAACTCGACCCTGTGCGTGCGCAGGAAGCCGGTCTCGGTGCGCTGCTTGCGGACGACCGCCGGCATCTTGATCGAGTCGACCGCGTCGACGCCGGCGGCCAGCGCGGCGCTGACCACGACGTGCACGACGTGCAGCGAGCGCAGCGTGCGGAGCACGTCCTCGAGGCCGGTCGGGTTGAGCTCGGGCAGGCCGAGGTTGCTGGGCACCGAGCGCCCGGCGAAGGCGGCGCCCTTGACGAGCTCGTCCTGCTCGCGGCGCACGATCTCGATGTAGCGGAGGTCGGGGCTCTCGCCCGGGCCGATGCTGAACTCCGGCGGCTGGCTGTAGGACACGGCCGGCAGCAGCGCGGCGAGCTCGGCGGTCAGGCGCTCGCGCTCGTGCGTGGCGGTGGCGAGGTCCTCGCGCGCCGGGCGGCTGCCGGCCTCGGCGCCGGCCTTGAGCTTGGCGCGCATGGCCTGGGCCTGGCGCGTGGCCTCGTCGGCGTCCCACAGCGCGCCGATCAGCGCGCGGCCGGTGAACAGCGCCACCGCGAGCGCGACCCCCACGACGATGAGCCGGCGCAGCTCGCGGTCCATCAGCGTCCCTCCGGCGCGCTCGCGCCGCCGTCGCCGCCGGCCGCCGGGCTGCCGGCCGCGGTGTCGGCCTGGCCCACCGTGCCGGCGCCGGGCGCGCTTCCGCTCGTCGCCGCCGACCCGGCCGCGCCCTCGACCGGCGGGAACAGGCTCGTGTCGATCGACAGCGAGAAGCTGAACTTGCCCTTGCTGTTCGTGGTGAAGCGCGGCACGACCCGGGCGATGCCCGGGTCGGCGCGCAGCCGCGTGGTGAGCTCGGTCACGGCATCCGTCAGGCCGCGCGACTGCTCCTTGCCCTCGCCCTCGACGGTCACGAAGGGCCACTTCTCGGCGCCGTGCTCGAACTCGGGCTCGACCGCGCGCTGCGTGCGCACCGAGCGCAGCCACAGCTCGGGCGGCAGCACGCCGTCGAGCCGGTCGAGCACGGTGATCACGCCGCTGCCGGGCGCGGTGAGGTCCTCGAGCGCGAGCAGCCGCGCCGAGACCTCCTTGACCTCGTCGGCGGCGCGCTCGTAGGCGCGCAGGTCGGCCTTGCGCGCCTCGACCTCGCGGCTGGCGCGCGCACGGTCCTCGCTGGCGGCGTCGTAGTCGGCCTTGCCCGTGACCGCGGCGAGCACGAGGTGGCCGGCGACGAGCGCGCCTGCGAGCCACAGCCACAGCGTGTGCGCCACGAAGCGTCGCCGCCGCGCGACCTGGGCCGAGAGGATCTCGACGCGGTAGCTGTCCTTGAGCACGGCCATGAGCGCCAGGCCGGCCGCGATGGCGAAGTCGCTCCCGCGGCCCTCGGCGATCTCGGCGCCCTCGGTCAGGTAGCCGTCGGTCGGGTCGAAGCGCGCGACCGGCACGCCGAGCGAGCGCGTGAGCGCCTGGTCGAGCCCCGGGATCGAGGCGCCCGCGCCGCACAGCAGCACGCGCGTGAGCTTGAGGTCGGGCGCCTGGAGCTGGTTGCGGCAGAGGACGAGCGACGACTGCAGCATGCCCGCGACCTGGCGCAGCGGGCCGTCGAGCGCGCGCACGACCGCCGCCTGCTGCGCGTTCGCGGGCGCCTGCCCGGGCGGCGGGAAGAGCGCGAGCTTGCGCTTGGCGGCCTCGGCCCCCTGCTCGTCGAGACGCAGCGCGTCGGCGATGGCCTCGGTGAAGAGCTCGCCGCCGCCGCCCAGGTTGCGCGCGAAGAGCAGCTCGCCGTCCTGCAGGATGGCCACGTCGGTCGTGCGCCCGCCGAGCGAGGCCACGAGCACGACGCCTTCGCCGCCGTCGGTGGCCACGACCGCGTTGTGGAGCGCGATCGCGTTGGGCGTGAAGGCCGCGATGGCCACGCCCGCGGCCTGGAGCTGCCCGGTGCGCTCCTCGATCAGGCTGTCACGCACGAGCGCGAGCAAGGCCATCTCGTCGTCGCCGTGCCGCCGCGCGCCGGTGAGCAAGTTGAAGTCGGCCGAGAGCGCGTCGCCCGACTGCTCGCTGACCTCGGCGATCTCGTAGGCCATGAGATCACGCAGCTGCCAGGTCGGCACCGACGGCACCTGCGTCGTGCGCAGGATCATGTCGCGACCCGTCACGCCCACGATCGCGCGGCAGCCCTTCAGGCCCTGCTCGCGCAGCGACGTGGCCAGCTCGTCCGTGGGGAAGGCCGCCGCGCGGCGGATCTCGAACGCGCCCTTGCGCAGCCGCGCCTCGACCACGCGCGTCGTGTCCTCGCCGATGTCCAGGCCGATGACGCGCGTCACCGCTCGAGGTACTCCTCGAGCTCGGCGGCCACCGAGGGGTAGGAGCCGGCCTTCTCGAAGGAGGCGCGGATGGCAGCCAGCCGGTCGACACGGCGCTGCTCGTCCTCGGCCAGGAGCTGCGCGGCGCGGCTGCTCACCGTGGCGGCGCGCTCGCGGAAGCGCGCCTCGGCCTCGCTGCCCGCGAAGGTCTGCGCGGCGGCCTCGGCGTCCGCCAGCACCTCGCGGCAGCGCGCGGCCGAGGCCAGGAAGAGCGCGTCCTCGAGCTCGCGGTCGATCGTGTCGAGGCGCTCCTGCAGCTGCGCCTGCACGCGGCCGCGCAGCGCGGCGGCGTCGGCGTTCACGGTCTCGTCGTGCGGGTACTTGGTGGCGATGGTCGCGATCTCGGCCAGAGCCTCGCCCAGCCGCCCGGCCTTCTCGGCGGCCAGCGCGGCGTCCCGGTGCTGCGCGGCCGACACGCGCTCCTCCTGGAAGGAGGTCTGCAGCGCGAGGTCGTGGCTGAGCGTGCCCGAGGCCGGGATCTCGCTGCGCAGCACGATCGAGCCGTCCGGCTGCCAGATGCCGGCCAGCGTGGCCGCCTCGCCGAGCTCGAGCGCCAGGCGGTCCTGCGTGCGGCCGAGCACGAGCGTGAGCACGCCCTCGACCCGGAAGTCGCCGGTGAACTGCTCGTAGCCGCGCGACGAGATCACGCCCACCGGCAGCTCGGCCAGCGAGCCGTGCACGACCGCGCTGCGCACGAGCGTCGTGCCGGCGGGGATGCCGCTCAGCGTCTCCTTCACCGTGACGCGCCGCTCGTCGCCACCGCGCTCGACCGTGCGCGCGACGACGGCGCCGCCGGGCAGCACGAGCGCCTCGCGCCCGGGCATCCATTGCGAGGAGGGCGGTGGGTAGCCGCCCGCGGCGTCCTTGGCGGCCAGCCCGTGGATCTGGAAGACGAGCTCGTCGCCGCGGAAGATGAGCACGCCGGGGTTGAGCCAGAGCGCGTCGAAGGTGCCGCGCTTCTCGAGCGCCGCGGCCGGCGAGCTCTCGACGAGGCGCAGCTCGAGGTCGTCGACCGCGCCGTCGCCCACGCAGCCCAGGCCGGCGCGCACCGAGGTCGAGCCGGGCGGCACCGGCGCGCGGCCGCTGATGCGTCCCTGGCCCGAGGCCACCACGACGTCGATCGGCGCGCGGCTCGGCGCCTCGAAGCGCAGCAGGAGCTGGAGGTCCTCGCTCGTGCTCGTGCCCGACAGCTCGACCGCGCCGCGGTGCACGCCGAGCGGCACGGCCGTCTCGGTCACGACGCGCGCCCAGCCGGCCGCGCCGGGGTGCGCCGAGGCGCCCAGCTCGCCGCTGACGGCGCCCTCGGCCGTGAAGTCGAAGCCGGCCGGCGCCTCGGGCGGCACGACCCAGGCCTGGCTGGCGCTGCTGCTCTCGGTGGTCTCGAAGGACCAATCGTCGCCGAGCAGGTTGCCAGCCGCGGGCGGCGGCGCGACCGCGACCGCCTTGCCGCCCAGCCCCTCGAGCACCGAGGGGTTGAGCCACAGGTACACGCCCGCCGCGCCGACCAGCAGCGAGGCCGTCAGCCCGACGACCATGGGCAGCCGCGAGGGCGGCGCCTCCTCGACCTCGAGCACGTGGACCTGCTCGTCGGAGCGCACGGGAGCGGGCACGGTTCGGGACGGTCCTTCTGCCCAGCGGCAGGGGTGAAAACAGGCATTTCTACCAAGCCCGGCTGCGCGCGGGCAACCTGCGTGGGGCCTGCCTTAGGGTCCGCTCAGTGCAGCAGCAACGCCAGCGCGAAGAGCGGCGCGGCGGCGAGCATGACCGCGAGCGCGTAGCCGAGGATGTCGCGCGCCCGCAGGCCCGTGAGGCCGAGCAGCGGCAGCGCCCAGAAGGGCTGGAGCATGTTGCTCCACTGGTCGCCGTAGGCCAGGGCCATCACGGCGCGCGGCACCGAGAGGTGCAGGTCGCGGGCGGCCTGCACGACGATCGGCCCCTGCACGGCCCACTGTCCGCCGCCGCTGGGCACGAAGAAGTTGACCAGCGCGGCCGAGAGCCAGACGACGAGGTCGAGCGACCACTGCGCCGGCAGGCCGGCGGCCGCGAGCGCGGACGCGGCGCCGGCCGTGCGGCCGGCGAGCACCTCGACCAGGCCGCCCGCCTCGAGCAGGCCGAGCACGCCGAAGTAGAACGGGAATTGCAGCAGGATCGCGCCGGCCTCGCCGGCCGAGGCCTCGAAGGCCCGCGCGTAGCGCACCGGCGAGCGGAAGAGCAACAGGCCGCCGAGCAGCAGCAGCACGATCACGGTGTTCAGCGTCACGCCGCGCAGCACGCCGTTGGCCGAGAAGACCTGCACGACCGCCGCGCCGGCCACGAGCACCACCGCGACCATGAGCGCCGTCGCGACCCAGCCCAGCGCCCGCCGCGGGGCCTCGCGTCCACCACCGGCGTCGACGGCTGCGTCGGCCGGGCTCTCGTCCGCGGGGCCGAGCGGCGCCACGGACCACAGCCGCTCGTGCGCCGGCGAGGCCATGCGCGCGAACAGCCACGGCACGACGAGCAGCAGCGCGGCGCAGAGCACGAGGTTGAAGGGCGCGAAGAGCGTCTCCGAGAGCGGGATCGGCGGCAGCCCGCCGCCCGGCCCCGACTCGGCCACCTTGAGCGGCGCGCTGCCCGAGAGCCCGCCGTGCCAGACCATCATGGCCACGAACCCCGCCGCGGCGACGAGCGGGTAGTCGAGCTTGCGGCCGGCGGCGCTGAAGCGCGCGCCGATCTGCCGCGCGAGCACGGCGCTCACGATGAGCCCGAAGCCCCAATTCAGCAGCGAGCCGACGATGGCGACGGTCGCCGTCAGCGAGGCGGCCTGCGCGGTCGTCGTCGGCCGCGCGGCCAGGGCCGACAGGGCGCGCGACACGAGCGGCGAGCGCGCCAGCGCCGAGCCGGCCACGAGGATCAGCGCGATCTGCGTCGTGAAGGCCAGCGACTCGGGCGCGACGGCGCGCTTCCACCAGCCCGCGATCAGCGCGGCAGCGCGGCTGCCCTCGGCCGGGGCCGGCATCGTGAGCCAGCCGAGCGCGAAGGTCAGCGCCGTCAGCCCCAGCGCGATGACGAAGGGATCGGGCACCCAGCGCTGGGCCCAGTCCGCGAGGCGCGCCGCGAAGCGGGAGAGCATGCGCGCCGAGGCTCAGCGACTCATGCCGGCGAGACGATCCAGTACGCGAGCGCGACGCAGAGCACGTCCTCGGAGAGTCCGACGACGAGATCCTTCACTGCGAGCTCCTGCACGAGCCATCCGCGCACCTGGTAGCCGGTGACCGCGCCGAGCACGGCGCCCACGGCGCCGACGCCGGCGCCGACGTACGGCGACGGCCCCGCCGCCGCGCCGACGCAGCCGCCCGCCAGCAGGCCGCTGCCGATGCGTCCGAACAGCGGGCCGGGAGAGACGCGGCTCGGCGTCTTGGGGTACTGATCGGCGAAGTACTCGCCCACGGCCAGCATCGAGGTGATGGCGACGGCCGCGGTCGAAGCCATGAATGCGAAGGGCGTGCCCTGCAGGTGCAGCCAGCCGAGGTGCCCGGCCCAGCTCACGGCGGCAGGCGCGGTGAAGCAGCGCAGGCCGGTGACGAAGCCGAGCGCGAGCGCGGTGACGAGCACGGCGTTGCCGCTCAGCTCCGCACCCCCACCGCGATCTTGCGGAAGCGCGCGGGCGCCGCGCCGTGGCTCATCTCGGCGGCCTGGTGCGGCTGGCCCTTGCCGCAGTTCGGCACGCCCCACAGCATCCACTCGGACGGACCGCAGATCGCGTCGCACGCGCCCCAGAACTGCGGCGTGATGCCCTGGTAGGTCGGGTTCTTGAAGAGCCGGCCCAGCTTGCCGCCCTTGATCTCGCGCCCGTACTCGCAGGTGAACTGGAAATTGAGCCGCTGCTGGTCGATCGACCAGCACTTCACGCCGGCCATCCAGAGGCCGTCCTGGGTGTCGGCGATGAGGTCGGGCAGGCGCCAG
>Ga0111539_10004752_pt1 | contig 17732 bp, 11 predicted proteins | sample RhiMethybrSRZTD1_FD_79667 | JGI IMG/M metagenome (GOLD analysis project Ga0111539, IMG submission 79667) | Populus rhizosphere microbial communities from Tennessee, USA - Rhizosphere MetaG P. TD hybrid SRZTD1 (version 2) (version 2) | ecosystem: Host-associated > Plants > Roots > Rhizosphere >... | reverse complement strand
CAGTGGCAAAAAAATAATGTTAATATTCCGGGTGCAACCAGTGCAACATATTCCATACCACAGACCGCTTTAACGCATGCCGGAAGCTACAGAGTAATCGTATCGAACAATACTGGGAGCACTGCAACGAGCAATGCAGCGACCCTGACCGTTATAAACAATTTGTTGCCCACTGCTGAAATCCTGACACCCGTAGCAGGTACTACTTATGTGGCAGGCACATCGATAAGTTTTTCGGGAAAGGGAACTGACCCTGAAGATGGAGCTCTACCAGCGCAATCAATGAGTTGGCAAATACTCTTTCATCATGATGTTCATCATCATGATGAGCCACCCAGGAATGGCATTTCCTCTGGCTCTTTTACTGTTCCTCAAACAGGTGAAACTTCCCCCAACGTCTGGTATAGAATTATTCTTACCGTTACAGATGCTCTTGGCTCTAAAGGAAAGGACTCGGTGGATGTTTATCCATTAAAATCAACGCTGCAATTTAGTACGAATCCCGCGGGACTCCAGATTACTTTGGAAGGCCAACCTTTGAATACTCCCGGCTCCGTTGTGAGCGTCGAGGGCACCATACGCACGCTTGGTGTGGTCTCGCCACAAACGTTGAACAATGAAACGTATGAGTTTGAGTCGTGGAGTCATGGCGGCCAGGCAACGCAAGATATTGTGACGCCAACAAACGACGCTTCGTACGTCGCGAATTTCAGGCGGGCACAAAATACTTTTTATCGCGCCATTAATCTCAACGGCCCTGCCCTTACCATTGACGGGAACAACTGGGAGGCTAGTGCTGGCGCACCAAACTTCGCGGTTACCTTTGGTGTCCCCGCTGCTGCCCAGAATGTCACGCCCGTCCCGGCCACGGATGCAAATCGTGCCACCATGATGCGTTCCTTCTTTTGGTATCAGCCAAACATCACGATAAACGCAGTTCCACCGGGAGCTTACCAGGTGTGGGTGTACGTATTTGAAGATAATAATCCCGTTACTTACTCCATTTTGTTGGAAGGTAACGTGGTCCAAACAAATTATAATAGCGGAAGCGCAGGAACATGGCGAAAGTTGGGTCCATTCTCCGCCACGATTAATGACGGAAACATCAATGTGAGAAGCACTACCATCGATGCAAACTTTTCCGGTGTGGAAATTTGGAGAGCAGGACTGCCAGTCACCCCGCCAACGATAACCAATCCTTTGGTTGATCAAAGCGCCACCACTGGTACTCCGTTTTCCTACACGTTCCTAGCTAATACTTTCACACCTTCTCAAACAGGAAACGCACTTAGTTATTCAGCCACTCTTGACAATGGTGCAAGCCTCCCAAGCTGGTTGACTTTCAACGCGGCAACACGCACTTTTAGCGGAACACCTGCGATTGCCGGTACCCTGAACATAAGGGTTACGGCTACTGAGACGACGGGAGGGACAGTCAGTGACGTATTCGCCCTGAACGTGATGGCTGGTCCTACCACCGCCACGTTTTATCGCGCCTTTAATCTAAACGGCCCTGCTCTTACCATTGACGGGAACAACTGGGAGGCTAGTGTTGGGGCTCCAAACTTCCAACTTGGCTTTGGTGTACCCGCTTCTGCCCAGACCGTCACGCCCATCCCGGCCACGGATGCAAATCGTGCCAACATGGTGCGTTCCTTCTATTGGTATACGCCAAACGTCACAATAAACGCAGTCCCCGCGGGAACTTACGACGTGTATGTATACGTATTTGAAGATAATAATCCCGTTACCTACTCGATTTTACTTGAAAATATCGTGGTCCAAAGCAATTATAACAGCGGACCTGCAGGAACATGGCGAAAGTTAGGTCCCTTCACCGCCACGATCAATGACGGAAACATCAATGTGAGAAGCACAACCATCGATGCAAACTTTTCCGGTGTGGAAATTTGGAGAGCAGGCCAAAGTGCTGCGTCTAGTCTGCGTTTAGCCGCCGCTGAGACAGTATCGGAAAGTGAAGAGTCCGAGGCCAACTCTGATCTGTCATTCTACCCCAACCCTTTTTCCAATAAGGCGACCATATCGTATCGCACTACCCAGTCGGCACCCAGCCAACTGTCAGTGTACGATGTTCGCGGTGTGCTTGTTTGGTCGCGCCAAGATGAAAATGTGGACGTTGGGCATATTCAACAATTTGAATTGGAGGACGAAAACCTTCAAAACGGGGTTTATATTTTGGAATTTGTCAATGGAATTCACATAAAACGGTTAAAAATCATAAGGTCTCAATAGACGTACAGCAGGCGTAATCACCGCCACGCGCCGTAACGTCCGGCCTCAAATGTTTCTATTCCTCCGGCAACGGGAACGGGTCAGTTATGGGCTGCGTTCCCATAGAGTTGTATACCTGTACCGTTGTGGATTCTCAACCCTTGGGATTTCGATGAGTGATGGTGGTCGAGTTGGAATGATAGTACATCTGCTGGACATACAATCCCCATGCTTACGGTATATTCCTTATTAGCATAATGAAATCTTAATGTGATCGATATTGGTATCCTGAATTTCTTTTTAACTTGAGTTTGTTATCAGTTTTTCAATTCCAAGGGGAATTCAACCTCACACACAATTTCACGGCGATGGTTTTCTTTCGCCAATGCCCACAGAATATTTTAGTAAGTTTTATAACCTAACGATTATTTTTATGGCCACAATGACGCAAACTGCTTCTGACCTCCGTGAGGAAATAAGAAGCGCCAATGACGATTTCGAAAAAAATTTTGCAAGTGGAGATGCCCGGGGAATGGCCTCACTGTATACCAGTGATGGCGTTCTCCTGCCACCCGGTGCTGGAATACAAGAAGGCTCGAATGCAATTCAGAATTTCTGGCAAATGGCAATGGATATGGGAATTAAGCAGGCACACTTAGAAACGCTAGAGGTGGAGCAAGAGGGTGATGCAGCAATCGAAATGGGACAGTATGAATTAAGCGGCACTGAAGGTCAACGCATGGACCAAGGAAAATATATAGTGGTTTGGAAGAGAGAGGGGGGAAAACTGAAACTCCACAAAGATATCTGGAACACAAGCCTAAGTTCTTAGGCGAAATTTACCGAACCCAGCAAAAAGCCGCTTATCATTGAAGCGGCTTTTTCATTTGAAATCATTCCAAATCGTCTCAATCTCTTTCCCTTATGAGACATATTGTCTTGATTCATTGCGTTATTCCATAATAATAAGTCATTGTGGCGCATAAATCCTCCAAAAAACCCATCGGCACATTTTTCCCTAATACCATGTGTAAAAACAAAAAATAAAAAATATGAGTATCGTTCGTTATAACTCCGCTAATGATTTCGTGCCGACATCATTCAGCAATTTGATTGATCGCTTCTTTAGCGATTCATTGGCCCGCACGGGTGGTTCTGCTTACTCCTTTGTTCCAAAGGTGGATATTTTAGAGACGGAAAAGGCGTATGAGCTTCACCTTGCCATCCCTGGTGTAACTAAGGACGATTTTAAGATTGACCTGAACGACAACTACTTGACAATAAGTGGTGAGCGCAAGTTTACGAAGGAGAAAAAAGAGAACAACTTATACGTTGTTGAAACTCAGTATGGAAATTTTAACCGTACGTTTTCGCTTCCTGAAAATGTTGATGCTGCCAAAATCACTGCTGCGTACAACAATGGTATTCTCGAGATCTCCGTCCCCAAAGACGAGAAAAAAGTATTAAAGTCTTCCATCAAGGTTAACTAAGTAGAGAGGGTTAGGTAGATGGGGTTAGGCGCTTCGAAAGAAGCGCCTTTTTTTTTCTTTGTTGTCCTTTTGTCGCCGATCAAGATTAATCTATTAACTTTTGTCGGATAACAGTAGGCGATAGCGCAACAAAGCCATCGCTTGATCGGTTTATAATGAAGGGTTCTGAAAGAAGCATTAACTTTCACAGCCACTAACTTGGGTTTGGCAATGAAGCGTTCAATTCTGATTATACTTGTTGTTCTCTCAGCCTGCGTCGGAGGCATCCTTGGTTCCATTGTCACGATTAAATTTCTGGATGACTACACCACTAGCTATCAATCCATCGAGGGCAGACAGCAGTCTGTATTGACTCGCTATACCCCTGATACTGCATACCAGGTCCCCAGAGAATTAAACTTTTTAGGTACAGCAAAAAATGTTACTCCTGGTGTAGTCCACATACGTACTTCCTTTGGACCCGGAGAGTTTAGCATGAATCCCCTGGAGTTTTCGTTGGAATCGCCGGCGCGTTCTTCTGGATCTGGCGTGATCATTTCTGACGATGGATACATCGTGACAAACAACCATGTGATAGAAGACGCCAGTGGCATTGAAGTAGTGATGACCAATAATCAACGGTTTTATGCGAAACTGATTGGTTCGGATCCCACAACAGATTTAGCGTTACTAAAGATCAGGGCTAGGAACTTGCCTTTTTTAAAATATGGTAACTCTGATGCGATTACGCCCGGTGAATGGGTCCTTGCAGTCGGAAATCCTTTTGATTTAAACTCAACTGTAACGGCAGGAATTGTAAGTGCAAAAGCAAGAAACATCGGCATCCTGCGCGACCGTAATAATTTACAAGTAGAGGCTTTTATCCAAACCGATGCAGCGGTCAATCCCGGCAATAGCGGTGGAGCACTTGTAAATCTTAAAGGCGAGCTTATCGGAATTAACTCGGCGATAGCAACTTCTTCGGGAAGTTATCAAGGATATTCATTTGCGATACCGGTTAGCTTGGTAAAAAAAGTAATGGATGATCTACTTGAGCTTGGCCAGGTGCAGCGCGGCATGCTTGGCATTCAAATCACGGATGTTAATGCAGGCATCGCAGAGGACATGAAGTTGGCAGTGAATCAAGGGGTTTTGATAAGTAAAGTCAACGGAGGTAGCGCTGCAGAGCAATCCGGACTTGTACAGGGCGATGTTATTGTTGGCATTAATGGTCACGCGATCAGTTCGGTTTCCGAATTACAGGAATGGGTCGCTAGAAACAGGCCGGGTAAGGAAATTGGGGTTAGTTATATTCGAAACGGCGAACAATTAGAAGTGAAAGCCAGACTGCGCAACAGCGAGGGCAACGAGAATGTGGAGAGGAAAGCTGTTAAGTATGATTTGAATGGAGTAGAGGTGGAAGATGTTCCATATAAAGAGCTAGTGGGGTTACAGGTAGAAGGTGGCGTAAGGATAAAAGAGATTACCTCCCCCAAATGGAAGGAGTCAGGCATCAAAAAAGGATTTCTCATTACCTATATTGATAAGGTACCGGTCGATAACGTTGAAGACCTCAATAGAATTCTGGATTTTAAAAAGGGTGGTATCCTTATCGAGGGATTATATTCCGATGGAAAGAAGGGTACCTATGGCGTTGAATGGTGATTAATCTGGTTTCAAGTTCGAAGTTTGAGGTTCGAAGTCCTTCGAAAGTTTCAAAATAAATCTTCCGAATCATTACAAAAAAGCTTTCGCCCAGCTGTCTGTGACAGCATTCAATTTTTATTATTTAGTTTAGCGTGATTTTTTGATTTCGACATGAAAACCTTTGGTATAAAAGAAGCGCTGTCTGCGTTGGGGATTCGAAGGACAAATCCAGGAACTTCCACCGGAAAAAAATGGTACAGCGCTAAAGCATCCTTGCTCGAGTCTTACTCTCCAGTTGACGGCAAACTTATCGGATCTGTTTACAGCACGGATGAAAAAAACTTTGAGAAAGTCGTTGCGACGGCGAGCCAGGCATTTATAGAATGGAGGCAATGGCCTGCCCCTAAACGCGGCGAAGTAGTTCGTCAAATAGGCGAATCGTTGCGAAAAAACAAGGAGACCTTGGGAAAATTAGTTTCGTATGAAATGGGAAAATCCTACCAGGAGGGACTGGGTGAAGTCCAGGAAATGATTGATATCTGTGATTTTGCCGTTGGCCTTTCCCGCCAGCTTCATGGATTGACAATGCATTCGGAAAGACCTGATCATCGCATGTATGAACAATGGCATCCCGTCGGTATCGTAGGAATTATTTCTGCGTTTAACTTCCCCGTTGCAGTTTGGTCCTGGAATTCCATGATCGCCTGGGTGTGTGGCGATGTCTGTATTTGGAAACCCTCTGAAAAGACACCACTTTGCGGCATTGCGTGCCAGAAAATTGCTGCCGATGTTTTTGAAAGCAACGGTGTGCCCGAGGGTGTTTCATGTATTGTTAACGGTGACTATACTGTTGGACAACTTTTAGCGAAGCATGAAGCCATACCGCTGGTTTCTGCGACCGGATCGGTGCGTATGGGAAAAGCGGTGGCGCGGACAGTGAGTGAAAGACTTGGACGAAGTTTGTTGGAGCTTGGCGGAAATAATGCCATTGTAATTTCAGAACACGCTAATCTGGACATGGCAATACGCGGCGCGTTGTTTGGGGCCGTGGGAACCGCCGGCCAGCGCTGCACTTCGACGAGGCGGCTAATTGTTCAGGAAAAGATTTATGACGATGTGAGGGACCGACTAAAACAAGCTTATTCACAGTTGAGTATTGGAAATCCCCTTGACACCCTGAATCATGTGGGGCCGCTCATTGATAAACAGGCCGTGAAGGGTTATGAGCAGGCGTTAAAGAAAATAAAAAACGAAGGCGGCAGTTTTGTTGTTAAAGGAGGAGTAGTAAAGGGTAAAGGATATGAGTCGGGATGTTATGTAAAGCCTGCCATTGCTGAAGTCGAAAATGATTTTCAAATCGTCCAACAAGAAACATTTGCACCAATTCTTTACTTAATAAAATATAAAACAGTGGAAGAGGCAATTGAAAAACAGAACGGTGTGAAGCAAGGACTATCTTCCGCTATCATGACTAACAACCTGCAGGAAATGGAAAAATTTTTATCAAGCGCAGGATCAGACTGTGGAATTGCCAATGTCAACATCGGTACATCCGGCGCAGAAATTGGCGGTGCATTTGGGGGAGAGAAAGAAACTGGCGGCGGTCGAGAATCAGGATCAGATGCCTGGAAGGTTTACATGCGAAGACAAACCAACACTATTAATTATGGCAATAACCTTCCGTTAGCCCAAGGAATAAAATTTGACATTTAGCAAAGTTTGCAATTCAGGATCAAAGGCTTATTTTTATACACCATTCATTCTAACTACAACTATGGCAGGAAAAAAATATCACACCGTAATGCTCATTGATGATAATGAGATTGACAACCTTATTAACCAGAAAATGATCGAAGCGGCTTCCATTGCTGAAAATATCTATACTCACACCGGCGCTAAAAGCGCGATCGAATTTTTACGTAACATGGAAAAGCTCGAAGTGGCTGATAAAGTTTTACCGGATGTGATTTTCCTCGACATTGATATGCCGCTGATGGACGGGTTTCAGTTCCTCGACGAGTTCGAAAAACTTACCAATGTAGCCAAGAAAAAATGTAAGATCGTCATGCTTACATCCTCGATAAATCCCCAAGATTTCAATCGCTCAAAAAAATACGAGAACGTACGACTATATCTCAACAAACCATTATCACACGATAGCATCGTAAAACTCGAGATCTAGAAATCAGTCAAAAGTTCAACGAATTTTTCGTCCAGCTTAATCAATTTAGTAGGTGCGAAATAGTTAACCGTAATGGTGCTAAGACGGGGGATAACCGCGTTGATCTTTTTAGCCTTTTCTTTCTTCGCTTCACTGGTGGCGATCTTTAATATTTTGAGAAAGAGCTGAATATTCTCGCAGCTATCTTTTTCAGAAAGGCGAATTTGGCGCTGAATACTGTTTGAAAGCTGGTTGAACAATTCGAAGTCGCGCATTAAAGTGTATTGTAAGGCAAGCAACGATTTAATTTCCAGCTGCGCATAAGGATATTTCTTCAGACTTACGTCGTTGAGCAAGCCATTGATTAGTTTTGCCGCCTCTTCAAACTTTCCAATATAATAACAAGAGATTGCGCGATAGACCACGTAAATAATATGCTTGGGAATATCTTGCATATCGATTTCATAATCCAGGAATATCGACTCATTTTCCGGATACAACTCCGCTTCCGTTCCGGTTCTCAGGTGTCTTTCAATTTTGGAAATCAAAAATTGAGGCGGGAAAGTAAAAGTCGAATAATTCACCAGCAAGTTACCGCAAGCGTCGTTGACCTCTTCGAAGTACTTTTCAGCCTGTCGGTACACTTTATAATGGTTATAGTACTCCAGCTTTAAAAATTCAAACACGAGGTTCATGTGATAATAGATGGAATCCAGATGGTAGCTCTCGAAAATTTTCTGGACTTTATCAAAAATGTCCTCCATTGACTCGCCATCCTGATGCATATTATCATCCACTTCGACAAAGAGTCGGTGGAAAATATACATGCAACTTTGATAAACATACAGGCGGTGACTTTCATAAAGTTTGGCAACATTTTGCATCTCCTTCATCAGCAGACTAAGGCCGAGTCGCTCCACGTCGCCACCATTCAGCATAAAATCCCCATACTTCTTGAAATAATCTGCAAGAAGGTCTTCCGCTTTGTCAACTGCTAACATATAAGCCACGTGTCTGTTGTACAGCTGTGAGTATTGGAAGTAATCCGGGGAGTTGATATTGAGTTTTTTAAGCGATTTATAGATGACCGTTAGCTCATTGGCGAGATCGTAATCCAAGAGCTCTTTCTCCAGCTTCTTCAGCGTAGCAACGGAAATAGCTTTCTTTTTAGTAAACAAAACTTCGTTGATATTAGCAACTTTGCGTAGAACATCTGTGCGAGGGCTTTCCAGTTGACCCATCAGATACTCTTCAATCTTCAGGTTAAGCCTGGATCGAAGCGTGTAATATGCGTTTGCATTAACATCGAGCTCTGTCATGATCTTGTTATCTGAGAGCTGACGTTCGCGCAGAGACTTTAGTAGATAGGCAGATTTCTCAGCATTGCTTTCTATGAGCGAATCATAAATTGCTTTGAAGTCTTTTTCGGAAAGTTGTTTAATGATATTCTTAAGCTTTGCCATGCGTAACAATTTAACAATTGTGAAAATTTACAAAAATTCTTACATCATACAACAACCTTAACCTTAGTTAAGGCGAAAACTTAGTGTCGAAGTTTATAGTTTTGCATCTTCGCGATGAGAGGTTTTCCGTTCGTTTTAAAAATAGTTCTACTTTGTGCTGCTGCGGTGTATTGCGCCCCGGCAGCGGGTCAGTCATCCGTTGATCTGGCCCTAAAAAATCTCCATCGGCAAAAATGGCAACGCTCGCATGAACTACTAACGAAGTCACTAGCCAAAGATAGCCTCAACGTTACGGCAAAATATGTATTAGCACAATATTTTTTTTCTGAGGGGAATCCCGCCTTTCAACTAGACTCAGCGTATCGTTACGTGAATGCCGCGCTGACTGACTTTCAAAGTACCACCTTGAAGCAACGTGAGCGTTTAAAAAAATTTCCCGTCGACTCCATGCTGCTTATAGACCTTCGAAAACAGATCGATAGCACCGCGTTCCGCCTTGCTAAGCTTAACCAGACAGAGAAGACCTGGACTGATTTTATTGACCATTTCCCGTACTTTCAAGCTCTTCCGCTGGCTTTAGCGCTCCGTGACAGCGTCGCCTACGCCGACGCCATAGAGGAAAATACCTACCAAGGTTTTCAAATTTTTTTTCAGCGCTACCCGCAGGCGATGGAGGCTTCAAAGGCCCGGGATAACTATGAGAAATTACTTTTAGCTGATAAAACCTCCGATCAAACATTGGCAAGTTTTGAAGCTTTTTTATCCGATTACCCTGATTCCCCTTATCGATCACAGGTGGAGAAGACAATTTTTGAATACAAGACCGCCTCAGGTGAATCTGAAAAATTCATCGAATTCATTCAATCGAATCCTCAAAGCCCGTTCGTAGGTAAAGCCAAAAACATTTTATTTCACCTTATTCCTGCGTCCGAACGCAGTCGTAAATGGCCCGCAGATTTCTCAACAGATTCCCTGGCCAGTGTGCTCGAGGTAGAACAAGGCTACTGGGTACCCATCCTTAGAAAGAAGACATTTGCGTTCATGGACCAGGACGGTAAAGAAATTAATTTATCGGAAGCTGATTCGTTGGACCAGGTTTATCAATGTGGAAACATTGACGGAGACATCCTTCCCTTGCCCAACAAAATCGTCACTAAAAGCGGAACCTGTATTTGGAGAGGGAAAGTCAACAGCGTCGAGGAACTCGGTTCGGGATTTTTACTTATCGAGGGCGACACATGCCACTCCCTGATTCACAAATCAGGGTTCAAAATCGGTGAAGATTGCATCGATGACGCAAAAATCTTAAACAATAAATTTATTGCAACAGAAAAAAATCATCGGTGGTCCATCTGGACACTAACGGGCAGGCGGCTCGTTCAGGATACTGAGGTGGTCTTCCATGCGAAGGACGTGATCGGGTTAAAAGAAAATGGTAAAACAAAGCTCATTACCGGTGCGATGCTGGCCACCCTCCCATATACGCCCGAAGGTGGGGATACAATGCGATATGAAGAAGTTAGATACTGGAACAACGATTTGATCTTTGTAAGAAATGGCACGCACTCAGGACTCCTGGATCAATCATTACGGGCGTTTGTTGCACCTGAGGATCAGATACTAAACACAGCATTTTTTGGCGTGACGGCCGCTACAGCTTTTGGTACTCGCTTACATAATGCGGCCGGTGACACGTCCAAAACTTTTCAACAAATGATGGTACGAGAGCCTTGGGTTGCCGTCAAGGATTCTCTTTGGAGATTCCTGGATCCAAAAACAATGAACTATTTCAGCGTTGGATATGATACCATCGTTTTGCATGGTCCGTTTGCAGCCGGATTCAAACAGGATAGCAGTTTCATTTTTTTCAATCAAACCAATTGTCAAAAGAGTCTCGGACCTTTGAACCTTGATTTCGTGCAAGGTAAAGACGGGCATGCATTTTTAGTGGTGGACCAAGGCGAAAGAAAAACCATATACGATCACAATGGCAAAAAATTATTTACAACAATCTTCGATAAAATACAGTTTGCAGGTCACGATCTTTTTATTGTTCACAAAAAGGAAAAGAAAGGTTTGTTGTCAAAAAATGGAAAGTTATTGCTCCCTGTAGAATATGATGCGATCGTCGCGATGAACAACGGCATTTTTTCATTGCTGAAGTCGACGAAGTTCGGGTTGTTCGACGCAATAAAAAAGAAACAAATTCCGCCCTCTTCTGGCAAGAACCTTGCCCTGTATAACAGTCAGATAGTCACTGGGTATAAAAATGGACTTTACGGATTTCTGAAATGGGATAATAAACCGTTGAGTAAATTTGAATTTACAGAAATTCAATTCTGGAACGATACAACAGCATTGGTGAAGAAAAATGCACAATGGATGCTCTATGAAATAAAAAATAACAAGGTGCTGTTGGATGAGATTAAAGATGTCACCTATATCCGAAATTCCCCCACGGAAAAACTCGCCATCATTCATCAGCACGCGAACTACGGCGTCATTCATAATAAAAAAGGTACCATTATTCCAGTTTCATATAGTGATCTGGTCAATGTTGGATCAGAAGAAAAGCCACTTTATTTTACAGAAAAGCAAGTCGAAGAAGCTTCAATTTTTGTTGTGCTTTACTACAATGACGAAGGTGAATTGTTAAGAACCGCAGTTTACGATCAAGAGGAATATGACAAACTGTATTGCCATAGCAATTGACGTATAAATAAGCGCAATAAATCCCGTACAAAAGTTATTCTTTGCCCTCACATTTTTTAACTTGGCAGCAGGTGAAAATGTATAGACAGATCATGAGAGGCCCGCTTTTAATCTTCAGCATATTAATGTGCCATGTGCTCGGCGCACAACAACCGAATACCAGTGAAAGACCAAAATTGGTGGTAGGCATTGTCGTTGACCAGATGCGCCAGGAATACCTTTATCGATTTTATGACAAATTTGGCCAGCATGGTTTCAAGCGATTGATAAATGAGGGCTTTATGGTTAAGAATGGACATTATAACTATGCCCCTACTGTAACCGGACCTGGTCATGCCTCAGTCTACACGGGTACAACGCCTGCAGTTCATGGCATCATTGGCAATGAATATTATGACAAAGCCAAAGGAAAATTTGTGAATTGTGTGGAGGATAGTCTTTATAAGCCTGTAGGAAATGACGCTGCGAATGGACAGTTAGCGCCTAGCCGTCTTTTATCTTCTACGATCACAGATGAATTGAAATTATTTACCCAAAAAAGGGCAAAGGTTGTTGGCGTCTCAATGAAGGACAGAGGTGCAATTTTGCCGGCAGGTCATATGGCGGATGCCGCGTACTGGTTCGATTCCAAATCAGGGACATTTATTTCCAGCTCCTTTTATATGAATAAACTTCCGGACTGGGTCATCAAATTTAACAGTCAAAATCTTGCAGATATATATCTATCGCAAGAGTGGCAAACATTGTTGCCCATTCAACAATATTCAGAGAGTGGGCCCGATGACTCACCCTATGAGCGCAAGTTTGCCGGAAAAGATAAATCCACCTTTCCGTATAAGCTTTCAGAGTTGCGGGCAAAAAACGGCAACTTCGGCTTGCTTGGTTCAACGCCTTTTGCCAATGACTATTTGACGCAAATGGCTTTCGCGGCTTTGGCTGGTGAGCAGATGGGGAAAGACGCGATTACCGATTTTTTATGCATCTCCTATTCTGCCACGGATGCAGTCGGCCATGCAAAGGGACCCAACTCCGTGGAGGTTCAGGATACTTATTTAAGACTTGACCGAAACATCGAAGAATTATTAAAAAAGTTGGACATGGAAGTGGGCAAAGGAATGTATACGCTGTTTCTCTCCGCCGACCACGCCGTTGCTGACGTACCGCAGTACCTCACCGATAGTAAAATCCCGTCGGGATATTTTAGCGATTCGCATTTGCAAGTGAAGCTTGAAGAATACCTATCGGGTTACTATCCGGGAAGATCATTTATTGAAAACATCAGCAACCAGCAAATTTTTCTTAATCAGCAGGCTTTTAGCAAAGACCCAAGGTCTTCTGGGATGGACATGTATCTCGTCACAGAACTCATCGGAAAATACTTGATGGCGATGGATGGCATTGCTAATTATTACACTGAAGCAACCCTTCGCCAGGGGAATTATGGAGAAGACGGGCAAAAAGGTAAAGTGATTCGAGGATATAACGCAAAACGTTCGGGTGACATTGTATTTATATTGGACCCGGGGTGGCTGGAATCTGGTTCAATCCAAGGCACAACACATGGGTCAGGATATACATACGATACGCACGTACCCATGTTATTCTTTGGGTTCGGAATAAAAAAGGGTACTTCCGTCCAACCTCACTCCATTACCGACATAGCGCCCACGATTTCTACATTATTGAAAATTAAATTTCCCAGTGGAAGCACTGGCCAGCCAATAAGCGAAATATTAGATTGAACATGTAAGGTATACACAGCGTTATAGCTAACGCTATCTATACGCAGTTTGCAGTAGGCGCACTGTTTACATAACAAATCGTGGTATATTTAATATTGGAGCCCACCTGAAATGTGAATCTACTGGCGATCACATTTTTGATCATGAAGTCAGCGGTGTGTAAAAATGTTTTAGTTGTCAGCCTGGCCTCATAACTGGCTGGATGTCAAATCAGTTGGTGTATGAAAGTTTATATCGACAAAAAGGTTCTTGTTGGGTTTCTCCTCGCCCTAAGCATTCTGGTTTCATTGGGAATTTATTCGTATCGAAATAGCCAGGACTCCGTCATTACCAGCAGCATGGTTTCCCGCACCAATGAAGTGCTGTATCACATTGAAAAACTTCATTCCAGTCATCTTGAAATTGAAGCAGAAATGACCCGCTTCGTCCTTACCGGTGACACATCCTTTGCAGGTTTTTACCGGGATGAAATAAACGCCGCCAGAGAACATTATATGGTACTCTATGAATTAATAAAAGACAATGCAACGCTTAGTAAAGGCCTCGATAGTATTCGATTATTAGGGAGAGAAAAAGTTGAGCTCATAAGTCGAGTGATCATGACACGTAAAAATTCTGAAGATTCTGCAAGAATGATCGTCTTCTCCCCTTCTAACCGAAAATTGGTAAGCCGCATCAACGATGTTGTAGAATCCATGCTGGCAGAAGAAAAAAAAATCTTGGATCATCGCATGATGGAAAATCAACAGGATGTAACAAGATTTTACACGACATTTCTTACCCTGCTAATCTTGACGGTTCTCACCATTGTAATTTTATTCTTATTGATAAACAAAACATTGCGCGCGCGATTACAGGCTGAACGGGCATTAAGCCGCGCTTCCGAAGAAATCAAAGGTTTATACAACGAGGCCCCTTGCGGTTATCATTCCCTCAATGGAGATGGAACGATCATCGAGATGAATAAGACCTGGCTCGAGTGGATCGGATACAAAAGAGAGGAGGTCATCAATAAAATGGCCTTTCTGGATTTGTTTACGCCGGCAAGCCGGGAGCGCTATAATGACACTTTCTCAAAATTAAAATCACAGGGATTTATCAGCAATGTTGAAGTGGAAATTGTATGTAAAGATCACTCAGCGTTGTTCGTTATTGTAAATGCAACCGCCATTAAGGACAAACACGGAAATTTTATAAAAAGCAGTTCTACAGCTTTTAATATCACAGATCGTCGTTTAGCAGAAGAAAAAGTTATTGCAGCAAACAAAGAACTGGAAGCCTTTACATATTCTGTATCGCACGATTTAAGAGCACCTTTACGATCGATTGACGGCTATTCTAAAATCTTACAGGAAGATTATGCCTCCACCCTGGACCGGGAGGCAAACAGACTTTTGCAAATCATTCGAAACAACGCCCACCGTATGGGCCACCTCATTGATGATCTATTGGATTTCTCCCGCATGGGCAGAAAAGAACTTGACAGGACCAAAGTTGACATGAATGCATTGGTAGGCCACGTTCGTCAGGAATTAATTGCGCAGGAAGTAAATCGGAAAATAGAATTTACAGTAAAGCCGCTGAAAGAGGTTCATGGCGACCTCAGCATGATGAGGCAAGTATGGATAAATTTAATTTCCAATGCTCTAAAGTATTCACGAAAACAGGAAGTTTCACGAATTGAAATAGGTTGCAAAACCGAAGACAACCATACCGTGTATTACATACAGGATAATGGTGTTGGCTTTGACATGAAGTATTCCGATAAATTGTTTGGCGTATTTCAGCGGTTACATAAAGTCGAAGAATTTGATGGAACGGGCGTGGGGCTTGCCTTAGTTCATCGTATTATTTCTCGCCATGGCGGGAAAATTTGGGCAGAGGCTCAGATAAACGAAGGTGCCACTTTTTTCTTTTTTATCCCTTTACAAATTCCTCACTAATGGTAAACAATATACCCGTTGAAGTCCTTTTAATAGAAGATAATCCTGAGGATGCTGAGCTGACCATCAGGGTTTTGAAAAAACACAATTTGGCTAACAACCTTGTGCACTTGCGAGATGGTGAAGCGGCATTAAATTTTTTATTTGATAAAGGAAGTAACAACATTCCGAGGCTTATTTTATTGGATTTGAAAATGCCCAAAGTGGACGGAATAGAAGTGCTGGGCAAAATAAAAAAAGACGAACAGAAGAAACTAATACCAGTGGTCGTCCTGACCTCCTCCAAAGAGGAGCATGACGTCATCGAATCTTATAAGCTTGGTGTGAACGCTTACGTTGTTAAACCTGTCGAGTTTGAAAAATTTGTCGAGGCTGTTGCTAAGCTAGGACTATTTTGGTTACTCCTCAATCAACCCCCACGCTGAGACTTCTGGAAATGATGCGTTAAATTAGTAACTCATGAAGGAGCCACTGAAAATTTTAGTATTGGAAGATATTCAAGATGACGTAGGGCTTATCGAAAGAGAGCTACGAAAGGGTGGTTTGAATTTCGAAATGATGCGCGTCGACAGCAGGGCTGAGTTTTTGGAGGCATTAAGAAATTATAAGGCTGACGTCATACTATCCGATCATAGCCTGCCACAATTCAATTCCTTTGAGGCAATAAAACTTTGCAGACGTTTGGGAGTCTCAATACCCTTTATCCTGGTTACCGGATCGGTTTCGGAGGAATTTGCTGTTACTTCACTAAAAGAAGGCGCCGATGATTACGTGTTGAAGTCGAATCTTATCCGGCTTCCCACTGCCATCGTTAATTCGTTAAAGCAAAAACATTTAGAAAAGGAACGAAAACAATCCGACAAAGCAATTCGCGAGCAAAATGATGAGCTTGTAAAAATTAACCGGGAGTTGGACAGTTTCGTGTACAGTGTCTCACACAACTTGCGCGCTCCGCTTATGTCAGTTCTTGGCTTGTTGAATCTGGCCAAGATGAACGACACGAAGGAAGAAATGAATCAGTATTTTGAAATGATGGAGCACAGCATCCAAAAACTTGACAATACCCTAAAAGAAATCCTTGACTATTCCCGGAATGCGCGAAAAGAAATCGATATCACGCAGGTCGATATTCGTGAAATAATCAATGACAGTATTGAGCGACTGCTGTACATGGAAGGATCGGAAAAAGTCAGCAAGACCATGAATATTTCCGACCATAGTCCCCTCTATTCAGATACATACAGGTTGCTGGTAATTTTTAATAACCTGTTGTCGAATTCCATTAAGTACAGGGATCCGAAAAAAACAGAAAACTTTGTTCGCTTCGACGTCAAAATTGAAAGGACACTTTTAACGATTAGGGTAGAGGACAACGGAATAGGGGTCGCTAAGGATTTCCTTCCGAAAATTTTTAACATGTTTTATAGGGCCACTGAGAAAAGTGAAGGCGCCGGACTGGGATTATATATCGTCAGCGAAACGGTACAAAAGCTCGGCGGCAAGATAGATGTGCAATCTGAATTCGGTGTAGGCACAACTTTTGAAATCCAGATCCCCAATAAAATTCCCGCGCAACTTTAACGTAAGCATGTGTTGCGTGCGTTATCAAAACATCCATTGAACGAAATTTCTTCCCCTGGCTTGGCCGCGGTTCGTGCCCCATGCATAAGCCATTTGTAATTTCTTTCCTTATATTCAAATCTTGAATTAAAGAAATTCATGACTGAATCAAAGTTTAAGCCCGTTCTCGGATTATGGGATGCCACAATGGTGGTAGCAGGTTCCATGATTGGCTCCGGAATATTTATAGTAAGTGCTGATGTTGTGCGAAATGTAGGGAGTCCAGGATGGTTGATTGGCGTTTGGCTCATTACTGGCTTTATGACAATTATAGCGGCGGTCAGTTATGGGGAACTAAGCGGAATGTTTCCGAAAGCGGGTGGTCAATACGTGTACCTTAAAGAAGCCTACAATCCTTTAGTGGCATTTTTATTCGGATGGAGTTTCTTTGCTGTAATACAAACCGCCACTATCGCCGCCGTAGGCGTAGCGTTTGCACGGTTTTCGGCCTACATCTTTCCCTCCATGAGTGAGGCCAACAAAGTTTTGAACCTGGGTTTCACTCAAATTTCAGCAGCACAAATTTCAGCCATCCTCTTAATTATATTTCTTACTTATGTTAATACACGCGGTATTAAAGAAGGAAAGATTATTCAAACCACTTTTACCGTTTCTAAACTAATTGCATTATTCGGTTTGGTGCTCTTTGGCTTTATCCTTGTCAAGGAAAGTTACTGGTCGGCAAATTGGCAACATGGTTTCCATGCCCTTCAAGACCTCGGCGTAGACGGGAAAGGCAAAGT
>Ga0111539_10004751_pt1 | contig 17733 bp, 16 predicted proteins | sample RhiMethybrSRZTD1_FD_79667 | JGI IMG/M metagenome (GOLD analysis project Ga0111539, IMG submission 79667) | Populus rhizosphere microbial communities from Tennessee, USA - Rhizosphere MetaG P. TD hybrid SRZTD1 (version 2) (version 2) | ecosystem: Host-associated > Plants > Roots > Rhizosphere >... | reverse complement strand
TGCCGCCCAGCGCCACGTGCAAGGGCACGCCCCGGTGCTTGGCCTCCAGCACCCACCAGGCGATCTCCAGCGCGGCCCGCGCGAACTGGTTGCCCTTCACGAACGCGAGCCGGTCCAGCAGGTCCGAGGCCGATGTCAGATCTTGGCCGACGAGCGGGCGGGCCATGTGCTCGCGGAGCGTGTGGAAGGTCGCCACCGTGTGCTCGGCGGAGTAGTTCGGGACGTACGGCGGACAGCCCTCGCCCCAGGCGTGGTGCCCCTCGCTCTCCATCCGCACCACGATCGTATCCGTGTCGTGCTGGTCGGCGTACGACGTGCGCCACACGAAGGCCAGCGGGACCCGCACCCAGTAGACGTCGATGCGCTCGATGTGCATTCCGCGAGGCTGCCCTCGCCTGGGGACGGAGTCAAGTTGATGCTATGATCCCGCGGCGATGACCGACACGAACGGTCCGAGCGTCGATGCCGCGGGGACCGCGGGCCATCTGGTCTTCGTGATCGACGGTGCCCTGCCCGTCGCAGTGCAGCAGGCCTGCGCGGATTCCGCCGCCGCCCTCGCCGCCCAGACCGGCATGCCCGTGACGGTGGCCACGACGCCCCTCGATCGTCTGGACGCGCTGCGTGCGTCGCTCGGCCGCGACGACGACGTGCGCCGCCGCGAGTACACGCCGCCGTCACGGCCGGATCCGGCGCAGACGATGTCCTCGGCGCCATTCCTGTGGCAGGAGGACGGCCGCCCGGACTGGGGCAGCATGTGGACCACCTTCTGCGAGCTGGCGCTCTACGGCGGGCCGCCCCAGCGGGGGCCCGATCGCGCGCTGCGGGCCCCGAGCGGCGCGGGGGTGGGTTCGGACGGCACCATGCTGGCCGAGATGCGCCGCGGGATCTGGGAGACGACCGGACTCTACGCGGAGTCGGCCGAGCCCGGCTGGCTGGCCATCACCTGCGACTCGCCCACGATGGCGGCCTGGATGTGCGCGGCGATCATTCTGGAAAATGTCGACGCCCGGATCGACGAGGATCGGCTGATGGTGCCCGCGGGCCCCGACTACGAGCTGAAGGACCAGGTGAAGAGCATCATCACGGTCGTGGCCAAGACACACCACTACTGGAAGGCTCACGTGGCCGGCGCCGAGCGCGACTGACGACGGGATGCGTTATCCGTTTCAGTGCACGGTGTGCGGGCTCGAGTTCGAAGTCTCCCGGCCGGCACGCGATTCCGCAGCGGACGCGACCTGTCCGACTGACGGCGGCGCCGCCGTGCGCATCTTCCTGGCGCCCGTGATGAACTTCAACCGTCCGGAAGCGCCGAAGGCGCCCGGACCACCAGCCCGCGGCTTCTCCCACCACGGGCACTCGCACGGCCCGGGCACGGGACACCACGCGCACTGAGCCGAGCCTGACATGAGCCAATCGACCCATCCGAGCCCGACCCAGTACGGCCGCATCCGTCCGCCCGACGAGGCGTGGCTGGCCAAGGCCGCGCCCGAGCCGATCCTCGAGCCGGACCTGCCGATCATCGACACGCACCATCACCTGTGGGTCCGCCCGGATCATCGGTACCTGCTGGACGAGCTGCTCGCTGACCTGCGCACCGGCCACAACGTGGTGGCCACCGTGTTTCTGGAGTGCCACTCGATGTATCGCGCCGATGGCCCCGCCGAGCTGCGACCGGTCGGCGAGACGGAGTTCGTCGCCGGGGTCGCCGCCATGAGCGACAGCGGCCAGTACGGAGCAACGCGGATTGCCGCCGGCATCGTGGGGTTCGCCGACCTCGCGCTCGGCGACCGGGTGGAGCCCGTGCTGCAGGCGCACATCCGGGCCGGCGGTGGGCGCTTTCGCGGGGTACGCCACTCAGCGGCGTGGGACGCGAGCCCGATCATCGGCACCTTCGGCGTCGCGACCGGCCCCCACGACCTGCGTCGCAAGGAATTCCGGGCCGGGCTCGCGCGGCTGACCGCGCTCGGGCTGTCGTTCGACGCCTGGGTGTTTCATCCGCAGCTGGCCGACGCGGTCGATCTGGCCCGCAGCGTCCCCGACGCCAACATCATCGTGGGCCACGTCGGCGGACCGCTCGGCTACGGGCCGTATGCCGGAAAGCGTGACGAGGTCTTCGCCGCCTGGAAGGCCGGGATTCTCGAGCTGGCGACGTGCCCGAACGTGACGATGAAGCTCGGCGGCATGATGATGCGCCTGGCCGCCTTCGACTACGGCGCAGCACCGGCGCCGATCACGTCATCCGAGCTGGCCGCACGGTGGCGTCCGTACATCGAGCTCTGCATCGAGCGCTTCGGCGCCGACCGCTGCATGTTCGAGTCGAACTTCCCGGTGGACAAGATGGGCATCGGGTACGCCGCCCTCTGGAATGCGCTCAAGCGGATCGCCGCCGGCGCCTCCGCCGCCGAGAAGCTGGCGCTGTTCAACGGCACCGCGCGGCGCGCCTACCGGCTGGAGTGACCGAGCGCGCACGCACGCGCTGATTCGCATATCCTAGCGCCAGGCTGCAATGACGCCGCCGACGCCGGAAGCGCCTGTCCCCTCCACCCAGAAGTGGGCCATCACCTTCACGGTCATGGTGGTAGCGTTCATGCAGATCCTCGACACCAGCGTGACGAACGTGGTCCTGCCGCACCTGCAGGGCTCACTCTCGGCCGGGCTGGACGAAGTGTCGTGGGTCATCACGTCGTACCTCGCCGCCAACGCGGTGGTCATTCCCGCCACCGGGTGGCTGGTCGGCATATTCGGCCGCAAGCGGTTCTTCCTGATCTGCACCACGCTGTTCGTGGTCAGCTCGTTCCTGTCGGGCGCCGCCCCCGACCTCACCACCCTGATCATCGCGCGCATCTTCCAGGGCCTGGGCGGCGGGCCGATCATCCCGCTCTCGCAGGCGATCCTCTGGGAGATCTTCCCGTTCCATCAGCGCGGCCTCGCCATGGCCGTGTGGGGCGTCGGCTTCATCCTTGGACCGATCCTCGGGCCGACGGTGGGCGGCTACCTGGCCGACGAGTGGTCGTGGCGCTGGATCTTCTACATCAATCTGCCCGTCGGTATCGTCGGCTTCCTCATGGCCAGCGCGTTCCTGTTCGACCCGCCCTATCTGCGGAAGCCGGGACGGATCGACTGGTGGGGCCTGGGACTCATGGTCACGGGATTCGGCTGCCTGCAGCTGGTGCTGGACCGGGGTGAGCGAGAGGACTGGTTCGACTCGCCGGCGATCGTCGTGATGACGCTGATGGCGGTGATCGCACTCGTCGGCTTCCTGATCCGTGAGCTGATGGCCAGTGAGCCCGTGCTGGACCTCACCGTCTTCACCGACCGCAACTTCGCGACGGGCAGCACGCTGATCGCGATTGTCGGGTTCGGCATGTTCTCGGGCATGCTGCTGGTCGCCGTCTTCACCCAGAAGCTCTTGGGCTATGACGCGTGGACCTCGGGTCTGGTGCTGGCGCCAGGGGGACTGGGCAACATCTGCTCGCTGTTCGCCTCGGGGATTGTGACGCGGGTGGACCAGCGCTGGATGCTGGCCTTCGGCTGCCTGCTCAACGCCGCCAGCCTCTACATGATGACGTCGCTGACGCTCGGCATGGACTACTGGGCCCTGGCCCTGCCCCGCTTCATCCAGGGATTCGCCGTCGGCTTCATCTTCGTGCCGCTCTCCACGCTGACCCTGGCCACCATCCAGCGGCACAAGCTCGTCAACGCCACCGCCGTGTACGGCATGCTGCGCAATCTCGGCGGCAGCATCGGCATCGCGGTGGTCACCACGCTACTCGCCCAGCGCAGCCAGTTCCACCAGGCCACGCTGGTGAGCCATATCACGGCGTGGGACCCCGAGACCCAGGTGCGGCTAGCCCAGTGGGCGACCCACTTCGTCAGCGCGGGGACCGACGCCTTCACCGCCGAGCGACGGGCGATGGCGATGCTCTATCGCGAGACGGTGGCGCAGGCTCAGCTCCTGGCCTACGCGGACGACTTCTGGCTGCTCGCGGTGATGTTCGCGATCGTGCCGTTCTTCCTGCCGCTGATGCGTCGCATCCGCATGCCGACGGCACCGCCGACTGGTTCGGGCCCCGAGCGGACGCCGGCGCACCCGGTGGAGGAAGGCGCGGTCTAACGAACGCAGACGCGCTCGCCCCTGGGCTCCGGGGTCCGCGTGCCGTGCACCGCTTCGGAACCGGTGGGCGCCCACCACTGCCGCCAGCCCGGCTCGTCCTCCTGGCGGGCCCGGATCAGCCGCACGACCTTGCGCAGCTCGCCGGGGGACACCAGGAGGCGGCGCACGTGCTGCAGGATGGCCCGGGACAGCCGGCGGCCGCTCACCGGGAAGCCCAGCGCCCGCAGGCCGTCGCGATGGTAGGCCCAGATCTTCCGCCCCTCCGGCGTCAGGAGGGCCCGGGCCAGAAACGTGTAGTACGCCTCCAGGCGCTGCTGCAGCACGCAGGTGTACTCGTCGGGCGCCAGAAAGACGGGGCCGTACTGCGTGAGGATCTTCAGGTGTCCGAGCACGTAGGTGTTCAGGCGCCGCGCGACGGAAAACGTCACGCTGCCCCGGTGGGCCCGCGTGTACGTGAGCACCTGGTGGACGAAGCCGAAGTCGGAGGTCTGCAAGACGTCGTAGCAGGCGGCGACGTCGGAGTGAAGATTCGCCTCGTCGTAGAAGGGCTCGCGGTGGCGGACGAAGTCGGCGCGGATCAGGTGGGCGCTGGCGCCACCGAAGACGTTCAGCAGGCCGAGCAGGCTCTCCCGGCCGATCGTGCGTCCCGCGGTGACCGGGCTTGGATAGGGCAGTCCGGCCAGACCGACCTTGTCGCCTTGAAGCTGGTAGGCGCTGACGAGCCCGACTCTGGGATGCGCCTCCCCGAGGCCCACCATCCGCTCCAGGCACTCCGGCAGCAGCCCGTCGTCGGCCGAGACGAACTTGCACCACTTCGACCCCGGCGCGATCCGGCTCGCCGCGATGTTGTGGTTGGGGACGACGGCGACGTGCTGGTCGTTGGTGTAGACCCGCAGGCGCTTGTCGCGCCTCGCATAGGTCCGGAGGATCTCGCCGGTCGCGTCGGTGCTGGCATTGTCGACCAGGATGTGCTCCCACCGACCATAGGTCTGCGCCAGCACGCTCTCAATGCACTGGGAAAGGTAGGCTTCGCCATTGTAGACCGGCGTCAGCACCGACACGAGCGGTCCTGCCGTCATCGCATCACCTGCACCGCCCTCAGATTCCACCCTGGAGCCGGACCCGAGATCACCCTGCGCACAGTAGTGTACTGCAGTGCCCGTGCCACTGACGGGGCGCGCCCTGCGCTTGGATGTTGCGGCGAATCGAGCGGTCTGCTAAAGTCTCGCCGTTGCTGGCGTCCGGGGGCCCACTCGAGGGGAGCGATGGAGCGAATTCGCCTCTGCCGATGAGCTGGGAAGACGCAACACGTTGGGCCGGAAGCCAGAAAACCTACCCGGGTGCGTGAAACCCAATGGTCGGTGGTGTGCAAGAAGATCAGGGCGCCCGCCGGCCTCGTGGGCGACCGAGAAGCATGGGAGACTTGGGTGCATGATCGGGTTGCTGCGAACGATTGATTCCCGGCGCGCCGCGGGGGCATTGCGCAGAGTATTTGAGCGCATTCCGACCGGCTTCGCCTTCCGACTGTGGGACGGCACGCTCGTCGAGGTGGGCCGGGGCGCGCCGGTCTGCACGGCGATCATCCGGGAGCCGGCCACCTTCATCCGCCTCGTGCGCGATCCGAGCCCGCTCAACTTCGCCGAAGCCTACGTCGAAGGCGCCCTCGATATCGAGGGCGACCTCTTCGCCGGCATGAAGGTCGCCGACGCCCTGGAAGAGATCCGGCTGTCGACGGCCGATCGCCTCCGTCTCTTCGTATCCCTCTGGCGAGACTGACGTGGCGGCCGCATACGACGTCATCGTCGTCGGAGGGGGGCCGGGCGGAAGCACTGCGGCGTGGCGACTGGCCCGCGCGGGTCTGCGGCCCGTCGTGCTCGATGCTGCGACATTCCCGCGCGTGAAGATCTGCGCCGGCTGGGTGACGCCCGAGGCGCTGGCCGACGTCGAGGTCGATCCCGACAAGTACCCGCTGACGATCCAGCCGTTCACGGCGTGCCGGTTCGGCTTCGCGGGCAAGATCCACGAGACCCGCTGGAGCCGGCCGGCCAGCTACGGCATCGTCCGCAGCGAGTTCGATCACCATCTCCTGGACCGTGCCCGGGCCGCCGGCGCCGACGTGCACGAGGGTGCGCGCGTGACGGCCGTGACCCGCGACGGCGACGGGATGCGCGTCGCGAGCGAGCGGGGCGTCTTCGTGGCACCGGTGGTCATCGGCGCGGGCGGACACCACTGCCCCGTCGCCAAGGCATTTGGCCAGGTGTCCGAACGGGAAGAGGTCGTCGTCGCCCAGGAGAGCGAAACCCGGCTGCCGGCCGATCGCCTCGAAGCCCTGCGGAGCGTCGCGACCGCGCCCGAGCTGTACGTGGAGCCGGATCTCAAGGGCTACGGCTGGTACTTCCCCAAGGACGACGTGCTCAACATCGGCATCGGCGTCGTCTCCGGCCCCGGCGCGAACCTGCCGAGGCGCCGGGACGCGCTGGTGGCCTCGCTGCGCGCCTCAGGGCATCTCCCCGCCGATCTTCCGATCGAGCCGTTCCGCGGTCACGCCTACGTCGTGCGCCGGCGGGCGCCACGGCGCCTGGCTGGGCCCGGCTTCTGTCTCATCGGCGACGCGGCCGGCCTGGCCCGTGACCTCAGCGGTGAGGGCATCGGACCGGCCATCCGGAGTGGGCTGTGGGCCGCCGATGCGGTCGAGGCGCATGTTCGCCGGGGCTCGTCGCTCGACACGTACGCCGATCGCATCGTGCGACGGTATGGTCGGGGTGAGACGGGCTGGCTGGGCCGGCAGGTCGGGCGACTGCCCGACGCCGTCGCCCGCGTCCTGGTGCGGGCCACGCTGGCCACGGGCGCGACGCGACGTCACGTGGTGTTCGGCGGGATCTTCGGGATGCGGGAGGTGCCGTCATGAAACGGCGGGGCAAGGCCGACGACGCGCGCGCGATCGCGCATCACTACGACGTTTCGAACGAGTTCTACGCCCTGTTCCTCGACCCGCTCATGGTCTACACCTGCGGGTACTATCGCGACCCCGACGGCAAGCTGGAACAGGCGCAGCAGGACAAGCTCGACCACGTGTGCCGAAAGCTCGAGCTGCGCCCCGGCGAGACGATGCTCGATATCGGCTGCGGCTGGGGCAGCCTGGCCATCTGGGCCGCTCAGCACTACGGAGTGCGGGCCCACGGCGTCACGCTCTCCAAGGCCCAGGCCGACTACGCCAACGAGCGCATCCGCCGCGAGGGCCTGCAAGATCGCTGTCGGGTCGAGTACCTGGACTACCGGGACCTGCCGCCCGACGTCGTCTACGACAAGATCGCCGCCGTCGGCGTGATCGAGCACGTGGGCATCTCGAACTATCCGGCCTTCTTCGGCGGCGTCCGCGCACGGCTGAAGGACGGCGGACTCTACCTCAACCACGGCATCGTCCACGACTTCCACTGGAAGCGGACGAGCCAGACCGAATTCCTCTACCGTCACGTCTTCCCCAACGGCGACCTGGCCGGCCTCAGCGAAACAATCACTGAGATGGAACGGGCCGGCTGGGAGATCATGGACGTCGAGGGCTTGCGCCTGCACTATGCGCGTACCTGCCGGCACTGGGTCGAGCGGCTGTGCGCGCGCGAGGATGAAGCGCGGGCGCTGGCCGGCGAGCGTACGTACCGGACCTGGCGGCTGTACCTGACGTGCTCGGCGGTCGCCTTCGAGGGCGGCTCGCTCGGCCTCTACCAGGTGCTGATGCGGAAGCAGTGGGACCCCCGGGTGGGCTCTGCGCCGCGCACGCGCGAGCCTCTTTACGAACGAGCACCGGCCTGAGCGCCGGTTCCAACAAGGAGCATACGTGGCTCATCAGATCTTGATCATCGCGATCGCCGCCGTCATCCTGACGCAGATCGCCATCTTCTCGACGTCGATCTACCTCCATCGCGCGCTGGCCCATCGCTCGCTGTCGCCCCGGCCGATGGTGGACCTCCTGTTCCGCGCCGCGCTGTGGCTGGTGACCGGGCAGGATCGCCAGCAGTGGGTGGCCGTGCACCGCAAGCACCACACCTTCACCGACAAGGAAGGCGATCCGCACAGTCCCTTGCTGCTCGGCTTCTGGAAGGTGCAGCTCTGGAACGTCTACTACTACATCCAGGAAGCGCGCAACCCGGTGACCATCGCGAAGTTCGCGCCCGACCTCGGCCCCGATCGGTGGGAGCGGCTCTTCTTCTCTCACGGCTGGACCGGGCTCTTCCTCGGCGCCGCCCTGACCGGGGCCTTCATCGGCTGGTGGCAGGGCGTGGTGGCCATGCTCGCCCACGCGTTCCTCTACGTCTTCGTCGCCGCTCCGCTCATCAACGGGCTGGGGCACTGGCGGGGCGCCCAGAATTTCGAGAACACCGCGTACAACTCGCGGGTGCTGGCCTGGCTGACCGGCGGGGAGAGCCTGCACAACAACCATCACGCCTTCCCCCGCTCACCGAAGTTCAGCTTGCGGCGCTCCGAGCTGGATCCTTCGTGGCTGGCCATCCGTTTGCTGGCGGCCCTGCGTCTGGTGGCGATCGTGAGCGCGCCGATGTCCACGGCGCGGAACCGCTAGGCCGGATCGCGGGCCGCCCCATGGCCTCGACGGCTCAAGGTCCGCTCGATCTCACGCTGGAGCTGGCGCCGCGCGCGCGCTTCGATGTCGTCGAGCTGCGCTCGCGCCTGTCCAGCGAGCATCGCGACGCGCTGGCGCCCTACCCGTATTGCCTGTACTGGTCGGCGCACACCACGGCTGGCTTCCTGGATCGCAGCCTCATCACGCGGCTCGGGCCGGGACGCGTGCCGACCTACGTCGACGTCCTGCGCCGCATCTTCCCGGAGGGCGCCGGCTACGCGCACGACCACCTGGAGCGCCGGATCGATCTCGATCCCGCCCAGCGCGCCGTCGAGCCCAAGAACGCGGACTCGCACCTCGCCTACATCGCGGGCGGGCTGTGCCAGTGCGTGACGCATCCGAACCGTGCCGGTGAGACGGTCTACTTCGTCGATCTGGACGGCGTCAACGAGGGACGCCCCCGCCGACGACAGACGCGGGTGATCGGCTTCCAGCACGAGGCGGTCGTCGCCCAGATCCGCCTCGACGTGCCGATGTCGCGCCATCCGATCGAGTCGGTCAACCTGAAGGACCCGCGGCTGGGCCTCTACGATCGCCTCGCCGAATTCGTCTCCCGCGCCGGCGTGGGCACCGGCCGGCTGCACCTGGCGCTCGACCCCGCCGAGCGGCACGCGGCGCTCACCGTCAACGAGTTCGAGACGCTGCTGATGAAGTACGACCTGGCGGCCGTGCTGCGGGAGCCGCTGCGGTTCATGGCCGCGCAATATCGCGGCCTGCTGGCCAACCCCCGAGCCGTCCCCGGCAAGGCGCTCGGCTACGCCAAGTACGACCTCGTGCGCGTGATCAACTCCGGTCTCGACACCCTGGGCCTGCAAGATTCGATCGTGGAGAAGGTCCTGGCCCGGACCCTGGCCGTGCCGGCCGCCCGCTTCTTCCGCATCCGCCGCTCCGTGCACCTGCTGGTCGCCGAGCGCGAAGACGGCCGCCGCGGGTTCGTCGAGGGTACCTACCAGAGCCCCATCCTCGTGCAGTGGCAGCGCAGCCCGCGCGCCACGCGCGTGCTGCACGCGACCCTGACCCGCCTGGAGTAGCCCTGCCCTCAGAAGGCCGCGTCGAGCACGACCTCGCCGGTCACGCCGACCTGGTAGGCCGACACTCTCCGCTCGAAGAAGTTGGTGACCTCCTGGACGTCCTGCAGATCCATGAACGACAGCGGATTCTTGGCTCCGTACTGGCGGGGGAGCCCTAGCGTGGCCAGCCGCTGATCCGCGCAGAACTCGAGATACTGGCGAACCACCGGGACCGAGAGGCCGGCCACCCCGCCGCCCAGCAGATCCTCGGCGAACTGCGTCTCGCACGCCAGCGCCTCGTCGAGCATGTCGCGCACGGCCTGGGCCATCTCGGCGTCGAAGAGCTCGGGCTCCTCGCGCCGGATCGTGCGCACTACCTCGAAGGCAAACGCCATGTGCGCGCTCTCGTCGCGGAACACCCAGCTCGTCCCCGCCGCCAGCCCGTGCAACAGGCCGCGCGAGCGGAGGAAATACACGTAGGCGAAGGCGCCGAAGAAGAACAACCCCTCGATGCACGCCGCGAAGCAGATGAGGTTGAGCAGGAACTGGCGGCGCTGGTCGACGGTGTCCAGCCGCGTGCACGCCTGGATCGAGTCCAGCCAGCGCATGCAGAATTCGGCCTTGCGGCGGATGGACGGGATGTTTTCCACCGCGGCGAAGGCCTCCTGGCGGGCCTCGGGATCGGGCACGTAGGTATCGAGCAGGGTGAGGTAAAACTGCACGTGTAGCGCTTCCTCGTAGAGCTGGCGCGAGAGATACATGCGCGCCTCGGGCGCGTTGAGATGCCGGTAGAGATTGAGGACCAGGTTGTTGGCCACGATCGAGTCACCGGTGGCGAAGAACGCGACCAGCCGCTGCACCAGGTGGCGCTCGGCGTCGGTCATCTTGGCGCTCAGGTCGCCCACGTCGGTGGCGAAGTCGACCTCCTCCACCGTCCAGGTGTTCTTGATGGCGCCCCGGTACATCTCGAAGAAGGTCGGATAGGCCATCGGCCGCAGCGTCAGGCAGAGGCCGGAATCGAGCAGCCGGGACGGCCGGGTGACGTGGCTCACTGGCAGGCCTCGCAGCTCTCGGGATTCTCGAGCGAGCAGGACACGTCCGCCGTGTCACGGGCGGGTCCGGTCGGCGCCGGCGCCGCGGCGGTCTCCACCGTGGCCTTGGCGATGCGCGTAGCGGGACGGGAGCGCAGGTAGTACGTGGTCTTGAGGCCGCGCTTCCAGGCGTAGAAGTACATGCTCGAGAGCTGGCCGATGTTGGGGTTCTCGACGAAGAGGTTCAGCGACTGACTCTGATCGATGAAGGCGCCGCGGTCGGCCGCCATGTCGATGAGCGCGCGCATCGGCAGCTCCCACACGGTGCGGTAGACGGCCCGGAGGTCGGCCGGCAGCTCGTCGAGCGCCTGCACCGAGCCCTCGGCCATCTTGAGCCGCCCGCGCATCGTCTCCGTCCACAGGCCGAGAGCCTTGAGCTCGTTGACGAGATAGCGGTTCACCTGGAGGAAATCGCCCGACAGGGTCTCGCGCTTGAAGAGGTTCGAGACCTGGGGCTCGATGCACTCGTAGCAGCCGGCGATCGACGCGATGGTCGCGGTCGGCGCCACGGCCACCAGCAGCGAGTTGCGCAGCCCCTGCTGGCGCACTCGCGCGCGCAAGGCCGTCCAGTCGAGCGTGTCGTCAGGCACGACCCCCCAGGCGTCGAACTGCAGCTCGCCCTGCGCCGCCCGCGTCTCCTCGAAGGCCGGGTGACGGCCCTTCTCCCCGGCCAGCTCGATCGAGGCAGACAGGGCGTGGAAGTACACGTGTGCGGAGATGCGCTGGGAGATCTGCCTCGCCTCGGGCGCGTCGAAGGGCACCCGGAGCTGGAAGAAGACGTCCTGCAGCCCCATGAGGCCGAGCCCCACGGGGCGCCAGCGCAGGTTGGAGGCGCGGGCGGAGGGGATCGGATAGAGTGATCGAGCCGAGGTTACAGACCGCCGTCTCGTCGCCGCTGGTCACTTCCAGGATCTCGGTGCAGAGATTGGAGAGGTGGACGGTCCGACCGGGGAGCGCGGTCTGGTTGCAGCTTCGGTTGGCGGTGTCCTTGAAGGTCATCCACCCGTTGCCGGTCTGGGCCAGCGTGCGCATCATCCGCGCGTACAGCTCGCGCGCCTTGACCGTCTTGGCGGCCAGCCCCTGCCCCTCGGCCTCCGCGTACGCCCGGTCGAACGCCTCGCCGTAGAGGTCGGTCAGGTGCGGGACGGCCTTGGGATCGAACAGGCTCCAGTCGAGGTCGGCCTCGACGCGCTTCATGAAGAGATCGGGCACCCAGTTGGCGAGGTTCAGGTTGTGGGTACGCCGCGCCTCGTCCCCCGTGTTGTCGCGCAGCTCGAGGAACTCCTCCACGTCGGCGTGCCAGGGCTCAAGGTACACGCAGCAGGCGCCCTTGCGCTTGCCGCCCTGGTTCACCGCCGCCACCGAGGCGTCCAGCGTCTTCAGCCAGGGCACGATGCCGCTGGAGTGGCCGTTGGTGCTCTCGATCAGCGAGCCGCGGGCACGCACGCGATGGTAGGCCAGGCCGATGCCGCCCGAGAACTTGGAGAGCAGCGCCACGTCCGTGTAGCGCTGGTAGATGTTCTCCAGGCTGTCGTCGGGCGAATCGAGCAGGAAGCAGCTCGAGAGCTGCTCGTGGCGAGTGCCCGCGTTGAACAGTGTCGGCGAGCTCGGCAGGTACTCGAGCGACGAGAACAGCCGGTAGAGCTCCAGCGCCTCCGGCACCGTCTCGGCCAGCGCGCAGGCGATGCGCAGGAAGAACTGCTGGGGTGTCTCGATGACCAGCCGGGTCTGCGGATGCTTGAGGAGGTAGCGGTCGTAGACCGTGCGCAGGCCAAAGTACTCGAACTCCCGGTCGCGCTCGGCGACCACCGCGTCGTTGAGCTTGCGCGCATTGGTCGTCACGAAGGCCACCAGGCGGTCGTTGGCCAGACCGAGGCGGCGCGCGGCGGCCACCGACTGCGAGAAGGCGTGGATCTCCTGGCCCCGCACCTCCTTGTCGATGTAGGTGGCGAGCAGCCGGGCGGCCAGCTTGGCGTACTGCGGCTCCTCCACGATGAGCCCGGCTGCGGTCTGGATGGAGAGCTGGTCCAGCTCGCGCGTGGTGGCGCCGTCGTAGAGCCCGCTGATCGTCTTCGTCGCCACCCGGAGCGCGTCCACGTCGACCAGACCGACGCAGCATCGGCTCACGGCCCGCACGATCTTGTTGACGTCGACGGGCTCGGAGCTTCCGTTGCGCTTGCGCACCCGCATGGTCGTCTGCGCGTAGGTCTCGTCCGGCGTGTCGGCCCGCGGGGTGATCGTCTCGATCAGCATGTCCCCTCCTCGCCTTGCAGTTCAACTCGAGTCGCGAGGAGGGGAGCTGTCCGAAGGGGAACCCGTCGGACCCGCCCGCCTCCCGCGAGGCTTCAGGTCGAGTCGGCGCGGCACGATGGCCACGGCGCCGACGGCTGGCAGGTCTTCGGGCTTACGAGCGTTCCGGCCAAGCCGGCTTCCTACTGTCCACCGCTTCCCAGCCCGACCCGGGCCAGTGCTCGTGGTGGAGGTCGTTCTCGTCTACCGCTGCGGGGCAGCCCCGGCGTCCGACCGGGTTCCCTCTTTCGGCTCCGGACGCTTGTCCGGGGCACCAGCGCAGGCCCAAGATATGGGGTCTGGTTTCTTCGTGTCAACGATATATTGCGATGCCCCGACTCCAACGCGCGTTGACAACCATGCGGATTGCCCCGATAACTGCCCCCATGGATCTCGAACTCACAGGCAAGGTGGCGGTCGTGGGTGGGGCGAGCAAGGGACTGGGCCGAGCGTGCGCGCAGGTGCTGGCGCAGGAAGGCGCGCGCGTGGTGATCTGCAGCCGCTCGAAGCCCGATCTGGAGAAGGCGGCTCAGGAGATTCGCGACAGTACCGGCAGCGAGGCGCTGGCCTTCGCCGGGGATCTCGACGGCCCCGAGACGATCCGCGATCTGATCGCCGCCGCCGTCCAGCGGTTCGGGCGGCTCGACATCCTGGTCAACAATTCCGGTGGGCCTCCCCTGGCCCGGGCTCACAACGCCACCGAAGAGCAGTGGGCCACGGCGCTGCAACGCTCGCTGCTGTTCTTCGCGCGGATGTGCCGGGAGGCGATGCCGCACCTCAAGAAGAGCGGCAGCGGCCGGATCATCAACATCCTGGCCGCCACGGTGTATAACCCCATCCCGAACCTGGCCCTGTCCGGCGTGACGCGCCTGGGCGTGGTGGCCTTCGCCAAGAGCCTCGCTGATGAAGTGGGCCGCGACGGCGTCCTGATCAACAACGTGTGCCCGGGCTCGATCATGACCGAGCGCATGCTCTCCAACGTCGCCTCACGCGCCAAGGAGCTCGGCATCTCGGTGGACGACGCGCTCGATCAGCGCGCGCAAGATACCGCGGTCGGGCGGGTCGGCAAGCCGGAGGAGTTCGCGTACCTGGTGGCGTTTCTGGCGTCCAGTCGGTCGAGCTACATCACGGGGACGACGATGCTGGTGGATGGGGGTCTGGTTCGCTCCGTGATTTGATGCGTGAGGAACGCGCTCGAAGCTCGACCTGGGGCCGGCTTCACGCGCCGGATTTTCCGGATGCGCCATCCGGGCAGGTTGGCAGACTGTACAGAACCCTCTGCCGGAACCTGTTCCCCAAGTCCGCGTCCGACCTCGCTCTCCGACACGTCCCCGCTACGGCAACAGAATGAGCTTCCCCGTCGATTGACGCGACTCGAGGTAGCGGTGGGCGTCGGCGGCCTGGGCGAGGCTGAAGGTCTTGCCGATGTGGAGCTTGAGCTTGCCCTCGCGCATGAGGGTGAAGCAGTGCTCGGCGCTGGCGCGTGTCTTCTCGGGGAAGGTGCGCGTCACCGTCGGCACCATGAAGCCGCTGACCTTGTGCGATTTGGCGGACAGCGTGGCGACGTTGAGCGGGTCGGTCGGGCCGCCGGCGCGACCATAGAGAATCAGGTGGCCGAACGGGGCCAGGCAGCGAAGCCCTTCCTCGAAGGTCGGCTTTCCAACCGCGTCGAGAATGAGGTCCACGCCCCGGCCGTCGGTCAGCCGTAACACCTCGTCGGCGAACTTCTCGCTGGCGTAGTTGATCACGGCGTCGGCGCCGTGGTCCTTCACGAGCTGGGCCTTGGCGTCGCTCGACACGGTCCCGAACACGCGAGCGCCGGCGACCTTGGCCAGCTGCACCGCGGCGAGCCCCACACCACCGGCGGCGGAGTGCACCAGCACCGTGCGGCCGGGCGTCGTCGTGTCGGCGGTGTGCAGCATGTGGTAGGCCGTCAGCACCTGGATCGGGAAGGCGGCGCCATCCACGAAGTTCACGGAGTCGGGGAGCGGGATGACCATGGACTCGGGCGCCTGGCAGTACTCGGCGTACGACTTCACGGTGAAGGCCGCCACGCGCGTCCCCGGCTTCACACCGGTCACGCCTTGGCCCACCGCCTCGACGACGCCGGCCGCTTCCATGCCGGGCGTGTCGGGTAGCTTGGGCTTCACCACGTAGAGTCCCTGACGGAAGCGCACGTCGGCGAAGTTGACGCCGATGGCGTGAACCTTGATGAGCACCATGCCGGGTCGCACGTCGGGCTTGGGCACGTCGGCCAGGGCCAGCACCTCCGGACCCCCGGTCTGCGCGAAGACGATCGCGTTCATCTCAGACTCCCTCGAAGACGTCCGCCCATTCTTCCAGCATCTCGGGGTGCCCGTGACGGATGCTGACGGCGAAGTGGTTGTAGCCGGCGCTGCGCAGCTCCCGGAGGCGCTCGCGCAGCTCGGGCGTGGTGGCCGTGAAGGTCATCGTGCGAATCAGATCGGCGGTGCAGACCTCGTGCTCTTCGGGCCGCAGGACCATCAGGTGGCCGCGATGATTGCTGAGGTAGCGCGCGTCGGCCGGCTCGTACTTCTCATAGATCTGCTGGTAGCGCTCGGCCAGGTGCGACAGCGGCGGCGGCACGGTGCGGCCCAGGTTGCCGAACTGCTCGATCTCGACCTGGTTGTGCAGCGCGATCGTGGCGTGCGGTCCGGCCTGCGCTCGGGCGCGCGGGCTGTCGTACGCCTCGCCGTCCCCGAGCACGCAGCCGCCCGTGAACGCCGTCGCGGCGCAACCGGCCGGATCGACGCCAGCCGCGCGCCACGCCTTCTGCATCTCGGCGATTGCGTTTCGGGCCGCAGCCATGTTGCCCGTCGCGTTGATCCAGCCGGCGCGCAGGCGCGCGGTCAGCGCTCGGCTGCGGGGGCCCATGGCCGAGACGTGCAACGGAATCGGATCGCGGAGATTGACAACGTCGAGCTCGGGGCTCAGGAAGCGGATCTTCCGTCGCTGGCCCTCGAACGTCCACTCCAGCGTCTCGCCCGCCAGCAGGCGCTGCACGATCCGGATGTACTCGGCCATGTCCTCCAACTTCACCGGGCGGAGACCCATGGTGCGGCGCGCGGTGAAGCCGGTGGAGATGCCGAAGTCGATGCGGCCGGGCGCCAGGTGGTTCAGCGACGCCAGCGCGCTGGCCGCCACTGGCGCGATGCGATTGGAGGGAATCAGCACGCCGGTGCCCAGGCGGATCCGCGACGTCTGCACGGCCGCCGCGCCCATCGCCACGAACATGTCGGCGTTGAGCATCTGCGTGTCGTAGAACCACGCTCGGGCGTAGCCCAGCTCCTCGGCGCGCTTGACGACCTTCCAGGAGTCCGACGATGTCGCGAGGTTGATCCCGAAGTCCATGGTGCCCGCGAGACTGCGCCGACCCGGCGGTGGAGTCAAGGAGCAGAATGCGATACTGCGGTCATCCGATGACGATTCGAACCGTGAGCACCTGCATCGTGGGCGGCGGCCCGGCCGGGCTGATGCTCGGCCTCTTGCTCGCCAGGCGCGGTGCCGACGTGCTGGTGCTGGAAGGCCACGAGGACTTCGAACGCGAGTTCCGGGGTGAGGTGCTCCAGCCCAGCACCGCACATCTGCTCGATGCGCTCGGACTGCTGCCCTACGTGCTGGCCCAGCCGCATTCCCTGCTGGAGCAAGCCAAGGTCCGGATGAACGGCCGGGAGATCGGCGAGTTCTCCTTCAAGAAGATCGCCCCGGAGTATCCCTACGCGATCTGGATGCCCCAGCCGATCTTCCTGGCCGCCATGCTCGCCAAGGCGGAGGCGCTGCCGTCCTTCTCGTGCTGGATGGGCGCCAAGGTGATGAAGCTCGTCGAGGAAGACGGCCGCGTGGTCGGCGTGAGCGGGCTCCGGCATGGCAAGGAGCCCTTCGAGGTCCGGGCGGACGTCGTGGTGGGAGCGGACGGACGCTACTCGACCATCGCCCGGCTCGGCGCGTTCGAGCCGGAGTACGAGCACCACGACTTCGACGTCGTCTGGTTCACGATCGATCAGCCGCCCGGGTGGTCCAGCACCTTCTACGTCTCGCTGGGCGAGGTCCGTGGACTCATGCTGCCGAAATATCCGCACCACATCCAGGCCGGGATCCTGCTTCCGACCGGCGAGTGGAAGAAGTGGCGGCAGCAAGGCGTGAAGGTCGTGGCCGAGCGGGTCCGGTGCTTCGACGGTATCTTTGCCCCGTTCGCGGACAGCCTGACGGACTTCACGCCCTTCTTCCCGCTGGAGGGCATCATCCGCTTCGTCCGGGAGTGGGCGCGGGACGGCCTGCTGCTGATCGGCGACGCCGCGCACACCATGAGCCCGGCCGGCGCCATCGGCGTCAACGTGGCGCTGGCGACGGCGGCGGTGGCCGCGCAGGAGATCTATCCGCGTCTGGGCCGGGGGCCGATCGCCAAGGCCGACCTGCTCGCCGTTCAGCGCGTGCGCGAGGCCGACGTGCGGACGCTGCACCGGCTGCAGCTCGGTGCCCAGGGGGTGTTGCTGGGCCAGCAGAGCAGCAACCCGGTTGTGCGGTGGCTGGTGCCGAGAGTGCTGCCGTGGCTCCTGAAATCGCCGCTGCTGC
>Ga0111539_10004746_pt1 | contig 17746 bp, 17 predicted proteins | sample RhiMethybrSRZTD1_FD_79667 | JGI IMG/M metagenome (GOLD analysis project Ga0111539, IMG submission 79667) | Populus rhizosphere microbial communities from Tennessee, USA - Rhizosphere MetaG P. TD hybrid SRZTD1 (version 2) (version 2) | ecosystem: Host-associated > Plants > Roots > Rhizosphere >... | reverse complement strand
GGTGTTCGTGCCGCGGGCCGGAGCGTCGGCGGAGGACGACGGGTGGGTGATGTCGTACGTGTACGACGCCGCCACCGACCGCAGCGACGTGGTGGTGCTCGACGCCCGCGACTTCGGGGGCGACCCCGTCGCCACCGTCCACCTGCCGGTGCGGGTGCCGTTCGGCTTCCACGGCAGCTGGGTGCCCGACGTCGGGTAGGTCACCCGCACCCAGTGCGCCGGCGGCGGCGTGCCGACACGGCCGTCGCCGTCGCCCGCGGGACCGTCAGCGGATGCGACGGGCCTCGTCGAGCACCGACGTGCCCTCGGACAGCAGCTCCCGGGCCCGGGCGAGCGCGGGCTGGCCGGGACGGCCGGCGGGGGCCGTGCCGTTCCGCTCGCCCGCGCCGTCTCCCGCGCCGTCGTGGCGGCGGTCGCTCGTGCGGGCCGGGAGCGCCGGCGCGCCCCGGCGGGAGCTTGCGGCGATGGCGGGGCCGGCCGTCGCGGTGCCCACGACCACGTGGGCCTCGAGGTCGAGCAGCCGCATCCCCAGCAGCCGGGCGCGCACGTGACCGTCGATCACCATGTCACCCTCGCGTGGCACCACGGGGGCGCGGCGCCGACGGCGGCGCATCAGTCGGACTTCTGGCGAGCCGCCGTGACGCGGGAGTTGGCGAGGCCGAGGGCGGCCGCGCCGGCCACGAGGGCCACGGTGCGGCGGGTGGGGAGCAGGTGGCGCATCGTGGCGGCCACGCGCTCCTTGCGGGACTGGCGTCGGAACAGCATGTGATCTCCGGTGGGTCGGCGCCCGCCGTCCCCGCCCGGGACCGCCGGGCTCGGGGACGACGGAGCGGTGGTCATCGTGAGCCTGAGAGAGCGCGGACCAGCTGCGCCTTCGTCATGGTGCTGCGGCCGTCGATGTCCCGGGCGGCCGCCTGCCGCATCAGCTCGTCCTTCGACCGGTCGGCGAGCCGCGGGGCGGGCCTCGACCGGCCGTTCGACGTCGCGGAGGGCGAGGACGACGAGGACGACGAGCCGGATGCCGACGGACGGGACGAGGACGCCTTCGGGCCTCGGCGCTGCCCCGATCGGCGCGGGCCGGGCCGGCGCTGGGTCGACCGTGCCGTGCCCTGGGACCGGCGCGCCCGGGTGCTGCGGGTCTCGCGACGGACGGCACCGGCCTCCTCGGCCAGGCGCTCGGCCTCGCGGCCGGCCGCCTTGGCCGCCTGCATCGCCGACTTGGCCGCCTGGTCGGCGAGCTCCCGGGCGTGCGCGAGCTCGGCGGCGGCCTCGGCCACCGCCTTCTCGGCCCGCTGGTGCGCATCCTCCGCCTTGTGCTGGGCCTCGTCGGCGGTCGCCCGGGCATCGGCCTCGGAGGCCGCGATCTTGCCGGCGGCGTCCTCGTCGACCTTGCGCCGGAGCTCGGCCACCTCGGCGTCGGCCTTGGCACGGGCCGCCCTGGCGGTCTCGCGGGCCTCGTCGAACGCGGTGCGGGTCGTCTGCTCTGCCTCGGTCGCGGCGGCCCGTGCCTCCTCGGCCAGGCGCGTCGCCGTCTCCTCGGCCTCCCGCGCCCGCTTGGCCGCCTTGCGGGCCGCATCGAGCTGGTCTTCGACGCTGGCGTCGTGATCACCCACGAAGGGCACGGCGTCGACGACGGAGCGGCCCACCGACCGGGCCCCCTCGCCGGCGGACTGCGCGGCGTCACCCACGGCGCCGGCGGCGCGGCTCGGTGCCCGCTGCGCCTTTCCGGCGATCCACGATGCGTTCTTCGGCAGTTCGCTCAGGCCGCCGCTGTGTGCACTGAGCCAGGCGAGCGGGTGACGGGACATGGGGCGCCTCCAGGAATCGGCAACCGCGTAGCTATCCCGTTTCTGGCGCTCCTAAACAGGTGTTCTCACCCTGAGCGGTGAGCAACAGGGTGAACTGCCGCAATGCGTGGTCGGTCCTGGACGGTGGGGACGGGCTCGGCGGCAGGGTCGTCGCTCGCGGCTCGATCGAGGCCCGCACCCGACAGCCCCGACCACAACAGCCGCGTCAGGTACTCGACGAGGTCGTCCTTCGCCATGGTGCGGCGTTGCAGCCACCAGGCCGCGCCACCGAACGTCATGCCGACGATGGCGAACGCCCACGGCTCGGCGGCGCCCGAGTCGGCCCCCGCCCGCCGGAGCGCCCCGCCGAGGGTGACCGAGATCTGGCTGCCGATGTCGGTGAGCAGGCGCGGGCCCGCGGCATCGGACTCGAGCCGGGCCGTCTGCACCAGGAACCGGTAGAGCTCGGTCTCGGACTCGATGAACGTGCAGAACGCCTCGATCGTCGACGAGACCACCGCACGGGGCTCGCCCGAGCTCGACAGGGCCTCGCCCACGGTGCGGTTGAGCTGGTCGGCGACCCGACCGGCCAGCGCCCGCACCAGCCCCGCCTTGTCGCCGAAGTGCGAGTAGAGGATGGGCTTGGTGATGCCCGCCTCGGCGGCGATCTCGTCCATCGAGGCTCCGGGGCCGACACGCCGGATCGCCCGCTCGGCGGCGTCGAGCAGCTCGCCGCGCCGCTCGTCGCGGTCGCGACGCGGCCCCTTGGGCCGCCCCGGACGGGACGAGGGCGACGACGGCTTCCTGGTCATCGGCCCGCAGGCTACTGCCCGGGCCCTGATGTGGCGTCGGTCACCAGAGCGAGGATCTCGTCGCCGTAGGCGGCCAGCTTGGCCGGACCGATGCCCGGACAGGCCGCCAGCTCGCGGGTGGTCGCGGGGCGGCGCTCGGCGATGCCCACGAGGTGGCGGTCGTTGATCACGACGTAGGCGGGCACGCCGTCGGCCTTGCTGCGCGCCGCGCGCCAGGTGCGCAGCGCCTGCTCGACGCGCGCGGCCTCGGGGCCGGAGGCCGCGGGGGGCGGCGGCTTGGCCGCACGCGCCCGGCCGGTGGCCGACGGGACCGGCGCGCGGGCGGCCGACTCGGCGCGGTCGGCGGCGGCCAGCTCGTCGGGCGTGGCGTCGCGGTCGAGCTCGGCGAGGAACGGCGACGGGCGCGAGGCGTCGGCCAGGACCGCGACCCGGCCGATGCCGCGGGTGATGGCGACGTGGAACACCCGGCGCTCCTCGGGCACGGCCGCGTCGCCCCCGAGCCGGTGGGGCATCACGCCGTCGGTCACCCCGAACACCGCCACCCGGGGCCACTCGCGGCCCTTGACGCGGTGGACCGTCGACAGCGTGACCCCGTCGGGCGCGGCCGGCCGATCGAGGGCGTCGCGCAGCCAGCGGCCGAACCCGGCCGGCTCGGGGTGCAGGTCGGCGACCTGTAGCAGGGCGTCGAGGTCGTCGTGGTGCGACTGGCCGTCGCCGCCACCAGAGGCGTCGAGCAGGTCGACGGCGCGGGCGAGGCCCACCTCGTCGCGCACGTGCTCGAGCACGTCGCGGGTGGTGCCGGTGCGCGCCACGGCCGCGACCGCCGCCAGGTCGACCGCGAGGTCGGCGAGCTTGTCGGAGACCTTGGCGTCGTCGATGCGCTGCGACGCCTGCACGACGTCGTCGATCGACCGGCAGCGACCGAGCCACTTGTCGGCCCACCGCGGCAGCCCCCGGCTCGGCCGTCGGTGCACCTCGGTGAGGTCGTCGGGGTCGATGCTGTCGGGTGACGCCGCGATGCGCACGTAGGCCAGCGCCGCCCGCAGCCCGGTGCGGCCGAGCACGTCGGCCCGCAGGATCGACGACACCGGGATGCCCGCCTCGGTGAGCGCCACCTGCGGGGCCAGCAGCAACGACCCGACGCGCGCGAGCACGGCGACGTCGGCCGAGCCGACGTCGGCGCCGGGCTCGGTCAGCCAGCCGCGGACGACGTCGACGAGCTCGGTGGCGCCGGCCTGGGGCAGGTGGCGGTGGATGCGGAAGGCGTCGGTGCCGGCGTCGTCGGGCCGGGCCGCCCGGATGACCTTGGGGACGCGCACGCGGTTGCGGGTCAGCAGGTGGCGGGCGGCGTCGACCACGGGCGCGGGGCACCGGTAGTTGACCTCGAGCGCGTGCTCGTCGGCGCCGGGGAAGAACGAGCCGAATTCGGTGAGGAACCGCGGCGACGCCCCGGCGTGGCCGTAGATCACCTGGTCGTCGTCGCCCACCCCGAACACGTCGGCCGCCGGGGCGGACAGCAGCCGCACCAGCAGCACGTGGGCGGGCGTGAGGTCCTGGAACTCGTCGACCAGCAGGTGCCGGTGGCGCGCCTGCTGGGCCCGCCGGAACGGCCCGTCGCGCAGCAGCAGCTCGATGGCGAGCAGCACCTGCTCGTCGAAGTCGATGGCGCCCCGGCGCTCGAGGTCGGCGCGGAAGCGGGGGAAGGCCTCGGCGAAGCCGGGCACGTCGCCCCGCTCGTCCTCCACCGCGAGCGGCGAGCGGAGACCGAGGCGCACGGCGGTGAGTGCCTCGACGTACGGGGCCAGCGGGTCGGTGTTGAGGCGGCGGGCGCCCGTGGGCACCAGCGGCTCGAGCAACCGGCGCACCTCGCGCTGCTCGAGCACCTCGGGCCGCCGGCCGAGGCCGGCGGCGACGATGTCGTAGCCCAGCGCGTTGAGCGTGAGGATGCGGCCCCCGACGCCCGCGGTGCGCTCGACCATCTCGTCGCGCGCCTTGCGGTTGTAGGCGACCGCCACCACCGCTGCGGGCTCGTAGCCCCGGTCGACCACGAGGTGCCGCAGCCGCTCGGTGAGCACGCGCGTCTTTCCCGAGCCGGCGGGGGCGATCACGCGGGCCGGGCCCGAGCCGTGCGCCACCGCCGCCAGCTGGTCGGGGGCCAGGTCGGCCCCCGGCGGGACCGCCGACGGCACCGGGCGCAGGTGGCCGGCCTCGACCGCCTCGGACGGCACCACGGCGGCCCCGCCGGCGAGGGCCACGACGTCGTCGCCGCGGGGCCCGCCGTCGACCCATGCCGGCGTGCCGTCGGGCAGCAGGACGTCACCGCCGGGGCGCTGGCCGGCACCCGTCGCCGCGCCCTCGCCGGCTCTGGCCGGCCGCCCGCTCTCGTCGTCGACGGTGGCCCCGGCCTTGGCCGCCTTGCGGCCCCACCACCAGATCGGGTCGACGCCACCGCGGGCGTCGTAGGTGTTGGCCCACACGAGGAAGTGCAGGCGGTCGTGCCCGAGGTCGAAGCCGGGGTCGAGCAGCCACGGATCGCCGATCTCGTCGGCGGTGTGCGACCGGGGCGCCCGGAACTCGGCGGGGTCGACGTCGAGGCGGACGACGACGGGGCGGCGCGCCGCCCAGTGGCCGTGCAGCTCGTCGACGGCCGGTGACCGCCGGCCCGGGGGCGTGTCGACGACCGCCCGGTCGATCGTGACCACGGGGGCGGTGGCCCAGGCGGGCGGGATCGGGTCACCGGCGTCGACCACGACGCCGCGCCCGAGGCCGGGCGGGCCGGGGGCGGTCACCGCGGCCGGTGGGACGGGGGCGGCGTGGGGCCGCGCCACGGGAGCCGGGGACCGCAGGGGACCATGGCGGCGAGGCTACCGGCGCCCTGAGACGCCGACGGCCGCACCGGCCGTTCCGGAGGCACCGGCCGCCGTCAGGACCGGTCGGGCAGGTTCGCCGGCGGCACGTCGGCGCCCGGGATGTCGAGCCCGAGGCCCATCTCCTCGGCCGTGTGGCGGTACTCGTTGATCTCGCCGGCCTGGTTGCGCTCCATCCGCGCCGCCAGCGCCCGCACGTCGGGATCGCTCGCGGTCCGGGCCGCCTCCGCGGCCATGTGCAGGCCGCCCCGGTGGTGCTCGGCCATGAGGTCGAGGAACAGCGCGTCGAGCTCGGGGCCGCGGGCGGCGCGGATCTGGTCCATCTGCTCGTCGGTGAGCAGGCCGGGCATCTGCTCGAGGGGGACGGGCATGCCCATCCACCCCATGGCCTCGTCGGAGCGGTCGTCGCGGTTGTGGCCCCAGTCGAACAGCATCTGGGACATCAGCCCCTGTTCGTAGGCCTGTGAGGTCAGCACCTCGCGGGCGTAGCTGCGGACCGTCGGGTCGTCGCCGTAGGCGACGGTGAGGGTGGCCACGCCGAGCGCCTGCTCGTGGTGCGTGAGCATGTCCTGCAGGAACCCGACGTCGACCGAGTCGGCCCCCGGAGGCCGGTCGCGGGTGACGAACATGCCGACGGCGAAGCCGAGGAAGGCGAGCGCCACCCCGAGCACCGCCACCCGGCCCCAGCTCAGGCCGCCCGGCCGGTCGTCGACGTCGACGGCGTCGTGGGCCTCGGCATCGTCGGCGGGGCGGTCGGGGCCGCCGCCGGCCCGCTCGTTCCCTCGCTCGCCGGTGCCGGTGTCGGTGTCGGTCGTGTCCGTGTCGTCGGTGGTGTCCGTGTCACCGACGTCGCTGTCACCGACGTCGCTGTGGCCGGCGTCGCTGTGGCCGGCGTCGGTGTCGTCGGTGTGCAGGTGGTCGTGGGTGCCCGTCCGGTTCACCCCTCCATGCTCGCACCGGAAGCGGCCGACGCCACCCTCGGCGGTCGGCGACGGTCAGTCGGAGCGCTCGTAGCGCCAGCCCTCCGGGTCCATCGCCAGGCGGTGGCGGGGCCCGGGCGCGTCGAGGTCGCCGCTGTCGTAGCCGGCGTCGGGCTCCCACATCGACACCAGCACGCCGTCGTCGTCGGCGATGCGGGTCGTGAAGTGGTCGATCGACCCGGCGCGGACGTCCGCCAGGGCCGCGGCCACGTCCGGCAGGTCGACGATACGCCGCAGGCTGACCCACGTGGGCGGCAGGAGGTCGATCTCGCCCGCCGCGTGCCGCTCGATGGCCGACGCCGGTGTGGTCCAGACGTGATCGCCGATCTCGCCCCCGTCGACGATCACGTCGGCGGCGCCCTCCGGCAGGCCGCCGAGGAAGAACCAGGTGGCGTACCGGCGGGGCGCCTCGGCCGGCGGGTTCCAGTGGGCGAACGGCACCAGGTCGGCGGCGGTGAGCACCAGCCCGGTCTCCTCCTCGGCCTCGCGCACCGCGGCGGCGCGGGCGCCGTCGAGGCCCGTGCCGTCGACCTCCTCGACCCGGCCCCCGGGGAAGACCCACAGGCCCCCGAACGCCTGGCCCCTGGTCTTGCGCAGCATCAGGCACTGCATGCCCCCGGGCGTGTCGCGCACCAGCACCACGGTGGCGGCGTCGTGGATCGGGGTCTCGCCGGCTCCGCCGGACAGCAGCTCGACCATGCGGCCAGGATGCCACGTGGATTGACCGGCGGGTCAGGTGTGCGTCACCCGGGCCGATCGGTGCGGTCGCGGGACGAGGTGACGGCGCCGGGCGAGGTCGCCCCGGTCGGCAGCGGGTTGCCGTGCTCGAGGGCGTTGGCGACGGCGTCGACCGCGTCCCCGCTGGCCTGCCATCCGACGACGCGCCAGGTGTGGCCCGCACCGTCGGGGCCGACGGCCTCGACCGCCCACGGCCGGCGGAACACGACCCGCGCCCCGATGGCGAGCAGTGTCAACACCGCCACCACGACGACGTCGACGATCGCCAGCAGCAGGGGCACGCCGACGAGCAGCAGCACCGCCACGACGACGACGATCACGAACACCCAGAAGATGTCGCTGAGCGCGTCGAGGAGGCACCCCACGTCGCCCGCCTCGCCGGCCCCGCGCGCCAGCGAGCGACCGAGCCGGGTGCGTCGCCGCAGGCGGGCGGCCAGGCTCTCGCCGCCGAGACGGGGCGCCCAGAGGCGCCGCACCCGCCACTGCTCGCCCACCGGAGTCGTGACCCGCCGCCCCGCCATCGGCGGAAACCTACGCGGTCGATCCCGCCCCCCGTCGTCGGCCCTCGCCCGCGCCGGCAAGGTCGGTGCGTGCGAGACCGTTGATGTGGTCACATTCCTGACCTAGCGTGACCACATGGACGTCGCGGTGCGAGAGCTCAAGGCGAAGCTGTCGGCCTACCTCAAGCGGGCGCAGGCCGGTGAGGTGATCACGGTGACCGATCGCGGGCGACCGGTGGCCGTGATCGGCCCGATCCTCGCACCGGTCGACCTGGCCGCGGCCGCGTCCGAAGGCTGGGTCACCCCCCCGACGTCGGGCGGCCTCCAGCCGGTCACGCGCCATCGGTCGTCCACCAGCGTCGCCACCGAGCTCGCTGACGACCGCGACGGATGACCCTGTACGTCGACACGAGCGCCATCCTCAAGCGCTACGTGGACGAGCCCGACTCGGATCGGGCCGAGCAGCTGCTCGCGAGCGACCCCGAGCTCGTGACCGCGCGCCACACCATCGTCGAAGCGCGGCGCAACCTGGCCCGTCTCCTCGAGGGCGCCGCCCTGGCGAGCGCCCGCCGGGCGTTCTCGGCCGACATCGACGCGTTCGCGCTCGTCGAGCTGGATCCGACGACGTGCGACCTCGCGGCCTCGATCGCCGAGCAGACAGGGGCACGGACCCTCGACGCGCTCCACCTCGGTGCCGCTCGCCGGCTGGGCGCAGGGCTCGCGTTCCTGACCTTCGACGTCCGTCAGGCCCAGGCCGCCCGCGCGCTGGGCCTGGCGGTGCTGGGCGCCTGACGAGCGATCCGGCATCGGATTCCCGCGCCGACCCTCCGAGGATCGGCGCCGTCCCGCACGCCGTCGGCGAGGGCCTCCGCGTTCACACCGCCGCCACGACCGCGGTGAGGCGGTCGAGCTCGTCGTCGGTCGTCACGTAGTGGACCGACGCCCGCACCAGGTCGGGCAGCCGGCGGGCGTCGGCGTCGAGGCGGGTCCACGACGGGGCCGACACCGACACGTTGACCCCCGCGGCGCGCGCCGCCGCGGCGACATCGGTCGCGGCCACGTCGTCGTGGGTGAACGAGACGATCGCGCACCGCCGTTCGCCGCGGTCGCGCACCGTCACCCCCGGCACCTCGGCCAACCGGCCCCGCAGGTCGTCGGCGACGGCGGTGACCCGGGCGGCGATGGCGTCGAGCCCCCACGAGCGGGCGTAGTCCACGGCGACCCGCAGGCCGGTGCGGGCGGCCTCGCTGGTCTCCCAGTTCTCGAAGCGGCGGGCGTCGGCGCGCAGCTCGTAGCGGTCGGGCGTCACCCACTCGGCGCCGACGAGGTCGAGGAACGCCGGGTCGAGCGGCGCGGGGTCGGTGCGGTCGAGCAGCGCCCGCCGGACGTAGAGGAAGCCGGTGCCCCGGGGCGCCCGCAGGAACTTGCGGCCGGTGGCCGACAGCAGGTCGCAGCCGACGACCTCGACGTCGACCGGCATCTGGCCGACCGACTGGCAGGCGTCGAGGAGGTAGGGCACGCCGGCGGCCCGGGTGAGCCGCCCGACCTCCGCGGCCGGGTTGACCAGCCCGCCGTTCGTGGGCACGTGGGTCATGGCCACGAGCCCCACCGGGCCGGCACGGTCGTCGTCGAGGGCCCGCGCCAGCGCCTCGATCGACACCTGGCCGTGCTCGTCGTCCGGCACCACCTCGACGGTCACCCCGAGGCGCCGCTGCGCCTGGAGCATGCTGACGAAGCCGCTGGTGTACTCGGCGTTGCCCGTCAGCACCCGGTCGCCGGCCCGCAGCCCGAGCGACCAGAAGGCCTGGTGCCAGGCGAACGTGGCGTTCTCGACGAGGGCGATCTCGCCGGGGCTGGCGCCGACGAGGGCGGCGACCTCTGCGTAGGTGGCGGTGCGGTCGTCGGCCCGTTCGGCGGCGAGCTCGTAGCCGCCCGCGAGGGCCTCGGCCCGCAGCCACTCGACCTGGGCGTCGAGCACCGGGCGGGGGGGCAGGCTGCATCCGGCGTGGTTGAGGTGGGCCACGACGTCGCAGCCGGGCGTGTCCGCCCGGGCCCGCTCGACGTCGATGCCGGGCGGGGTGCCGGGACGGGCCGGTGGCGTGGGGGCTCGGAAGGCCATGGCGACCCATCCTGCCCCGTTCCCGCCGCGGTGCCGCCGGGTACACTGTGCCCTGCGTCACATCTGCGTCACATCTGCGTCGGACGAGGAGGTCGGGCCCGGTGCTGATCGAGCACATCCTGCACACCAAGGGCACCGAGGTCGCGACGGTCACCCCCGACCTCCGGGTCGGCGACGTCGTGGCCCTGCTGCGCGACCGCAACGTCGGGGCCCTGGTCGTGACCGCGGTGGATGACGAGACCCGGGTCGCCGGCATCATCTCCGAGCGCGACATCGTCCGGGCGCTGGGCGGCGACGAGACGTCCGCCGCCGACGTGGTCCGCGCTCCGGTGTCGAGCTTCATGACCGAGACCGTGGCCACGTGCACCCCCGGCGACAGCGTCGACGACGTGATGCGGCTGATGACCGACCGCCGCGTCCGCCACATCCCCGTGGTCGACGACGACCGGCTCGCCGGCATCGTGAGCATCGGCGACGTCGTGAAGTCGCGCATCGACGAGCTCGAGACCGAGACGTCGACGCTGCACGAGTACCTGTCCTCGGGCCGCTGACGCACGGACGGCCCGACCGGCGCGCCGAGGGGGCGGGCCGCCGTGACCGGCCCCCTCGGGCGTCGGTCCGCGCGCCGGGAGCCCAGTCCGCGAGCGACCGGGCGGTGTGCGGGCGGCCGGGTGCGCTGGGCCGGGGACCGCCCGACGGCGGTCGGCTAGGGTCTCGCCCGAACCACGGTTCCGGGAAGCCGGTGAGAATCCGGCGCGGTCCCGCCACTGTGACCGGGGAGCGACCCCCATCCATGCCACTGGGCCTCGGCCCGGGAAGGCGGGGTGAGCGACGATCCGGGAGCCAGGAGACCGACCGTGGGGGTGTGTTCCACGTGGATGGAGGAGAGACCCTGATGGCCGCAGACACCACGACCACCGCCGTTGCCGACCCCGGCGTCGTCGTCGCCCCGATCCCGGGTTGGGCGCTCGTCGCCCTGCTCGTCGTCGCCGCCCTGGCCCTCTGGCTGGTGACGTTCGACAACGGTCAGCTGACCAGCGTCCTCTCGCGGGGCGACCTGTTCTTCCACGAGTTCTTCCACGACGGGCGCCACCTGCTCGGCGTGCCCTGTCACTGAGCGCACCCGCGCCCACTCCCGAACTCGAAGGATCGACGGTGTTCGCCCGCTTCGACTTCACGCGCCCGCGCACCATCGTGGTCGCCGCGCTGTTCATCGGACTGCTCGCCGGGCTCGGGGGCGCGGTCTTCCACACCGTCGCCACCGAGCCTCGCGTCGACGACGCCATCGCCATCGAGGAGGCGGCCGCCGAGGCCGACGCCGACCACGCCATGGCGGGCGACGAGGACGACGACGGCGACCAGGAGGTCTCGGTCTCGCGCCACGACCAGAAGGGCGCCGGCCTGTTCCTCGCGTACGCCCTGACCGGCGCGGCGTTCGGCCTGTTCCTCGCCATCACCTCGCTGTCGCTGCGCACCACCACGGGCGGGCCGTTCCGTCGGGTCGTCACGTCGGGCATGGTGCTGGCCGGCGCGGTGACGGTGGCGCCGTGGCTCAAGTACCCGCCGAACCCGCCCGCCGTCGGCGACCCGTCGACCGTGGGCGAGCGCGAGCGGCTCTACGTGCTGTGCATCGTGCTCGCCGCCCTCGTGCTCGCGGGCCTGGCCCACCTGTCGGGCCGGCTGCGCGCCGCGGGCTGGCCCGACGACCGCCGGGTCGGCGTGGTGGTGGCGGGCGGGCTCGTCGCGTTCGGCCTGATGTTCGGCCTGCTGCCGGCCAACCCCGACGAGATCGGCGTGCCCGCCAACCTGGTGTGGCAGTTCCGCCTCAACTCGCTCACCGGCAACCTCCTGGTGTGGACGCTGCTGACGGTGGGACTCGGTGTCGTGTGGTCCGAATCGGCGCGGCGCACCGCCGAGGCGCCCGCGCCGGCGGCGCGGGCGGCGTCGGCGGGAGCTCAGAACTCGATGCCCTTCAGCGCCGACACACCGGCGTCGTAGGCGTGTTTGACCTTGCGCATCTCGGTGACGGTGTCGGCCACGTCGACCAGCTCGTCGGGTGCGCCCCGGCCGGTCGCCACGACGCTCGTGCCGGGCGACCGGTCGCGGATCGCCGCCGCCACCTCGGCGGCGTCGACCCAGCCGTACTTCACGATGTAGGTCACCTCGTCGAGGATCAGCAGGTCGTAGTCGCCCGAGGCCAGCTTCGCCCGGGCGACGGCCCACGCCTCCCGCCCCAGCTCGGCGGTGCGTTCGAGATCGGTCGACTCCCACGTGAAGCCGTCGCCGAGGGTGTGCCACTCGATGCCGAGCTCGTCGGCCAGCTTGCGCTCACCGGTCTTCCACTTGCCGCCCTTGACGAACTGCACCACGCCCACCCGCCAACCGCGAGCCCACCCCCGCACCATGACGCCGAACGCCGCCGACGACTTCCCCTTGCCGTCTCCGGTGTTGACGAGCACGAGCGACTGGGCACGGGTCATGGGAGCCGACCGTAGATGACCGCGCTCGCCCCGCCGCTCACGGGATCGCTGCTGGTGTGCGGCACCACCAGCGACGCCGGCAAGTCGTTCGTGGTCGCCGGGCTCTGCCGCCTCCTGGCCCGGCGGGGCGTGCGGGTGGCGCCGTTCAAGGCGCAGAACATGGCGCTCAACGCCGCGGTCACGCCCGACGGGGCCGAGATCGGGCACGCCCAGTGGGTCCAGGCCGTGGCCGCGGGCGTCGAGCCCGAGGCGGCGATGAACCCCGTGCTGCTCAAGCCCACGAGCGAGCGGGCCAGCCAGGTCGTCGTCATGGGCCACGCCACCGGCGTGCAGAGCGCCGCCGAGTACCACCGCTCGAAGCGGGCGCTGCTGCCGCTGGTGCTCGACGCCCTGTCCGACCTCCGGAGGCGCTTCGACGTGGTCGTGTGCGAGGGCGCCGGCAGCCCGGCCGAGATCAACCTGCTCGACGGCGACATCGTCAACCTGCCGCTGGCCCGGGCCGCGGGGGTGCCGGCGATCGTCGTCGGAGACATCGACCGGGGCGGGGTGTTCGCCTCGCTCTACGGCACCGTCGCGCTGCTGCCCGACGATCTGCGGGCGTGCGTGCGTGGGTTCGTCGTCAACAAGCTGCGGGGCGACCCGGCCCTGCTCGGCGATGGCACCGCCGAGCTCGAGCGGCGCTGCGGCGTCCCGACGCTGGGCGTGCTGCCGATGGCCGGCCCGGCCGCGGTGGCCGACATCGACAACGCGGACTCCCTCGCCCTCGACCGCGTCGACCCCGAGCCGGTGACCTCCACCGGCGACGTGCTCGACGTCGCCGCCCTGCGGTGGCCCCGCGTCGCCAACGCCGGCGACCTCGACCCGCTGCGCCTCGAGCCCGCCGTGCGGGTGCGGTGGGTGCGCTCGGTGTCCGAGCTCGGCCGGCCCGACCTGGTCGTGCTGCCGGGATCGAAGAACACCCGGGACGACCTCGACTGGTTCCTCACCAGCGGGCTGGCGGCCGCGGTCGAGCGCAGCGACGCCGCCGTCGTCGCGGTGTGCGCCGGCCTGCAGATGGTCGGCGGTCGCATCGACGATCCCGACGGCGTCGAGGGTGCGCCCGGGGCCGACAAGGGGCTCGGGTGGCTCCCGGTCAGCACCGAGTTCCGGGGCGGCAAGGTGCTCGACCGGCCGACCGGATCCGCGGTCGCCGGACCGGGTGCCGGACACCCGGTGGGCGGCTACCGCATCCACCACGGGCGGGTCACGCCCGGCGCCGGGGCCGAGCCCTGGCTCCGCGCTGCGCCCGGCGGCGACCCGCTCGGCTGGTGGCACGGTCGGGTGGCGGGCACGACGCTGCACGGGCTGTTCGAGTCGGACCGGTTCCGGGACGCGGTGCTGGCCTGGGCCGCGGGCCGGGCCGGGCGACGGTGGCAGCCGGGCGGGCTCGACTTCGGCGCCGCTCGGACCGCCCGCCTCGACCGCATGGCCGACCTGTTGGAGGCGCACCTCGACCTCGATCGGGTGGCCGCCCTGATCGCCGAGGGCGCCCGGTGAGGCGCCACGGATCGCCCGACCGTTCCTGCGACACCGGTCGCCCCGCGGCCGCTCCCGTCGCGGGCGCCGCCCACCGGCACGCCCGTCGGCCGGCCGGCAACGCCGGCCTGCACCCGGTCCCGGCGCCCGACCGTTCCTGCGACACCCGCAGTCGCCCCCCGGCCACCGCCGACCCGCCCGAGGCGGCGCCGTGACGACCGCCGCCATCGACGTGCGCGGCGCGCTGGAGCGCCTCACCGAGCCGGCGCCGCACCTGCGCTGGCGCATCGCGTCACCCGGTGAGCGGCTCGGCGTCGGCGAGCTGGCGTGCGCCACGCCGGCCGACGACCCCGACGCCCTCGCCGCGGCCGTGGCGGCCTCGGCGGCGGGCCGGGGCAGCGACGATCCGCAGGTGCTCGCCTCGCTGTGGTGGCAGGCGTACACCTACCGGGTCGCCGGCACGGCCCTGGCCTGCTGGCTGGTGTCGGGCGTGGCTCCCGACGTGCGCGCCGAGGCCATGGCCGTCGGCGTCGCCCGCAGCCGCCCCTCGTCGGCCGTCTACCTGGCGACCGACGATCGTCCCGCCAGCCCGTCGGCGACCCGAGGCGATGACTCCCGAGGCGATGACTCGCGCTCCGGCGCTCTCGAGGCAGGAACGTGCGGGGGCCGCACGTCATCGCCTCGAGACATCTCGAACGGCAGTCATCGCCTCGCCGCCCCCGCGACCGCGCCCGATGGCGCGCGAGGCGCGCCGGCGGCGCTCGTCGACCACCTCTTCGCCGGCCACCTCGACCTGGTCGCCGAGTCGTTGCGCGCCCGCCACGCCGTCGGGCGGTCGCTCGTCTGGGGCAACGTCGCCGCGGCGTGTGCCTCGGCGGTCGGATCGGTGCACGCCGTCGCCGGGCCCGACTGGCCGGCGCGCCTCGCCACGTTCCTGGCCGCGGCCCCGCACGACCTGGCGAGCCTCGGCCGTTGGACGTTCCCCGGGCCCGGCGCCGAGCCCGCCACCGCGTCCTCGCCCGCCACCGCGTCCTCGCCCGCCACCGCCGCGACCCGCCCTGCCGTCGCCGGGCCCGCCGACCGGCGCCCGCCGACCGGCACCGCCCCCGCCACGGTGCCCGGGGCCGCCACGGCGGTCCCCGACATCGCCGTCGCCGTCCCATCCCCGACCTACCGCCGCACGACGTGCTGCCTGTGGTGGAAGACCTCTGCCGCCGCGGGCGCGCTGTGCGCCGACTGCTCGCTGCCCCGCTCCCCGATCGAGACCTCCTCCCCATGATCCTGTTCCTCAGCAACGCCGACACCGAGCTGCTCGCCCTGGGCTCGATCGTCCACCGGCTGCCCGCCGGCTTCCCCCCGGTGCGGGCCGCCAACCCGCACCGCCTCGACGGCGGGCCCGACCTCGACGGGGTCACGGCGGTGATCGTGCGCCTCCTCGGGGGCCGCACGGCCTGGGAGGAGCCGTTCGACGAGCTGCGCGCCGCCTGCCTGGCCGGCGACGTGCCTCTCGTCGCGCTCGGCGGCGAGGTCCTGCCCGACGCCGAGCTGACCCGCCTGTCGACGGTGCCGGCGGGAACGGCCCGCGAGGCCCACCGCTACCTCGCCGCCGGCGGTCCGCCCAACGTCGAGCACGTGCTGCGGTTCGTCGCCGACACCGTGCTGCTCGACGGGTTCGGGTTCGACCCGCCCCGGCCGCTGCCGCTCACCGAGGTGTGGGACGGCGCCGGTCTGGGCGCGCCCGGCGCGGTCCGCCGGACCGAGCGGCCGCTCGTGGGCGTCGTGTTCTACCGGGCCCACCGGGTCGCCGGGAACACCCAGTTCGTCGCCGACCTGTGCCGGGCCGTCGACGAGGCCGGCGGCGACGCCCTGCCGGTGTCGTGCTACTCGCTGCGCCCCGACGCCGACGGTCGCGTCGAGGCGCTCGAGCTGCTGCGCGCCCACGACGTCGACGCCCTGGTGACCACCGTGCTGGCGATGGGACGGTCGGGCGGGACGTCCGACGACGACGGCGACGACTGGCAGGTCCCCCAGCTCGCCGACCTGGGCGTGCCCGTCATCCAGGCCCCGGCCTGCAACCGGTCGCGCGACGAGTGGCTCGACGACGAGGCCGGGCTGACCCCGCTCGACGTGGCGATGGGCGTGGCCATCCCCGAGTTCGACGGCCGCATCATCGGGCCGGCGTTCGCGTTCAAGGAGGAGGTCGACGACGGCGGCGACCTCGGCACCCCGGTGATCGCCAGCCGCACCGATCCCGAGCGCGCCGCCCGGGTCGCCGGCCTCGCGGTCCGCCACGCCCGACTGCGCCGCATCGCGCCGCCCGACAAGCGCGTCGCCGTGGTCCTGTCGGCCTACCCGACCAAGCGCAGCCGGCTCGGCAACGCCGTCGGGCTCGACACCCCCGCGTCGGTGATCGACCTGCTGCACGCCCTGCGGGACGCGGGCTACCGCGTCGACCGCATCCCCGACCACGGCGACGCGCTGATGGCCGAGCTGGCCGACCGGCTCACCTACGACCAGCCGACGCTCACCCCCGCCCAGGCCGCCCTCGGCGCCGGCCGCCTGCCCGCCGCCGACCACCAGCGCTGGTTCGCCCGCCAGGACCCGCAGCTGCGGGCGGAGGTGACGGCGATCTGGGGCGAGGCCCCGGGCGACGTGTACGTGGTCCCGGCCACCGCGGACGGCGCGTCCGGCGACGACATCGTCTTCCCCGGGCTCGACCTGGGCGGCGTGCTGGTGACGATCCAGCCGCCGCGCGGGTTCGGGTCCGACCCCATCGGCGCCTACCACGCCCCCGACGTGCCACCGCCCCACCACTACCTGGCGTTCTACCGTTGGCTCGACACCGGCTGGGGCGCCGACGCCGTCGTCCACGTCGGCAAGCACGGCACGCTCGAGTGGCTGCCCGGCAAGGCCAACGCGCTGTCGGCCGCCTGCCACCCCGACGCCGCCCTCGGGGACCTCCCGTTCGTGTACCCGTTCGTCGTCAACGACCCCGGCGAGGGCACCCAGGCCAAGCGGCGCACGCACGCCGTGATCGTCGACCACCTCGTCCCGCCGATGACCCGCGCCGAGGCCACCGACGACGTCGCCCGGCTCGAGACGCTGCTCGACGCCTACGCCGCCGCCCAGGCCATGGACCCCGGCAAGCTCCCCGCCCTCCGCCGTCAGGTGTGGGACCTGCTGGTCGACGCCGAGATCCACCGCGACCTCGGGTTGGGTGACGACGGCGACGCGGTCGCCGACGACGAGTTCGACGACATGGTGCTGCACGTCGACGGCTACCTGTGCGCGCTGAAGGACGCCCAGATCCGGGGAGGGCTGCACACGCTCGGCCGGGCGCCCGAGGGCGAGGCGCTCGTCGACCTGGTGCTGGCGGTCACCCGCCTCCCGCAGGGCACGGTGCCGGCGCTGCGGGCGACGGTCGCCCGCGACCTCGGCTTCGAGCCGGACACCGAGCGCCGCCACGAGGTCGACAAGATCGAGGCCGAGTGCCGATCCCGCGTCGAGGCGCTGGCCGCCCGCGACTGGACGCTGCCGACTCCCCTCCCGACCCCCGACGACCCCGATCCCCGCGACCCCGCGCCCCCCGCCCCCGACCCCGACCCGATCGACGCCGTCCGGGACCGCGACCCGACCGACCCGATCGCGATTTCCCCCGCGGAAACGGGCGTCCCCGCCCCCGATCTCGCGGGGGAAATCCGTGTGGGGGGTGAGCCCGACCCGGGTGGGGGCGGTGGGTTCGGCGCCGTCGTCGACGCGGTCGACCCCACGGAGCGGTGGATCTGCGAGCGGCTCGTCCCCGATCTGCGCGCCACGCCCGCCGAGGTCGCCAACGTGCTCGCCGCCCTCGACGGCCGGTACGTCGCCGCCGGGCCCAGCGGCGCCCCCACCCGCGGCGCGGCGCACGTGCTGCCGACGGGCCGCAACTTCTACTCGGTCGACCCCAAG
>Ga0111539_10004743_pt1 | contig 17751 bp, 11 predicted proteins | sample RhiMethybrSRZTD1_FD_79667 | JGI IMG/M metagenome (GOLD analysis project Ga0111539, IMG submission 79667) | Populus rhizosphere microbial communities from Tennessee, USA - Rhizosphere MetaG P. TD hybrid SRZTD1 (version 2) (version 2) | ecosystem: Host-associated > Plants > Roots > Rhizosphere >... | reverse complement strand
GCCCGTGAAGATGGTGGTTGCCGGCGGCATCCTGCAGGCGCTGCTGCTGCCGCTCGCGAGCTTCGGCACGGTCTACCTGCACCACCGCCACCTGCCGGCGGCGCTGCGTCCGTCGCCGATCGTAACGGCCGCGCTCTGGGTCGCGAGCGCGATCATGGCCGCGGCGGGCGTCTACGGGCTGGTTCTGGCCCTGCGCGGCTAGTAGAGCTTCGCCTCGAGGTCCTTGTAGACTTTCTCGACGTTGGCGCCGACCGAGCCGTCGAAGCGCCCGTCCATGCCCGCGTCGTACTTCGGCTTGAGCAGCGCCGCCACGGAAGCCTTCGCCTGGTCGAGCGTCTCGCCCTTGCCCTTCGCAGCCCGCACCGCCTCGATCAGGTCGGCGATGTAGTTGCGGAAGAAGCGCAGGTGCGAGCGCGGCTTGACTCCGCCGTGGCCGCCTATGATCTGGTCGAAGTCCAGCTTGTCGAGCGCGTCGAGCGTCGCGACCCACTCGGGCGGGTAGGAGTCGCCCATGAACGGCATCCACCCGTGGAGCAGGTCGCCGGTCGCCACGACCTTCTGCTTCGGCAGGTAGGCCACGACGTCGCCGCTCGTGTGCCCGCGGCCCAGGAACAGCAGCAGGATGTCGCGGTCGCTGCGGTGCAGGATCAGCGACTTGTCGAACGTCAGGTCGGGCAGCTTCAGCTCCAGGCTGCGGATCTCGGCGAGGTAGGCCTGCTGCTGTTTGAGCTCGTCCTCGAGCTGCGCCTTCGCCTTCGCGTCGCTGGCGGCGGCGATCCGCTTCTCGAGATCGGCGACCTGGCCTGGCCCCGCGTCGATCTGGTCCTTCACGCGCTTCATCCCCATCTGGATCAGGTTCTCGCGCGTCGCCTCGGACGCCACGATCGACACCTGGCGCGGGAAGGCCACGGGGTACGCGTGGTTGCCCTGCGCGTGGTCCCAGTGGAAGTGCGTGTTGACCGCGTAGCGCACCGGCTTGTCGGTGACGCTCTTGATCTGCTGGATGAGCGCCGCAGCGCTCGAGGGACGCGAGTGCGTGTCCACCACCAGCACGCCCTCGTCGTACACGACGACGGCAGCGTTGCAGTTGATCGGAGTCCGCGGCTTCGCGATCGCCGCGTACACGCCGTCCGCGACCTTCGAAAGGTCGAAGAGCTCCTGGCCGCGCGCGGCGGCGGAGGAGGCCAGGATGGCCGTGGAGCAGAGAAGAAGAGCCCGCTTCATTTTCGCCCTCCGGTTCGGTTGGGGTCGACGCTGTCGGACCCGAATCCTATCCGGAATGCAGGCGTCTGCCGAAGTCGACGGGCTCCGCGAGCCTAGCGGCTCGCCGCGCTCTCCTCGGCCGGCGTCTCCCAGACGAGCGACTTGCCACTCGTGATCGAGCTGGAAACCCGCAGCGTTCCCTCGCGAACGAGGTTGTGAGTGCCGTGCTGGATCGCCCCGAACAGCCCCTGGATCGGGAGCGCAGTGATTCCCGGATGGAACCCGACCCAGGCGTTGCGTCCGTTCGCCTTCGCGACGTAGAGCGCGCGGTCCGCCACGCTCACCACCTGTTCCCAGCTCAAGGCGTCGAGCTGCTCGCGGAAGAAGGGATAGCTGGCGAACCCGATCGAGCAGGTGGTCCGGACCACGCGGCCCTCGCCGATCTCGAAGACGTGCTGGGCGATCGCCGAGCGGATCCGCTCGGCGAGATCCGCGAGGTCGCTGCCGCTCGGGTCGCGCGCCACGAGCAGGAACTCGTCGCCGCCCCAGCGCACGATGATGTCCGAGGTGCGGCTCACCGACTTCAGCAGGTCGCGCACCTGCCGCAGCACGACGTCGCCCGCGGCGTGGCCGGCGGAGTCGTTGATCGTCTTGAAGTGGTCGAGGTCGATCATGATGAAGGCCATGTCGAGCTGCTCCGGCGTCAGCGCCTCGTCGCCCAGGCGCCGGTAGCGGCGGCGCAGCAGCGCCACCTCCTTCTCCACGTACTCCGCGAGGAAGCGCCGGTTGGCGAGGCCCGTCAGGGAATCCGTAATGCTGGCCTGCGCGAGCTCCGTGTTGAGGCGCTCGAGCTCCAGCTGTCGCTCGGAGAGCGCCTTCGTCCGCTCCTGCACGCGCGACTCGAGCTCGCGGGAGTACTCGGCCTCGCGGTCGAACTTCCGCTGCTGCACGCGCGCCAGGCCGAGCACGCCGCCGAACAGCAGCAGCGAGTAGCACGCGTAGGCCCAGGCGGTCTTCCAGGGCGCGGCGGCCACGTCCACCGCGACGGTCAGGCCTTCCTCGTTCCACTTGCCGTCGCTGTTGGCCCCGCGCACGCGGAACGTGTAGTGGCCGGGGTTCAGGTTCGTGTAGGTGACCGAGGGGCGGCCGGCGAGGGGCACCCACTCCGGATCGAAGCCCTCGAGCTTGTACGAGAACTGGTTGCGGTGCGGGGCCGTGAAGTCGAGCGCGGCGAAGTCGACGCCGAGCACCTTGTCCTGGAAGCCGAGGCTGATCCGCCGCACGCCATCGGCGGGGCCGCCGAGCGGCCGGTGTCCCACGCTCACCGAGGTCAGCACCACGGGCGGCGCCGCTGTGGCCTGGCGCAGCCGGTCGGGCAGGAAGGCGTTGAAGCCGTAGATGCCGCCGAAGAACAGCTCGCCGGTCGGGCTCTGGTAGTACGCCCCGAAGTTGAACTCGCTCGCCTGGAGCCCGTCGCTCACCCCGTAGTTCGTGAACTGCCCGCTGTGCGGATCGAAGCGCGACAGCCCGTTGTTCGTGCTCAGCCAGAGACGGCCATGGCCGTCGCTGCGCACGCCGTAGACGACGTCGCTCGGGAGGCCGTTGCGCGTGTTGAAGCCCTCGAAGCTGCGGCCGTCGGGGAGCAGGTGGCCCAGGCCTTCGTGGGTCCCGACCCAGAGGCTTCCCGACGCGTCCACGTAGAGGCTGTGGACGACGTCGGAAGGCAGGCTCTTCGGATCGTCGGGCCGGTGCTCGAAGCGCTGGAAGCGCCCGGAGCGCGTGTCGAGCAGGTTCAGCCCCTTCTCCATCGTGCCCACCCACAGCCGGCCGTCCGCCGCCTCGGCGATGCTCGAGACGCGGTCGCCGCTGAGGCTCGTGGGCTCCGTGGAGTTCCGGAAATGGGTGAAGCTCTCCGTCTCCGGGTCGAAGCGCTCGAGGCCGCCGCCGTAGGTCCCGAGCCAGAGCCGACCCTCGCGGTCGTCCACGATGGCCGTCACGCCGTTGGCGCTCAGGCCCTCCGGACGCTTGGGGCTGCTGCGGTAGTGCTTGAACTCGGCGCCGTCCGCGCTGAGGCGGCTCAAGCCCGCGTTCAGCGTCCCGATCCAGAGATCGCCCTTGTGGTCGCGGCGCAGCGCCATCACCTGGTCGCTGCCGATGCCGCGCGGCTTGCGCGCGTCGTAGCGGTAGGCCGTCATCGAGCCCGTCGTGCGGTCCATGACGTAGAGGCCCGCGTCGAACGTGCCGATCCAGAGACGCCCCGCGCGGTCCTCGGAGAACGAGGTGACGTGCCCGCTGCCGAGGCCTTTGCCGCTGTCGGGGTCCGGAGCCACGTGGCCGAACTGCCAGCTGAGCGGGTTCCACTTGTGCACGCCTCCGAGGCGCGTGCCGACCCAGAGCACGCCGCCCTTGTCCTGCGCCAGCGCGAGCACGTGATCGTCGGCCAGGCTCCCGGGGTTGCGCGCATCGTGGCGGTAGTGCGTGAAGGTGCCGCGGCGGGGGTCAAAGAGGTCGAGGCCCTCGCCGGTTCCCACCCACAGCCGTCCGTCCGCGTCCTGCAGGATGGCGCGCACCTGGTCGTGGGCCAGGCTGCCGGCCGCGTTCGCGTCGTGGCGGAAGCGCTCGAAGCGCCCGGTCGCCGCGTTGAGCCGGTTCAGGCCGCCGCTCGACGTGCCGACCCAGATCGCGCCCGTGTCGTCCGCGCGGAGCACGCGCACCTTGTTCTCGCTCAGGCTCGTCGGATCCGCAGGCACGTTCGCCAGGTGGGTGAAGGCGCTGCTTCCCGGCTCGAGGCGGTCGAGACCGCCGTCGCTGCCGACCCAGAGCCGGTCGTGGCCGTCGACGTGGAGCGCGTAGACGCGGTCGTTGGCGAGGCTCCCCGTGCTCGCGTCGTCGTGCGTGAACGACGTGAGGCTCGAGCTGGCGACGTCCAGCCGCAGCAGGCCGATGTCGCGCGTGCCGATCCAGAGCGCGTTCTGCCGCTTCGCGAAGGCGAGCACCCGGATGTTCTTCCCGGTGAGAGCCTCGAGGCGCTCGAAGCGGTCGGTGCTCCGGTCCCAGCGAGCGAGCCCGGCGGCGGTCGCGACCCAGAGGTTGCCGCGGGTGTCCTCCTCGACGTCCCAGATGAAGCTGCCCGGGAGCGACGCGGCGTCCATCGGATCGCGCCTGTAGACCTTGAAGGAGAGCCCGTCGTAGCGGTTGAGCCCGTCCTCCGTGGCCAGCCAGATGTAGCCCTGCGAGTCCTGTAGCACGTCCTGGACGGTGGACTGCGAGAGCCCTTCTTCCAGCGACAGCCGGTCGAACCGGATCGGCCGCGCGGGCGCCGCGAGAGCGCTCGCCGCGAAGAGCACGGAGCACAGGGCAAGACCAGCCGGCTTCATGAGTTTTCGTCTCCCTCTCTCGAGATCGCGTCGAGCCCGTGTTCCAGGATGCGGGCGAAGGCTTCGGGAGGGACCGCCGGTGAGAACAAGAACCCCTGGTACTCGCTGCAGCCGTGGCTGCGGAGGAACTCCATCTGGCCCGGCTCCTCCACGCCTTCCGCCACGACGCGCAGGCCGAGCTGGCGCGCCATGGCGATGGTGGCGCTCGTGATCGCCGCGTCCTCCGGGGAGCTGGCGACGCCACGCACGAAGGACTGGTCGATCTTCAGGATGTCGATCGGGAACTGCTTGAGGTAGGCGACGGCGGAGTTTCCCGTTCCGAAGTCGTCGATCGCCAGGCGCACGCCGAGGGCGCGGATCGCCCGGAGCTGGCCGAGGATCTCGGGGTCGCTGCGCAGCACGCCGCGCTCGCTCAGCTCGAGCTCGAGCATCGACGCGTCGATCCCGGTCTCCTGGAGCGCATCGCGCACCACCTGGGCGAGGTCTCCGCGCACGAGCTGGCAGAGCGACACGTTGACCGCGACCCGGCGCAGGGGCAGCCCCTGGTCGCGCCAGGCGCGGGCCTGGGCGGCCGCGGTGCGCAGCCCCCAGCCGCCGATCGACATCATCAGCCCCGCTTCCTCGGCGAGCGGCACGAACTCCGACGGGGGCACGCTGCCGAGCTCGGGTGACTCCCAGCGCAGGAGCGCCTCCGCGCCGTAGACGCGCGGCTCGGGCCCCTCCACGAGGGGCTGGTAGCGCATCCGGATCTCGCCCTTGGCGACCGCCTGGGGCAGCAGGCGGATGATGGCGCGGCTGCGCTCGCTCACGCGCTGCGACTGGCCGTAGAAGCGGACGCCGCCGCCGCTCGCGACGGCCTCGCTGGCCGCGAGCTCGGCCTTCTGGAGCATGGTCTCCGCCGTCAGCCCGTCCGCGGGCGCGAGCGCGATGCCCGCGCTCGTCGAGAGGACGATCTCCTCGTCGCCCGCGAAGTACTTCCCCGACAGCCGGCCCACGAGCAGCGAGACCGTGGTCTTCAGCTCCTGCCACCCGGGCAGCCCCGTCAGCATGGCCGCGAAGAGCCCGCCGCCGATCCGGGCCGCCATCGACATCGACGGCCCCACGGAGGCGTGGAGCAGCTCCTCCGAGCGCAGGCCGACGCTCAGGCGCTGGGCGACCTGCTGCAGCACCGAGTTCGCGCGCGCGCGGCCCAGCCTGTTGTTGACGAGCACGAGCTGCTCGACCTCGAAGATCGCGATGGCGACCGGGCTCGACTCGGAGGCGCCCACGAGCGCGCTCTCCAGCGCCCGCTCGAGCTGCTCGCCGTTCGGCAGGCCGGTGAGCGCGTCGCGCGTCTCGCGGTACGCCTTCTCGCGGCGCTCGTCGTCGAGCGTCCGGCGCAGGGCGTCGGTCTCTCGCTTCGCGAGCCGCAGCTCGCACTCCGTCTCCGCGAGGCGCAGCAGGCTCTGGGCGCGGAGCGAGACGACGCGCCAGTCGAAGGGCCGCTCGACGATGTCGGCGATTCCCGCGTCGAGCGCCAGGCCGACGTCCCGCCGGCTCGAGCAGAGCGCGACGACCGGCACGAAGCGGCGATCCTCGCTGCGCAACGCATGGCCCAGGGCCCGCAGACCGTCCGAGCGGATGACGGCGTCGGCGAAGACCACGTCGGGCCGGCTCTGCTCCAGCAACGTGAGCGCGCTCGACATGTCGTCGGCCGGAGCCACTTCGAAGCCGGCGCTCGCGAGCCAGCGGCTGGCCTCTTTGCGGCCGGAGGCGTCGAGCCCGACGATCAGCACCCGACGCGAGGCCGCCTCTTTGGGCTGGCCCGGTTCGGCGTCGATCGCGAACGGCAGTGCGTGCAGTGCCACCTGACCCCCGAAGCCCTCTTCTCGCGCGCCGACGTTCCTGCTACGGATCGCTCACGAGAGCGCCGAGCGCTCCCACCGCATCGAAGTCCGAGTCGGGCCAGAGCACGGCCTCGGCCCAGAGCGTGCTCTCGGGCCAGAGCGTGCCTTCCGGCCACAGCGTGCCCGCGGCGGAGGCATCCGGCCAGAGCGTCGCGTTCGCGCCCAGCTCGGGCAGGAGTGCGCCGTCCGAGTACATGTACTCGCTCGTCGACTCCGCCCAGAGCACCGCCTCGCCCCAGAGCGTCGCGAGCGAGAACGCCGCGTCGCCCCAGAGCACCGCCGTGTTCTCGAAGCGCAGCAGGCCGCTCGAGCTCGAGGGCGTGGCGCCGTCGGGATCGCTGCCGTCCACGAAGACGAGCGGCGAGAGCGCCTGCTGCACGTGGCCCGTGGCCTGGAGCGCCGCTTCGATGTCGAGGGCGCCGGCGCCGATCGCGAAGGGGTCGCCGACGAAGGCCTTCCGCGCCGACAGCATGAGCCGCGCCTTGACCGTGGCCGGGTTCAGCGTCGGGTCCTGCTCGAGCAGGAGCGCTGCCGCGCCTGAGACCATCGGCGCGGCCATGCTCGTGCCCGACAGCTCGAAGTAGGCCTTGTCCCAGGGCCGCGTCGGGTCCCCGGCGATGCGGCTCAGCGGGAACTGGAGGTCGAGCGTCGATCCATTGGAGCGCGTCGAATAGATCTTGTTGCCCGGCGCGAGCAGGTCGGGCTTGGACACGAGGTCGAACCGCGTCGGCCCGCGCGAGGAGTAGGTGGCCACGGTGTCGTCCGTGTAGCCGCCCGTCCGGCGGTCGTTGAGCGCGCCGACCGTGATGACCTTGCGCGAGTTGCAGGGGCTGCTGATCGTGCCGTGGCCGAGCCGCCCGTCGTTGCCGGCCGAGCACACGACGACGACGCCCGCGTCCCAGAGCTCGTCCACCGCCTGCACCAGCGGGTCGACGTCGGGCGGCTCGTAGACCGGGTGTCCGAGCGACAGGTTGAGGACGCGGATCCCGTACTGGTCCTTGTGGTCGAGCACCCACTGCAGGCCGGCGAGCAGGCTCGAGCTCGTGCCCTGGCCGGCCTGGTTCAGGACGCGGACCGAGACCAGGCTCGCCTCGGGCGCGATCCCCGCGAGGTTGCCGTCCGCCGAACGGCCGCCGTTGCCGACCATGATCCCCGCCACGTGCGTGCCGTGGCCGTGGGGGTCGACGCTGGTCGCCGCGGCGAACGAGGGATCGTAGGCTCCGACGAAGTCGACGGACGCCACGAGCCTCGAGAGCTCGGACCGCGGAGCCACGCCGCTGTCGACCTGGGCGATCGTCACGCCCGCGCCCTTCAGCAGGCTCGCCGGCTGGGAGCTCTCGGGCACGCCCGCGGCCGCGCGCGAGGGGTCGAGCGCGGCCATCGCGATCGGAGCGTCGATCGCCACGAACTCGACGTTCGCGTCCTCGGCGAGCTTCTCGACGCGGTTCGCGGGGACGCGCACGCTCATCCAGCGCGAGCGATGGCGGCGGCGGACCTGGCCCCCGAACTTCGAGACGACCGAGTCCTCGCGGGCGCCGGGCTGGTTGTGGAAGCGCACGATCACGTCGACGCTGCCGGGCCCCTTTCCCTTCCCGCGCTCGCGCACCTCGTCGCTGAGCTTTGCCGGACGGCGGTGGTCGCGGCTCCCGGGAGCCGCGAGGGCCGGCGCGGCGAGCGCAACGATGGCGGCGAGCGCGAGTGCTCGCCAGGTAGCGGGGTTTGTGGTCGAGTGCTCCATCGGTCTCTCGCCGCCCCTAATAGCAACGGCGATGCCAGGCGCACCCAGACCGTGCGCCTCGGCTCGAATCTCGATCGTAGTCAGTGAATTGCGGCCGGAACGCTGCAGCGTGTGGGCGGCGGTGGCGGGGAGCATTCAGAATTTCGGCGCGCCGTCTTCCTGAAGGTGGCGCGGGCACTCGGCTTTCCGGCGCATCAGGGTCGGCTCGCTCGCGCCCAGCAGCAGGTACGCGGCGTGCGCGTTGCCCGGGACCGCAGACTCGATCTCGGCGATGAGGCAGGCCTCGACCCACTCGGACGTGTCCTTGTGGTTCTGCCGGGCCTGGATGACGTCTTCGAGAGCGCTCGCCATCTCGCGCCAACGCGGGGAGCGGGCGTGGAGTCCGGCCGCCCGTGCGCGGGACGCGCGACCCAGCTGTCGCCGATACGTCGTCTCGGGCACGCCGAGGAGGTCGGCCCCACGCCGGGTCACTCCGCCGGCAAGGCGGTCGGCCGTCAGCACCAGCTCCGCGGTCAGCCACTTGCCGAGGGGCGGCAGCGTTGCGCTCTCGGAAGCCAGGAGAGCCGCGATCTCCTCGGCAAGCGAAAGGCGCAGGCGCTCGGCGGCCTTCGAGGATGCTCCAGCCGTGCCGTTGCCCCCGCTCTGTCCGACTTCGCGGGCGACGGGAGCGGGAACGGCTTTCTCGGAGAGCGCCGGGAGCGGCGACGCCTGGAAGCCGTTCAGGTCGGTGACGTCCAGCTCGGCGGCGTCGCAGAAGAGCACGGAGGTCAGCACGAGGTTCTGGAGCTCGCGGATGTTCCCGAGCCAGGGATGCCGCGCCAGCTGCTCCTCCGCCCGCGCCGTGAAGTGGTGGGCGGGCCGCCTGTAGAGCGCGGCGAACTGCTGGAGGAAGATGTTCGCGAGGTGGACGATGTCGTGCGTCCGCTCGCGCAGCGGCGGCACGTGCAGGCGCACCACGTTCAGGCGATGGAACAGGTCCTCGCGGAAGCGCCCCTCGGCCACCCTCGCCCGCAGGTCCACGTTCGTCGCGGCGATGATGCGCACGTCGACGCGTCGCGCGGTGACGCTGCCCACCGGCGTGAACTGCTTCTCCTGCACGAAGCGGAGCAGCTTGCTCTGCAGGTCGAGCGGCAGCTCGCCGATCTCGTCGAGGAAGACGGTGGCGCCGTCGGCCTGGGCGAGCCGGCCGGGCTTGCGGGCGTGGGCTCCCGTGAACGCCCCCTTCTCGTGCCCGAACAGCTCGCTCTCGATCAGCGTCGGCGAGATGGCGCCGCAGTCGACCACGACGACCGGCTTGTCGTGGCGCGCGCTCAGCTCGTGCACCGTGTGCGCGAGCAGCTCCTTGCCGGTCCCGCTCTCGCCCGTGATCAGCACCGTCGCGTCCGTGCGCGCGACCTTGCGCGCGGTCGCCAGCAGCGACTCCATCACCCCGGAGCGGTAGGCGAGCCGGGAGCCGTGCACGACGCGCCGCAGGTCGGTGACCTCCGCCTCCAGCTCCTCTTTCTCCACCCGCTGGCGCTCACGCTCGCGGCCGATGAGCCGCACGCGGTCGAGGGCCACCGCCATCTCGGAGGCGAGGGCGTCGAGGAAGGTCCGGTCCGACCCTTCGACGAAGACCGCGGTCGGCTCCACCTCGAGCACGATCCCGCCCAGGCGGCGCTCCTGCAGGACGAGGGGCAGCGCGAAGAGCGACGGCTCGCCCGGCTGCTCCCCGCCTTGGGCCGTGAAGCGGCCCTCCTCGCACGCCCGCTCCACGACCGCGAGATCGCCGGGGCCGGGGTGGAACGGACGCAAGGCGCCGTCCGAGCGCTCCAGCCCGCCGAGCAGCTCGAGGCGTCCGCTGCGCGAGCGCTCGAACACTCCCACGCGGCGGGCGTGGAGCGCCTCCAGCAGCCGCTCGGCGAAGCTGCGCGCCAGCTCGGCGGGCTCGGTGGAGGCGGCGACCACCGCCACCGAGTCCATCAGCAGCTTCATGTTGCGATAGTCCTTGGACTTGTCGCCGGTGAAGATGCCCTGGAGCCGGTCGAGGCTGCGGGCGCGCTCGACGTCCGTGCCCCGCTCCCAGACGCGAACGGCGCCGAGGCTCGTGCGCTTGGCGGCGCTCAGCGCCTGGTCGGCGCGGCGGACGAGCTCCTGGGAGTCGACGAGCTCGCCGGCCTCGGCCGCCACGACGCCGGCGCTGAAGTCGAGGCGCAGGATCTTCCCGTGGTAGAGGTGGTCCGCCAGACGCCGGACCACGTTCTCCGCCACGAGCCGCCCTTCCTCGAGCGTCGTGTCGAGCAGGATGACGGAGAAGATCGCGCCGCCGTAGCGCGCGATGTGGTCGTGCGTGCGGAGACCGCCGCGCAGCACCGTCGCGATCTCGCGCAGCACCAGGTCGCCGGCGCGACGGTCGAGGCGGTCGTTGACCCAGCCGAAGTCGTCCGGCCCGAGCAGCAGCAGCACGGCGGTCCGGGACTTCTCCCTGGCGTGGACGAGCGCCGCTTCCAGCGCCGCCTGGAACGTGGCCCGCTCCGGCAGCTCGGTGACCTGGTCGAACACGAGCCGGGAGACGCTGCGCGCGTGGTCCGCGAAGGCCGCCGCGAGCGCGAAGAACCCCTTCCAGCAGCTCTCGTCGCGGATCGCTTCCGCGGCGGCGAGCCACGGCCTCTTCGCTTCCTGGTCCTCTGCCTCTGGCTCGAACCTGAGCCCGACCCACGCGGTCGGCTCGCCGGGCTTCCGCTCGCGCTTGCGACGCTCCGTCGCGCCCGCTGGCTCGTCGCCGAGCGTCGTCGCCCAGCGCAGCGGGATCCGGTAGAGCAGCCCCTGGGCGTCACAGCGGGCGAGGTAGCCTTTTCCGGCTGGCTCCTGGCCGCCGAATCGCCGATGGAGCTCTGCGGCCCTCTGCGCGTCGGCGAGCTCCGGAAGCGGGCCGACGGCCCCCTCGTGCACGAGGACCTCGCCCGCGCCGCCCACCGCCGGAGGAACGTAGACCGAGACGGACGAAGCTCCAGTCAGGCGGGCCAGGAGGCCCATGTACGACTGAAGAATTTCGCCCGCTTCCCTCACTCGCTTCCCCTCGCGGACATCGACCGAAGCGCGTAGGGAACAAGGTTCGTGCCACTCGATGTCGAGTGGTGATGTGTGTGATTTGTCTGAGGTTACAAAGAGCGTCCGCGAGCCGCACTGGGCTCCGACCCGCGTCTTTGTCTGCGTTTCGGCCAGCGGCGCGCGCTCTGCCGAAGTCGAATCGGACCCGATGTTTACCGAATGGTACTCGAGCGGTGTTGAACGCGGAGCGTTCCCTATTTCATCGCTGCGTAGTGCGGGTCGGTCACGAAGCCCAGGGAGAGCGCCTTGAACAGGTAGTGAAACGCCCCTCTCGTGTCTCCGCCTGCGGCGAGCACCTTCGCATAGAGGTAGTAGCGGCGGGCGAGATCGGCGCTCGCCACCGCCACGACGCCCTTGCTCTCGAAGATCGCGGGGTCGAGGCGGTAGGCGGCGTTCCAGGCGTCGAGCGCCTTCGCCGCGTCGCCGCGGGCGAGCCACGCCGCGCCGAGGTTCCTGTAGTAGACCGCGGTCCTGGGATCCAGGCGGATCGCCTTGCTGTACGCCGAGATCGCCTGCTTGTAGCGTCCGCGCGCGTGATCGAGCGTGCCGATGTTGTTCCAGACCTCGGCGTAGTCGGCGCGCAGGTCGATCGCCTTCTTGTAGGCCTTGCGGGCCGTCCTGGCGTCTCCCATCCGCTGGTAGCAGATCCCCAGACGGTTGTGGAGGGCCGCATCCTCGCGATGCGCCACGGGCCCTTCGTGTCCTCCTGAGCCGTTGTTGCCCGAGGAGGAGGCGGAGATACGGCCGCTAGTTCGGCTGCGAGAACTCGCCGAAGCGCGGGTCCTGGACGACGGCCCGGAAGTCGGGATCCGACCGCACGCGCGCGAAGTCGCGGAAGCCCGCCTCGCGCGCGCGCCTCAGCAGCTCGATCGCCTTCTCGGTCTCGCCGTTCAGCGCGAGCAGCTTGGCGAGGTAGTAGTTCTGCGTGGCGACGTCGACGCCGGTGGCCGGGATGCCGATCGCCTGGCTCTCGAGCACGGAAGGGTCGAGCCGGAACGCCTCGCGGTAAGCCTCGAACGCCTCCTGGATCCGGCCGAGCGCCACGTAGGCGTGGCCGATGTTCTTCCAGGCGGTGGCGAGCGCGGGCTTCATGGAGATCGCCTTCTTGTACGCGCGCTCCGCCTGCTTGAAGCGCCTGCGCGACTGCTCGAGCGTGCCGAGGTTGTTCCAGGCCTCGGCGTAGGAGGGCCGCAGCTCGAGCGCGCGCTCGTACTCGCGCTGCGCCTGGGCGTCGTCCTGCAGGTACTGGTAGCAGATGCCGAGCTTGTTGTGCACGCCGGCGTCGAGCGGCTGCACCGCGAGCGCCTTCTTGTATTCCTCGGCCGCCTCCGCGTAGCGGCCCCGCGCCCCGAGCACCTCGGCGCGCTGGACCGCCTCCTGGCCCTCGCGCGCGCGGGCGCTCGCCGCGTGCAGCGCTTCCGCGGTCACCGGACGAGCGGAGAGCTTCACGACGTCGAAGATGCGCTCTCCGGTGTCGGGGTTCGCGAGCAGCTCGAGCGTGAGCGCCTCTCCTTCGTTGATCGACTGCGGTTGCGGGAAGTGCGGGCCGATGCCGAGTGGCGCCGGCGGGGGACAGTCGGGGCAGTCGCCGCGCCGCTTGAGCTCGCGCTCCACGGAGCCGCGATCGAGCGCCTTGAACGACACCCGGAAGGCCTGTGGGCCCTCGCGCCGCTCCACCTCGACGCGGTAGCCGAAGTACGCGCCGCTCGTCCTGTCCCACAGCACCCGGCTCACGGAGTTCGAGCGCGGCAGCGCGGCCTCGCCGATCGCCGCCTGCGGCCCGGGTCCGCTGCGCAGCAGCGCGAAGCCGATCGAGGCGCCGTTCTGGAGCGTGGCGAACGCGAAGCGCTCCCCGCTGCCGGAGACGGGCGCCATCCCCGCCACCAGCAGGACGGCGGCCACGGTGGACGTCATGCGCGTACTCCGTCGTTCGTCATCGACGCGTCTCCCCTACGGCGGTGACGACCGTGGCCGTCACCTCGTCTACGGGCCGGAAGCCGGCGAGGCTCGTCGGTGTCACCACCGGGGCCTCGTTGCTGCGGACGGCTTGGACCGGCTCGGTGGGCTCGGCCGTCCCCGCGGTGGGCGCGGGTGGCGCCGGCCGGCGCGCGAGCGCGGCCGTCACGATCAGCAGCACCAGCAGCCCGACCGCCACGGGCAGCGGCACGCGCACGCTGGCGGTGAGGAACCGCTTCCACCACGGCTGGGCGCCTCCGGCGTGGCGCCTGTATGCGGCCAGCATGCGATCGTCCATCCCGTCCGGCACGGGCGAGGCGCTCCATTGGGCGAGCAGGCGCCGCAGCGCCTCGTCTCGTCCATGCTCCCGTTCGCCGTCCCGCTCGTCGCGCCTCATGGTCTCGTGCCCCTTTCTCCTGCAAGCTCGGCCGCGGCCGGCCGGCCGGCCAGCCACGGCGCCAGCGTTCGCCTCAGCCGCTCGCGCGCGCGGTGGAGCCGCGACTTCACGGTCCCCACGTCGATCTCGCAGGTCGCCGCGATGTCGGCGAGGCTCATCTCCTGGTACTCGAACAAGACGACGGCCTCGCGCTGGAGCGGCGGCAGGGCCGCCACCGCCTGCCGGACGGCCTCCGCGGCTTCCTGCTGGAGCACCACGCACAGCGGGTCGTTGCCGTTCGATTGCGCGGCAGCGTCGTCCGGAGCGTCGTCCACCGTCGTCTCCTCGCCTCTCTTCCGAAGCTGCTTCAGCGCCAGGTGCCGCGCGATGGCACACAGGTACGTCCGCAACGACGCGCGTTCGGCTCGGAACGCTTCCGGCCGCCGGAGGACGGCGAGGAAGCACTCCTGGGTCACGTCCTCGGCCAGCGGGGAGGAGCCGAGCATGCGGCAGGCGAACCGGAACACCGGCGTCCTGTGCCGCTCGTAGAGCAGCAGGAACGCAGGCTCGTCCCCTCGGGCCGCCTTCAGGAGCAGCTCGGATTCCGCTCCGGCATCGTTCATAGTCCCCGCGCCCCCCACAGGGCTGCCTTTTATTGCCGTCAGGCGCCCCGAGGATACGGCCTCAGCGTTCCGGCAGCATCCCCGCGGCGCGGGCCGTCTGCATCATCCGACCAGTTAGCCGCTCGACCGGGGCGCGATCGTCGGTGAACACGGTCGCGTTCTGCCCGTATGTCGCCGGCCCGACCGCCCTGGAGACCTCGCGAGCGATGTCCGCCACGGCCGACGGCGCGGCGTCAAGCGCCGCCTGGACATCGGAAAGGCTGCGTTCCTCCGCAAACGCCAGGAGCAGGTGGTTCATCTCGTTGCGGCTGCGGACATGAACGGTCGGAAAGACGCGCCCCAACGTAGCCGCCACGCTCGACAGCAGCGGGTGCCCGGGCGCCAGGTCGAACACGTTCACCATCAGGACGCCGCCCGGCCGCAGGTGCCCGCGCGCGAGCTCGTAGAACTCCACCGTAGCCAGGTGGCTCGGTATGTCGGGGCCGCCTCGGAAAAGGTCGGACTGGATGACGTCGTAGGCGTCGCTGGAAGCAGTCAGGAATCGCCGGGCGTCGCCCACGTGGATCCGAAGCAGCGGATCGGGCGCCACGCCGAACTGCTCGGCGGCGACCTTGACCACCACGGGATCGATCTCCACGGCGTCGATGACCGCGCCCGGATCGGCCGCTCGGAGGGAATGGATGGAAGCTCCGCCGCCCATCCCGAGCACGAGCGTCCGATGACCACTCGAGAGCAAGGGGCCGACGGCGAAGTCGTCCCAGTAACCGCTGGTGCGGCCGCCGCCCGTCACGTCGATCGCGGTGTGCAGGGCCACCTCCTGGTCGAGGACGAGGCCGCGCAGCCTTCCGAGCTGGACGACCTGGACGACGTGGTAGATGGATTCGCCCGTCCAGGTCGTCCGAGCGGGCCACTCACGGTCCGGAGCCGCGAGGAGTGCCACTGCCGCGAGCCCCGCAACCGAAGCGCGACGGGGCAGGAGGCCGATCGCGCCGAGCGCGAGCGACACCGCCGCGAGGCCTTGCAGCGTCGCCCGGGTGCCGGCCTGCGGCAGCAGCACGAAGCTGGTGAGCAGCACGCCCGCGATGCTGCCGATCGCGCCGAGCGCGTTCACGGCGCCGGCGGTCGTGCCGACCCGCTCGCGCGCCGTCAACCGGATCACGCACGGCCCCGCGGCGGCGAGCAGCAGCGTGGGAAGAGCGAAGAGGCCGACGATCCCCGCGAGCGTCGCTGCGACTTCTGGCCAGTGGGCGAGCCGCCGCAGCAGCGGGTGAGCGAAGAACAACGCGGCGGCCTGACAGACGCCGCTCGCGAGGATCGCCCCGAACAGGAGCCCGTCGCCGGTCGAGCGGTCGGCGGCCCAGCCGCCGATCGCGTAGCCGAGGGCCATCGCGCCGAGGATCACGCTGATGAGCGCTCCCCACACCTGGAGAGACGAGCCCAGGTAAGGCGCGAGCAGGCGGGCCGCGGCGATCTCGAGTGACATGGCGAGCGCCCCGGCCACGAGGGCCGCGAACAGCCAGAGCAGGCGGCGGGCGGGCCGCGTCTGGACTTCGGGCGCGCGGCCGCCGCTATCCCTTTTGCGCGCTCCCATGCAACGCGGGGAAGGTACTTCCGGCGAGCCGGAGGGTCAATCGTGGAGACGAAGTGACCGTTCGCACCTCAAGACTTGCCTGAACCTGAGCCTGCCGCTATCCTCCCCCTGCGACTCCAGGGTCGAGCCGGGTGCGCCCTCCCGCCGGCTCCGCGCGACTTGACGTACGGCCGCGACGTGAAACGGAAAGGACGCAATCGGACATGACGAAGACCGGATGCCTCCTGGTGCTGGCCACGGTCCTGGCGTCTCCCCTTCCCGCCGACAACCGCAACACCGATCGCAACACCGCGCCAGGCGGGCACGAGCACGACGGCCAATGCGGGCACGATCGGCCGGGCAACGGCGGCGGGCACGGCCGCCATCGCAGACTCTGCGGCGCCGTGGCGGTTTCGGTCGCCGAGCGTCCGCGGGCTCGAGAGCCGTTCTCGGTCCGCAAGACCGTCGACCTGCAGTTCCGCATGCGGCTGCGGACGCGCGACGAGGACGCGCACGTCGTCACGTTCCGCGTGCTGACGCCCCAGGGACGTCTCTATCAGCAGATCCAGGTCGCGGACCGGGCCGACGATGAGGAGGACGAGCGCGTGTCGCGCTTGTCCGCGCAGCTGCCCGTGGCCGGCACCTTCATCGCGACCGGAGCGCTGTTCGGCAAGTGGCGCGTGGTGCCCTACGTCGACGACGACACGGAGCCGTGCGCGGCGGCCTCCGTCTTCCGGCTCGAGCAGTAGCGATGCGCACGAACCTTCTTCGCGGATCGCTTCGCCTGCTCGCTGTCGCGGGCTTCCTGCTCGGGCTCGCCACGCCGAGCCGGGCCTTCACGCTCATCAGCTTCGACGACCCGATGATGAAGAAGCTCTCCGTGGGCACTCCGCCCGCGGACGGCCCGAGCCAGACCTCGACCGGGCCGCGCTACTCGATCAGCGACAACAGCTGCTTCGTGGTCTTCACGAGCACGGCCAGGAACCTGCTTCCCGGCCAGAGCGACGGCAATGGCGCGAGCGACGTCTTTCTCTACGACATCTGCACGGAGGACAAGGTCGTGGCGCTCGTCAGCCACGCGGCGGGCGCGCCGCTCAAGGCCGGGGCGGGAGCGTCGGACCAGCCGGTGATCTCACCCGACGGAGAGTTCGTCGTCTTCCGCAGCACGGCGACCGACCTCCTGGCCGGGGGAACCAGCTTCGTCGGGCAACACAACGTCTTTCTCTGGGAACGCCAGGCCGACAAGCTGACGCTGGTGAGCCGCAGCACGGTCGGCCCACTGGATGCCGGCAATGGCGGCTCTCAAAACGGGGTGATCAGCCGAGCCGCCGGAAGGATCCTCGTTGCCTTCCAAAGCGTCGCGACGAACCTCGTCCTGGGCGACGACAACGGCGTCTCCGACATCTTCCGTTTCAGCCTCTCGACCGGCCTCGTCAACATCGTGTCCGTTTCCAACTTTGGACTCCCCCCGGCCTCGGCCAACGGCGGCTCCATCAATCCGGTGATCGACAGCTCGGGGGACTGCGTCGTCTATCAGAGCCTGGCGACGAACCTCGTCTCCGACACCCCCGCGGCCGACGACACGAACGGCGCCGCCGACGTCTTTCGCTGGCTCTCGGGGGCAACCCCGACCACGATCCTGCTGAGCCACCAGACGGGCAAGCCGAACTCCGGCCGTGGCGCAGTGACGGGAAGCGGGGCGTCGACCGAGCCCTCGGTCTCCGACAACTGCCAGCGATTCGCCTTCAAGAGCGGGGCGAAGGACCTCGTGGCGTTCCAGGCCGACAACAATGGAGGCAACGACGTCTTCCACGCGCGCAACACCGCCGACGCCGCGCTGGCGAGCCATCGGGACGGCGCCCCCAACCAGGCGGGCGACGACGTCAGCGACGCGCCGATCCTGAGCCGGGACGGGAACTGGATCGCCTATGC